>WNGL01003995.1_pt1 | contig 17759 bp, 13 predicted proteins | sample 5400591 | NCBI WGS metagenome assembly WNGL01 (sample SAMN13153377, study PRJNA577476) | soil metagenome | isolation source: 80 cm soil or saprolite under Garry oak tree replicate 1 | place: USA:California | collected 2016-06-15 | reverse complement strand
CAGGACAAGCCGGTCACCCAGGTTTTTGTTTCGGGCGGATCCGCCCGTTCGGATTATATCATTCAAATCCTGCAAACGGAGTTGATGGTACCCTGCGTGAGTTGGAACCCAACGAATTGTTTGAGCATGGCGCTGCCACCCCAGCAAATGGGTGAGGTGGACCAAATCGCCCCGCAACTGGCCGTGGCGATCGGGGCAGCCCTGGCGGCACTGTAGCGTATGCCTATTCGCATCAATCTTCTCGCAGAACAACAGGCGGCGGATGATTTGCGCCGGCGTGATCCCGTGAAGCGCGCGGCCTGGCTTGGAGGTTTCATTGTGAGTGTGATGGCGATCTGGAGCGGTTACTTGCAGGTCCGTTTGATGGCCGCCACCAGCGAAGCCGATCGGTACGAATCTGAATGGAGAAAATTGGAGGCGGCGTACAAGAAAGTCACCGCGAACATGGAAGCGGCCGCCGAGGCCGAACGCAAATGGGCGGCTTTGCAGACCCTCGCCACGAATCGTTTCCTGTGGGCCAATCCTTTGAACGCTCTGCAATTCGTGATGGCGACGGTGGATGAGGTTCAAATCACATCGCTCAAAACCTCTCAGACCTACGCGATTACCGAGGCGGTGAAGCCCTCCACCAATTCGACCGGCATTGTCAGCCGCGGCAAACCCGGCACCTCCAGGGAAAGAGTCGCGTTCTCCCTTGATGGCAAAGACTCCTCCAAGGAGGGCAAGGACCCTGCCAAGCGTCCGACCGACGGAGTTTTCAAACTGCGGGAGGCGATCAACAATTATCCCTATTTCAAAACAAATCAGGTCAGAGCGCAGTTGATCTCGCGTTCGCCGGATCAGATCGATCCGGAAAATCCTGCCAGACGATTCTCGACATTTACGCTTGGTTGCGAATTTCCGGAGAATACCCGCTGACCATGGCCAGGCTTTCCAAAGAAAAACGGGAGCGGCTGATTCTAGTGATCATCCTGACCATCGCCATCAGTGTCGGACTTTGGTATGGCATCATCACCACGCGGAAGGAGCGGCTCGCAGAGACCAAAGCGGCCATTCGGGCGGCGATCGACAAACTTGAAAAAGCCAGGAACTTGGTGAAACAGACTGGCAAAGCTGAGGCGCAAGTCGCTGAGGCGGTGAAGAAGTTGAAGGTCGTCGAAGACTCGATGGCGTCAGGCGATTACTACACCTGGGCGATTCAACTTTTGCTTGAGCATGTGCGGGACCGTCACCAGGTCAGGATCATCGAAACGACCCGCCCCGTTAAAGGCGAAGTCCAACTGCTTGCACAATTTCCTTACCAGGCCGCAATTTTCACCGTGCGCGGCGCAGGCCATTATCACGACTTCGGCAAGTTTTTAGCTGACTTTGAAAACAGTTTCCCTTACTTTCGCGTCCAGAATCTTGCCTTGACACCCGGTTCGGACAGCGCAGGCGGGACAGACTCTTCGACTGCGGCATCGGGTGAAGAGAACCTGTCCTTCAGGATGGAAATTGTCGCGCTAATTAAACCTGGCCAGTAATTCTAACTTATGCGCTTGAAACGCTCAGCACCTTTTTCAGGACGCTACCCGGGACTCTGCTCCAAAGTGAGTTGGCTTGCTGGGAGCTTTTTGCTCTGCCTGCCGGGCGGCGTGGTCCATGGCGCCGAGACAAACACAAATCGCGCGCCAACTCAGGTGGTGTTACCTCAATCCGTCTTCGCAACTGAAGGCGCTGGCAAAGATCCTTTTTTCCCCAATTCCAAACGTCGGATTAAACGGGATGATTCGGGCAAACAGCCAGTCATCCGGGACTTTTCCAGCCTTCTGAAACTAACGGGCATTGCCGGCGCGATCGCGACGATTAACAACCGCACTTTCGCCGTGGGTGAGGAGCAGGAAGTCAAAGTCGAAGGTGGAAAAGTGAATATCCGCGTAATGGAGATTCGCGTAAAATCTGTGCTGATCGCCATCGAGAAGCAGTCCCAGCCGATTGAGTTAAAGTTGCGCGATGTCAACCTGAAATTCGACGAATGACCGGAGCTTTGCGGAGTCGTAACCCGCAACGGGGGGGAGGGTGTTGCGGCAACAACAACAACGCGGTAAAACGATGGGAAAATATCGGTCAGTCAACCTAACCAACGAAATGAAAACCAAACTCGTCACACTGCTGTTCGTCTGGCTCAGTGCCGGCTGTCTGGTCGGCCTGGCCCAGAATCCCGCGGACGAAAAAGTCCAAAAGCTTTATAACCAAACCGCCACTTCCGCCAAAACAGCGGCCCCCGCGGAAGCGGCTGCAGCAGTTCCGGCTGAACCCGTCGGCGAAATTCTGCCGCTGGTCCAGTTTGAAGACGCGCCGCTGGTGGATGTCATCAAGACGCTGGCGCGCCAGGCGAACCTGAACGTCATCTTCGACCCGAGGGTTACGTCGGTAGGTGAAGGTGGCAAGTCGCCCTATCCTCCCGTCTCCATTCGTCTGGAAAACGTGACGGCGCAAAACGTGCTCGAAGCCGTATTGAACAACAACAACCTCCGCTTGGAACGAGATCCGAAAACAAAAATCTCCCGCGTCACCGTCAAGGATCCGGCTGCAGCCGAGCCTCTACTCACAAAGATCTATCAGCTCAAATACGCATACCCGAGCAATCTGGTTGCGGTCATCAGGCCAATAGTCACCACGCGCAGTCAGATCGTCCCCGACACGCGCACCAGCCAGCTCATTCTCGTGGCGACCGAAAAGGAACTGCTGGACGTTGATAGTCTGATCGAGAAGCTGGATACGGCCACCAAACAGGTGTTGATCGAGGCCAGGATTCTGGAGACGACCAAGAGCCCGAGTTCGGCCAAGGGCATTAACTGGCAAGGAACCTTCGGTGGACAAAACGTCACATTCGGCAACAACGTTAACGGAGGGCAAGGGGGGCGTTATTCTCACGACGTAGCTTACGCAACGAACTCAGCGGCTGGAGGATTTATACGGACGGATACATACGGTGCCAACAACCTCGTCAACAACCCTGGGCTCCTTGCCGACACTATGAAAGGTTTCAATCCCCGGACCGCATTTTTGGATGCGGATGGCGTACACGCCGTGCTGTCGTGGTTCAATCAGGAAACCGATGCAGAACTCATCGCCACGCCGCGCACAGTGACATCGGACAACACCACCGCCACCATTTCCGTGGCGCGGGAAATCCCGATACTTACGTTCACCAGCGGCGGCAGCTTGAGCGGTCCGACGGTTAACGTTACCTACACGAACCTCGGCACCATTCTCACGGTAACACCGCGCATCTCAGCCAATAACAATATCGCTCTGAAAGTGGTGCCGGAAGTTTCGGACGTGGAGTCGGTTGACCATCAAGTTATCGACGGCAAGGACTTTACCGCCAATATCTTCCTGATTCGTAAAGCCGAGACGCAGGTGCTAATCCCCAGTGGCAACACGCTGGTCATGGCGGGCTTGATCAAAGATAACGCCAATAAAACGCAGACGAAAGTTCCTGTCCTCGGAGATGTGCCGGGCCTTGGCTACTTGTTCCGCAGCAACAGCAAAGACCGGAGGAAATCAAACCTGATTGTCTTCATCACGCCAACGATCGTGACCGATGAGGACTTCGCGCCCACACAAACCGAATTTCTGAAGAAGCGAGCGCCGGTGGACGAATCGGATACCGCAGAAGACCCGCGGTTCAAAGGAATGCTCGACAGCGCCACGCCGCACGATTGGAGCAAGCCGGTTTATTGACCCTGGTTCGGTCGGGATTTCAGCAGTTCGCCCGCCAAAGCGGCTAGCGTGCTGCTGGCAGCGCGTGATGAAGAGCCACTGAACAAACTGCCGGCAGCGCGTTGGAGTCGCCACGAAACATCGCTGATTGGACACAAGAGCGGGCGCTTCCTTGTCACTGGATTGACAACTCTTGCTTGATGTCGAATTTCTCGACGCGCTTGCGCAAGGTCGCGCGGGTGATACCCAACAGTCTGGCCGCTTGCACCTGGTTCCCCTTCGTTTCCGCCAGTGCTTCGATGATCAACCGACGTTCCACCGCGGGAATCACTTTGAGGTTGCTCTCCTGACGGGCCCAGCGAAACAAGGTCCGGGCCAGCGTGGCCAGATCGAGCGCCGGAGTGGATGCCGTCCTGCTTGCCGCTGCGTTGCTTTCTATGGCCGGCGCACTCGGCTGTTCCGCGCCCAGGATTTCCGGCGGCAAATCATTAAGCAAAATCGCGTCGCCTTTCGCCACCACGATGGCCCGCTGAATCACGTTCTCCAGTTCGCGAACGTTACCCGGCCAGTGATATTGCTCCAGGATTCGGATGACCTCCCGAGCGAGCGATTTCGGCCGCTGATTTTGCGCCTGGGCGAATTTTTTCAGAAAGTAATTCACCAACAGCCGGATGTCGTCCCGGCGCTCGCGCACAGGGGGAATCTGAATGCGCACGACGTTCAGGCGGTAGAACAGGTCCTCCCGAAATTGTTTGCTGGCGACGGCCTGTTCCAGCGCTTTGTTCGTCGCCGCGATGACACGCACGTCCGCCTGGATGGGCTGGTTGCCGCCCACCCGTTCGAACGTGCCGGACTGCAACACGCGCAGAATTTTTGTCTGCGTCGCGAGCGACATGTCGCCGATTTCATCCAGAAAAATCGTGCCCTGGTCGCACTGTTCGAATTTGCCAATCCGCTGGCTGTTGGCGCCCGTGAACGCGCCTTTCTCGTGTCCGAAAAGTTCGCTCTCCAAAAGATTCTCCGGGATGGCCGCGCAGTTGATCGCGAGAAAGGACCTGCCGTTCCGTCGGCTGTGATGGTAAATCGCCCGTGCCACCAGTTCCTTTCCGGTGCCGCTCTCACCGGTGATGAGGGCTGTGGCATCGGAACCGGCGAGCTGTCCGATGAGTTTAAAAACGTTCTGCATCGCTTCGCTACGGCCCACGATGCCAAGGTCGTAGTCCTCCGATTCGAGCAGTGGCTGATAGGAAACGACTTGTTTCATGTCGCGCGCGGCTTTCAGCGCGGCGGCGATGATCTGCTTCAGTTTCGGCACGTCGAATGGCTTGAGCAAATAGTCGTAGGCGCCCAGCTTCATTGCTTCAATCGCCATCTGCGTCGTGCCATAGGCCGTCATCATGATGACGGGCAGTTTTGCGCTGGTCTCCCGAATGCGGCGCAAGGTCTCCAGACCGTTCATCCCTCCCATCCGCACGTCCATGATCACCAGGTCCGGCTTCACCCTGGGGATCAGTTTCAACCCTTCCTCCCCGCTGGAGGCGGCGGTCAGCTCAATTTCTGGTGAATCAAATATGCGGCGGAAGGAATACTGCACGTCCGCCTCGTCATCAATCAACAGAAGTTTGTCCATAATTCAGCGTATTGCGGCAGCGCCGCGCCCAAGATAGTCCCCTGCTGCCGGGAGAAAAGGGTTTTGTTCCCCGCGCCTTACGTCCCATCCATTTGTTGCTGCGCCCAGGCCCGCGCCTCGTCTGCGGTTTTCAGTTCGTCCTGCAACTGTTTCTCGCGGAGTTCCGCCAGCAGCCGGCCCATCATCGGGCCGGGTTTTATCCCCAGGCCCAGCAGATCGTCTCCGGTCAGCAACGGCGGACGAATGGCGGGTTGCCGTTCCAATAGCTCCTCCTGCCTGACAAGGAACTCGTAATGGTCCAGCCGCCCGTGCGAACCGAGGCAGTCCAGGCGGTGCAATTCCCTTTCGATCGGAAAAGTGTCGCGCAGGAGCATCCGCCGCAACGTGGACTTCCGCATCTGCAACACGTCCTTGAACTGCATGTGTTGGCGCACGCAGGTGACGATTTCGTCGATTTGTTTGCGAGGAAACCGCAACCGTTCGAGGATCTTCTGGGCCATTTCTGCGCCCGCGTCTTCATGGCCAAAAAAATGCATCGCGCCGGTTTTCGGGTCGCGAGAAGCGGTCGCAGGCTTGCCGATATCATGCAGCAGCGCCGCCCAAATCAACGACGGCGCCGCATCCGCGGGCAGATGTTCCAGGATTCGAATCAGGTGGTTGTACACGGACCCTTCCGGATGAAAGTCCGGTGATTGTTCACAAGGGATCGTTGCGGCGACTTCCGGCAGCACTTGATCGAGCAAACCGCTTTCGCGCAGCAAACCCAGCCCACGGGCCGCGCGGGGTGGACGAAAGAGTTTCAAGAGCTCTTCGCGAATCCGCTCGGCGCTGACCTCCAGGATTTTAGACGCGTTGGCAAGGACCGCGGCGAACGTCGCCGGATCAACGTCGAAATTCAGTTGGGCTGCAAAGCGTACCGCGCGCAGCAATCGCAAGTGGTCCTCGGCGAACCGTTCGCGCGGATCGCCGATGGTGCGGACGATTCTCGCGCGCAAGTCAGCCTCGCCGCTCACCCAATCGTGCAACCGGTTCTGAATTGGATCCCAGTAAAGTCCGTTCATGGTGAAATCCCGCCGGCGCGCGTCCGCCTGCGGAACACAAAAGGTCACCCGGCTCGGATGCCGGCCGTCGCGGTAATCGGCCTCCGCCCGAAAGGTGGCCACTTGAAATAGGATTCCCTCTTCAACCACCACCAGCACGCCAAACTGGCGGCCGACGGGAACGGTGCGGGGGAAGAGCGACTCAATTTGTTCGGGCGCTGCTGAAGTAGCGATGTCGTAGTCCTGGGGTTCCTGGCCCAGCAATTGGTCCCTCACACAGCCGCCCACGAAATAGGCCTCGTGACCGGCAGCCTGCAATCGGCGGGCGATTTCGGTGGCGATGGGGCGCATGAATAACTTTCTCCCGGGCAACTTCAACCGCGGCTTCTAATTCACACTTGCAGCCCCGTCGGCTTGCGCGACTTCGGCCAATTGATGGCGTTGCTTCAACGTGGCATAGACAATACCCCCAATCAGGCTCCAAAACAAATTCCCGGCGTAAGCGAGCAATGACAATGACAAGGCCGAGGTGGCCGCCACGTGGATCTCCGGCGCGGCCAGCATGAGGACATACAGGTTTTCGCGCACGCCGAGGCCGCTCGGCGTGATCGGGAGCGCCGAAACACACGTAATCATCGGTACCATCACGAAGAGCGCCACCGGCGAAATATTCAAATTCAACCCGCGCGCGACCGCCAGGAATTGGAAGACGCTAAGCACGTTTACCAACATCGAGAGTCCCAGGGCACGAAGGATGAATCCCCGGCGGCGGCCAAATTCCCGGCAGGCATCCAGGCACTGTTCCAGCAGTTCGCCTTTGGGCAATTTGCGGAGCCGCGCGCGCGACTTGGGCCATAATCTGGAGACGCCGCCCCAGAACGACAAGGCGATGGCCAGGCCGCAGCCGATGGTCATAAGCAGGACGAAAACCGCCAAGGCCGCAAGCCGCTTGTGCGCCTGCAGCAGCGCCAGATTCGGAATCATCATCGCGCAAGCAAACACCAGCATCGCGAATAAGCCCAGCAGTCGGTCAACCGCCACCGTCACCACCGCCTCCGTCTTTTTATGATGCGTTTCCCGCGCGGCGTAATAAGCCTTCAACAGGTCGCCGCCCGTTGAGCCGAGCAGAAAAGAATTGAAAAAGTGCGCAACCAGCGAAATCTCGGCCGCCCGGCCCAGAGACAAGTCAATCCCGTGCACGTGCAACACCATACGCCACCGCACGACGCCGAGCAGGATGGTCAGGCCCATGAAAAGGACTGAAAGCAGCAACGCCATCGGGTCCACCAGGGTCAGCGTATGCCAGAGCTCGCGCGGCCCGTGCGTCCAGGCGGCCTGCCATTGGTGTGTCCGGGAAAGCTGGTTCCATGAATGGCCTTGCCGTTCCCAGGCAAGGCGCCCTTCGTTCTGAAAAATCGTGTGGAGAATCCAGGACAGCAGCAAGGCGCAAACCGCGAGACGCCACCCGATTTTCCAGATTTTCCGCGAACCGCTCACGCGTCGCCCCAGATGTCTTTCAAGTGATTGACGCCCCGTTTCAAATCCTCCACGGGGACACCCGGATTCAGCTCGAAGACCTTGATGTGGTCCGGCTTTACCAGCCCTTTCAACGCGCCAAAGTCAACCACGCCCGAGCCGGGCGGGCAATGATCGCGCGCTGGGAACTGCACGTCGTGGATGTGAAAGCCCGCAAGCCGGTGCGCGAGCGAGCCGAGGTGCATGGCGTGATGAATGAAGCCAAGATTCTCTTTGATTTGTGCGTGGCCCGTATCATGCCAGTAGCAAATGGTCGGGCTGGAGAATTCCTTGAAGAACAGCGTGAAGTCACTTTCAAATGGGATTTCCTCCAATGCTTCCCGGTTTTCGATGCCCAGCTTGACGCCGAGCCTCTCGGCTTCGGCGGCCAGCCGCTCGAGCATCTCGTTGGCCAGCCGGAGGTGTTTCTCCTTCTTCAATTCGCGGCGCTCGATGACCTCGGCGCAGAGTTTTTCGTATTTGGCGGTTTGCTGCTGGCCAGCGGTGACCATGCCAACCAACTTGTCGGTGTAATCCTTCATGTCGAGGCTGCCCAGATGCAGCACCACCAGTTTCGCATTCAAACGGCGAGCCATCTCGAGGGTCTTTAGCGAATAACGCCACGCGTTCTCGCGTTCCCGGTTGTCCAGGGACGAAAACCGAAAGAGGTTCGGATTCGCCTGGTTCACACCGATGGGCAGCGGGCAGAAATTGTGGAGCGTGGAAATCTTGAGGTCGCCGGCATCCACCGATTCAAGAATGCCCGGCAGCAGGCTGATGCGGACGCCGTGACTCAATTCCGCGTATTCAAAACCAAGCTCGCGGATTTCCCGCAACATGGCGCGGCCGTCGGTGTGGCGATGAGAATTCCAACAGGTCGAAAGGGAATACATAGCGAAAGCCGAGGGTGTTTTCTGATTTGGACCCCACGCGGCCCCGAAGATTCGATCAGTTACAAATCAGCGTAACGGGCGCTCAACATTGCCGAGAACCGGGCAATCTTCATTTTGCGACGACGCCGTTCGCTTGGTTTTTCATAATGGCGGTGGTTGCGCACTTCCTTGAGCACGCCTTCGCGGTCGATTTTTTTCTTCAAGCGCCGCAGGGCTCGCTCCACCGACTCGCCCTTTTTGAGTTTGATCTCTGTCAACGCAAAATCACGTCCTCTCTGCGACTTGGGCTGTCTGCGGACACTCATTACCCATGTCGGCCCTCAAGTCCGGGGAGAGCAGGCTAGTTTTGGCCGCACGGAGTGTCAATCCGCAAAAACGGAAACAGACATTCCGGACCACGGTGATTGACAAAGTCGTCGCTCACAGACTCGCTTTGCCCTAGTCTAGCACCTTTCGGGCTTTCAGCCCTTTCATTGTTTCAAAACCTCGCGCGCCGCCCGTCCGGCAGCCTCAAGGTTCGCGAGGCGCATCTCCGAGTATTTCCGGGATAACATCACCCCGTGAGCCCCGGCTTTGAGCGCAGCGAACGTCGCGGCGTAGGTGTCGTCGGGGGAAGCCTTGCGGCTGTTTCTGCCGGTCGGAATGCCGATGTCGATTCCCGGATAGATTTTGCATTTTCCCTGCACCCCCGCCAAAGCCCGTTTTGTTTCTCGCGCGACGTAATCGGGCGAGAGCCCCGCGGTGGGGAGCGCGTCCAGGGCCGCTTCGGTTTCGTAATTGAGGAGATGATTGTTGAGTCGCAGCAGTTCATCCTTGGGCACATCGCGGAACACGGTTGAACCAACGTTCTGGATGAAGTGTGCGTAGCGCTCGCCGCCGCAATTATTGTAAACGACCACTTTCAGGAAGTCGGCCTTCTGCGCGAGATCGTCATAGCGGCGCGTCGCGCGGAAGATCGGGTTGAACGAGTTGACGTGCTCGATGTGGAAGCCGACCTGGAGATCCTTGCGGACGGATTTCACCGCGGCGTTCACCTCAGCAAGCACCTGGTGTTTCCCTTCGTCAAAGAGCCGGTCCCACAGCATGATTTCCGGATACTCGACCAGCAGTCGCCAGAACTCCACGAAGTAGCCGTCGCCGGGCCGTTTGTCCGCGAGTGCGTTCTGGACAAACTGGTCGAGCTTCCGATAGCCCTCGCGGGCGCGGTCGAAGCTGATGCCGCGCTCGCTCGCGGCCTTTTGGTGAAATTCACAGAAGCAAGTCACGCGCGACGAGGCGATGCTCTGGGCGTGGCTCGCCCCGAGCGCGTTCAATAGCGGACCGTTGCGCTCGTTGAAGAACAGGATGCCGTCGATGTCGTACGACGTGCAAAGATCGGCGGCCAGTCCGGTCCAAAACGCGCGCACGCCAGGATGGAACAAACAAAGCGTGCCAGTCTTGCGTCCCTGCAGGTCAACCTCCGCGACTTCCTTTACCCCGGGCAGGTCTGAGCGGAACACGTCTTCAATCGAACACAGCAATTTCATTCCGCGCTGCCTGGCGGCGGGCAGGACGGCAGCGACAATATCGAGATCTCCATGGTCGGGCGCGCGAGTCTGTTTAAGCGGCGTCTTCTGGTAGAATTCCGGATGTGGCGCGGCGTAATTGCCGCCGTGAAAAATCCTCTCGTCAGACTCCTGCTTGCCGTGATCGGGAAAGGGCTGGCCGGGAACCTGACGTCCACCCAGACCACGCCCGTAGGTGAAAGTGGTCAGAAAAACCGTGTTGGCCGCCCCGCGCTGCTGAAGCAGTTCGAGCACCTGTTCAACTCCCTCATCGACGAACGAAATCGACCCGACTTGAATGCCGATCATCTTTGCGGAGGACTCGGCGGCATGCCCAATCGAGGAACCGAGGGCCGATCCGGCCACGGTGGCCGCGGCGACGCCAGCAGCGGTCTGGTTAAGGAATTCCCGTCGGGACAATTGGTTTGATGGAGAGGCGTTGTTCAGAGTGTCGGGAGGTTGAGTCCGTCCCGTTGCACGATGGTCGCGACGAAACATATGGACGCGAGGGTCATCTTTTGAGTATTCTACGCGCCGCAATTGTCCAAGGGAAGAAGTTCGGCTGGTTTGCTTGCATTTTCGTCTGTAACTTGCTGGCTGCCAAATAGTAAAGTTTCCGTGTTTGTGTCGCGTTGAAAAGCGTGTATTTTCTTCACGCGACGAAATTCGAGCTTTGAGGGCTTCAATTGCTCAGTCGTGGGTGCCGGTCAGTTCTTGAGCAATTCCTGGAACTTGGCCGTCGGGACGGGGTAGAACGACCGACGTGCCTAAGTGTCGCATTAGAAAACTATGCATAGAATGTCAGCAAAAAAGCTAGTCCGCAAACTTCGCCTCAACCCCCGCGCTCCGAGAAGAAGGATTCGATTGTCACTCAAGAAACCTCGAGTTGCACATCTTGAGACCTTGAAATCATCGGCGCCCGATCCGCGGGAGAATCCTAAAAAACTTCCGGGCAACGGCGTCAACGGCCATTCAAAAGCGGAGCCGCGTTTCCTGTCGGATACCGCCTTGGCCAGCGCGGAACAGTTGTTTGGCTCGATCAAGAGCCAGTCGGGGGCCGACTTGAGCGAAAAGATCAAGGACCTGATTCGACTGGCCCGCGAACAGGGTTATCTGACCTTCGACGACGTTCATGAAGCATTGCCCGAGACGCTGATCTCGGCCGACGGATTGGCGGAGGTGTACCGCACCCTGGGGAATCTCGACATCGAGATCATCGACCAGTCCGAGGTGGACCGGGCGCAGCAGCCCCGGCAAGAGGAGGCGGATGAAGCGGCGAAACTGGATGCGTTGGACGATCCGCTGCGGATGTATCTAAGCCAGATGGGCAAGGTGCCCTTGCTCACCCGAGAGGGCGAAGTGGCCATTTGCAGGCGGATCGAAGACGCCGAGAACGAAGTGAAGCGAATCCTCTACGGCCTCGGTTTCGCGGCCAAAGAACACATAGCGCTGGCGGAGAAACTGATTGCCGAGCCCCCGAAGGAACGGTTCGATCGAGTGATCCTCGATGCCCGGCTGCCGGCCCGTGAACGGCATTTGCGGACATTGCGGCAGCTTGTCAAACGCGTTCGTGTGCTGGACCAAAAAGTGGATGACAAATTCGCCGCCTGGCAGAGTGCCCGGAACAAAACGGTTCGTGCCCGCCTGTTGGCCCGGTTGCGAACGCTCGACCAAAAGCTTCAACAGACCTTCGTACGGTTCTGTTTCAAGCCGAGGGTCATCGATGAGATGATTCTCGTGGCGGAAAACATTCATGACAAAATGCAATCGAGCCTGCGCGCCATCCACGGGGCCGAGCGCCGCGCAAAACCGAATTCCCAACGTGCCCTCATCGAAGCGGAGCGGCAAAAGCTCCGCGCGCTGGAGACCTTCGTGCGGATGCCTTGCCAGGATTATCTCGACGCTTACGCCCGGCTGAAGCGATTCGCGGGCAAGGCGCACCAGGCGAAGACCGAGATGATTGAAGCCAATTTGCGGCTCGTCGTTTCGGTGGCCAAGAAATATGTCAACCGCGGGCTGTCGTTCCTCGATTTGATTCAGGAAGGCAACATGGGCCTGATGAAGGCCGTGGAGAAATTTGAGTACCGCCGCGGCTACAAGTTCTCCACCTACGCCATCTGGTGGATTCGCCAGGCGATTACGCGCGCCATTGCCGACCAGGCCCGCACCATCCGCATTCCCGTGCACATGATCGAAGTGATCAACAAAGTGATGCACGTGCAGAAGAAGATCATGATGGAGTTCGGGCGTGAAGCCACGCCGGAGGAAATCGCCGATGAAATGCGCCTGCCGGTCGAGCGGGTTCAGGCCATTTTGAAAATGGCGCAGCAAACCATTTCCCTCCAGGCCCCGGTCGGCGACGAGGGCGATGCCAGTTTCGGCGATTTCATCGAAGACAAATCGGCGGAAAACCCGTCGGAAATGACAAGCTACCACCTGTTGAAGGACAAATTGGGAGACGTGCTCGCCAGCCTGACCGAACGCGAGCGGAAAGTGCTCGAGTTGCGATTTGGCCTGGTGGACGGCTACGTGCGCACCCTCGAGGAAGTGGGCAAGCAATACAAAGTCACCCGCGAACGCATCCGCCAGATCGAGGCCAAGGCTTTGCGCAAATTGCGCCATCCCACTCGGGCGCGCCAGTTGCAGGGGTTCCTGGGCGCGGAAGAACAGGAAGTGGAAGCCGCCTGAAGGCCTGACGAATCGTCAGGCGCTCGAACCCTCCAATTAGTGCGTGGTTGGCCGGAGTGCTGCCGTCCTTGGCAGCAGGAACGTTTCCACTCCAAAAAATAGCGGAACTCTACCTCATGACGCCCTGCGCCCGAGAACGGGCGCACTCCGCTAAAATATCATCTGGCTTTGCCGCAGGTTGGCGCCTCGACTTGGTCCACGTCTTCAGCTTGTTGGCTTTAGGTCCACCGCCACAATTTCGTGGTCGAGAATGGACGGAACGGTGACGGTCAGGTATTGGCCGTCTTGCTTAAGAGTAGCAGTTTTCGCTGCAGCGAGGAAGCGGATATTCCTCGCGCGCATTCCCGCGGGAATTCGGAGGCGGACTTTTTGCGGGCCGACGGGCATCAGTTCGCGTATGGGGCCCTTCATCATCATCGGGTTGGTGAGGTTGACCAAATGCACGGTCATCGAGTCTTTCTGCCGCCACACGGTCACGTCCAGAACGCCGGGACCAGTGACGTACACCGGCGGTTCTTCGTTGGTGGCCCACTCGATGGCGTTGCGCAGAAGTTTGAAATGGTCCACGCACTGGACTTCCCAGAACGTGCGGTCGATGTCCCAGGGAAAATAAATTGTGCGACTCGAAACGAATTCCTCCCGGAAGTTGCTGCCACGCTTCGAGGGCGCGTCCTCAGCGCGTGCAGCCTTGAACTCGCGCAGGAACACCTGCGAAATGCCCGGCTCCGGATTGCGCGGATAGACCTTTTCCATGGGCAGGTCGGGGTAACTCGGGATAAGAGTGATGGGAGGCTTCGGGAATCCAATGCGCTTCTCGACTTCGAGACGCCACACGCCATGAATAATGCGAGGCGCAGCTTCGAGGTCTTTCAATAAGGGATGGGCGCCGGCCGTGTTGTGTTCGAGGCGGAGGTAGGCGTTGTGCATCGGCCCTTCGACGCGCCCTTTGAAGCCCACTCCCAGGAGATCGGCCAATCCAAAATCCTTTCGCTTCACGCCCCATTCGTCGTAGAGGCTGGTTTCGTACGTGGCGATAAGGCTGCCACCGTTTTTCACAAACACACGGAGTTGATCGCATTGGGCGTCAGAAAGCGCGGCAATATTCGGCAAGATGAGCGTCTTGAACGGGCCGAGATGCGCGGGGTCGAGCAGACGGTCGTGCACCATCTCGAATGGGATGCGCGCCTCGATGAGCGCCTGATACCAGCCGAGCGTGTGGTCCTCGACTTTGGCCCCGGCGCGGTCGCCACCATAGAACCACGCTGTCTGTTGCGAATAAACGAGTGCGACGCGGGCGAGCGGTGATTCGTTGCGGAGGTATCTTTCCCAACCGGCGTGGCGGCGGTAGAGGTCCTCGACCGCGCGCAGCCAACGCGGGTCGTGGATCACGCCGCTGAATTTGGTGAACCAGGGGCGCAAGCCGTTCGCCGTGCCTTCGGAGACCCAGATTCGAATTTCAGCTTCGCTTTGGACCGAGTCTTTCCAGCGATAGGGTTCTTCCAGACCTACGCTGAAGATGCCGACAATGGGTTTGCGGCCCATGGTCGCGCGAAATTCCTTTCCGTTCTTGCCGTTGGCCCACGGCGCGGTGAGACCGCGGCGCGCCTGGCGGTCGGCGATGAGCGTGGGCGCGAGCTCGCCGATTTTCGGCATGTCGAGGGAACTGGTTGCGCCGCCTCCGGTGTTCGGGATGACGCAGGAGTTGGGATTGATCCTGCGGACCTCGCGGTCCCAGTGCTGCCACAGGTCGAACAGCCGTTGCTGTCGCCAGAGAATGTAGGCTCGACGGGCGGGATTTTGCGGATCGCTGGTGCGCGGCAGGTCGTGACCCGAGGCGGCTTGAAAATTTTTCATGCAGTGCTCGCAGTAACACATGCCGGAACCGTCCCAACGATTGATGAAAATGCCGTCCACTCGATAACGCGACATGATTTCCTTCTTCACATCGGTCATGAACTCGAAATTGTAAGGGCCCAGGGCGCAGGTAACCCACATCTCTGGCGAGGCCCAGTGGCGACGCCGGCTGCCGTTGGCCTCAACCGCGATCCAATCCGGATGCGCCTCATGCACGTCATCGTACGTGGCGTGCGGGTCGGTGCGCGCGATGACAACCATGCCGAGCTTGCGGCAGCCGGCGACCAGTTCGCCGAACGGATCGGTATCACCGAGCCATTGACTGCGATGGTGCGAGGGAACTTTCGTCGGATAATACGCAACGCAACCGCCGGCACTGAGGCAGGCGGCGTCGGACCGGGTGCGTTTGAAGTAATCGAGCCAGAATTGGAGATCGAACTGGCCGGGGTCGTCCTCGACGAGAGTGAGTTGAGCCCAACGCATCGGGCGGTCAACCCAGTCGGGTAATTGGATGTCCGGCGCGGCGGCGAGCCGGGGAGGATAATGCAAACCACCCAGGGCCACGATGGCGCCCGCGGTTGTTGAAGTCTTGAGAAACGAGCGACGGGAGATAATTGGAGCGCAGTTCATATTTGTGGCGGGCCGTGCATTTGGCAATTCAAGATAGCTTTTTGGAGCGGCCAGACCAGTGGATTCGCCATGCAGCTCGGCGTAGGGTGCGTTCAAGAACGGGGCGGGGACGTCCCCGCCCCTGCTCGCTCACCTTCTGGAAGGCACTATGGGGATGCTGCATGCCGAATCGCACTTGCTCGCGCCAGCCGCATGAGATAGTTTGCCGCCACTATGGAAAACGATGTGTTGACCGGGCCAGGCCAAACGCCACCTCCGCCCCTTATTCCGGCAGGCCCGCCCCCGCTGATTACCCCCCCTCCGCCGCCACGGCGGCCGCGCGCTGGGTCCGCCTGGAAGAAGCTCGCGATCGTCCTCGGCATCCTCCTCATCTTGAGTGTGCTGAGCAATTTGCGCCATTTCGTTCATGTCGTGACCCTTCGGTCGAAGTCCGGGAGGCAAGCGCGGGAGCACCTTGAAGAAGTGACCTTCGAGAACAACCAGTCGAAAAACAAAATCGCTGTTCTGGACATCGCAGGAATCATCAGCAGTGAACCCGGGGAGCGCAGCAGCCATAACCTGGTGGACTTGATTTCCGACCAGTTACGCCTGGCGGGCGAGGATGAATCGGCGAAAGCGGTTGTTCTGAGAGTCGATTCCCCGGGAGGCGAGGTGTTGGCTTCGGACGATATCTACCGCGCGATTGCTGATTTCGAGAGGGATTACAAAAAGCCGGTGGTGGCCTCGATGGGCGGTTTGGCGGCGTCCGGAGGTTATTACGTTTCGGCCCCCTGCCGCTGGATTGTGGCCAATGAACTGACCATTACCGGGAGCATCGGCGTCATTATGCACAGCTACAATTATCGCGGCCTGCTCAACAAAGTCGGAGTCCGGCCGGAGGTCTTCAAGAGCGGCAAGTTCAAGGATATGTTGAGTGGCGAAAAGGACGAGGAGGATATTCTGCCCGAGGAAAAGCAGATGGTTCAATCCCTGATTGACGAGACGTTTGCCCGCTTCAAAAAGGTGGTCGCCGAAGGCCGCGAAAACGCCAGCGAACAGAACAGCGGTGAAGGCCGTCACCTGGCGGACAACTGGGAGGACTACGCGGACGGTCGCGTGCTGTCCGGCAAGCAGGCGTATGAGCTGGGGTTCGTGGATGAACTGGGCAATTTTGACACCGCCGTGGAGCGGGCCAGACGACTCGCGAGGATAAAGGACGCCAACCTGGTGCAATACCAACGGCCGTTCGATCTGGGCAATCTGTTCCGGCTTTTTGGCGAATCCGAAAGCCGCGCCGTGAAAATCGATCTCGGCATGCAACTGCCGAAACTTCAAGTCGGCCGGCTTTATTTCCTGTCGCCGACGGTCGTGCACTGAATCAAGGATTGGGCTTCTCTGGAGCTTTGGGTTTGGTGCTTGGTGTTTCGCTCGGCGGTGGCTCAAAGAGATGCGCCCGACGTGTGGAATCGTGCGGGTGCGGATGGCGGCTTTCTTCTCCTTGCCAGTTTGAAATGACGTCACTAGAGTCGCCCCGTTTCTTTTCAGCGGGGCGCCCGCGTTTTCAGCGCACTTGTTGCAGACGATTTGATGTTTGCCGGAACCGAGTCGTCCATGAAGCCCGACAATCTACTGATGGTGGCCGACAGCGAGCATGACGCCAACATGCTCTACGCCGTGCGGATGTTCGTCCCCGATTCCTTCATTTACCTTCGCATCAGGGGCAAGTGCCACATCGTGATGAACGACCTGGAGATCGACCGCGCCCGCAAACAGGCGCGCCATTGCCGCGTGCTCTCCTGGACGCATTACGTCAATAAGCTCAAGCGTAACCGAATCAAGTCGCCCGGTTTTGCCACGGTTATCCGGGAGATTCTGCAGGAAAAACGGCTCCGAAAAGTGTTCGTTCCAAACAGCTTTCCCCACGGACTGGCGCGCGAGCTCCGCCGGCTGAAAATCAAGGTCAAGGTCCGGGCAGGCCACTTTTTCCCCGAACGGGAACTCAAGACGGCCGACGAAGTGAAAAAGATCAGCGCCGCCCTGATGATGGCCGAGGTCGGGCTCGCCGAAGGCATTCAAGCGCTCAAAAACTCCCGGATCGGCAAGCGAGGACGGTTGATGTATCACAACGTCCCGCTGACTTCCGAAAAATTGCGCGCGATCATCGATATCGCCATTATTCAAGCTGGCGGTCTGGCGGCCCACACCATCGTCGCCGGTGGGAGACAGGCCTGCGATCCTCACGAGCAGGGGCATGGCGCCCTGCGGGCGCACGAACCCA
>WNGL01010507.1_pt1 | contig 17760 bp, 22 predicted proteins | sample 5400591 | NCBI WGS metagenome assembly WNGL01 (sample SAMN13153377, study PRJNA577476) | soil metagenome | isolation source: 80 cm soil or saprolite under Garry oak tree replicate 1 | place: USA:California | collected 2016-06-15 | reverse complement strand
CCGGCCTTCGTGGACATGGCGGCAGTCCGGGCAGAGAGGATCCGGGACTGGATCAGGAAGTCGTGCGGCTTCAGCCAGTTCCCGCAGCCAAACTGTGACGTTCGCTACCTCTCCGGCGTGATCGGCGAGGAAGTGCAGGAACACGGGCATGGATTGCGGCCCACAAGCGCGGTACTTGGCGATGAGTTCGGCGGCCTTCATGACACGTCCTCCCATAACCCTTTCTGCTTCGCCCTGTGCTCCCCTTGTAAGGGATGCTCACGAAACCAACTCAGGCATGCAACGTAAGCCTGCTCAAACTTGTCCGAAAAGTTCTGATGCCACCGCCACTCGAAGCGCTTGCGGCAGCTCGGCGAGGCACCATTGACAGAACGCCATAAACGGACGCTTCTTGCGTCCGCAGCCGTGGCAAGCGTTGCCGGCGAAGATGGCGAAGATGTCAGAGGACTCCATCTAGGCCTTTTCTTTGAGTCGAAGAAACGCGCTGCGGTCGTAAAAAGCTGCCTTGTAAAAAATGGAGCCGCGTTTCACGCCCTTGTCGTCGAGCAGATCGCTCCACATGGAATGATCCGTCGCCTTCTTCCTCCAGCCCTTCGGTAGCGTGACATTGACGAACAGATCATCAGCGTCTTCGCCAAAGACGAAGCCGAGTGCTTCCAGTTGTTCGCGCGGACAATCGCGCGGCAGTAAATCTCGCGTTCCGACAAGAGCAGCCTGTCCCGCAGCCTCTTGCAATTCAATGCCACCGGGTGTCTGGGCGACAATCGCGTTCTCTACGTCGCCGCGCATTAAAGCTGACAGTGCGGCAGGATTCCATTTCTCATCATCATCTTCCTTTTTCACGCCGCCTTCCTTTCCGTGCTGGGCTCTTCCCGCCGTGAAAGCAGTAATGACCAGGGCCACTGATAGCGCAGCTTGGGGTTGTAGGACTCGGATTTTAGTTGGGAGTGGATGGAGAGTTCGTGCGAGTAGGGACGTTGCGGACAGCGACAAGTCAGAGGAACGGGCGGAGCGTGATGCAGTGCGAAATGCAAGAGACACTCCTCTGATCCGCACGTCGCGACAATCATCTCCGGGTCCGCGCCGAGAACGGTGAAGGGAACTCCGCACACAACGCAGTGACGGTCGTAGGTCCACTGAATTTCCTTCGCCGCGAATTCGTGCTGCCCATCGTGGAACGCATCGAGGACGCAGCGCGGATAGTCACAGGGAACTGGCGGGCCGGAGAAGTCGAGGGCGAAGGCGGCGCTCATACAAATGCCCTCAAGTTGAAGCTGACAATCACATCTGCCGCGCGGATCGGAAAGCCGGAGCGCTTCAACTCACCCTCGACTTCATAGACCGGAACGCCGAAGGTCGCTGCCATTCGCCCGACCAGCCGCGCCCGCGATCCGAGAGGCATCGCAGTCAAATCGAGCATGTAAACTTCCACGTCTTTCTCTGGTCCGAGCGCGACCTTGACGGACGCGGAACTCTTGAGCGGAACTTTGTCGCTGCCGAGAGTGTCGTGCCATGTGTTGTAGTTCGGCCCACGCGGATTGAGAATTGCGGACCACATTTCTGCGCTCATGCGTACCTCCGTACTTTCCGGGGCGGGCTTGTTGCCCACGACTCCGCTGGCCCGATTTCTGTCGCTTAAAAGGGCTAACTGCCCGCCCCCGGAACTTGGTTGGCCGATTCGCGCTTTATTGGTCCCTTCGACCGCGCGTTTCTCGCGATCCAGTTTGCGCTTCATCGACCAGAGCAAAGCCTCATCGAGCTTCGTGATGATGACGGCGTTCTCGCGACAGGGAAACGCTTTATTTTGCCCACGCGATTACGTCATCGATCTGGCAGCCGTTGACGCCGAACTCCAAAGATCGAAGGCTTCAACTTGATTGGTCCGGATTGAATTTGAAAACTGACGGTTGAAATCTGCCCGTGAACTTGCGGCCAACCCGACTCCGAAATAAATTTATTCTCTTCCACATTGACCTACTTTCTCTCTGTTTGCGGGCAGAGACCCGTTCTAAGAAAATCACCATCACGATCCCCGGCAGAATTCCAGTCATGGTCCCAGACTTGAGGATCAAATAGGCGAAGAGGGGGAGGTTCGAGAGGAAGGAGTGCATCAGGAAGCCTCCGCGCAAACTGGCTTGAAGCAGCGGGCGATGTGCTGGGCCAGAGGGAATGGGATTTTCGCGATTTCAGCAGAAGCCTTTTTTCGCGCGAGCGAATTGCTGCTCGTGTAGCGATTTGCCGAGCCGCGTCCTGCCGCTTTCGCTTGCGCTTCGGCTCTCTGCTCTAGCAGTTGCATTCGCCAGTGCGGACTGACTTTCCCGTTCCGCTTGAATTCGTTCCAATCATTGCCCGATACTTTGACAAAATCTTTCTGTCCGAGCGCGGCGACGATAGCGAACTCCTGATCGTGGCCATGGAAGCTCGGCGAAGGAATCCCGAACTTCTCAGGAAAATGAAAGTTGCGGCCAAGTCGTTTCTGCGATCGAGTAATCGGCATCAGCGCCGGAACATCGCCCCAGAGAAAATAACTGCCAAAGTGCCAGCGGGCCCTACCTACCCACTTCTGCGCTCCCCGTACGTTCTCCACGATCATCGGAATGTATCGGCCAGCCGCTTCGCAGGCTTCGCGCTGGATACGGAACTGCGCTTGAAACAATTCCATTCCGAGATACGGAGGCGGCAACGCTTTCGCCCGCTTCCGAGGCATCGCCCGATACGAAAATTCCTGACAGGGAGACGAGCCGACGATCACCGCCGCGTCTTGGAACTCTGAGCCGTGCAGCGAGCGCACATCGCGCAAGATCAAATCACAGCCTTCCGGTCGAGATTGCCCAATCATTTCGCACACATCCACGATGTCGTAGCCGACGCAGTGGAATCCCTCTGAGACGAAGCCTTCGCCCCAACCATGAAGGCCCGCGTAAAGTTCAATCGCCAGGGGTCGCGCCATCACGCCGCCTCCGAATTCGTCCGCGAGAAGGGAATCACTCTCTCTTCCCCACATCCCAGACAGCAGCCCATCAGACCGTCGAAGGTTTCCCAGCCCGCGCAAAAAATCTGTTCGCAGTCGCAGATTTCACAGAAGCGCATGTCTTGCTTGGGAACTTCGAGAGCGGCGAGGCCTCCCGCGAGTACGTCGCCGCTCTCGCGGCCGACTGAGGACGACGGGGGCTGGAGCAACTCAGTCAGCAAATTCACTTGAGCCTCGCAATCTTCCCCGGCCCCTTACCGACGCGCACTTCCTGAAACGATTCGTAAGCCCCGATGACTTCCTTGACGATGGCCTTCGCGCCTTTCGCGGCCAGTCTTTCCTGCCACTCTCTATGTTCGCGCATTTTCCGCTCGATGAAATCCGGTCCGAAAGTTTCGGTGAGGACACGATCGACTCGCTCGTGCAGAGTGGGGTACGTGTGGGTGGGAAGTCCAGAGGTGGGGAGTTGCGCGGCTTGCGCTTTGGGGTATGATGCATTTGAACCTGGCATTCGTTTTTTCCCTTTCGTGGTGGATTGGGTGAAAACTAGTTTCGAGCGCGGCGCGGGGTCGAGTCCGCGCCGTTTGCTTTTCTACGAGAACTCGTTGTCGCTGTGTTCGCGATAGCGCGCAATCTCTGCCAGCTCCTTGTTGCGCCGCGATTGAATTTGCTCTTCCGTCAACTGGATTGCGGGCAGAGCCATCGCCGCCCGCAGCATTCGATGCTTAAATTGCCGCTCCCTCTCCTCGCTTTCGGGCTTGGCTTCGTCCGCGATTTGTTTTAGCAACTTCATCGTTTCACCGAAGCTAAGAACTTCGCCGCGCTTCCTGGCTTCCTCCAGTAAAAACTCTTGATCCATCTGCGCTCGCAGCGCCGATTGTTCTCGTTGTCCGCGCTGCCACTCGATGGTCAGTTTGCGGATATCTGAGATCGCAGGGAAAAACGGAGATCGATCCCGCCACACTTGAAATGCCCATTGCAGCGCCTCCGGCGACTCCCTCGAAAAAACGCGGAAGAATTCTGCGCTCAGAGCATCTTCCGGCTCACTCTTCGCGTTCAGGGCCGTCAGGTGCATCTGGACTGCGAGCGTCTGCTCCCTGACTTTCGCGATATCGAGCGAGGCCCTCAAGGATGTTTCTCTTGCTACGCTCAGCCCGTTCTGCGCCTGCGGATTGTCTTTGTCCGCCATTCGTCCTCCACTTGGCATCGCGGAAATAGAACCGCGTGATCGCAATTCCGGCGCGCTGGTCGCGCCTCACGCATTCCGAAATCGACTTGGCCGCATCGTCGATGGAAAGGCCCGCAAAGCGCGCTTCGGCCACGACCGCGCTGATGATGTAAGGCCGGACGCCATCATCGGGTAGACCGCACTGATCGACGAGCAGCGTCGCGGCTGCCTGCGCTCGATCAGTGATCTGGGTATTCACGACGGTGCGCGGTCGCGTCGTGTCGCGGTGCGCATGCTCTGCCGCTGGTTGTTTAACGGGCGCCTGTTGGACGGAGATCTCCGCGATGCCCTTCGGAGAATGCCTCGCCCGCAGCTCGCGGATCTCGCGCACCTGGCGGCAGGGCGGCGTGTTCTCGAATTTCTGCACGTCGATCACGTCGGTGAAGGTGCGACGGAACTCTCGCGCATCGAATCCGTTGCCCTTGTGTGGGCATTTGGGGCACTGCCGCGAGTCGCGCGCGGCTCCGCACTTCGGGCAATTGAGCCACGAATTCATGTCGCGGACTTTGCGCCAGTAGCCGTCTCTTCTCGCCCGCTGAATGCGGCGCTGAACGGTGGAGCGCCACAGGCCGGCTTTATCCTGAAGCTTTTTGATCGAGACCGCGATGATGGGAGTGACCGGGCCTTGAGACTTTGGCCAGCGGCCGCGCACCTCAAGCGCATCCAGCGTGAGCTGCCGGACATGCGCCGGAGCGCCGGAATCTGCGATTACAACGAGTAATTCCTCATAGGAGTACTCGCCCCTTTTTCCGCTAGAAGGTGCGTCCGGGTTGGGGTATAGTGCGTTTATCGATGGTGCTGCCATAGGCACACTGATCGTTTGATCGCGGAGATCATTGCTGTTTGCGGCGCAAGAGTTTACGGCTCTTGCGTCGTTCGTTTTTTCAAACCAGAGCTTGACTGACTGCGCCGGTTTCTTCGGCGGCGCTTCCGATAAAGGCCCAAGCGCATTCCTTCGCGCCTGAATCGCGGGCCAAACTTTTTCTGGATGAAGGCCGAGAACCGCGTAGCTCGCCAGTACATGCGGGGAGCACAGAACGGCTTCGCCGCGTGCGGCAGAGGCGACCGTCAATCGCGCAATTTTCAGATCGTCGCGCAACCAGGGATCGGGTTCTTCGGCTTCGGCTGAGATTAACCGGGCGAGGACACGCGCACTGAGCGAGCGGGCTGGGAGTGGCATCCAGCGCTTCTAGCAGCCGTGTCAAGAGCCTAGGCAGCAAGGTCGCGGCTCCTGGCGGTGTCAGTGGAGGAAACGCCAACCACCGGGCGAGGCCCTGCGGTTGACATAATACCTGATTCCGCCCACTGTTCATCGCGGTGCGGGCCCTTGGGATCGGTCGGGCTCGGAGGATCGGGAGTCCCGAGTTTCTTGGCCCAGCGCGCATGTGCCGCACGCCGCGCGATTTCTCGTCGGTGCTCGGGAGTTAACTTTCTAGCTCGCGCGAGACCGCCGACATGTCCAGCCTCCGCGCAGGTGAGTAGTTTCGCCGTTCGGTCTGCCATGACTCAAGACTTTTAGCATCATGCTTAGCCTCATGCAAGGAAATTCTGTGAGCCCACTATTGAAAAGATGGCTTCCGAGGTTCCCGCCAACCACTGGTATGACCAATGCGGCCCGTAGCGTGATGCGGCCTGCCGCAAGATGCGGCCCGCCGCACAACGCTACACGCCGCGAAACGCTTCTCGAAAGGTTTAGATCTTAGGTTTAAATAGGTTCTTCTGTACCCATAGAGAGAGGCGGAGGCGCGCAAACCCGGCGCGCGATCCTGAAAAGTCAAAAGCATTTTTTGGACGAGCAACCCCAAAACCTTGCCTGTTGAAGCGGCAAAGCAAGTCAAGAGCCAATGCAAAATCGAGGGGAATCGGACGGGAGAACGGCGAGGCGGGAAAAAAGGTTCTAGTGCGGGAACAGCAGATCTATCGCCCAGGAAGCGGCAGCCAGGGTTGTGATGAACGCGATGACGACGCCGAAGACAGCGGCCCAGATTTGGAAAAACTTCACAACCACGGCTTACTCCGACTCCGGCACGCTCCGGAGTTTCAATTTGTACCGGTGCGCGAACCCAGGTGCGAAGGCTTTGGTCTGACCGCGGAAGGCATCCTCGATTTCAAGCACATGGGACTCATCGACGCGGGCAGCCTTGTTTTTCTTCCAGGCCCGGACCAGTTTTTTCAGTGTGGAGTCGGCCTTGTCGTAGAGAGCCTTCGCTTGCTCGCGGAGGGATTCATGCGAGGCGTAGAGTTCAGCGACGGATTTGGGGCGTTTGGCGGGCATCAGATTCGCGTATAGCCTTCCTCGAACGCCGCGGCTGGAGAGAACGACTGGTATCCGTCGGCGTATTGCACCCAGTAGCCGCCGACTTCAGGCTTGTGCTTCGCTAAAAATTCAGCGCTCACGAAAAAGGGGCGGTAGCCTTCTTCGGCGGGACTGATCATCGTGCGCATCTGTGGGCCATGCGATTGTTCCCACTTACAACGCTCGCAGTTTCCGCAAGCGGTGCCGAAAGCCTGTGAGCCCTTACAAGTTGCGCCTGAAAACTTCGGCAATTCCTCGCGAACAATCGCCCTGATCTTCAGCGCCCAAACTTTCTTGTGACACTGGTAGAGCGGCAACTGGCGCATTATTCCGGCTTGTGCGGAGGTGCTCATTCAGAGTTCAACTCGTTTCGTCTCGGCGCAGCGCATGCAGAACATCGTCGTGTGCCAGGAGGTGCGGTCGTTCCCGACTGCATCGGAGACCGGAACGTAGCGATGGCCGAAGATCCAGCAGAACAATTTCACAGCGACAATCCATTCAGTGTGATCGCGGAGTTGGCCAGCATCCGTGCTGTGCGGACCCAATTGACCGCGGTTGATCGATCTGCACTCGGTGGACAATTTTGCAAGATGACTTCCTTGTGTCTTTTCGCAATCTGCGTTGGGGTACATGCGGCCACTATACCTTCGCGCGCTATTAACTGCCTAGATTACCCGTGTAACCAGGCGCTGCTAGACTGGATTCCGCGTTTCCAAAACCGTTTCCAAAACGCTCGATCTTGGAGGAAAAATGCCCGCTCGTCAAGCTGCTTCCTGTCTCCGCTGCGGTGAAATGATCGAAATCAATGAAGCCGCATTCGTGATCGATATCCGTCTTCGCGTGGTGGGCGTCGCTGGGATCGCGGACGCGGCCCGCTCCACCCAAGCCTCTGTCTCCTGCTGCATCACCTGCGCCGATCTCATGGCCCGCGGCGACGCGCCCAACCCACGCAACCGGCCGCTTGACCATGTGGTCTACGAGCAAGTGCAGTACATGGTCACCGACGATCCCACCTTCGCATTCCTGAGTTGGCTCGAAACCCGCAAGAGTCTCGGCCTGCCCGGTCTCACACTGGCCGAGCCGAAACTCGCGAAAGCATGGACTGACTTCCGCCGCGCGATGGCCCTTCCGCCTACGCTTGAACGATCCTCACTCGAACGATCCGGGGAGCCGGAGATTGTGCCGGCAGGGAAGCGGCTGGCCAGTTAAAGCTTCTCGGCGGTTTTCTTTAAGGCCTCTGCGAGATCCATGCGCACTTCCTGGATCTCTTCGGTGACGTGCGCCTTGATTTTGTCGGATTCGCTGAGGACGTGCTTGGCGGTGAGGACGCCGGCGATGTAGATGAGCGGGAATCCGACGAGGAAAATAATCAGGTCCAAATCCATGTTGCCTCCTGAAAAAAGGTTAGCGCAGAGCTATTTCCTATTTCTGAATCGGTGGGGCCTGCGCCAGTAAGTCAGTTTTCTGGGCGCTGCCGGCTGAACTGCCGAAGTAGTAGGTCACCACGGCAATCCACGCCGTCGTGAGTGCTCCCAGCATGATGTCCATCACCTTCTCGGAGGCTGGCGGCGGCGGGAATTTCAGCATGATAAACAGCAGCAAGAAAAATCCAGAGGTGATGCCGAGCGCAAGGATCGCGGGAATCCTGTCCTTAATCGTCATCTCGCGCTGGCGGGCGCTGGCGCGGTCGGCCGCGTCGGTGGCCGCGAGTTCCTCTGCGTCTTTGTAGCCCAACTCGGCCATCTGCGCCTGAAACTGCTGTTCCGCCTGGATCAACGCAGCCCGTTGCGCGGGGTCCGCGAAGGCCGCGGCCATTGCGTTTGAGATCCCGTCGCCGGTCGCCGGAATTTTATCGACTCCCAGTGCCTTGCCGAGAACCGAAGCCGCGATAGTTCCGACCGGGCCACCAAGGGAAGCCGCAGCCGAGATGAAAGGGAAGCTCTTTTTTAGAACCGTGGTGAAGCTCATGGAAGTTGCTCCTGAAAAGGGAAGGGAAGCGCTCAGTTGCCCTGGTACCACAAGTAAAGTTTGCACTGCACGTTCGCCAATGTGTCCGCCACGCCCGTCGCGACCTGCACGGAAATCAGATCGCCCTGGGCGCCGGTCAAGCTGTGCGTCGTGTCGTTGCAAGTGGTCACTCCCAGCAGAGAGCAGGTAGGAGAACGGTTGACCTTGTTCACGCGCGCGGTGACCACGCCGGAGACTCCAACCGCGGTCGAAGTGCAGAAAAGTCCCTGCATGGTGTAAGCGTGCTTCGCTACATACCAATCGCCTTCAGAGGTTGCGGTCAGCGTCGTCAGAGGGACCGTGCCGGTCCCGAAATTCGTCGGATAGAGAAACAGCGTCGAACTAGCCGTTCCTACACCTGTGCCGGTGAAGGTCAACGATTGAGGATTCGTGGAATCATCTGCGACCGTGGAGTTGTTGGTCCACTGCCGAAACATGTTGGTGAAGCTCGCCGTCGAGCCCAGTTCATACTTGACGTTGGTCTCTCCCAAGCTTCCCGATCCACCCATCGAGAACACATCAAAGACGCCAAAGACCGAGTTGTGGGTCCACTCGTTCAGGTCCATGCTCGCGGTTGTGCCGTTGTTCGACATGTTCCACACGGCTCCCGCTTGCAGCCCCACACCGCTGCCCTCGAAGTGATTCCCGGTAATTTTGTTGTGGTCGATCGAGCCGCCGTTCGCGATGTTCAACTGCATCTGCACGAAGATGCCGTTGTAGTTTCCCGCGTAGGCTCGCACCGCGGGCGTCGATCCTGATTGCGCGAGTCCACTCCCCAGCGCGTAACTAACCGTGCAGGGCGCTTGTTCGGTGATCGCGGCCACTGTCGTCACCGACGGTGCAGCCGTGTTGTACCCCGCGACCGCAGCATTGTTGATCGCGATCGTGTCTCCAACCTTGAACGGGTGTGGACAGATTTCAAAGGTCGCGACGTCGGTGGTTCCTGCGGGATTATTCAAGCCGCTCGATGTGGCTTTGCCTCCGGTGCAGGTCACTCCGTTGATGCTGGCGTTCGTGACGGTGAAACCAGTTCCGCTGCCGATGACCGTGGCAATCGTGAGCGTGTTATTGAGCGTCGATCCTGAACATCCGCCGGCGATGGAGTTGCCCACCACGACAATCGACTGTCCGACGGCGAGGCCGGGATTTACAACGCCCGCCAGAAACGTAACCGTCACCGTGCCGGCTGAGCCCACCGCGTTCAAGATCTGCGCCCCGCAAGCGTTTGCGGGTGACCCCGTGGCGACAGTCGGACAAATATCCACGCTGGCCTTGAAGGTGTTGGCTTCGATGGTGTTGTAGGAAGTGGAGGATTTCGATCCGGTTCCTACTCCGCCCGAGGCCACGCTCATCACCATGAAACTCCCAGAGGGACTGGGGTAGAAAAGATGCGAGCCGGTGACCGTCGAATCGTTGACGCGGTTCAAGTCCTCGCCGGGTCCGTTGCCCAGCATGTTCAGTTCGTTTCCCGAGCTGGTGAGGTGTTCCACGGCGGCGTTTTCGTCGCATTGCGTGTTGATGACGTGCCCGCCGCCGTTGCACCCATTACCCGTCTCGCGTGTTTCTTCGGTTCCGCTTTGGCTGTAGCAGCCCTGCATGACGCCATTGCCGGTGTCGGCCGCAATCCGGCAATCGTTCGCGGTCACGGTGACATTGTGGAAGGCGAAAGGAGTGGAGCAGAGGGCACCCTGGAAGGGACCGATTTCACTTCCCCAGTAATATCCGTTGCTTTGCCCCGGATGCAGTTTATTGTTGGTGAGCGAGTACCCATCGACCGTCGCTCCGCAGGCGTCGTTGTGCGCGAGGATCGTGCCCACATCGTTGTCGTGGGCGTTCCAGTCGCTCTGAATCTGCGTCCCGGCGCTCCCGTTCACGTGGAAAAAGAGGTCTACATCGCCATTGCCGATTCCCGACTGACAGGTTCCTCCACTGACGTAGGTTCCGGGGTTGTAGATTTGCTGCACTGTGACGCTGGGATAAACCGAGGTGATGATTTGGCCGAAGAACGAAGTTTGCCCGTCTCCTGGCTTGTTGTAGCCCAAGGGCGACATTGCGCTGCACGCCAGTCCGTTGCCCACTGCAAAGTCGGTCGGGAAGGCGGAAGCGCAAAGGCCGCTGGCTGCGAAGGTGATTGTTTCCGCCCCGAAGATGGTTCCGGAAACCGGCTGCGCCCATGAAGCGGTCGAGACCGTACAAGAACTTCCGGTTGCGAGATCGCCGGCGCGATTCGATCCTGCTTCGAAGTGTGATCCGAGACTAAACACGACAACGCCGTTCGAGCTGGTCGATCCCCAACCATTAAACGAGTTGCCGATGAATCGGGAATTGCTGGCATCTGCGGCATTCCCAAAGACGATCGGCCCACCGCCGACCGTCGCCATGTCCGGGCCCTGCAGATTGCAGCCCAGGATTGCGGAGTTGGGAGCGTTGAAAAGAATTCGCCCCGTCGTGGTGAACGAAACCACCGGAGTCAAACTGACACACTGCAAGGTGACGCCAGCAGTGGCGACGGTGACGGTCGCCGACACGGAAACCGACTGGTCGATATAGAGCACGCCTCCCGAGGCCAGCGACGCTATCGCGGTGGCGAGGTTTCCCCCGAAGGCAGGATTGCTCATGTAGGAGACATTGCCAGGAGGGCTGCCCCCAGTTCCCGTCAGAACGTAAGCCGCTGCCGCAACCGGGCAGGTGTACAGATTTCCGTTCGAGACATTCACGTAGAACGAATTTGTGGACGTGCAGTTGCCGACTGGCGCGCCGCTTTGTGAGATCACTGTCGTGCCACCGACGCCGACGCCGATGTTGATGGTGACCGAAGCCTGACCGCTGGTGTAGGCGGAAGCGCGCGCCCGCACGCCGTTGTAGCCGTTCACGCCGAAGGTTGTCGTACCCGCTACGGTTACGCTCGAAACCGAGACCCAGGTATGTCCCCTGTCGGCCGTCAACTCAAACGCCACGGTTGCGGTGAACGTTCCGGACACGACCATTGAGGCCGTGGCGGCTTGGCTCGGGAGCGGCATCGAGACGCAGTTCGAGGGTCCGGAGTTGGTCGAATCCATCGACAGGCTGGTGCAGCTCGCGCCGGATGCGTTGATCGAGCCGTTGACCGGCGCGACGCCGCCGACGAATTGCGCATGGGCCAGCGCAGTCAAGAGCGCGAGCGGAAGCAGGGATTTGCCCAGAATGTTTTTCAGTGAGGCGTGCATGAGTATTTAATCCTTGGAAAGCTATTGCCAGAATCCAGACTCGATCTGGATTGCCAATCGTTGCGCGCGCGGCCCGACCTGTTCTGCCCAGTGCGAGGAAAGCATTTCAGTGGAAGCAGTCTTGAAATCACCCGCCGCGAGCGCGGCTAAAAACTTGTGGAACTGCATCACTCCGCCGATGCCCATGTTGAAGACCATATTCACGAGGGCCGCGAGCCGCACTTCGTCCAGGTTCCCAGCCCAGGGAAGCTCCTGCTCGATCCGGTCCTTGGCATTCTGGATATCGTTCGCGAGCAGCAGTAAGGCTTCGTCGCGCGAGATACCCACATCATCCAGGTTGCGGCCGACGCCGATAGTGAGTTTTCCGACAGAATCCTTGTAGGGCTTCAACCGGAGGCCTTCGTCGCGGGTGAGTTGGTCCAGTAAAGTCATTAGCTGCGGGCTATTCGCGGAAGGGAAAATGAAAGAGGGAAACTAATTCACGATGTTGTAGCTGAAGCACGCGGGGTTCGTGGTCACCGTTCCGAGGTTGATGGTGAAACTCGTTCCGGCCGCAGACGACGCCAGGAGCCGGGATGCGGGCAACACGTTGGTCCCGGTGTTGCAGGTGACGCCGAGCGCGGTTCCGGTCGTGGGCGTGTCGCTTTCGAAAACAAAAATCTCACTCTTTGCGGTGACCGCCGTCGTATTCACCGTGCAAGTTGCACCCGTGGCGTTGGTGGCGCAGGAAAACTGACCGGCGGGCGCGGCCACACACGACGCCACCGAAGGACTCGCGGCCGTGCCGACTGCGGCGCAATTTGTGTTGGTCTTGTAGAGCGGAGCCGAGATGCTGCCGGTCGTGTTGGCGGCGGGGAAAGTGGTCCCGTCCGCCACGATTCCGGTATCGACAATCGGCCCGCAGGTGGGAAACAGGGTCAGCACCTGGTTCGTGCAAGTCCAGGTGCAGCCTGATCCAGCTTTACCGAGACAGCCGATTTTGCCCGTGCCCATCGGCCCGGCGCTGCGATAGATGTCGAGGTGATCGTAGAGTCCCAGGTACGGCACGTATCCGGTCGAATTGGTGTTGAAGGTCACCGGGTTGCCGCCTGTCAGCGGATTGACGCAAGTGCTGGGCGTGTTCGCGGCTCCGGTGGTAAAGGTTCCCCCATTAGCATCGACACCCACGACTGCATAGGAGTACTGGCTGGCTCCGCCGGTGCAAGAGGACGTGTTTAAATTCGCGGAGGGGTTGTCGGTTTGTTGCTGGGTTTGCACCGCGCCGACGACGGTTGTCGTGCCCTTGATTTGGAGGGCTATCGGGCTCGAAGTTTGGAGGGCTCCGATGTAGGTGTCACCCAACTGCGAGGGCAGGCCGAAATAGTCCTGCTTGATCGCCCAGTCCCTGGTTCCATAGGCGCCGGAAGTGTTGGGGGTGTAGCTGGCATTGTTGCCGATCGCAAGAGCACTCCAGCCGTTCGAAAAATGACCGGCCGCGCTGAGTCCTCCCGACGACACTCGCAGGGCCGCGCAGTTCAGACCGGAAATCGTCGTAGTTAAGTTTTGACAGGAGGCAAGGATTCCGGAAGCGAGTTCTCCGCTGCCTGCAGAGGCGGTGTTGTTGTAAAAGTAGGCTTGGACGCCGTTGTTCCCGTTCGAATCTCGGCCGGCCGCTGAACGTGTAAGCCCGGCGCGAATCGCGTTCGTGCCGAAGGAACTTCCATAGATCGCTGTGGCTTGAATCGAGGTCTGAAAACTGCCCGCCGTGACTTCTCCATCTGGCGATCCGTTGATGGTCGGCGTCCCCGCAATGTCCTGTTCCACCTGTAGCGCTTCGAGAGCATAGTGCGTGCCGCTGTCCGCGCAGCTTGAGGCCGGGAAGCAGTTCGACGCCAGAATCGCCATGCCTCGATCCTGTCCGGCCTGATTGTTGACCGTGTTGTTTTGTACGTGGTTGATGACCACGAAGCCGTTCTTGTAGCCCACCGGATCATTCACGATGGAATCGTTGAACCAGACCGGCAAACAATAGGCGAGTCGCGCATTGACCAGACTTCCTAGCGCGCCCGAGGTGTTCGAGGTGTCGATGCCCGCATAAGGGTAGTAGCTGGTTCCGTCATAGACCCACTGCGTCGGCTGGGTCTGCGGGGCGCAGGTGCTGGAGGCTGCCAAGGGCGTCGGAGTGAACCACGCGGTGTTCGATGTGGGATAGGCGGCCCCGACAGCATAGTTGGTGATGGTGCAGTTGGTGGTGATGTTGGCGCAGGTCACTTCCAGCTTCTCGCTGTTGATGGCGCTGCTGTCATAGACGGTGTAGCCGGTGAATCCCGTGGGCAGCGTGGGCGCGGTGACGATCACCGAGCATTGATTGCCCCCGGTGCAACTGGCTCCGACGTTTTTCCCGCCCTCGACCGGTGCCGCCGTGACTCCGCTTGCATTGTTGAAGGCGATGCGCACGTAGGTGACGCTGTTGTTTGACAGCGCCCCGCCCGTGTTCGCGGAATTCAAGGTGGGAATAAAGGCCAGTCCATTTCCCATGACTTGCTGATTGCCGGTGATCGCTCCGCTTCCTAGCCAGTGCAGATCGGCACCGCTGCCGACCACCATCTGCGCTGAAGTGTTGGTGGCTGAGGTGATGCTGGAAAAGGGCGCAGAGGCGCTGCCCCCGCCAAGCACCGCGTAATAATTCGCTCCGCTGCTTCCCCAGAGATCAACGCCTTGACCGGAGGCCAGCACCAAAGTTGCCGAGCCTGCAGAGTTGGTCGAATAAATCAGACAGCCGGAACAGGTGATCGTGACCGCGCCCGCGCCGATGTTTTGTATGGCAAAGACGTTGCCGGCGCCGAAGTTCGAAGTCAGTCCGGAGGGGAGCGTTGCAGCTACAGGACTGGCGTTTGAAAAAACGACAACTCGGGTCGCGTCGGCCGCAACGAAGGAATAAGTGCTTCCGGTTTGCAGGTTCGTGCCGGAGACCATGCGGGCGTTGTTGGTCTGCGCCAACGAGGCCGCGGCGAGCAGGAGAAAAAGAAGTAGGCGTTTCATAATTTAGTCGTGCAGTCCGATGCAGTTCAGCGTTCCCGAAGCCGCGACGGCCGTCAGGTTCGCGATGGTCACGGTGATCTGGTTCACGGACTTTGTTTTCGTGGACAGAACGTAAGGGACTGCGGTTGGAGTGTCGATGGTGCAGGTAGCGGTGTAGCTTGTGTCGTCGAAAACGAACGGCCAGGTGATCACGGTGTCGCAGGTAGAAGCGGCGCCGGCTCCGGTCACACAGGACGCGGCACGCTTGTGCTGCATGCCTCCACCGTTGACGCCACCGGACCCCACAACGAAGTCCCCACTCGCTCCTCCGCCAGCCCCCACTCCAGGATTCACGATGACGCTCCCGCCGACATGGCTGCCGAGGGGAGTGGCATTCGAGGCGGTTAATATGACACTCTCTCCGTTGCTGTTGTTCGCGGCTGGCGCGCCAGCCGCGATCGTAAAGTTACTCAAAGCTGGCCCTGTGAGTCCACCTGTCAATCCGGTAATCGTGGGATTGACTAGCGTCTTGTTTGTCAGCGTGTCGGTCGTCGCTCGCCCCACCATTGTGTCCGCGGTGTTCGGGAAGTGCAGCGTCACATTTCCCGTCGGTGGCGGGAAGTCCAGCGTGGTCTGATTTCCCCCGGCCCCTAAGACAAACTGGTTGTCGGTCGCGAGATCGATGATCGGCAGGGTGAAGGTCTGCTGCAAGGTCCAGGCGTTTGCGAGATTCAACAGGCCCAGATATCCGGTGATGTTGTCGGCGCACCATTGCTGCACGAGCGAAGCGTTGTAGGCGCAGAATTTATAAGCCTGGTTCGCGAGCCAGATGCCAGTCTGGGTTGAGCCGTTCGAGGGCGCACCCGTGGCATCGAGCGGAATCGGGTCCGGATTCTGAATCGTGCCGGCTGAGTCCACGTAGGTGTTTGCGAGAGTGTTCGTGCCTGCCTGGTAGGTGTAGAGAAATCCTCCGGCGAGGGGCAGTCCGCTGGAACTCAAGAATTGGGGATGGGGATCGGGCGCGATCGCGACCGAGACCTGGCCCTCGGCGAAAGCGGCGCAGAGTAGAAGCAGGGACGCGAAAAGGATTTGCGAGGCTCGGTTGGCCATAAGAGTGAGTGAGGAATTTACTGGCTGGCTTTTTGTAACTGCGCTTGCTTCAGTGAGTCGTTCAGGAGATTCAGCAGGTCCGGAGCGTTTGCGCCTTCCGGAATTGCTTTGGCGGCCGCGATCGCCGATTGAGTTCGTCGCAGCGTCGCCGCCGGAATCTTCACGTCAGGGAAGTAGGTCTGGAGCGACAAAGTTTTATTTGCCTCAGGTCCAACCTTGTTCCAGATCCCAGGAGTGGCTGCTTCCATGTGGGCTCTAGTGGCCTGAGTTTCGATGAAGGTTTGCCGCAATTCCTCGATCTCTTCCGGGGAAAAATCATCGTAGATTTTCGCGATAAGAAGTTTGTCCCCGACTCCCGGCTTAAGCTGCGCTTCCTTGGTGACGTTGATTCCACGCGAGCGAGCGATCTTTAAGAGGTTGGCATTTCCCTGCGCATCCAGCGCCTTTGTCAGCGCTTCTTCACCGGAGAGCGCGCGGGGAATGTTCTGGCCCGAAGCCGTCTTTGCCATCGGCTCCGGAGTGGGAACTTCGGCCGACGCGGGAGGTTCCATGCGCGGCGGGGCTTGAAACGGAGCATCGACCGTGCCGGGTACTGCTGGCGGGCGAGCGGGGAGCGGTTGAAATGCTGCGGGCAAGTCAGGCGACGGCCGCGGCCGGACGGGAATATTGCCGAGAGGCGCGGACGGGTCAACTGGAGTCGTCGCGCCTCTTGAGAGCGCACCCGCCTGAAAGATTTCTGGCGGAGGTGTGGCTGGAAGCGGCGCGCCGGGATAAACGGGAGCCGTTGCAGGTTTCGCGAGTGCATCGGCCAGCCGCCCTGCGAGGCGTTGTAGGTGCGCAGCGCGTGGGGAAATCACACCGGTCACATCGGGAGAGACAACATCAGACGCTGCGCGCAGCACGGTCGATGCTGCAGGCCTCGCCGCGCCTGCGCGGCTCTTGAGTGCTTCCACTGCCGCGGGTCCAGCATGCGCTACGAGTTCGGCGGCTGCCAAGGTCGCCACTGGCGCAACCGCGTGTCCCGCCACTCCTGCGACATCGCCTTCCTTTGCGGACTGTTCCATTCCGGGAACATTCACGCCCACCGACTGCGCCACGGGTGCGATCGCGCGATAGGGAACTGGGTATCCGGCTTGCTTGCGGGCCTGGTCCTGCGCGAAACTTTCTCCCGCCATTGCCGCCTTTGTGTCCTGATCCATGCCGGGATAGGGCGAGACGCCAGAGGGATGCAGCAAGCCTTTTGCGTCGTCGTAGAGCGTGGACCAGAAGCCGGGATGCTTTACGTCTTGCTGCTCCAGGGGAAGGAGCTTGCCGCCCGCGGCCGAGGCTTCCTGCGTGCGATTCGCGGGGACGAAACGAATGCTTTTATCGGGAGCCTGAAACCGAACGCCGGGCATTCCGCCATTCTTGACGGCATCGGCCATCTGCTCGTAAGGCACGTCGCGCAAGACGCCTTGCGGATCGAAAATCGGAACTGTGGCCGGAGTGTTCATTTGTGCTCAGGCATCTGATCCCACGAGAATGCGCCAGAGGCGGGAGTGGTCTTTGGCTGCGCGCCGGTCTGCGGCTTCGCGCCCAGCCGTCCTTTAATGGCGTCGATGTCGTCCTGGTAGGACTGGTGCCGGTTCGCCATGTCCTTTTTCAAGGTGTTGACCACGGCCATCGTGGCTGAGTACGGGAGATTGCCGTCCACCACGTCTTGCGCTTCTTTCTTTTGCGAATCGCTCAAGACTCCGGAGCCGGTCGCGGAGCCGAGGACCTTGGCAACTTCGCTCGAGGCGGTTTGCCGCGCCGCGTTGAGGGCGGCCATGTTGTCGGTGCCGATCATCGAGCCAGTGATTAGCCGCAAGGGGATGTTGGCGAACTTCGCGCCCAAGTCGGGAATCTTCGCGGCCGTCTGCGCATAGAGATCGAGATTCTTCAGCGCCGTGCCCTCGAAGGC
>WNGL01003993.1_pt1 | contig 17765 bp, 14 predicted proteins | sample 5400591 | NCBI WGS metagenome assembly WNGL01 (sample SAMN13153377, study PRJNA577476) | soil metagenome | isolation source: 80 cm soil or saprolite under Garry oak tree replicate 1 | place: USA:California | collected 2016-06-15 | reverse complement strand
CGACTCGCCGACCTCGAACGAGACGTCGTCCGAGAAGATGATGAAGCGGTACGGCTCCTCGCGGATCGCGTCGACGATCGACGGCAGGCTCACCAGGTCGTCCTTGTCCACCTGGATGATGCGCAGGCCATCGGGCGCGTGGGCCCGGAGGAGCGCGCGGACCAGGGACGACTTGCCGGTGCCGCGCGTCCCCCACAGCAGGACGTTGTTGGCGGGATAGCCGGCCAGGAACTGGAGCGTGTTGCCCTGCACCACCCGCTTCTGCTCGTCGATCCCGAGCAGATCGGAGAGCTGGATCCCCTCGATGCTCGAGACCGGCTCCAGGTACCCGGCGAGGGAGCTCCGCCTCCAGTTGGCGGCGTGGCAGCGCGCCCAGTCGATCTTCGGGACCGGCCTCGGGAGCAGCATCTCGAGCGAGGCGAGGACGCGCCGGAGCTGGTCCTGGACGTCGGGATCGATCGGCACGAGCTCACGATAGCACCGGCGCCGAAGCCGGGGCGAGCGGGGGGCGGCGCCGCTAACACCGGGACCGCCGCGCTGAGCGTGGCCCGGATGCGGAGTCCCGCGGGATGGGTCGAGCCCGGCCAGTCGCCCGAGTTCGACGAGTACACGCTCGTCCTGCGCGGCGTGCTCCAGGTCGAGTCCCGTGACGGGGTCCTCGAGGTGGCCGCCGGCCAGGCCGTCCTCGCCCCGCGCGGCGAGTGGGTCCGCTACAGCACGCCCGGCGGCGACGGAGCCGAGTACATCGCGATCTGCCTGCCGGCGTTCTCGCCGGGGACGGTGCACCGCGACGTGGGGTGAAGAATCCGCAGCGCGGCGCGCTCGACACGGAGCGGACCGCTTCACCTCGGCCGGGATGTACCGTGGCGGGGCGGGACAGACGCGCTGGTCTTGCGGCGGGGGATGAACCCCCGCCCTACTTCGAGCCAACGTAGGGCGGGGGCTTGTCCCCCGCCGCAGCCTCCGGTGCCGCCGCCCCGGGTGGCTGTGCGAGAGTGCGTCGCGCGCCACCGAGAGCTTCGGTGCCTGAGGCCGCCAGCCGATCTGCTTCGCACGGAGAGCGGGGTGAGGATGTGATGAAATGACGGGGGATGAACCTCCGCCCTGCTTCACAGGTAGGGCGGGGGCTTGTCCCCCGCCGCGGAGGTCGGCCTACGGCGCCGACGCTCCCGCATCTGCTGTGGTCGCGCGCCGCGCCTGGATGACCTCGAGGAGCTTCGCAAACGGCTCCGCGAAAAGGCGCACGCCCTCGGCCAGCAGCCGGTCGGTGACTTCGTCGATCCAGATCCCCAGGGCGGCCAGCTCCGTCATCGCTTCGCGCGCCTGCTCGACGTCCGCCTCGAGCGTCGGCCGCACGCGGCCGTGATCGCGGAAGGCCTCGAAGGTCGCCGGGGGCATGGTGTCCACGGTGTCCGGGCCGATGAGCTCTTCCACGTACATCACGTCGCGGTAACGCGGGTTCTTGGTGCTGGTGCTCGCCCAGAGGAGCCGCTGCGGCCGCGCGCCCAGCGCGCTCAGGCGCGCCCAGCGCGGCGAGGCCATGAGCGCTCGCCAGTCCTGGTAGGCCAGCTTCGCGTTGGCGATGGCCACGCGCCCCCGCAGCGCCTCGGCCCGCTCCTGGACCCCGGCCGCCGGGCTGCTGGCGCACTGCTCCTCGAGCAGATCGTCCACGAGGGTGTCGACGCGCGACACGAAGAAGCTCGCCACGCTCGCCAGCCGCGAGAGGTCCTCGCCACGATCGGCCCGATCCACCAGCGCCGCGAGGTGGGCCTCGGCGACGCGGACGTAGGTCTGTCGAGAGAAGAGGAGCGTCACGTTGACGTTGACGCCCTCCGAGAGGAGCTGGCGGATGGCGGGGAGCGCCTCGGGCGTCCCCGGGACCTTGATCAGGACGTTCTCGCGCTGGAGCGCGCGCCACAGGCGCCGCGCCTCGACCAGCGTCGCGCTCGCGTCGCGGGCCACGACCGGAGAGACCTCCAGGCTCACGTACCCATCGCGCCGTGCGGTGCGCTCGTAGACGGGGCGCAGGAGATCGGCGGCCGCCTGGATGTCGTGGAACGCGAGCTGCTCGTAGATGGCCTTGGCGTCGAGCTCCTCACGCGGCAAGAGCATCGCCAGCTCCGCGTCGTAGTCGGCGCTGCCTGCGATGGCCTTCTGATAGATCGCGGGATTGGTGGTGAGTCCGGTGAGGCCGTCCTCCTCGATGTAGCGCGCCAGCTCCCCCGAGACGAGGGCCCGCCGGCGGAGGCTGTCGTACCAGACGCTCTGGCCTTGACGCGTCAGCTCACGCAATCGGTTCGCCATGGACTGCTCCTCGGATTCAGAGGCAATGATAAGCAGCGATGACCTCCGGATCCGGGACCGCGCCGGAGCGCTCAGCGAAGCGCTCGAGCGGGTGGACCGCCGGCTGTGGGCCCGTGGGGGGTGGGGTCGGCCGCTCGCCTGGTGGGCGGGCGGTGCATGCGTCCCCCGCGAGCGGTCACTACCGTGAGGCCGTGTCCGAACGCGTCCGGTGGACGCAGCGAGGAGGCCGAGGTGCCGACCACTCCCGACCGATGGAGCCCCCTCGCGCGGCAGCTTCGCGCCGACAGCATCCGCGCGACGACCGCCGCCGGCTCGGGCCATCCCACCTCCAGCATGTCGGCGGCGGATCTGATGGCCGTCTTGCTGTCCGATCATCTCCACTACGATTGGACCGCGCCCCGCAGCCCCGACAACGATCGGCTGATCTTTTCGAAGGGGCACGCGGCGCCGCTCCTCTACGCCATGTTCAAGGCGGCGGGCGCCATCGGCGATGACGAGCTGCTCTCGCTCCGGAAGCTCGGCAGTCGCCTCGAGGGACATCCGACGCCGCTCCTGCCCTGGGTAGACGTGGCGACGGGCTCGCTCGGACAGGGGCTCGCGGCGGCGGTCGGGGTGGCGCTCGCCGCGCGCCTGCTGGCCCGCGACCTCCGCTGCTGGGTCGTCCTCGGAGACAGCGAGATGGCCGAGGGGAGCGTCTACGAGGCGTTCGAGCTGGCGGGCTTCTACGGTTTGAATCAGATCATCGCGATCGTCGACATGAACCGCCTTGGGCAGCGCGGCCCCACCATGGTCCAGTGGGACGGCGAGCAGTACGCGTCGCGGGCGCGGGCCTTCGGCTGGCACGCCCTGCTCCTGGACGGCCATGATCGCGACGCCATCCACCTCGCGTACCAGGAGGCCGAGCGCTCACCGCGGCCGACCTGCCTCGTGGCGCGCACGAAGAAGGGCGCGGGGGTCTCGTTCCTGGAGGACAAGGAGGGATGGCACGGCAAGGCGCTGTCCGAGGTGGAGGCGAAGCAGGCGCTGGCCGAGCTCGGAAACCCCCGGGGCGACCTCGTCGTCGAGGCGAGAAGACCACGCCGGAGCTCGCCCCCGCGCGCGACGCAGAGCGGCTCGTTCACGCCGCCTCGCTGGGAGCTCGGCGCCAAGGTGGCGACGCGCGAGGCCTTCGGCGACGCGCTGAGGGCGCTCGGCGCGGCGCGAGGAGACGTGGTCGCCCTGGACGGAGAGGTGAGCAACTCCACCTTCTCCGACAAGTTCCAGAAGGCGCAGCCCGAGCGCTTCTTCGAGATGTACATCGCGGAGCAGCAGCTCGTCAGCGCCGCGGTGGGACTCCAGATCTTCGGCCTGAGGCCGTTCGCGTCGACCTTCGCTGCCTTCTTCTCTCGCGCATACGATCAGATCCGCATGGCCGCGGTCTCTCGCGCCAACCTGTGCCTGGTGGGCTCTCACGCGGGCGTCTCGATCGGCGAGGACGGTCCTTCGCAGATGGCGCTCGAGGACCTCGCGATGATGCGCGCCGTGCACGGCAGCACCGTCCTCTACCCGTCTTGCGCCACCACGGCAGCGGAGCTGACGCGGCAGATGGCGAGCCGGGAGGGGATCTCCTACCTGCGCACGACGCGCGAGAAGACGCCGGTCCTCTACGGGAGCGAGGAAAGCTTCACCATCGGGGGGAGCAAGGTGCTGCGCCGGTCCGCGCACGACGTCGTGGCCGTGCTCGCCGCCGGCATCACGCTCCACGAGGCGCTGAGGGCGCACGAGACCCTCCAGGCCGAGGAGATCCCGGTGCGCGTCGTCGACCTCTACTCGGTGAAGCCGATCGACGCATCGACCGTCGAGGCGTGCGCGCGCGAGTGCGCTGGCCGCCTCATCGTCGTCGAGGACCACTGGGCGCAGGGCGGTCTCGGCGATGCCGTCTGCGAGGTGTTCGCCGGGCGGCCCGATCCCCCTTCGATCACGCGGCTGGCGGTGAAGGCGCTGCCGGGCTCCGGGACGCCCCAGCAGCTGCTCGATGCCGCCGGGATCAGCGCCCGTCACATCGTGGAAGCGGTCAGGCGGATCGCTGGCTGAGCAGCACCGGCTTCTACCCCGAAATCATGTGGGTAGCGGTCCCGCCTGACCCACGTGTGCCATGTGGATCGTGCGCCCCCTGCTTAAGCAGACAGGCAGATGTTGCTGGCGCCCGTTTCGGCGCTCAGCGAAGCGGAGTCCCCATGGAATCGGTCAATGCTCGGTTCGTCCTCCACTCGTCCGCCCACATGATCGCGATGGGCAAGGCAGATCGGGAGGTCGTCGAGTACGCGGTCACGGTGTCCGAGAGGTACCCGAAGTACGCGGACTTGCTGCCGTTCGAGGCTCGCTACAAGCTGTTCTACGCGGATCGAGCCGAGCTCATCTTCCCCGATGGACAGGTCGAGGTCGTGAAGGGTGGCAAGAAGCGGAAGGCGCTGCGGTGATGCTATGCGAGCCCCGGCAGAGGCGCCGCTGAGCGCTGCCGCGCAGCGGTCAGGATCTCGTCGATCCGCATGCGCTCGTCGGGGTCGATGAAGCCGTCGGGCAGCGGCGCCCCGTAGGGCACGCCGGCGCGATCGTGCGCGCGCAAGAGGATCCCTTCGATCCGGCTGAGCTCGGCATCAGTCACGGCACCCACGATGGTGGCGTCGATCCCGGCGCGGGTACGAGCGCGGCGGGCGGCGAGCCTTGCGACGAGCGGGACTCCAGGGGCCATACTTCACCTACCGTTCAGTCGAGGCGAGCCTCGATGATGATGATGATGGTGCGTTCGCGCTCTCGGCGACGGGTGTACTGCGCGCTCTTGCGGGCCACACGGGAATGGAGGGTCCCTGCGACATCTTGCGCTCCGGAGCCGCCGTCGCGCTGAGGCAGGGCACCCCTGCCTCAGGAGCCGGCCGCGGCTACGCCAGCAGCGCCTCGACCTGCGCCTTCAGCGCCGTCCGCTTGATGTCCTCGCCGCTCAACCGCTCGCCTGTCTCCTTGCCACCCTTGAAGAAGACGAGCGTCGGATTTCCGGTGACGCCCAGCTTCCCGGCGAGTCCGGCGCCGTCCTGCCGCAGGACCTTCAGGAAATGGACTTTGCCGGCGAACTTCTCCGCCACGGCCGCGAACCGGGGGGCGAGCGCCTCGCACGGCTTCGAGCCCGCCGCGTAGAAGTCGAGCACCACCGGAAGGGCCGCCCCGACCACCTGCGCCTCGAAGTCCTTCTCTGCCAGCTCCGTCACGAACACCGCCGCGATCTCCTTCTCCTTCGGGTTCTCGGTCACGGGGAGCTTCACGTTGAATCGATTGGCCATCGCGTTGGTTCTTTCGGCGCAGACGGGTTCGGGCCGGGCGCGGAGGCACCCACGCTCGTCGCGCGTGTGGTGATTCGGGGAGGGGAGGCGCTGGGCCTCCCCTCATCAATCTACCCGTATTTGCGTCACCGCGCTCACCCGTCCTGGTGCACCATCCCGGCTCCCCCGACTCGGAGGTGCGCGCCATGGCCAACATCACGCTGAAGGGCAACCCCATCCACACCAACGGCGACCTGCCGGCGGTCGGCGCCAAGGTGCCCGACTTCCGCCTCGTCGCGGGCGATCTCGCCGACGTCTCGCTCGGCGCGTACCGCGGAAAGCGCAAGATCCTGAACATCGTCCCCAGCCTCGACACACCCGTGTGCGCGATCTCCACCCGCAAGTTCAACGAGCGCGCCGGTGCGCTCGCCAACACGGTCGTGCTCGTGATCTCGGGCGACCTGCCGTTCGCGCAGAAGCGGTTCTGCACGACCGAGGGCCTTCAGAACGTGGTCCCGCTCTCCATGATGCGGTCGAAGGACTTCGCGAAGGACTACGGCGTCCTGATCCAGGACGGTCCGCTCTCGGGGCTCACGGCCCGCGCGGTGGTGGTCCTCGACGCAGACGACAAGGTCCTCTACCGGCAGCTCGTCCCCGAGATCGGGCAGGAACCGGACTACGACGCTGCGCTGCGCGCGGCCGCGGCGTGACGCGTCGGCCCTGCCCTACCTCGCCGCCGAGGCTGCCGCCGCCGTGCGGTTCGCCTCGGCCGGCTTGAACAGGGGGTGAAAGGCCTCCGGCAGGTCCCGCCACGGCGCCCGAGGATCGGTCCAGACGTGGGCGACGATCACCGACTCGAGGTCGACCGGGGCGTAGGTGTTCCAGAAGAGCAGCGGCCGCCGCGTGTCGCCGGAGCGGAGCCGCTCGCGCGCGCGGTCGAGGAAGTGACGCATGGCCTTCCCGCTGAAGGTCACGTCGAGCTCGAGGCCCTGCGTCTCGCGCACCAGCCTCATCACCGCTTCGAGCTCGGCGTCGCCGCGGCCGTACCCCGGGGCGAGGTACCCGCGCACGTAGGTCAGGGCGGAGGTGCTGCCCATGAAGTCGCACTCCACGGCGCGCAAGCGATCCGCCGCACCGAGGTTGTCACGCGCGGCCCGGAACGCGTCGCGGGCCTCGCGCCGGAGCAGCCACTCGCTCTGGAGCCAGCCGTCGGTCACGGCCACGGCGCGGATGCGCGTGCGTTCCCAGCGTCCGGACAGGCACATGCCGGCGAGCAGTCCCGCCGCCGTCCCGCCCGTCGAGGCCGCCACCACGATCTCATCCGGCAGACCTTGGTCGCCCGTCTGCTCGAGCAGCTCGAAGAACGCGTTCACGTACCCGAGTGACCCCACCTCGGAGGTGCCGCTGGGGGGGATGTAGTAGAGCCGCTGCTCGGGCCGGAGCGACGCCTGGAGCCGCAGCCACACGACGTCGAAGATCGCCCCCGCCAGCGTCGAGTGGACGCGCATCTCCGCGCCCGCGACGTGCAGCGCGAGGAGCTTGCGGCGCACGGCGTCGGTGACGGGCTGCGGCGCGAGGATCACCGTCGCGCGCAGCCCCAGCCGGCGCGCCGCCATCGCCGTCGGGAGGCCGAGGTTCGTGCCGAGCCGGCCGGAGGTCATGACGCCGCGCGCCCCGGATGCCTTCGCCGCGCCCAGCAGGAACTCGAGCTTGCGCGCCTTGTTGCCGCCGACGAGCCCATCCGCGACGTCGTCGCGCTTCACCCAGAGCCAGCCCGCTGCCGGCGCGCCGCCGCCCAGCTCGCGGCGCACGCGCAGCTCGAGCGTGCCGAGCGGCTGCAACGGCGTCGGCTTCGCGACGAGCTCGATCCGCGGGACGCGGGCGAACGACGGGAGCGCGCGGACGATCGCGGGGGCGTCGCGTGGCGGCTCGGCGGCCGCTGCGGGTGCCACCAGGGCCGCGATCAGCGGCACGACGGCGCGGAACCGCGCGGAGGGACGGCGCGGATGGCACGCCGTCGCCCTCACCCGCGTTCCTCGGCAGCTCGGCCGCCGATGGTCGCCGCTCCCAGCGCCCCGTGGACCCGCACCGGCGCGGTGCAGGGATGAGCGGCGCGCGCGTAGACCGCTCGCTCGAGCGCGCGGCGCGCGAGCACGGCGCCCAGGACCGCGATGCCGACCGTCGCCGCCAGCCCGCCCCACCACAGGAGCTGGCCGACAGCGCCCGTGGGAACGGGACGGCCGCTCGTGAGGTCGTCGAGGGCGGTGGGGAGCGAACCGAGCCAGGTGTACGCCGCGGTCAGCGGGAGCATGCCGAGCATCGAGGCCAGCGCGTACTCGCGGAATCGCACGCGGGTGGCGCCGAGCGCGTAGTTCACGAGCTCGTTCGGGAAGAGCGGCGACAGGCGGAGCAGGAGGACGATCCACGGCCCGCCCGCCGCGATGGCGTCGTCGATGGCCGCGAGCTGGGGCTCGCCGGCGACGCGCGCGGCGACCCGCCCGCGCAGCACGCGACGGCCGAGGAAGAACGCTGCGGTGGTGGCGACGAAGGTCGCCGGGACCGCGATCGCGAAGCCCAGCGCCGCGCCATAGACGAACCCGGCGCCGACGCGCAGCGGCCAGGAGGGAATGAGGAAGATCGCCGAGAACACCTGGGCGAGCACGAACACCACGACCCCGAGCGCAGGCGCGCTGCGCGCCCAGGAGATGAGCTGTGCGAAGCCGCGGCCATGGAGCGGGAAGAGGAGCGCCACACCGGCCAGGCAGGCCACGGCGCACCCGATCATCGCCGCGCGTGGCGCGCCAATGCGACCGAGACGCTCGCGGGGGTTGGCCCCTTCGCTCGCCGCGCCGCTGCGCACACGCCGACTTGCCCACATGTGCTACCTCGGATGCCGATCCCGGTGCGCCTGCTACCCGGAGTGAGAGAACACCACATGTGGGGAGCGCCAGGCAAGCCGCGGTCGCTCGGCGCGCGTCCATCTCCCTGTATTCACGGAGTCAGCTCGATATCGCCGAATTGATGGTGGTCAAGCGGACGCTCCAGCGGGACACCCGAGCCGCCCCTGCTGCCTCTCGTGCCCCTCGTGCCGGACGGGCCCGTGGTGCGGGTTCACGCGGCGGACGGGTGTGCGGTGGGCTGGTGCGTTCCCGCCGCCGCGTACACATGGCGGTCAATTGACTACAAATACCAATTGCCACGTTGGTAGGGCAGCAATTGTGCACTCGGTTTGATAATATCATTTCTTCGCCCCATCCGCTTCGGTCTCGCCCTGGAGGAGCCCCATGCTCGCGCCACGAGCCGCCGTCATGAGCGCCGCGCTCGAAGAAGCCACGGTCCTCCGCTTCGGGTTCCGCCGCGGCGCGCTCGCGTTCTGGCTGGCCTCGCTCGTCGGGTTCGTCGCGTACGGCCAGCTCATCGTCGGCGTGTTCGTCGGCGGCATGCCCGAGGCGCCCACCCCGCTCGGCGAGTCGGCGAGCGCGGCCGTCGCGGTCGGCCTCGCTGGCGCGCTCGCGCTCGGTGCGCCGGCGGCGCTGCTGTTTGCGGGGGTCATGGGCCGGGTCGGCCGCCGTGGCGCGTGGCGGGCGCCGCTCATCACCGGGGGCGCGCTCTCCGCGGTCCTCGCGCTCGCGTTCAGGGCGCTCGCGGCCGCGGCCCTGTCGGACTGGGGATACGTCCGCGCGCCTGGCGTCCTCTTCGCCGCGGCCGCGGCGGCGATGATGGCCGGCGCCGTGGGCGGCACGCTCGCTGGACGGGGCCGGAGATTCCGCTCGAGCTTCTCATGCACATGACGTCTCTCGCCGTCAGCGCCGCCCCGGCCGAAAGGTTCCCGTGTCAGCTCGCACCGTAGTCGCGCTTTACGCCGCCGTTGCGCTGCTCGTCCCCTCCGCCGCCGCTGGCGGGGAGGCGGGCGGTGATCTCGCGGCCGTGAAGAGCCGTGGGGTGCTGCGGCACCTCGGGATCCCCTACGCCAACTTCGTGACCGGAAGCGGCGACGGGTTCGACGTCGAGCTCATGCGGCTGTTCGCGGCGCGCCTCGGGGTCCGCTACGAGTTCGTCGAGACCGACTGGCCCGCCGTGCTCCCCGATCTCACGGGCCGTCGGGTCTCGCCCGCGTTGCCCGATCTCGAGGGCGCCGCGCCGGCGCCGATCCGCGGCGACGTCGTGGCGACGGGGCTCACCATGCTGAAGTGGCGCGAGAACGTCATCTCCTTCTCGAGCGCGGTCTTCCCCACGCAGGTGTGGGTCATGGCGCGCGCCGAGTCGCGCATACAGCCCATCAAGCCCTCGCAGAGCCTCCAGACGGACATGGCGCGCGTGAAGGCGCTCCTCGACGGGCGCACGCTCCTGGGGATCTCGAACACGTGCCTCGATCCCACGCTCTACGGCATCGAGAAGACGAAGGCCAAGCTCGCGGTGAGGAAGGTGCGGCTCGACGAGATCGCGCCGCTCCTCATCCAGGGCGAGGCCGAGCTGGCGCTCCTCGACGTGGCCGATGCGATGATCGCGCTGCAGAAGTGGCCCGGGAAGATCAAGGTCATCGGCCCCATCAGCGACCGCCAGCAGATGGCGGTTGCCTTCCGCAAGGACGCGCCGCGCCTGCGCGAAGCCTTCGAGGCGTTCCTCGCAGAGGCTCGGCGCGACGGCACCTACCGTCGCCTCGTGCAGACCTACTTCCCCGAGGCGCCGGTCTACTTCCCGGACTTCTTCGCCTTTGGCGGCCGGAGCTGACGCGCCCATGGCTGTGACCGGCTCCAGACGCTCCGCCTGGTTCGCCCCGCGAACGGGCGTGCTCGTTGCGACCGGGCTCGCGCTGGCCGCGCTGGTCGGATACCTGCTGCTAACCAACTACCGGTCAGCGATCCGCGTCCGCGACAACCTCCTCGCGCAGCGCCTGCAGCACGTTCACTCGCATGCGCTGGCCGTCGGCCACTTCCTCGCCTCCGCCTCGGAGGACATCCGCTACCTCGCCGAGTCGCGCGAGGTGGCGGCGTTCTACGAGAGCCGCGACCTCGGCATGAGCATGCAGTACGGCCTCGCGCTCAGCCTCGTTCCCATCCGCGATCGCATGCGCGCGCTCGTCCGGCCGAAGGGTGACACGCCCTCCAGGTTCGACCGGGTCGAGATCATCGACGAGAGCGGGCGCGTCCTCGTCGACTCGGGAAGCGGCAAGCGGGCGCCCTGGAGCGACGATTCGCGCCTTTCGTCGTCGGGTGGGAAGGTGGTGCTCACCTCGGATGGCCGGCTGGCGATCGCTCGCCCGCACCTGTTCAAGGGGCGCCGCGTCGGGCTCTTCGTCGCCAGGCTCCGCTCCGACAGCGTCTTCGACGTCCTGCCCACGGCCCAGGCCAGGGTCGACTCGTCGTTCGTCCTCCTGGACCAGGAAGGCCGCCGCTCCACCACCGAGCGCGCCGGCGCGAGCGGCGACCTCCCGGCGCGCCTCGCGGCCATCCCCGCCGACGGCCGCATGGTCGAGCTGTCGGAGGCGGCGAGCGGAGGCGACGGCCCGGCGCGCTTCCTGGCTGTCCGGGTGATGATCCCCGGGCAAGACCTCTCCCTCGCGCAGGTCGACCACAGGGACGACCTCGTCGGCGACCTGTCGCCAACGGCGAGCGCCGTCCAGCTGGCGGTCGCCACCTTCGCCGTCCTCCTGCTGCTGGGTCTCGCCATCCTCCTCAACACCAGATCGCTCGTCCTGCAGGCGCGCCTCGACGAGTCGCTGCGCCGCGAGAAGGAGATCGCGGAGAAGCGGGACGCGCTCCAGCGGGAGATCGCACAGCGCGAGCGGGTGGAGGCGGCGCACGCCGTCCTCGCCATGGCGGTCGATCAGGCCGCCGAGGCCATCGCGGTGACCGACGAGCGCGGCGTCCTCGAGTACTCGAACGCTGCGTTCCAGCGCATCGCCGGTGAAGCGCAGGTGCGCGGGCGGCCTGCCGCGGACCTGTTCGCGGCGAACGCAGGGGACGGGCGCTCGCCCGGGCTGGCGCAGGCGCTCACCCGCACGACGCCCTGGAAGGGAGAGCTGTCCATCCACCGCGGCGGTGACGAACCGATCGACGCGGAGGTCGTCACCTCCCCGGTGCAGAGCCGCGCCGGCGCGATCGTCAAGTACGTGATCGTCGCCCGCGACGTCACCGAGGAGAAGCGGCTGCGCGACCAGCTGCGGCACTCGCAGAAGCTCGAGGCCATCGGGACGCTCGCCGGCGGCGTCGCGCACGACTTCAGGAACCTGCTCGCCGCGATCAAGGCGAACGCGGAGTTCTGCCTGGACGGGATGAAGAGCTCCGACCCGAGCCGTGAGGACCTGCTCCAGATCCTCACGGCGGTGGCGCGATCGGTGGAGCTCACGCGCCAGCTGCTGGCCTTCGGCCGCAGACAGGTGCTGAAGCCCGAGACGCTCGAGATCAACCTCGTCGTCGCGACCGTCGAGAAGATGCTGCGGCGGACCATCGGCGAGAACATCGAGCTCGAGACCAGGCAGGGGAAGGGGCTGCCCCCCATCTACGTCGACCGGGGGCAGCTGGAGCAGGTGCTCGTGAACCTGGTGGTGAACGCGCGCGACGCGATGCCGCGCGGCGGCCGGCTGATCGTCTCGACGGAGGCCGTCCTGCTCGACGAGCCGGACGCCCGCCGGCTGGAAGCGCCGGTGCCGGGCGAGTACGTGAAGATTTCGGTCGCCGACAACGGGATCGGCATGGAAACGGCCACGCTCGCCCGCATCTTCGAGCCGTTCTTCACGACGAAGCCGCAGGGGAAGGGCACCGGGCTCGGCCTCGCGATGGTCTACGGCATCGTCCAGCAGAGCCGCGGCGTCATCGCGGTGAGGAGCGCTCCGAACGAGGGAGCCACCTTCGACATCTACCTGCCCGCCCACGGCGAGGGGTCGCCGGTCGCGCTGGTGCCGCCACCGTATTCCCCGGTGAAGGAGTGCAGGGTCCCGTCCGGCCACGCCCACGAGATCGTGCTGGTGGTCGAGGACGAGGAGCAGCTGCGCGCGGCGCTGCAGCGGCAGCTCACCTCCGAGGGGTATCACGTGCTCACGGCGGCCGACGGTCGGGACGCGGTCGCCCTGGTGGAGAACTTCGAGCGGATCGACCTGCTCCTGTCGGACGTCGTGATGCCGCACCTCGGCGGTCCCGACCTGGCGCGGGTGTTCCGGAACCGGCACCCGAAGGCGCCCGTGATCTTGATGACCGGCTACTCGGACGAGGCGGTCGCCCGCGGCGGCGATCTGGGGCCGGCCGCCGCCTTGATCCAGAAGCCGTACGACTTCCGCGAGCTGGCGCAGCTCGTGCGGCGCCTCCTCGACGCGGCCGATCCGGCCGCTGCTCGTTTCACCCGGCTGACGTCGGTCCACTGATCCCCCGGACGGATGAGCGTAGGGATGACGCGACCCGTCAAGGCCGTGCCGCGGAGCGTCGTCGCGATCAGTGACCCGGAAGCCGGTCCCCTCGCCGCGTGCGCTGCGGGGCGGCCGAGCATCCGAGGTCGTCATGGCTACAGAGCTGGCTCAGCAGGAAGAGATCCGCCGGTCGCGGGAGGTCGCGGAGGGATCCCGGGAGACCGAGTGGCAGGGCGCGGGCTTCCTGAGGGACCTCTTCCTCGGCAAGTTCCGCCTGAACCTCATCCATCCCTATCCGCTGATCGAGACCGAGCGGCCGGAGTTCCGGCGCTACTACGACGCGCTGGAGCAGTTCCTCCGCGACCACGTCGACCCGGTCGAGATCGACACGCTCGGCGAATATCCAACCGACGTGATCGAAGGGCTCCGCGAGCTCGGCGCCTTCGGGATGAAGGTCCCGGCGGAGTATGGCGGCCTCGGGCTGAACCAGGTCGAGTACGGCAAGGTGATGCAGCTCCTCGGGAGCTACGACTCGAACCTGGGCGCGCTGCTGTCTGCGCACCAGTCGATCGGCGTTCCGCAACCGCTCAAGCTCTTCGGCTCGGACGAGCTCAAGAAGAAGTACCTGCCCCGCGTCGCCAAGGGCGCCATCACCGCCTTCGCGCTCACCGAGACCGTGGTCGGGTCCGATCCCGGGCGGCTCACGACCACCGCCGAGCCGAGCGAGGACGGCCGGCACTTCATCCTCAACGGATCGAAGCTGTGGTGCACGAACGGCACCATCGCCGAGCTGCTGGTGGTGATGGCGCGCAACCCCGCGAGCGGCGCCATCAGCGCCTTCGTGGTCGAGATGAGCTGGCCGGGCGTGGAGGTGACGAACCGCTGCCGGTTCATGGGCCTGCGCGCGCTCGCCAACGCGGCGCTCCGCTTCACGAACGTGAAGGTCCCGCGCGAGAACCTCATCGGCAAGGAGGGCCGCGGGCTCAAGATCGCGCTGACGACCCTCAACACCGGGCGCCTCTCGCTCCCGGCGTCGGTGGTGGGCGGGGCGAAGAACGCGCTCGAGCTGTGCCGCAAGTGGGCCACCGCGCGCGTGCAGTGGGGTCAGGAGATCGGCAAGCACGAGGCGATCACGCACAAGCTGGCCGAGATGGGCTCGACCGTCTACGCCATGGAGGCCGTCTCGGATCTCGCCCAGGCGCTCGCCGACAAGAAGGGCTACGACATCCGGCTCGAGGCGGCCGCAGCGAAGGAGTGGAACACCGTCCGGACCTGGAGGTTGCTCGACGAGACGATGCAGATCCGCGGGGGGCGCGGCTATGAGACCGAGCGCTCGCTGGAGGCGCGCGGCGAGGCGCCGGTCGGCGTCGAGCGCTGGATGCGCGACACCCGCATCAACCTCATCTTCGAGGGCTCGTCGGAGATCATGCACCTCTTCATGGCGCGCGAGGCGGTCGACAAGCACCTCCAGATCGCGGGCGCGCTCATCGACCCCAAGGTGCCGCTCGGGAAGAAGCTCGCGATGCTCCCGCGCGTCGGCGCCTTCTACGTCGTCTGGTACCTCGGCCTCTGGCTGCGAGGCCTGTTCGCGCCGCGCTTCGCAGGGTTCGGCCGGCTCGCCCGCCACCTGCGCTTCGTCGAGAAGAAGGGCCGCAAGCTGGCGCGTGAGATCTTCCACTCGATGCTCGTGTTCCGTGCGGCGGCCGAGCGAAAGCAAGCCTTCCTCTTCCGCCTGGTGGACATCGCCAACGAGCTCTTCGCGATGGCGGCGAGCATCTCGCGGGCGCAGGCGCTGGCTCGAGGGGGCAGACCGGAGGCGGCGCAGGCGGCGGCCCTGGCCGAGAACTTCTGCATGCAGGAGCGCGAGAAGGTGGACGGGCTCTTTCACGCGCTCTGGCACAACCACGACGCGCTCGCCTATCGCACCGGCCGCGCCGTCCTGGCGGGCGACCACGCCTGGCTGGAGAAGGGCGGGATCGGGCTCGATCTGACGGTCGAGGACCTGAGGCCGAAGCTGCCCCCCAGGTCGGGCGAGCAGCTCGGCCTGCAGCGGACGGGTGAGGTTCGTCAGGGGACGAACAGCGCAGTGCAATGACCCGGCTGGGAAGGCGACCCGGCGATCGGGCTGCCGTGCGGGACGCACTGGTCCGGCGGCAGCGCCGTCCCGGTCTCGACGTGCGCCACGAGCAGATCGAAGGCCGCGTGCGCGTGCGGCAGGACGAGCTCGAGCTGGGGGAAGAGGTCGACGTACGACTCGATGTGGTTCCCGTTCTGGACCTCGTAGAGCCGATACGCGGGTGCGGGGTTCCCCTGGTCATCCCGGTCACTCGACGGTCCGCGTTCCGCCAGCGCCGCCGCCACCTTCCGGGCATACGCCCGGGCGTGGTGGTCGATGGGGAGCAGCGCATCCATCGTCCCCGCCACCGTGACGAGCGGCCGCCGGATCTGTCCGGTGGTCGCGAAGGCCGCGAGCTGCGCGCCCACGTCGGAGACCGACAGCCGCGCCACGTAGTTGTACGACCCGGTCCCCGCGCCGTAGGTCTCGTAGCTCGGGTCGAGCCGCTTCTGCCACTGGCACTCCGTGAGCTCCCAGTAGCTCGCCCAGTGGTGGGTCCACAGCGAGTCCGTGCCCGCGACGAGGTCCGGCGGGTAACCGGCGGCGAGGAAGTTCTTGAACGCGGTGCTGCTGCTGCTGAGCCCCGAGGCGAGGTAGTCCGGCCAGTTCAGGACGGCCGGCGGCAGATCGGTGAGGAGGTTGGGCGCCCCTGCGTCCACGAAGGTGCCCTCCCAATCGACGCCGCCGTCGAACAGATCCGGCGCCAGCTCGACGGCGCGGCGCACCTGGTATCCGCCGTTGGACGTCCCGACGGCATAGGTGAAGCGCGGCAGATGGCCGTAGCGCGCATGGACGCCCCGCCGGGCGGCGGTGGCCGCCTCGAGCATGAACTGCGCCCAGCGCGTGAAGGGCTGCCCCGGGTCGTCGTCGTAGAAGTGGATCCACACCGTGGAGCTCGGGTTCAACCGGCACGCCAGCGGGTCGCCTGCGGGTGGTGTCGCGCTGCTGAGCGATACGATCCTGAAGTTCAGCACGCCCTTGTTCTGTGAAGCGTACGCGTACCCCTGCTGCACGACGTAGTCGCTCCAGGCGAAGTCGCCGTTGAACTCGCTGCGCTGGGAGGAGGCCCCTGCGACGACGAGCCGGCCATTCCAATCGTCCGGCAGCCGCAGGAGGAAGCGCGCTTCGCCGGTGGGATCGTCCGCGATGCGGGCCTGGATCTGGATCCCGGGCACGGCCTGGGTGATGGGGGTGCCGCGGGGCGGGGCGGCGACGAGCACGGCGCGATCGGTCCTCGGCGTGAACGCGCCTACGGGGAGCCCGGGGAGGGAGTTGTCGAGCGGCGTGGTGGAAGGATTCTTCGTGGTGAGGTCGGCGCTCTCGAAGCAGGTCGCGTCGGCGAGCTGGCTGGAGAGCTCACTGAGGATCCGGTCGCAGCGGGATGGTGCAGCGGCGCTCAGCGACGGCATCGACGAGGTCGTGAGCAAGACGAACGACAAAAGGCCGGGACGAGACATCACTGCCTCCTGGAGAGCATCGTGAAGAGCGCTCGACGAAGAGGCAGCGTGCGGCTCCACTCGACGGGGATCACGAACCAACCGGGGTCCGACCCCCCAGGCACCCGAGCGCTCGGCGCAACCGCGGCGGCCCGGAACCGTGAACCCGAACCCATTCCGTCCCGGGGCTCATGCAGCCGCCGCCTCGCTCTTTTCGGAGCGTTCCTGGAGGACACGCACCGGCAGGACCATCGCGTTCAACCCCGCGAACTGGAGCCGGCGCTGCAGCTGGTACGCGGTCTCGTTGTGCAGGAAGCGCTGGTACCAGCGCTCCCTCTCGAAGATGAGCTTCCCCGCGAAGAAGACGGAGCGCGGGAACTCCTTGGCCACCTCGAGGCTGATCCGCTCCGCCTCGGCCACCACCTCCGTGCCGATGCTCATCCGGTAGTCGGCGTGCAGCCCGAGCCGTCCGGCCAGATCGACGTAGCGCCGGAGGCTCTCCTCCGTGCGTCGCTTCAGCTCGTCCACGTCCTCGACGCCCTTCGTCGTGGCCGAGTCGATGACACCCACCGACACGAACAGGAGGTTCTTGTACGTGCCGGGGAAGAGCCGCTGGATCGTCAGGATCTGGTGGATGCCGAGCCCGCCATAGCTCCCCACCAGCAACACCGCCGTGGGCAGCCGCGCGTCGAGCGGTTGCCGTTCGCCGGCCGCGTGCGAGGGCAGCGCGCTCATCACGTCGTCGAGCCGACGCAGATTCTGCCGCACGCCGAGGTAATGGCGGCGGATCACGAAGCAGAGCCCGATGAGGAGCGCGGTCACGACCAGCGTGAGCCAGCCGCCCTCCCTGAACTTCTCGATCACGTTCACCGTCAGGATGGAGACGCAGAGGACGAGGCCGATGAGGTGGATGACGATGTGGCTCTTCCAGTCCGGGTACTTCGCGCGCTCGCGGAACCAGTAGCGCACCATCCCCGACTCCGACAGCGAGAAGGTCAGGAAGACGTTGATCGAGTACATGAGCACGAGGGTGCTCGTGTCACCGTGCGTGTAGAGCAGCGTGCCGGCGGACGCCGCCGAGATGAGCAGGATCCCGTCCTGCATCGAGAGCCGATCGGAGAGCTGGCCGAAGCGGTGCGGCAGCCACGAGTCGTTCGCCATGTTCGACATGACGCGCGGGCCGTCGATGAAGCCCGCCTGCGCCGCCACGAAGAGGAGCGCGGTCTCGGCCGCCAGCGTGAGCCAGATGAAGAGCTGGCCTGCCTTGCCCCAGC
>WNGL01008141.1_pt1 | contig 17771 bp, 14 predicted proteins | sample 5400591 | NCBI WGS metagenome assembly WNGL01 (sample SAMN13153377, study PRJNA577476) | soil metagenome | isolation source: 80 cm soil or saprolite under Garry oak tree replicate 1 | place: USA:California | collected 2016-06-15 | reverse complement strand
CAACCCAATCCGAGTGATGCTTTTGCATATCTTCCAGGGAGAGCATCCCGCCGCAGCGCTGTATATATTCGGTGATCGAACGAGCCAACGGGCCGCGATAAAAGGCATCTCGCCCCTCTTTGGCAAGCATGCGATAGGTGCGCGCAAGGTCGGGTTGACGCAAAATCGCGCCAGTGCGCAGCGGCTGACCAGCAGGCAGAAAGACTGCGCTCGTGCTCTCCCAGGGTTCGAGCACGCGCTGGCTGCGCCGTATCCAACTGCTCAACTTGGGGCTGACCGGCATGCCTTCTTCCGCGTAGGCAATGGCCGGAGCAAAGATCGTCTCTGCCGGTAGACTCCCAAAACGACCCAACGCCTCAAACCAGCCATCGACCGCGCCAGGCACGTTGATGGAGAGCGGGCCAGTTTCGGGGATCTCTTTCATGTTCCTGGACAGAAAGTACTCGGGTGTCATGCCGCCAGGAGCGCGCCCGCTGCCATTTAAGGCGTAGAGTCGCTGTGATTTCTCTTCCCAGATGAGCATGAAGGTATCACCGCCAGCCGAACAGGTCGATGGATAGACGACCGTCATCGCGGCGTTCGCGGCAATGGCCGCATCAATGGCGTTTCCGCCTTGCGTCAAAATGGAGAGGCCGGCCTGAGTGGCGAGGTAGTGAGCACAGGCTACCATGCCGCGCGTACCGAGCACGGGTTGTTCGGAGAGCATTTGGAAGACTCCATTTCTACGACACAGCTTCAACGATATTGGCTTATTATAGCACAAAGCGGGGGCTTCCTCGCGAGGAAGTGCCCGCTTTGGGTTATGCCATTTATGCTTTTTTCTGCTGGTTCTCCGCCAGTTCTTTCACACGCTGCACATGATCTTTATGACAGACCACAGTCGTGCCCTCTACTTCAACAACGACCACATCTTCAAGGCCAATTGTATAAACCTGGCGTGCCGTGGCATTGTACACGAAGACATGCTGGCATTCCAGGCCGATGTGCCTACCAACTGCGCCTACACCCTGTGCGTCGGACGGGAAGAGAGAACCGTACTGCTCCCAGTTGCCCACGTCATTCCAGCCAAGTTCGGCGGGTATTACAACAAGGTTCTTTGTTTTCTCCAAAATGCCGTGATCGATAGAAATAGCCATCAGAGTCGGCCAGATCTCGTCAATGGTTGGGACCTCTTGTGACGTCCCCATCGCGCTCAGGATATTCTCAATTTTTCGCGCCAGTTCAGGAAGATGGGTACGCATTTCAGCCAGGATCGCCTCTGCCTTCCAGATGAACATGCCGCTGTTCCACACATAGCGGCCATCCTTCAGGTAGCGCTGTGCCGTCGCCAGGTCAGGCTTCTCGACGAAGCGTTCAGCCAAAAAAGCCCGGTGTCCGTATCCCTCGCTCACCTGTTCGGAGAAACGAATATAGCCATAGCCCGTCTCTGGCGTCGTCGGTTTGACACCCAGTGTCACCAGGCGCCCCTGCTCGGCCAATCCATAGGCCAGCCGCAGCGATTGAGTCAGCGCCTCTACATTGGCAACTATCGCGTCGGCATGGAACGAGGCCATGATGGCTTGCGGATCGCGACGGGCGATGATGGCCGCGACCCAGGCGATAGCGGGCGCCGAATTGCGTCCCACCGGCTCACCCAGGATATGATCCATGGGAACGGAAGGCAAGTGTTCATGGACCAGCCCGACCATAGAGCGACCTGTGACGACCCAGGCGCGCTCTGGCGAAACAAGCGGCGCGACTCGCGCCAGCGTTTCCTGTATCATACTTTGACCACTGGGAAGTGGTAGAAATTGCTTGGGGAAATTGGGCGTACTGAGCGGCCACAGCCTCGTCCCGCTTCCACCCGCCAGCATAACCGCGTTGAGATGTTTCATTCTGAATATAAACCTACCTCTGTCTAATGATGGTAGGATTGTATAAGGGTTTGAGGGGTTGTGTCAAATGTGGAGCTTTGTTAATTCTGCTAAAGAGACCTCAGTATATTGAGAACAGTCATAAAGTACACCCACTCTAGCCAGAACACCCCAATTATGGTATGCTTGACGAACGACATAGATACCGGTATATAGCGCATCAAATCAATTGAAATATAGCAATACATACCTGAAATACAGTATAGACGCATAGAGCGAGCAGAGTGGGAAACGAAGAACAGATACCACCTCAGCCACAACAAGGACAGGGACCACCTGTTCAGCAGGGCTACTACGGCTGGCAATACGAGCAGGAACCACCTAACGCGATAGCGCAACAGTCACCAGTTGCGCCACAGTCGCCAGGGTATCCGCCACAGCCGCAACAACAACCCCCTCCTCCGCAGCCACAGAGGGGACAGCCAAATCAGCAACTGCCGCCGCGTTACCAGCAACCAGTTGCTGATATGGGGAGTTCCCTCGGCCTTGGACAGGGCATGGAGTACCAGTACTATGAAGCGCCCCAGCCCTCTCAACATCTTCCCATGCTGCGCCAGGCTCGCCTGCAACAGTTGCGCGAGGAGCGGATGCGTCGCCAGCAACGGCGTATGAAACCAGATGTGACGAATATTTTTCCATCCAGGAATAAGAGCCGCCTACCTGAAGCAAGGGGGCCTTTCCCCGCTACACCTGCGCAGATGTCACCACCATGGAGAGCCGGAGCCGCCCCGACTACGCGTCCAGGAGTGCCGCCGGTACCACCAGCACAATTTTCACCCGCGCCTGGGCCGCCCATGGAGGTATCATCTATTCTCCCAACAGATTCTTTGCCCTATGGCGCGCTAAGTGTCCCTTCAGAACAATTAATCAACACGGCTGGCTCAGTACAAGCCGCGCCGGATGCCTCGCAAGACACCGGCATGATCCAACGAGTGCGTATCGGTAGAGCCACTTTGATCTTGACCGGCGCCTTCGTCGTCAGCCGCGTCTTCGGCCTGCTGCGCACTTTTCTATTTGCTTTCGTTTTTGGAGCAGGGGCTGCCTCCGACGCGTATTTACAGGCATTTTATATTCCTGATTTTATCTTCAATGTCGTGGCGGGCGGCGCGCTCGCCTCGGCGTTTATCCCAGTTTTTACAAAATACATGATTGGCGACAGGGATGAAAAGACGGCCTGGCATGTTGCCAGCGCGGCGCTCAATCTTGCCATTGCTGTTATGATAGTACTAGCACTGCTCGCTATCATCTTCGCGGGACAAATCATACCACTCTATAATCCGAAACCGGCCCTTATGAACCCGCAGGTTTATGCCACACAAATCAATTTGATTATTTCGCTGGCCAGAATTATGCTTTTGCAAGCAGTTGTGCTTGGCAGCGGCGTTATCGTCACCTCGATTTTAAATGCGCGACAAAATTTCCTGCTACCTGCGATCGGCACAGTTCTCTACAACGTGGGCATTATCATCGGCCTGATGCCGGGAGTATTCCTGGCATTTCACGGGCAGCGCAACGATTTGATCGCTGTCTATGCAGCGACCTGGGGTGTTGTCTTTGGCGCTATCTTACAAGTTGCTATCCAGGTTCCAGGCCTTGTCAAAGTTGGGATGCGCTACACGTTCTCCTTTGACTGGCGTCATCCTGGCGTCATTCAAATTGGACGTATGATGGCGCCGCGCATTGTCAATGCAGCTATGCTCTACTTTTCCATCTTTGTTGACCGTTTCCTCATTATTTTACTTATTGCGGGATCGCTCAATGGCTTTGTGACCCAGTACTATCAAGCGCTCCAAATAATACTGCTGCCCCTGGGTATCTTTGGTATGGCTGTCTCTACGGCGGCCTTTCCAACATTAGCGGAGAATGTCGCCTTGGGGCGTTTTGATCGCCTGCGCAGTATCATACTGGAAACACTGCGCAGTATCCTGTTTCTGTCGATTCCCTCACCTGCAGAGCGCAATCTACACCACCTTCCCTCTCGCGGGCTTTGCTATTGGCCTGGCAGGTCTCTCCGCGGTCGAAATACTGACGCGCTCTTTCTACGCCCTTCGTGACGCTATCACACCCGTTATAGTGAGCGTGCTGCAATTTGCCTTTAAGATTGCCTTGAGCCTGATCCTCATCAATATCGCAGTCTGGGGACCGCAGTGGGGAACGTTTGCCTTAGCGCTCTCTACCTCCATTGCCGGAACCCTCGAGGCGATTGTGCTGCTCTGGCTGCTTAATGAGCGTATCGGAGGTCTGCAACTACGGTTCCTGAGTACCTATACAGGTCGTATCGTGCTCGCGTCTGTGACCATGGGCGTGGGTATATTCATTATTCGTTTCGTTCTCGATCTTGTTTTAGTCACCACACACGACCCGGCTTTAGGGATCTGGGGCTCCCTGCTTGCTCTTATCAAACTGGCTATCGAGTTGTTTGCAGGCCTCTTCATCTACATCAGGGTGGCACGCTTCCTGGGCATAGAAGAGTTGGGGCCGGTAAAACGTGTGCTTGACCGTCTCAAATTATCCTGGATTTAATTACTATGAAACATCTTCGCCTCTCTATTATCGGCTTCGGCGTCGTCGGCCAGGGCCTGGCCGAATTGCTTGTTACCAAGCAAGCTCAACTAAGACATGATTTTGGGCTGGAAGTGACGCTTGCCGGCGTGGCGAATTACCGCCACGGTTTTATCTATCGCGAGGCGGGGCTGGATATCCCCACGCTGCTCGAGCTGGCTGCCGCGCGACGCCCTCTCACAGAACACCCAGATGTCAGACATTGGGAGCATACTTTGGAAGGGCTACAAGCCACAGGAGCAGACGTTATGGCGGAGGCAACCGGGACCAATCTGCGCGATGCAGAACCGGGCGTGAGCCATATCCGCGCAGCGCTCGCGCAGGGAATGCATGTCATCACGGCCAACAAGGGACCGGCTGCGCTGGCAGCCCAGGAACTTTTCACGCTAGCCCGACTACACGGCGCGCAGTTGCGTATGGAATCCACGGTGATGGCCGGCACTCCGGTACTGAGCGCCATGCGCGACGGCATGGCCGGCGCACGCGTTTCAGCTATACGCGGCATTCTGAATGGCACAACCAATTACATACTCAGCGCGATGGTCAGCGGGCGCGATTACCATGAAGTACTGGCAGAGGCTCAGGCTCAGGGGTACGCGGAAGCCGACCCCACAGCCGATGTCGAAGGGTACGACGCGCTGGCAAAAGTACTGATCCTGGCATTTCTGGTATTTGGTCGTTCCCTCAAAGCCGACGACGTCTCGCGGCAGGGTATTACTTCCATCACCAGGGAACAGATACAGAGGGCAGTTGAGAACGACAGGCGTGTCAAGCTTGTTGCTTCGCTGCTGCTGCGCCCCGGGGACGGTAAACTAGAGGCTAAAGTCGCCCCCCTTGAGCTGGCGCTGAGCGACCCGCTAGCTCGCGTCGACGGCGTGATGAATGCTATTACCATTCACAGCGATACGCTTTCCGAAGTTACCGTGATCGGCCCTGGCGCGGGCAGGTTACAAACTGGCCAGGGGATGTTAGCGGACTTGCTTGCAATAGCCAGGATGCTGTGAAATAAAAAGAGAATATCTCCATGCTGCAGTAGTTCAGGTTTAAGCGGGATAAGCGTTAGCTCACCCAGGCGAGTTTTGTTGCGGCTTTTGAGATCCTCGACATAGAAGAAGGTCTCCTCGTACCGAATGCGTACATGCTGGCGAGAAACCGTCATGCGCTGGTCAATGGCCGTCAGATCGATATCCGGGCTAACGCCACGCTTAGGGTCCATCCTGCCAACGATGACATTTCTCCTGGAGATGGCGAAGCGCTGCGTCTCTACTCCATCCTTCTCATAGCACAGGTACGCGTAGGCGTCCTGCGTTTCCGGCAATGTTCTTGAGGGGTCTTCCACAGACGAGGCGCCTACTGAGTTACCAATGAGCGTCGCGCTCAACGCAATATCACCCTCAAAGGAGCGCATTTCACCTGTCATTCCAACAGCGGGCGTCGCGTTTCCCGTGCCGGGGCCAGTCGGCGATTCGCCTTGTTTACGCCATTCCCCTACAGTGGGACGGCGAGGAAGCTCGATAGATTCTAAAGCGGCGAGCATGATAGCGGCATTGGCAAAACGCGCAGCTGGATTTTTTGCTAAGGCACGGTCCGCTATATCTTGTAGCGGCGTTGGAGTATCGTGCTTATATTGTGTCATGCGCGGGATTGCGCCTGTGCTTTGCAGTATACCCGTCTCGGCAGGGTTTTTCCCGACAAATGGCAGGCGGCCGGTTACCATCTCAAAGAGCAGCAATCCCAGTTGGTAAACATCGCTCCACGGTCCTACCGGCCCTCCACTACCGATATACTCGGGCGGAGAGTAACGCGGATCAAGAAATCCAATATCCTCAATCCGCTGACTGCTGATATAGCCGAGCGCATTGAGTAAGGAGCGCAGCCCGACATCGTCGAGTTGTACGCGATCTGTAACTGCTACAGTGTCCACGGTGATAAGTTGGGGACGCAGATCAACCCCCACAATCCCTTGCTCATGCAATACCTTGAGACCCTGCGCCATCTGGCGCATGAGGTCAAGAGCGCGCGGCACATCAATATTCTCGTTGTCCAGGACGTGGCGCAAGGTTATGCCGCGGGGTGGATCGGTTGCAATATAAACTCGGCTCCCATCGATACCCCAGTCATACACGCCGATCGCATTGGGAGAACGGATGAAGCGGCGTTTCTCCAGAGGTTGCAGCAACTGTTCCACCGCCAGGACATCCATAGCGGGAGAGAACTCGATAACCAGGAGTCCAACCACCTCGTTCGTGTTGCGATTGTACGCTGTAGACGTGGTAAGCATACCGCCTGAAGTAATCACCTGCCCCTGGAGGTAGATACCACCAATCAGCCTGGGCGATTTTCGCCTCTCTTCTCCCATGTTTCCACTCCACAAAACTCAAAATGAGTACGGCAATCAATTATATAACTGCCGCTTGACATAGTCTATTATACCCTGCCAGTTGTCGTTCGCGGGTTTCAGGATATATTGACCATCCGAGGAAGTTGCATCGACCAGCACGTTTTGATTGCTCAGACCGACATGGCGCGCGTTGGTCAAATCCATTTTCAGCGCAAATTGCATTAAGTCCGCCAGTGATAAATTGGTATAGATGGTGTGCTGCAAGGCGTTTAGCGCATTGAAGAGACTCGGCCACGTGGACATTTGCTTGACTTTGGATAGAGCCGCTTTAATCATGATTTGTTGGCGAGCTGAACGAGCAAAGTCCGTACCCTCAGCGGGATTGTCGAGCACATAGCGAGCGCGCGCGTAGCGTATGGCCCTTTCGCCATCCATATGCTGCATTCCTTTGGAGAAGTGTACCTTAATCCAATTTGGATTGATACTGGGATCATCATTTGCTGGATACTTCGCGGTAAATGCATCCGGCACATAGACATCTATGCCGCCTATGGCATTGATAAAATCGCGAAATCCCTGGAAGTTAATGGTCAGCCAATATTGCACATGCAGACCGGTCACCAGCGAGATTTTAGCCGCCGCGGCATCGCCACCTGCTGCCGGGTTAGCGCCATTGTTCGAGCCAAACTCATATGACGCGTTGATCTTGTGATACTGCCCAGAACCAGGAGGGATCTGCACCCATAAATCACGAGGAACTGAGAGCAGCGTGGTATGGTGGCTCTGGGGCAACAGGCTCATTACGACCATTGAATCGGTGAGGTTCGCTCCATTATGATTACCACCGCCGTAGCCCATCACCAGCAGATTCACGCGGTCACTGCCTCCCATATAGCCCGTCTGGCTGCTCAGCGGCGATTGGGTTGAGATGGCGGAACCAAAGGCCAGCACACGCTGCGCCGTCGTAAAGGTCAGTCCGCCGATGATACAGAGAAGAAGCAGGAGGATCAGGGATGTTATGAGGCATCCTTTACGGCGCTTTCGGGGACGTTTTAGTGGAGAACCACCCGGTTGCGCGGAGGGATACGGCCCGGCAGCGGGATTGTAAGGATACTGCGTAGGAGTATATTGTCCTCCCGGCGGCAATTGCCGACCCGCTTGCGGATAGGCATATGGCCGGGCATTGTCAGCAGCAGGCGGGCGGTCTACATATTGCGAGGAAGGTGGATAGTGATAGGGCTGGCGATTAGTTCGTTTCGAGGCATCTCCGAGAATCCATTTGTTGTCCTGCTGATCCCCATATGGCGGAGAAGGCTGGCGTATAGGTTCAGTTGAATCATCTTGATGATAATATGGTTCGTCTCGCATCATATATCCTTTTCCAGGTCAGTACGCTATAGCATGCATTTGATCTATCTATAACAACGAAATACCCTACGACTCTGCCCCATATCAATATTGACGAATTAGAACGAGTGAAGTTGCGCTTTTCTATTTTTTCCAGCTAGAAGTCGCTGTAATGTTCTTGCTGTGCCGTGTGGCAACTATCTCAGCCATAATTGCCAGGGCCATTTCTTCTGGCGAAGCAGCCCCAATATTGAGGCCGATTGGTCCATGAATGCGACGGATTTGTTCATCTGTCAGGCCTTGTTGCTTGAGGCGTTCAGCGCGTTCCTCGCCAGTTTTTCGACTGCCGATGGCGCCCACATATCCCACCTGGCGCGCCAGTACCACTTTCAACGACGGCTCATCAAATTTCGGGTCATGCGTCAATACAGCCACTGACGTGGAAGGATTCAGATCCATGCGTTCCAAGACTTCATCCGGCCATTCAACGATAAGCTCATCAGCATGGGGAAATCGTTCGCGCGTGGCAAAGGCTGCGCGGGCATCAACGATCACAACGCGGTAATTGAGAGTTTTGGCGAAAGTTGTCAGGGGGATGGCGATATGCCCTGCCCCCACAATCACCAGCGTCGGTGGAGGCGGAAAGCCCTCGATGAAAACATCATAGGTTGATGTGCCAGCGAAGCTCTCGATGGTATACGTATGGATTTCCGCCTCTCCAAGCCAGATAGCGTGATCAGCGTCTTCGATAACCTGGGCTTCAAGAGCTGCATTGCCCAGTGTCCCATCGGTCCTCTTGCCTGAAAAAACGAGGAGTTTAGCGCCGACGTGCTCATTGCCACGCACCACCGTCGCCAAAGCTGCCCCTTTTTCCTGGTTCAACTGATCTCTCAGTTCTTCGTACAGTTTACTCATAACGACACTCTCTTTACGTATCCCCAGGCGGGCGCAATGAATTGCGGCCCCTACATATCACGCGGAAGGAGGGAGAGATTCACCAATCCAGCCGCTCTACGAAGACGTGAATAGTGCCGCCACATGCCAGTCCTATCTGCTCGATATTCTCTTCTTCGGTGATACCAAATTCGAGCATTTGTGGCTTCCCATCCGCTAACACTTCCATGGCGGCCTCAACAACCGCCGGTTCGACGCAGCCGCCACTCACTGAGCCTGCAAGCTCGCCGCTTTCGCTGACAACCAGTTTCGCGCCTGGTCTTCGCGGCGCAGAACCGGCCATAGAGACAACTGTGGCGACGGCCACGCGCTCGCCGCGCGCTCGCCACCGCTCAATATCAATCAATACATCTCGCATTGGTAAACCTCCTAACCACCAGGGGTTAAGCGAACCTGCTACCTTACTGTGATGACGCCTGGATAGCGCCTGGATTTGTCCACGCGGCAACGGCCTTTCGCCCGACAGCAGCACTGCGTACGGGGCGGCTATCATCGATGCTCTGCAAGAGTTTACCCAGGTTAATCAGGCTGTCCAGGTTATGGGCAGGTAAAAAATTGTCGATATAGGGCAATGCCGTCTTCATACCAATGGTCAACGGGCGATAATCAGGAGAGCCAAGCAGCGGATTGAGCCAGATCAAGCGGTGACAACTATGCTGCAAGCGATCCATCTCGACCTGCAGTACGCTGGCATCGCCGCGATCCCACCCATCGCTAATCACCAGAACCACCGCGCCGCGCCCGAGAACCCGTCGCGCCCACTTACGGTTAAAGTAGTGCAGCGCATCGCCAATGCGAGTTCCGCCTGACCAGTCCTGTACGGATTTGGAGACATCCCGCACAGCATCGTCCACGTCGCGCTTTTTCAGTTGACGTGTAACGCGAGTGAGACGCGTACCAAAAACAAAGGCTTCGACGTTCATTAAGCCATTGGAAATCGTATGAATGAAATGCAACAACAGCCGTGAATACAGGCTCATTGAGCCGCTGATATCGCAGATGATAACCAATGGACGCGGTTTCTTCTTAGTTTCCCGCCACGTCAGTTCAAGGAATTCTGCCCCATATTTAAGATTGCGACGGACAATACGGCGCATGTCGGGATATGAACCGTGACGTGATGGAGCCTTGCGGTGCGTCGGACGCATGCCCAGGTTCCAGCGCATCTCGGCCATCAGCTTTTTGGCCTCTTGCACTTCTTCCCAGGTGAAAGACTCAAAATCTTTCTTTCTCAGCATCTCAATAGCGCTGTAGGCTGTTCCCTGGGGATTTGCATCATCGTTATCGTCTTCGTCGTCGATATGCTCATGCGCGCGACGGGGCCGCTCGCTCTGGCGCATCTCAGCGCGCAGGTCCTTGCGCTGCTCGTTAGCATTCATATGTTCTGCTAATCGTTTGCGCTCAGAGGGTGGAAGACGCATCTGCCGTTCGTCGCGCTTTGCCGCGCCCGTTGGATTCTCAACCTTTTTACCTTGAGCATCGCGCATATACCAGAAGTAGAGAAACAACTGGTTAAAGAGAGTCTCCTGCTCATGGCGCGCGAGGAGAGAACTATTGAGCGTGTTATAAAAGTCCTCTTTATTGGTGACATCGATGTAGTTCAACGTCTCGGCAAGATCAAGCAACTGTCGAGGTCCTACATCAATGCCCGACTCCCAGAGAATGTGGCCAAACTCAACCAGGCGAAAGAGCAGACGCTCACCGCGCTCAAGCTCTACCTGGCGCAGTGGATTATCAGCAAAGTAATGCCCATTCTCCTGTGGTTCAACGCTCATGGCTATGAGACTCCCCGTGCCTTCTGCAACGTCTTGTAAAGCTCACTCCCGCCAACCTTCAACACATCATCTTGATACTTGAGCAGCGCGCCCAGTGTATCACGTACAGGACCTTCGACCAGCTCCAGCTGGTTGAGCGCCAGCAAAGAGCTGATCCAGTCGAGTGTTTCCGCCACGCCAGGCGCTTTGTAAAGGTCGACGCTGCGCAATTCGCGCACAAAGGCACAGACCTGCTTCGCCAGTTTTTCGGGCACGCCGGGCATACGCGCCAGGACAATAGAGTATTCTTTCTCCAACGTAGGAAAATCGATCCAATAGTAGAGACAGCGCCTGCGTAAAGCATCATGAATTTCGCGCGTGCGATTTGAAGTGATGATCACCACAGGTGGCTCTTGGGCTCTGATTGTGCCAATTTCAGGGATCGTAATCTGGAAATCAGAGAGCAACTCAAGCAGATACGCCTCGAATTCCTCATCACTGCGATCCAGTTCGTCAATCAGCAGGACGGGCGTTTTGGCGTTTGCCGCATCAATAGCCTGGAGCAGAGGTCGTTTCATCAGGAAGTCTGAGCCGAAGATCTCTTTGAGTTCTTCCTGGCGGTTGATGCCTCCCGCTTCCATCAGACGAATGTGCAGCATCTGGCGTGTATAGTTCCACTCATATACCGCGGTACTAATATCGATACCCTCATAACATTGCAGGCGTATCAGTCGAGTGTCGAGGGCAGCGGCGAGCACTTTGGCTACTTCCGTCTTGCCAACGCCGGGTTCGCCCTCCAACAAAAGCGGCTTACGTCGTTTGAGAGCCAGGAACACCGCCGTCGCCAGGCTGCGATCGGCGATATAACTCTGCGCAAACATGGCCTTCTGTACATCTTCTATCGTGTCGAAGTTCGTTAATTGTTGTTCCTGCTCCAAATGGGCCTCCAAAAATGAATTTGTGCTTTCCAGCACAGAGATAATTAGCACGTATCTATATTCTATGCTATAGTTAGGGAAGTATCAAGTTTGGACAGTTTTGGTTTGGTGAGAAATAAGCGCGCGAGTCCATTTAGCGAAACAGTGCATTGTCATGCTGAGCCCATGCGTTGCACTCAGGGTCAACTCCGCGAAGCATCTCTGTGCCGAGCGTGAGAGACCCTTCGCTGCGGCTCAGGGTGACACCCGCGGGGAAACACGGGCACGGCAGCCCTGTCATACTTGAACGGTCAAGTTCTTTTGAACCATGCCTTAAATCAGGATTGCGCCATCCTTAAAGAACAACACATCATCAACCCACACTTCACCCTGCTGGCGCAGATCACACACCATATCCCAGTGCAATGCAGATGCATTCAGCCCGCCCGTCTCAGGATAGCTCGCGCCCAATGCAAGGTGAATGGTACCTCCCATCTTCTCATCGAAGAGCACGTTTTTCGTGCTGCGATCCACGCGAGCATTATTGCCAAAGGCAAATTCACCGAGGTAGCGAGCGCCAGTATCTATCTCCAGCATGTGATGCAGGTATGCCTGTCCCTGGCGAGCGTTCGCCTCAACGACTTTCCCTTCACGGAACACCAGACGAACTCCTTCAATAGTGCGACCGTCGTGCGATGCTGGAATGTCAAACTGAATCACGCCATTGGCGCTGTGCTCGACTGGACCGGTAAAGAACTCGCCGCTGGGAAAGTTGCGCTTCCCATCACTGTTGATAAACGTACGGTTTTCTATAGAGAGCGTCAGGTCTGTCCCGTCTCCTACAATACGCGCCTCTTTACGTCCGGCAAGCCAATCCACCAGGCGCTGCTGCCGCACAGACAGTTCTTCCCAGCGAGCAATAGGGTCGGGATCATTGAGAAAACAGACGTCAAAGACAAATTCTTCAAAATCGCGCAGGGACATCTCAGCATCCTGGGCATAAGCGCTGGTGGGATACAGCGTCGATGACCAGCGATACTTGCCATCTTGTTCACGTTTTCGTGTAATCTCAAAGATATCTCGATAAGCCCGACGCTGCAGGGACATCTGCTCAGGCTTTATGCCACTGAGCGCCTTTGTATTGCCGCGCGATGAAATGAAAAGCCGGGCGTCACAGTGTTCTGCCAGCGCAGCCAGTACGGGCGACTTTTTAGTGAGCTGCTGATCATTGCCTTCTTGTAAAAGAATCTCTTCAAGCTGTTCCAGGTTTATGAGCGCTATTGGATGAGCGCCCACGCGCAGAACTTCACGATAAACAGCCTCTATCAGGGGAGCCGCCAGGGGAGTTGCAAGAATGGCAACGGTTTCGCCTGCTTTAATGTACAAAGAATAATGAACGAGGGTGTGCGCCCAGCGCTCTATACGAATATCCTGCATAATGCATACCGTCCTTCGCGTAAAATAGCATGTAGCATTCACTGCATAGAGAGAACTGGGCGAGTGACGCAGCCACTTGCCCAGTTCTCTCTGGAAATTGTCTCAAACGAACAGCTCGCGAACTACGCTCGACTCGCTGCCATCAAGATAGCCCGGCGCGCCATGACGGTCGTCATCTGGCCGCGATAGGCTTTCGAGCCGTGGATATCCCCCAAAAGCTCGAGGCCATCGGCAGCACTTGCAGCGGCAGCCGCCACAGTTGCCTCGTCCAGTGTTTTCCCAACGAGGGCCGCTTCGACCTTACTGGCACGGGTTGCTTTCACGGATGCCCCGGTTATGACAACACTGGCTGCGGTGCATGTGCCAGTATGGTCCAGGGTAACTACTGCCGCGCAGCCCACGACCGCGTAATGAGAAGCTTTGTTTGCCAGCTTCGTATAGGCGCTGCCGGTGCGGGCAGGAGGAATAACAAAGCGAAGCTCCGTCACGACCTCATGCGGCTGTAGGGCTGTCTCGAACAACCCCGTAAAGAATTGGTCAGCCGAAATGCTGCGCTTGCCCGCGGGTCCCTGCACGATAATATCGGCCTTGAGCGCTAACACAATGCCGGGCATATCGGCTGCGGGATCCGAGTGCGCCACACTGCCGCCAATGGTACCACGGTTACGCACCTGCTGATCACCGATCATAACGGTACCCTCTGGCAACAACGCGAAGTGATGGCGCAGTAGATCAGAGTGTTCGATAGTGGTGTAGGTCGTCATTGCGCCAACGACCACCACCCCTGTCTCCTCGCGGATGTAGGAAAGGCCACTGATCTTGCCAAGGTCAACCAGGTGCGCAGGTTGAGCCAGGCGAAGCTTCATGGTAGGAAGCAGGCTGTGACCACCAGCCAGCAACTTGGCGTCGTCGCCATATTGCTGCAAAAGAGCAATAGCCTCGTCCACAGATTTCGCGGCATGATAATCAAATGCTGCTGGAACAGACATTGTACGTTCTCCTTCTGGGCGCAATAAATTGGGCCCCTACTGCTGGTGAATGATTTTCCACAGCTTCTCTGCCTTAAAGGGCATATCAACGTGCGCCACGCCCAACGCATCAGCAATCGCGGAGGCCACCGCCGGCGTAGAACCGATTGTGCCGGCCTCGCCCACGCCTTTGACGCCCAGCGGATTGACGGTGGTCAATGTGACGGTACTGTCAAGCTCGAAATGCGGTAGCTCCGAGGACAGCGGCATGGCATAATCCATCAGCGTAGCTGTCAGTAGTTGGCCATCCTCCGCGTACTCAACTCCCTCAATCATCGCCTGGCCAACGCCCTGGGCGATACCGCCATGAACCTGGCCCTCTACCAGTAAGGGGTTGATCTGCTTTCCACAGTCGTCAACTGCGACAAAGCGTTTAAGCTCTGCCACACCGGTTTCCTTGTCTACCTCGACCACGCAGATATGCGTGCCGAAGGGGAAGACACAGGCATCCGGCTCAAAGAAGACTGTCGTCTCCAGGCCGGGTTCGATTCCAGGAGCCAGCGTATTGGAGAGATTCGCTGTGGCCGCCACGTCGCCGAATGCGACAGCCTTCTGCGGAGAACCCTTCACCGAGAATTTGCCATCTTCCAGTTCTACGTCGGAAGGGCTGGCCTCTAACATATGAGCGGCAATCTGCTTCATCTTCTCTTTCAGCCTCTGAGCAGCGTTGAAGACGGCAGAACCACCGACAGCCAGAGTGCGACTGCCATAGGTGCCGCGCCCCTCAGGCGTCGAATCGGTATCACCGTGCATAATCAGGATACTCTCAACCGGGATGGTGAACTCCTCGGCGACGATCTGGGCAAACGAGGTCTCTTCGCCCTGGCCGTGCGGGGACGAACCGGTATAGACCATCACGGTGCCGCTTTGCTCGACACGCACGCGCGCACTCTCGTAGAGGCCGACCGGCGCGGATCCCTTAGGGCCAAAGCCGCAAATCTCAATATAGGAGGAGACGCCGATACCCATCAGCTTGCCCTCGGCGCGCTTTTGGGCCTGTTCCGCGCGCAGGCTCTTGTAATCCGCCAGCGCCAGGGCCTTGTCTAAAGCGCCTTCGTAGTTGCCTGTGTCGTAGACAGCTCCGGCAGCCGATTTGTACGGGAACTGGTTCGGCTGTATGAAATTGAGCCTGCGCACCTCAACCGGGTCTTTGCCCAACTCACGCGCCACCAGGTCGATAGCGCGTTCTACAACATAGGCTGCTTCGGGACGCCCGGCTCCACGATAGGCATCGGTAGCAGCCTTGTTCGTGAAGACGATATCGGCGCTAAGATGGATCGCAGGGATATCATAAGCGCCGCAGGACACAGGGAAGCCAAAGGCTATCATGATCACGTCGGTGAAGATCTGGCAATATGAACCAAGATCAGAGATGCCATAAACCTTCAGGCCGGTGACCTTGCCTTCTTTGGTAGCAGCGACTTCGACATAGTCAATCTGGTCGCGCCCATGAATCGTCACGGCTAGGCTCTCACTGCGCTCCTCTATCCACTTGACGGCAAGCCCTGTTTTCATGGAAGCGAAGGTAGCCACCATTTCTTCGGGATAGATATTGAGTTTGGACCCGAAGCCGCCACCCACTTCAGGCACGATCACACGCACCTGGTGCTGGGGGAGGCCCACCAACGCAGAGAGAATGTTGCGCAAGAGGTGTGGTATCTGCGAGGAACTCCAGACGGTCAGAGTCTTACTCGCCTTGCGGTACTCTGCAACCACGCCGCGCGTCTCCATCGAGTTAGGGGCGAGTCGCTGGTTAACCAGGCGAGTTTTGACGACAATCCCCCCATCAGCCTTCGTCTGCTCGAAGACTTTATCAATGTCGTCGGTCGGGGGATGCATACTGAAGGCCACGTTGGTGCCGTGCTCTTCGTACAGCAGTGGCGCGCCCGGCTGCATCGCCTTCTCAACATCGATAGCCGCCGGCAGTGGCTCATAATCGACTTCAATCAAGTCGCGGGCATCGCGAGCAGTGTAAAGGTCTTGGGCAATGACAGCTGCGACGGGGTCGCCAAAGAAGCGGACCTTGCCCTCGGCCAGGGCGCCACGCCCCCCCATACCCTCGGCAATCTTTCCCAGGGGGACCGCAATGGCAATATTGCCGACCGCTCCCTTGAGATCCTGCGCGGTGTAAACAGCGACAACGCCGGGATACCTACGCGCCGCCTCCGTGTTGATGCTCTTAATGTGAGCATGGCCGTAGGGGCTACGCAATACAGCCATGTGAAGCATGCCAGGAATTTTTATGTCATCTACATAGGTCGCCTGACCTGTAATCAAGCGTGGGTCTTCTCGCCGCTTAATCGGCGAACCAACCATACCTGCAACACCCATATGTTTACCTATCCTTTCCCATCACGAGAAACAGAATATAAAGGAGATTTGGAGTTGTGTGCCTTCGAGATTACTCACCAGCACCCACAGGCTCAGAAGCCCCTGCACGCATCTGATCAGCAGCATACTGGACAGCGCGCACGATGTTCTGATAGCCGGTGCAGCGGCAAATATTTCCCTCGAGACCTTTACGAATCTCGGCCTCTGTCGGGCTGGGATTATTTTTCAGCAGGTTATACGAGGCCATAATCATGCCTGGAGTGCAGAAGCCACATTGCAGACCATGCTTCTCCCAAAACCCTTCCTGGATAGGATGCAAACTTCCCTCGGGAGCCAGGCCTTCAATAGTGGTCACTTCACTTCCATCGGCCTGAACAGCCAGCACAGTACATGCCTTCACCGATTGACCATCGAGAAGTACAGTACAGGCCCCACACTGTGAAGTGTCACAGCCGATATGCGTTCCTGTGAGGTCCAACGCCTCTCGCAAATAATGTACCAGCAACGTGCGCGGTTCAACTTCTGAATGGTGTTGCTGCCCATTCACTGTAACGCTTATTGCGCGCTTCATCGTCATTGATGGTTACCTCCATCTGATTTAGTAATACTCCACTAAATACGTTACTTCTAGCGGCTTCTCCGGGTATATGGACGCTTCCATCTACCCCTGGACGGAACCATAATACTGGCTACTGGATCGATGCCCAACTGCATTCCTACCTCCGCGCGCAGCCTGTAACGGCGCGCCAGCCATACTCTTTACTACGGCATATGGTTTCACCATGCTCCAGTCTCATCGTGAACGCGGAGTTGGAGGATAGCAAAGTAACAAGCTCCTTTCTTTTCTGGTTGGAATACACGCGGAAACAAAGCGAACGAGGATAGTATTTCACCGTTACCCAGCTCAATCAACGAATGAATGACCGGGTCTAGCGTTACTCCTTCCAATCGTGAATATGTTTATCTGTGCCACACCCTGAAGGCACACCAGCACTACAGGAATAAGGTAAGTAACATATTGAGATTATCATACCAGGGGATACCATGTCAATTGTTGTGGAGCTCGCGCTGAATAGAGGCGTAGCACTGGCGCAGGTATTGCTCCAATTTCGCCCAGTCAGCCGCTTCATTGGTCGACATCTTACTGGTAATCAGGTCGACCGTGTTGCTGGCCTTCACCCGCAGTT
>WNGL01003989.1_pt1 | contig 17773 bp, 16 predicted proteins | sample 5400591 | NCBI WGS metagenome assembly WNGL01 (sample SAMN13153377, study PRJNA577476) | soil metagenome | isolation source: 80 cm soil or saprolite under Garry oak tree replicate 1 | place: USA:California | collected 2016-06-15 | reverse complement strand
GAGTAATTCTTGATTTTCCAACGGGCTTTCACAGCGATGCGAGACGAGCCGGATGGACCGTTGACGAGACTGTTCGCAGAGCGGACGAAGCTCTCAAGAGAATCAAACGGAAGGATATCCTCTGGGTCGGGCCAGTCCAGGGAGGGGTTCACATCAAAGAGGTCACCCGGTCTGCGGCGGAGATGGGAAAGCGACCATTCTCAATCTACGCGCTCGGCAGCCCCACCGAATTGATGGAGGCGCAGCGCTTCGACGTTCTGGTGGACATGATAGTCGCCGCTAAGAAGAGTCTCCCTCACTCCCGACCTCTGCATCTTTTCGGCGCGGGCCACCCTGCGATGTTCCCATTCATCGTCGCTCTTGGATGTGACTTGTTCGATTCAGCTGCCTACGCGCTCTACGCTCGGACAGGCAGGTACTTCACCTCGGACGGGACGTACGAACTGGCCCAAATCGAGGAATTCTCTTGCTTGTGCAGTATCTGTGACAGCACCACTCCCGAGGAGATGAGGCGTCTCGACACCTCTGAGAGAGAGCAACTCCTGTCAAAACACAACCTTCTCGCGTGCTTCTCCGAACTGCGCAAGATAAGAGAAGCGATTAGGACGGGTCATTTGTGGGAGTTGCTCGAGCATAGGGCCTACGCTAACCCCGCTTTCGAGAAGTTCTTAGCGAAGATTGTTCAATATTCCGCGTTTCTGGAACGGTTCACACCCACCGTCAAGCCTCGTGGAATCTCCCACTTCGGTGAGGCAAGCGATCACAGGCCAGAGATGGTTCGTTACGGTGTACGGATGTCACGGATTCCAGGAGTACGGGGAAAAGCTGTTGTTCTCTTGCCTGGCCGGTGGAGGAGACCCTATCACGAGGACCCTCGCAACCTGCCTATCGTAAGCAAGCTCGCAAACAGATCAAACGTGTCCATCTGCTTCTACACAATTCCCTTCGGACCAGTGCCGATGGAACTAGATGAGACCTTTCCTTTAGCGCAGACCGAGAGTTTCGACAGTCACGACCCGAGAATGTACGAGCAGAAGGCAGAGCAGGTAGCCGCCTGGGCCAAGCGATTATCACCAAAACAAGTTTTCCTAATTTCCGAGGGCGAATACGGCACGACACTTGGAAAGGAACTCTCCGGATCGACTCCGAAGCTCAAGGTCATCAGAGTCCAGGCGAAGGGGTCGAAGCCGGATCGTACTGTAGGCTCGATCATTCGGCGACTGGGCTAGGCGTACAGTCTTTCATGCGATTTCGTAAGCCTGGATTTGTGATCATATTCTCGCTCGATAAGCTTCGCATCCTTCAACAGTTCTTTCAAGTTGACCTTGAAATTGTACGCTTTCGAAATCTTTCGGATCGCTAGCGCGGCGGCTGCAGGGTCAGCCCGAGCTGGCTCCGCGTAAGGAAGAACTGCGATGGCTGGGAAGTCGTGTATTTCAAACTCGCTCAACATCACTGCAAGTGGCCCGTAAACTAGTAGGCCGGGCTCAAGGATTGGCGCCTTGAACACTTTTGCCCGGTCAATGTACGCACCGGTTGGAACGACGCAGAATTCGTCGTTGTTGTTCCTGAAAGACGAATCCAACCCGCCGATCAGAATCGCGTCCTTGAACTTGCCTTTCACCGCCCAGTTTGCAAGAACCTTGGCAAACTCCGCCTCCTCCGATCTATGGGGAGAAAATTCCAGCTTGACCAAAACTGTTTTGCGTCTTCGGTAGACCTCGAAGGGAGTAACCAGTCCGCCGTCTGCTGTCCCGACCCAGGGCGGAGGGTTTGCGACCTGGACAAATCCTACTCGCTCGGCCTTCAATGCGTGTATCATGTAGGAGGTGGCTATGTAGCCTGTCTGTCCGACGCCGTGGAATCCCGTGACCAGGGTGGAGCCTTTGAGGTTCTTTGAATCTACAAGGAGCTGAACTGGCATTCTAATACCAACTGAGTATGCTGGATTTGTCTTAGCTTATCGTGCCTAAAAATCTCTCCGGAGACCTCAGTTGTAGGGCTTTTATTGTAGTCTTACAAACCGGTCCGCCCGTAGAGTGAACAGGAATTTCTCGCGATAATCCATTTCATACTGTTACGGTGAACGGATGAAGATCAGATTCTTGGGCGCCTGCCAGGAAGTAGGCAGGTCCGCATTCGCAGTAAGTGTCGGCAGCAAATACCTCGTTCTTGACTATGGCGTAATGGTGAACCATCACGTCGGATTCCCGATGCACATCCCTCCGAAAGAGGTGGAGGCTATCGTGCTTACACACGCTCACCTTGACCATGTTGGATCTGCGCCAATATTCTACATTCACGGCGGGGTCCCGCTTTATGGAGTACAGCCGACTTTCACACTTACCAGTCTTATCATCAAAGACTTCCTCAAGCTCAGCGGATACTATGCGCCATACGAGTTCATGGACCTTCAGACGATGTTGAAGCACACGCGGGAGCTTCAGTATCATCAGTCGATCGATGTCGGAGACGCGTCTTTGACTCTGGTTAATGCAGGCCACATACCGGGTAGTGCTCAGGCGATAATCAATTCCGAGGGCAAACGGTTACTGTATACGGGCGACTTCAATCGTCAACCAACTAGGCTCGTCGACGGCGCAGACCCCGGTAACTACAAGGATCTGGACGCAATCATCATCGAGGGGACGTACGCTACGGAAGACCACCCGGTTCGCGATGGTTTGGAAAAAGAGTTCGTCGAAAAGGTAACGGAAGTGGTCGAGGGAGGCGGAACAGTCCTCGTACCTGCCTTCGGTGTCGGGAGATCTCAAGAACTTCTCTCTGTTCTCTCAGCCTACCATTTCGAGCATCCTGTATTCGTTGACGGAATGGCTCTCGACGCAATGGAGATGCTGCTAAAATATCCATCATCCCTAAGGGACTCGTCAGTGTTCGAGCGAGCCAGCAAGATGGCTCACTGGGTCGACGGCTGGAATGACCGGAGGAGAGCTGCAAAGACTGCGGGCGTGATAATATCGCCAGCAGGGATGTTGAAGGGTGGCGCGTCCGTTTTCTATATGGAGAATGTGGCTGCGAAGAAGCAGAACGCGGTGTTCATGGTAAGCTTCCAGGTGCCCGGCAGCCCCGGCAGAATCCTCTTGGAGAGGAAGAAGTTCGTTATCCATGGGAAAGCCCGACCGGTGGACGCGAGGGTAGAGCGGTTCGACTTCTCATCCCACGGGGGCAGACGAGAACTAGAACTGACCCTCTCCGATCTGGATAAGAAGACGAAAGTGTTCGTCGTGCACGGCGCGGAAGGAAACTGTAAGAAACTTGCCGAATGGGCCTCCAAAGAACAGGGATTAGACGCGAAGGCCCCGAAAACCGGGGACATTATCGAGATCTAGTGCTCCATGGCAGAGGAAGAACACAGGGCCTTCAAGCCCCGCCCACGCCACCTCTATCCGGTAATTCTCAGCCTCGCTTTGACTGGCCTGCTCGGATATCCGATCTCAAACCAGACTGTTCCCCAAGCGCAAGTAACACCCTTCCAAGGCGACACTTTGAGCTCGGCAGGCCTCAACGCCGTCATCTTTGTAATAGCACTGGGAGCAAGCGCGACTGCAATGCTTCTCATGGTACGGAGAGGCAGGATGAAATTCATCCGATCGCTGATCAAGGCCGCTGTCCTCATAGTATCTTTCGCAGTAGCCTTCTGGTACGCGTCTTCGATTTTCTTCCTGTTTCCCAATTCTCCGTCGGACCCTCTAGCTACAATTATCCTCCTAGGCGTTTCGCTCGGAACGGCAGTGGCGATTGCCCTTACGATATTCGGGAGGGCGAGAAAGTATCAGTTGATTGGAGTGACTCTAATCGGTGCGCTGACGGGGATTTTCTTGGGCTACTCGATCGGGCCTTTGACCGCGCTGGTCTTGATCGGAGCACTCGTGATCTACGATATTGTCGCTGTGTTTCGTGGCCCGGTTGGAGCGCTTGCGAAGACGCTCGAAGAGGGCGATTTACCCGGAGCAGTCTTCACCTATGGGGATTTGACAATTGGGATGGGAGACATGGTCTTCTACTCGCTAGTCGCGACAACGGCGCTGGTATATTTCGGAGGCATTCTCTCGTTCTTCGGTGCCGCCATCGGGATACTGGCCGGAACCTTTCTCGGGTTCAAAGCATTGTCGAAGTACGAGATGTTTCCTGGCCTCCCGTTTTCCCTGCTGCTCGGGGTCGCGGGAATGCTCCTCGCGAGCTACCTATAGAGACGCCAGGGTCGCCGATGCTTCGGAGAGACTCGCAAAGCGATAATCAGCGAGGCTGTCGGCAACGGGTCTCTTCGAGACGAGAACCGTCTTCATCCCGGTAATCGAACCTCCCCAGATGTCGTGTCTCTCTGAATCGCCAACAATCACCGCGTCCCGTGGCTGCAGCTTAAACTGCATTAGCGCGTAGAGAAAGATTCCGGGGTCAGGCTTGCGGATCCCAACAAAAGCTGATGTTACGACTTCGTCAAAATATTCTATCAGGCCGACCTTGCGAAGAATCTCTACGGCCACATTGTGAGACGACACGTTCGATATTATTCCCAGCTTGATCCTCTGTTTCGAGAGTTTCTCGAGGAGGGGTTTCGAGTCCGGGAATACAACCGCGTTTTCGGCTCGGGCGGAGACGACGATCTTGATGGCTTCCTCCACCAGACTATCCTCAGGTTCTTGGCCAAGCGCCCGCCTCAGGAGCTGAACCATCCACGCCTGGATCGGAATCTCCACGTGATGCTTGGTGCGAAAGGTCTCGTTCACCTTGTAGCCTTGCTTGTAGATCGTGAAGAGTTCGGAGGGGGAATTGCCGCGAGGTATGATCTTGCTGATCTTTTCCAGGGCTTTCATCGTGACTAGGTTATCTTCGATGTTTTGTGTTACCAGGGTCTCTCCGAGATCGAAGAATATCGCTTTGGCCCGCGCCATCGAAAGTCGCTCGAACTAGTTAGCGGCGTAGCGTAGGACTGCGGCGATTTTTCCGAACGCGTCGCGGAGCATTCGTCCTTCTTCAGTCTCCTCTGAGATAACCTCGACTTTGCTTCCGCCCTTCTCCGCATAGTCTAGAAAGCTATCGATAATATCGCTATCCTCAACAATCTCAAGATTCGGCTTGCCGCACTTCTTGCACGGTCGCGTGGAAAGTTCGTTCTTTACAGCATGTGCCTCGTATCTTGTCCCGCGAAACTCTTCTAGGTTACCGCAGTTCTTGCATTTGAGGACAAGTCTCTGACCCTCCAGTTTCTCCGATATCAGCAAAGTATCGACAACGCCTTTTTCCAGATATTTCTGGACTTGTAGCTCACCGAAGACCCCTTTGCCGGTTTCGTGGCCTAGCTCGTAGAGGAATTTTTGGACCATCTGTTTCTCCTCCTTGTACCGGACCCCTTTCAGGATCTCGCTGCTCTTCTCAACAACCTCCTCAACGCCCGCCTCGCTCGTATAGCTCGTATCTACGACCGAGAGGACCTTGTTCTTCAGCGTATACTGTAGGTATTCTCCTTCTGACCAGACGTACTTTGTCGGTCCAGGACCGCCTATGATAATTCCTTTCAGGTCAGGTATGGCGAGCATGATTTCGTTGAAGTGTTGACCGACGCGTTTGTAGTAGTCGTGGGTGACTCCTTCTCGGATCCGTTCGAAACGTCGAGCGGACTGTCCGCCAGCACGGCTCTTTCCGGGTATTCCTGAGGTGAAGGATTTGACGATCTCGACCCTGCGTCCCTTGAGAGTCGCAACCACAGCCTCAGTCCCGTCGATCACGATTATTCCGTAGGTATCCTTCTCGACAACGAGAGCAAGGAGAGGCTCGACGTGGAAACGGGCGTCGCATCTGTAGAAGCCCACAGTTATGGGTTCTGGAGGGGTGAGCACGTAGATCTCCATCCGTTCACTCCCGAGACCATTCTGAGGGATCATCCCGGCGAAGATCACCAGTCCAGTGGGAGGAGGTTCCTTGAACAGTCGTAGGCGTTGCATGACCCTTTCAATGGAGTCTTGGACGGCTTGGCGGGTGGTGCGTGATTTGATGTTGGAAGCCGTGCCCGCCTCTTCCCGAAGCTGGCCTAGTACTTCGTGGATTCTTCGGTCTGGGGGTACGTATAGGCTGATGAGTTCTGTGCCTCTACCTTCCTTGCGGGCTAGTTGTTCCAGGGTTCGTCTGAACTTGAACTGGGCGACTGAGTCTGAGGCGGATATGACTGAGCTTGTCACTGGCTATTCGACCTCCAGCCAGAAAAAGTAAGGATTGTGGCCTACCCTTCTAGGCCGGCTCGTTCACATCTTGGATTTTTTCTTCTTTCCCGGATTGTGCTTCGCGCACGTGCTACACATTTGCTTACGAGTCCTCACAGAAATAGAGGGATTTTGCGTATAAAATGCTTTTTCCGATACTGGAGCTAACCTATGACTCCCTGCCTCTGCAGTTCGTCTTGTAGGCCTGCTTTGACTTGTCGCAGCCTGAGGTGTTGGTCAGCGTATTCATCACCTGAAACTTTGCCCGTCTTGAAGTCATCGTCCAATTGTCTCATCTGTTTCTCCAGCTCTGACATGCGGTGGCGGAGCTGGTCCAAGTAGGAGCTGGATGTATCTTGGCTGGCGATCTGGCTGGGAGTGAGCGATGACTTGATGACTCCATCCTCTATTCTCATGATGTTGTTAGCCGTTTTTGCAACGTTCTGGTCATGGGTGACCATTATCAGGGTCTTTCCTAGCTCACGGTTTATTTTGACAAGAAAGTCAGTGACCATCTTCGCGTTCACGCTATCAAGCTCGCCGGTTGGTTCGTCTGCGAGGAGAAGCGGCGGGTCATTCGCTAGGGCAGCGGCTATGGCGACCCGTTGCTGTTCTCCGCCACTGAGCTCGTCGGGCTTGTGGTCGTGTCTGTCGGCTAGGCCTACAATGCCAAGGAGATCCTTGGTTCTGGCCGAGCGGGTCCCGCGCGGGGTCCCAGCGGCCATCATTGGAAGCTCGACGTTTTCGGCCGCTGTCAGTGTGGGAATTAAGTTGAGGGTCTGGAATACATGACCGACGATCTGTCGACGGTAATAGACTAGTTTTGTCGGGTCCAAGTCCGTCAGGACAGTGTTGCCTATGTGGACGTTTCCAGCTGTGGCTCTGTCCAGCCCTCCAAGGATATTGAGCAGTGTGGTCTTTCCGCTGCCGCTTGGACCTATGATCGAGACCATGCCCCCCGCTTCGACCTTAAGATTGATCCCGCGCAGAGCTTGCACTTCTACCCTGCCGAGCTTGTAGGCTTTGACGAGAGAGTCCACTGTAACCGGGACGGCGGTCATGCGAATCTCACTGTTCTGCTCATATTTGAAAGGTCTTTCCGTGCAGCGGTTATCGCAGGCAGGAAAACGCCTAGGAATAATAGACCAATAATTGCCAAGATGTTCTCCGAGGCCCATAGTGGAAAGACGACCCTGCGAGGGGCGAGGAGGCTCGCATAGTTCGTGGTCAGAGAATTCTGAGCGAGACTGTCCCCACGGACCGTAATCAGTCCGACTACTGTTGCCAATATCAGCGCAAAGATCACCAACGGCAGGACCTCGGTGACGAGGAGTCCAAGCATCTGTTTGTAGGACAGCCCTCTAACAGCCAACATCGTAGTTTCCTTCTCCCTCTCTTTGAAGCCGGTGTAGGCTACTGCTCCGACTCCAATAGATGCAGCGAGTCCCGCGAAAACTGTTCCGAGCCGCAGAACGTTCTGGGTCCCATTGGCGATCACTGCTCCTGCGCCTTGAGTGCTCGCTTGGGCTCCGTTGGAAACAACAGGTCCAGTTCCTTGCGCGTTATCTTGCGCCGTACTGACTGTCAGGGATGGATAGGCCCTCTGGATTGAGGTAGCGAGGTCCGCGAACGAGAGTCCAGGTCCAGCCTTGACCAAAACAGAGTTAGTCCCAGAAATATAGGGGTATTGAGTCATCAAGGCCAATGGGACGAATGACCATCCTTCGGGCTGAAAATAAGAAAACCCGAAAGGTTGGCCAGAAGACTGCTGGGAGTAGTCGGGCCCAAAGAAGCCGATCACCGTAAGGCTCACGTTTTGGTCTAAGATTACCGTCCCTCCTTGCAGAATATTGTAGTATGAGGCGAGACCATGGTCGAGCACAATGGTCTGGCTGTTCGATTGCATGCTTTGAAAAACTGCGTTAATGTCCGCCCCGAACCATTCAGGTTCGTAGTATGCTCCCTGCCTCCAGGTTGCCGGGTCTATGGCTTTAGTCGTGATTGAGGAGCCAGAGGAGAGCCTTAGAGAGTCGTCGGATTCTGGAGTAGCACCGGTGATGTTGCTCCAGCCGCGCAACTGGCTGGCCACTAGAGTTGCGTAGCTGAGGTTGAGGGGGGCTCGGCCCGAAATATGCAGGTCAGAGCCCACTTGGACCTCTGCCTGTCGAATATTGTAGTCTTGCACGCTGGCGAGATCGCCGATCACCCAGATGGAATATCCCGCTATCAAGGCGACGAGAAAGACGAGGGCCGTGACGCGACGGGGATTTCGGAAGACACTCTTGGATGCTAGGGAGGCGATGTCTCCAACGAGGCGTTTCGAGAGAGAGGCAAATCTCCTGTGAAAACGCGTCGCCAGCCCTGTTGACAGTTGAGTGGCTCCGTAAAGGAACAGGAATGGGCCGATTATGTTCAGGCCATAGTCGAGAACTGCCAAGATTATCAGAACAATAGCGAGGAGAAAGTTTACGCCGAAGAGATAGCGGCCGATGTTCTGGAAGTTTATCCCGAGTAGAAGGAGGATTATCTTGTAAAGGCCCAGCGAGAAGGCCACGATCGCGCCTCGTTTCTTCGATGGGCGCGTGTCTTCGAGAAAGACGTACTCCCTCAAAGCTTTCGCAGGGTCCATACTCGCAGCCGCCCGGGCCGGTGAGTAAATTGCCAGTAGGGTGAGAACGACGGTGAAGATCATCGTGGCGATGGCGGTGTCTTGGCTGAGGAAGATTCCGGTTTGATAGCTGCCGCTGAGCACTTGGACAAAGAACGGGTTGAGCAATACGGCTGCCGTCAGTCCCAGACCCCCGCCGATGAGTCCGACTAGGAGGGCCTCGACTAGGAAATGTCTGAACAATTGGCTCTGTGAGAAGCCTTTCGTCATGAGGAGCCCGATTTCTCTTCGGCGGAGGTTGAAGGATGCCTGGGAAACGGTTCTCCCGACGAACCATGCTACGAAGAAAACTGGGATTGAGAATATAGTGAAGGTCAGTCTGAGGCCGAATATGCTAGCGGAGAATTGCTGGAGGGGACTTATCAGGTTCGGTTGCGAGTTGAACCCGTTTAGCGCCGCTAGGTTCGAAACCTGATCGTCGATCTGTTGGACCTGTGTAATACTGGCTTCGACATTAAAAGCGCTTAGAAGCTTTGGTCGGTCAAGGTAAACATTCACTGTGCCCGTAATGGAATAGTCTTCTCTACCGAATCTGGTTTGATTGTAGGCCCAATCGGCAATGTGGTTGAATGTCTGGTCCCAGCTCACGATTAGTGAGCCAGCAGACTTCGAGGTCGAGCCTGAGGGTCCATAGAAAACCGTGTCAATGCCTAGGGTGTTGGCAGCCGCCGTGTCAAGTTGTACTAAGCCGACAACTTTCAATGTAATGTTGAATTTTTGTGCGAAATATGACCCAAGACTGTACTTTATGGTCTCGCCTGATTTGTAAGTCTGTGCGAACTGCGAGTTTGCGTCGATTAGGGATTCGTTTGCACCGAGCGTCTTTCGACCATTCAAGAGCGTAAGGTGCTGGTAGAGAACGGAATCGTCCTGAATGGCCTTGATATATGGGGTCGACCCGTTGTTAGGGTAGAATTGTTCATTTACTCTTCCGAATGATTCGGCGGATACTACCCCGCTGACCTGCTTTACTTTGAGAGCGACGTTGGCGAACGATGAGCGGGGAACTGATATTCCACCGGAGACTGGTGTGAGCGAAATGTCAACGGGAGTGTTGGCCAGCTGTGCGTCGAGGGCCTGTTTCCCTATGGTGTCAGCCCCAACGTTGATCCCGCCGAAGAAAGTGGCGGCGAGCATCATGCCGAGTATTAGTGACGCGTAGAGCTTCCATGATCTTACGATCCTCTTGAGGGCGTAGGACAGCATCGGTAAGGGACAGTTTCTTGTCTGATAGATTGGCTATTCAGCTTTTCCGAGGGGTTTCTGAAAGAAATCTAGAATACTTCAAGAAACTGTTATCGGACTGTTCTCCACTCTAATATACCGAACCGCATGGATGGCGGAGGTTGAGAGGAATGCGAGCAGTAGTAAAGCTCGGAGGCGCGCTATTCCACCGCGAACCCAATGTGACAGCTCTCAAGGACATGGGGAAGGTCTTGGAGGGATTCGTCGAAGAGGGAAACCAGCTCGTGGCGATTGCAGGGGGAGGAGAGAATGCTAGAACTTACATCTCGGCGGCTCGAAAGCTTGGCGCAGAAGAGTCAACTTGCGATCTTCTCGGAATCCAAATTACAAGAGCGAATGCCGAGCTATTGCGTCTAGCGCTGGGCTCGATCGCATCCTCGAAGATTCCAACGACCTTGTCCGATCTGCCTCACTGTGTCGGATCGGGAAAGGCTGTGGTCATGGGAGGATTGCAGCCGGGCCAGTCGACTAATGCGGTTGCTGCCCTTGCGGCTGAGATTACGCGGGCCGAGATTCTTGTTAATGGTACGGATGTGGAAGGCGTCTATACTGAGGACCCGAAGAAGAACCCGAAAGCGAAGCTAGTCAGAGCAGTACATGTGGACAAGCTGTTGAACTGGGCGATGAGCGGAGAGGTTTTCGCCGGCCGGTACGAGTTACTTGATCCTCTGGCCATCAAGATCATGCAGAGAGCAAAGATTCCTACAAAGTTTGTATCACTCGGGGACCCAGGCAACATCATCGCTGCCCTTCAAGGCAAGGATATCGGAACGAGGGTCCTCTACTCTTAGAGCAGGCGACACTGTTGAGATTGGTTGATCTGTTTCAGTCGAAGGCTCAAGTCCGTTTGGTCGAGCATCTATTACAGAATCGCCAGAAGGTGTTCAACCAGGCCGGGCTCGCCCGGGTGCTTGACGTGTCGCCGTCAACCGTGGCTAGGATAGCTGAGCCGTTGGTCAAGTCGAAGATCCTGCTCTTTGAAAGGTATGAGAAGGGAATGAAGATCTTCGCGTTCAACCAGGAAGAGCCTGCCGCTCGGAGTCTGGTTGAGTTTTACGAGAAGATCAGCGGGCTCTAACTGTACCTTACGACGGAGAATGAGAACTGATTCCCCTGGGAGGATGTTAGGGATATCGTGTAGGACTGGCCTATCTGGAACGTGAACGCGCTTCCGGTATACGGGCAGCTGCAGACCGACGAGATCAATATTTGCATCTGACTCAGCGTTGTGGGTGCTATCGAGGGCTGGTTTGCCCATGGGCTTTGAGCGTAGAGGTTTCCATTCGCGTCCTTCACAAAGTAGCTTACGAGGGTGATCGGCACCGTTCCGGTGTTTCTGAGGGAAAGGGTAACGTTGCTGTTGGCGTTATTCGGCCCGAAACTTGAGAATTCTAGGCTGAGGGCCTGTTTCTGAAAGTTTGGAGCCCGGGTCAATGCGCCGAATAGTCCAGTCGCATACACGAAGACCATGACAGAGGCGGCCACGACGATGACCACCATTAGGAGCGTGGCCAGTATAGTGTCGATTGCCCTCTTGTTCCTAACTAGCTTCCGAAACATGTGCTCAGCGCTGCTCCAAGGGATATGTCGGCAAGAATGATTGAGCTGGGTATCGTCAAATGCTCCTATCGTAACCTACCCCTGGCCAACAGAGTAACAGTCAACTGCGACCTCAGCGCCTAACGGGTGGGCCAACTTCGGGAATGCTGGAATGTCGGACAGGTTCGGTTCTGATGAACGGGCTTCGGGGCTGATTTCACGAAGGGCGCGGCGCGGGAAAATCGACCACCCCCGGGGGGGTCACACAATAGTTAACAGAAGAAAAATAGTTACAAAAAACGAAAGTTACAGAAAGAGAAATGTTGGAGAGGGTATGGGTGCTGAGAGTGCGTTGCGCTTGTTGGTGAACGCCCCTAAATTGGGCACAGTAATAATAATCCAGGATGGTCATTCCCAGAATACCGGGCCAGGCGAAGGGAATCAGACCCCGAATGGTGGTAAGGTTGCTTAGGGGCAAAAGACAAACTCGGTACACGGGGGCACTTGCGAGGTGAAATAGAACATGAAAGCGAAAGTGAGAAGGGTTACAGCAATCCAGAAGACAATTTTCAGCTTGTCCTTCCGCGTTCTTGGCGTCTCGGAAGGATTTGCTTCCTCGTAGAGATGGTATCCCTCTTTGTAGAGTCGGTAGTCAACACGCGGGTCCTTTATTCGTCGTCGTAGTTGGGACGCCATTTTCCTCGGCAGAGTATTCGCTGGAAGCAGTTTTTTCAGCAGAGATTGGAGCTGGTTCTTGAACCTGTGAGTCGTCATTGTCAGAAAGGATTTCCTCCCACATGAAGAATAAGGGCAACGTGAGGCATAGGCGTTTCGTACACCCCTCTGACGTCCCTTCATTATGTTAGGTCGAGACCGAGATTGACTTTTCTAAGACAGTATTGAAGATGCAGCCGACATCGAGGTTGCTAGGGAGATCGGGCTACATGTTTTTCCGAAGTCTTTTCTGGACTTGTGGGCTTTTCAGCTCTCGCAAGGCGTCCGAGGCAACCCACTTTGCAGCTCCCGATTCCATCATCTGTATCTTTAGAGCGGTGGACACCGCGGCTCTGTTGAGCTTGAGGTTTCGCTTGCCGATCTGTCTCAACGCCCAGTTAACCGCCTTCTTGACGAAGTTTCTCTTGTCAGATGCTCCCGCGATTATGAGTGGTAGGAAATCTAAGAACAGCTTGTTCTTCGCTTGATTGTCGTGGACTGCAAGCTCGGCCATCAATACGAAGCCGGCTCTCTTCACGAACTCCTCCTCACGCTTGCACCATTCTCTCGCCTTTGCAACGGCAAACGGTGTTTTGTCGAACAGGGTTCCACAAGAACCGTCGACAATATCCCATGAGTCAAAGTCGCGAACCCATCTGTCCATTTGATCAATAGTCACCTGCTCAGGATCATCCACCATCGAAGCTAGGAGTCGCGCGTCGTGTAACCCAGTCTCACACAGCTTCAACGCCAGTAGACGATCGCGTCCAACCTCTCGGGCGAGAGTTCGGATCTTGGGAACAGAAACCCCGAATGAATTGCTCGATTGAATCCCGAACCGGTCCATTCCTTCGACAGCTTTCGGATCGCCCATCGACCTCAGCCGATCGACTGCTTGTTTGGCATCCAAGATCTCGCCTACTGTCGCCCGGGCGAGTCGGGTCTGATCCTCTTGTACAAGAAAACCAGCCAGAATCGAGACCTCGCCTTGTTTTCCTGCTGGAAACCGCTCTCAACGAGAAGCGCATCGATCGAACGCAGGGGATGAAGGTACAACCGGAAACCCGTTCTCCTCAACTTCTCAACCAGATTGATCAACGCTGTTCCGATCCTCATCGCCGGCTTCATCAGCCCTTCGTCTCGCGGGACAACAAAACCCAACAGCTCCCTGGAAGAATTTGAAGCGGTCTTCAGAAGAGCTTCTGAGTCAGGATAACAGCAGAGGACCTTGTCCATCACGACGACGTCAGAGGCAGGTTGGCGAGTTGAGGCCGCGTCCGCGACATCGAACCTTGCGCGATCCTGCAGTCCAGATTCTTTGGCGAACTGGTTTGCTTCGTGAATCGCCGCCGAAGAAAGATCCACGCCTAGGCAGGAAGATGCTCCGTGCCGGAGGGTCTCCAAAGCGAAGAAGCCTGTTCCACACCCGATCTCCAGAACAGTCTTACCGACCAAGCCCTTGTTGGAGATGAAATCGAGTAGAACTTGGCTGCTAGGGGTGAGGCCATTCGACTTGTACTTGCAACAACGGTCATGGGCTAGATCATCAAACGTCTCAGCGATTCCTTTCGTTTGCACAGAGCCTGAAGTCATAGACTAGTCAGGGTCCTGCTTAGAGAACTTTCCCGTAACCATGAAAACCACGTCTGCTTCAGGTGAGACCGCTTTCAGAACTTCTCGAACTCTATCACGGACGTCCTCGGAGTCCACTTCTAAGTAGACTGTAAGTCGGCCCTTTGGAACGCCTATTCCGCTGACTCCCGGGAGCTCTAGTATCTGGGAGGATATCTTTCGTTTGAGGGCCCTGGGATCATAGGGAGTCTTGGGCGCGGCCAAATCTGGCTAAGATGTTCAACGGTCTTTGACTTGAACCTATCCTGCAAGCTGAATTTGAAGCGCTGTTAGAACATCTGAGATATGGTTGGCGATGGTTGATTTGGGCGAGCCGCCGAAGAGTAAGCCCGTAGCTCTACCCAATCCTCTGTCAACGATGAGCGAGCCAGAGTCGCCTGCATCCGAGAACATCTGTCCCTGGTCTGGGGCGATGAGGATCTGTCCCTGAAACGTCAGGGTCCCGATGTCGTATTGGATGTTGACGTCTGCGCTGATGTCGAGCACAGACCCGGTCGTGTAGCCTGTCGTCCTGCCGACCTTGTGGACCTTCATTCCATCCGTAGCGTCGATCGGGAAGGTGGTTGCGAGCTTGCCAACCTTCGCCAGGAACGTCGGGTCTGCAGGGACAGCCTTGTCGATGGCTGCTATGGCACAGTCAACGCTGTTGTTTCCCCTCGGTGAAAGGGGGACGGTTTTGGAAAGTGTTGCAACTGTGTCGGTTGTCTGGTTTCCTTTGTCCAGAAGAGCAGGTTGGAAAATCGAGGTTCCAACTGGAAGCTTGTCTTCGTTGGCCAGAACGTGGTTGTTGCTCAGGATGTACTGCGCCCCTCCACTCTTTACTATCGCGCCGAGGGTTCCCGCCTCAACCATGTTTCCGATCGGGGGAGGACCGATGGAACTGCCTGGTCTGATAGGCCGGAAGCGATCTCGAGGAGTTGGTGCAGGTGGCATGGTGAAGGCTCTGAACCGGCCGGTCTCAACTACATCCGTAGGGACGCCCCGTATTGCCGCGGGTACCAGCTGCGGTTGGGGAATCTGAGCTTTGGGAAATTTTCTGTTAACATATACCCGAACCGCGTCCGTCCCAGTTGGTTGTCCGCCTTTGATCTTCTTGCCGATTCCCACTCCGACGATGTTAAGGTCGAGTTGGTAGGAAACGGCTCGAGTCGAGTAGGCGGCCCTCGCGCTGTCGGTCAAGAAGCGCGTAGCAGCTTCTTTCTTTGCAGAGGATAGCTGTGGAGGAATGTTTTCGCGGTTCATAAAATCGCAAAACAGACGGTCTTCTGATTAAGACTTCGTTTAACAACGGGAAATTCTGCCTAGAACTCAGGCCAGGGGTTTCAGGGGGGTAGTATGGAAAATGCTAGCCGGTTCAAGTTTTCACAGACAATTCGCGATTTACATGGAAGTGTGAATCTTGCACTCATCATCTCCCCCTTCTTGCACCAAGAAGTGGAAACTGGGCCAGGCATCACGACTCTCACTCCACTACTATCTAACAACATGCGAACTCACCTCACGATACCGGTAATATAGTGTCGCTGGCAACTCTCGGAAAGTCTGGAAGCACCGATCATTTTCCTGCCTAATCCCAGCTCGACGATGAGGCTCAGTTCACCTCGATCTGCGAATGAATTTCTTACCAAACTCTGAGGCTACGGGCATTTCTCGACCATGATCCTGAGCTTCGCAAACAACAAAGGAGGAACCGGCAAGACCACAACCGCGGTCAATCTCGCCACCGCGCTAGCACAACTTGGAAGACGAGTCCTGCTCGTGGATCTCGATCCACAAGGAAGCGCCACAGTCAGCCTAGGCTTCCAAAAGTCCAAACTTCTCTATACCGTATACGATGCACTCGCTCAGTCGAGAAAAATCGAAGAGGTAATGCTTGGGACCAAGGTCGAGAATCTCACCCTTGTCCCTAGTAATCTGGACCTTGCGGGAGCAGAGGTCGAACTATCCTCTATCCCTGGCCGCGAATTCGTCCTGAGGGAGGCCCTCGCCGTCGCCAGACGAAAGTACGACGCGATCCTGATCGATTGTCCACCCAACATTGGAATTTTAACGGTAAACGCGATTGTCGCGTGCGACCTGATGGTCGTGCCGGTACAATCTGAATTCTTGTCAATGGACGGGCTACCGACATTGCTGAAGTTCATGCGAATTGTAAAATCGCGGGCGAAAACAGAATTCGACTATCGGATATTACTCACGCTATTCGACAGGAGAACAGGACTGTCGAAGAAGATCGTCCAACAACTCAGAACTTCGTTTGGCGACCATATACTCAAGATCGTCATCCCACGATCCATCCGGATGGCAGAAGCTCCCAGCAAAGGAATACCCGGAATAATCTACAGCCCCAGAAACGCTGCCTCGGAAGAGTATCGGCGCCTCACAAAGGAACTACTTGAAGGATCGCTAGCGGACACTGTTCTAACCAAGCTTGGATCCACTGCGGACTGATTCGCCTTTGGCCAACGGCGTTAAGAGAAGACGAAGGGCGGCGCAGAAGGGCGTTCAGGCAGTCTTTACCGCAGACACCGGCTGGAAGGGACGAGTCCAAGTTGCCCTTGGATTGATCGCCATCGGAATAGGCACCGCGGCGTGGGCGTATTCTACCCGAGCCCTCGGAGGCTTCGGACTCGGCAACCTCATCCTCTGGGACTCATCAATCTCCGCTATTCTCCTACCCCTTTCCATACCTTTGTTGATCGGTGGGGTGAGCGTTTGCACATACTATCTTGCCATGCGAAGAACCTGGCGGGCCCGCAATCGGATCGAGTCGGCCCTTTACGAACTGGAGGGGCTTGTTGGACAAAAGAACGCGGCCCCCGGATCCTCAGCTGAGGAGGGAGTTGCCCGAGAAAAGAAGGCCGAAGCAAAACCCCAATTTCGACTCCGATCAAAGGCGCTCGCAGTTGCGCTTATCGAAGGCGTCCTACTCATCGCCATCTACGGTGGCCTTGTACGAGAGTACGTGTCCAACGTCAACATGCAAAACTGGGTCCAGGCCAACTTTGCCCCAGGAAGCTATTTCCTAAATTACAACGGAGTATTGGCGCTAGCCGGGCTCTTAGGGGTCTTGATGTTCCAGCTGCTACCAAGGAAGCTCCGATCGAGCAAGCTCTAGGCCCAGTTGCGGGGCATCATCAGGATCCACCGATAAAAGATGGCATTGAGGATCGGTACGAAATATACTCTAGCCCGGGAACAGTCGTCACGAGCAGATAATTTTGGTGGGAAGAACCTTTTGGAAAATCTCTAATGCATCAGTAGCGTATTCTCGGAGGACTGTTTCCCTTGTCTGGGTTTGTCTTCTGGGCTTGAAGTACGCGCCCAATGGCACCATGTAGAGCTTAATCATGACCTGAGAGTTCGGGGCTTGCCGGTAGTTCATCTCAAAATCGTACACTTGGAATTCTTCTCTTTGCATTCTCATAGTTAGCCGGACAAAAAAGTCGTATGCACGGAGCTTCTGGACTTCCTTCTTCAGCGCTAGCGAGATAACCGCTTCATGGGGAATAGTGAGGTTTGCGCTATCGGCAGTAAGCGACTCCAAGCTGGTCTGTTCGTAGTCTTCGAGACTCTTTGGTACCACGTCGGTGATTAGCGCAGTGCCATAACTCATCTCCCGACGAAGCCAAAAGTTGCCTCTCGTCTTTTTCTGACGAATGAAGACCGACCGGCTCTCAGTAACCAATATCGCGTACTCTTTCGGATATTCCTCGTCCGGAACGATGACCCTATGAATTAGAGCCAGCCTCTTCTC
>WNGL01004765.1_pt1 | contig 17778 bp, 12 predicted proteins | sample 5400591 | NCBI WGS metagenome assembly WNGL01 (sample SAMN13153377, study PRJNA577476) | soil metagenome | isolation source: 80 cm soil or saprolite under Garry oak tree replicate 1 | place: USA:California | collected 2016-06-15 | reverse complement strand
CTTTTGGGATCACCGCAGTCTCCGAGGCAGGAGAACTGCGAGGCATCCAGGACATCGGAAGCGGAAGACTCTTCATTGTTAAGCCTTACGGATTGGCGCGCTACGACAAGCAGGCAGGGCAGGCCCCACTTTTTCCACTGACGGGCGGAGTCGACATCAAGTACGGCGTTACCTCAAACCTCATCTTGAATTTGACGGGAAACACGGATTTTGCCGATGCCGAAGTCGATCTGCAGCCGTTCAACCTCACACCGTTCAAAGTCTTCATTCCGGAGAAGCGCCAGTTCTTCCTCGAAAATGCGGGCATCTTCAGCTTCGATATCGGTGACGAGGATCAATTGTTCTTTAGCCGTCAGATTGGAATTGATCCGATAACCGGCCAACAAGTGCCCATCAATGGCGGAGCCAAACTGACCGGGACGTTTGGTCGGATGGAGGTGGGCGTAATGGACGTCGACACCCGTTCCAGTGGCCCTAATCCCTACGCAAACTATGCCGTCGCACGAGTGAAAGAATCCCTGTGGGCCGGCTCTTACATCGGCGTGATGGGCATTGACAAGCGATCGGGGAATCTACAGGACAGTTTCAATCAAACTGGCGGCGTCGATACCCGTCTCATCTTCTTCAAAGACTGGTTCGTTGACGCCCACATGGCGGGAACGCAATCTCCCGGAGACCCGAGTGGGGCGAGTGACGCGGGGGCATCGCTGTCATATCGATCAAATTGGCTGGAGGGGATCGTCGAACGGCGAAAGATCGGCCCAAACTTCAACCCGGAGGTAGGTTTCATTGAAAGGACCGATTCAAACGAGACGTCTGGGGATTTAACCTTTAAAGTCAGACCCAAGATCAATGGTGTGCGCGAGGTGCAATTCGAGGGATTCATTCTTCATGCGCCCGACACTCACAACGTCGTGCAAACGCAGGAATGGCAGGGCACTTTCCGCGCCGATTTCAACAATGGCGCCTACACGGACGACGATATCGCAGACGTGTTTACGCAGCGGATCACGACGCCATTTCACATTTACAAGAACGTGTTTATTCCGAACGGGCTGTACAAATTTACCCGCCATGAATTGACCTATGGGTCCGGCCAAGATCGCAGGTTCACTTACAATTTCTTCGAACGCTTCGGCGGCTATTATGGTGGGACTCTGAATGAATTCCGGGTGCGGGCCGATTATCGCCCGACTGCAAAGTTCTCGATCTCCGCTTCCGAGACCTGGGACCGCTTTCGGTTGCCCCTGCCGAACGGAAATTTTTCGGTCGTGCTCGCGAGCTTACAGGGGAACTATTCGTTTAGCCGCTTCTTAACGTTCACCAGCCTCATTCAGATGGATACTTCAAACACGCAAGCGGTCAGTGCCAATTTGCGTTTGAGATATAACTACCGCCCGGACAGCGACCTCTACATTATTTACAACATTGGGACACAGTTCGCCAGCATCGCCCCAGCGAATCCTCCCCAGGTCCGCGAGACGCGCTTCGCAGTGAAATGGACCTATTCCTTCGCTCCATGAAGGGTACAAATTGCCTTCAGTTGCTCTGCTACAACAGCCTAGCTTCGCAAGTCGCGCATATAACGTAAGGCATGTGGGAGTGGCCCGGTTGCTCGTCGGGCTAATATTTTGGTGCGATTGCAGTGGTCCCACAAGTTCACCTATTATGTATGGCTTGGCGTCGGGCGAAATCACCTGCTCGTCGGGCTAGTATTGCAAGAAAACGGCAAGCGGCGTAGTATCAATGGCGCGGGGTGGAGCGGCCTGGTAGCTCGTCGGGCTCATAACGCGCCAATTACCATCCGGCTCTGCCGGATTCAAACGACTTAGCCCTCTTCTCAGCCGTAAAAACCTCTCAAAACGGGATATTCTGGGCACTTAACGGGCACCTGAGAATCACATTTTGCGCTCGTGCGGGGTCACAGGAGTGGGCGCGACCGTTTGCTTAGAAGGTTGCGGAGTACAAAATTCTAAGTGCCGCTTCTGGTGTCGCTTACGAGGAAGCGCGCCATTTTATCTCACTCTTGAATTGGACCGAAGTTGGACTGAAAACTTTGGGGTGAACCCCTAAGATGGCACCGTCTCTTGTGAGCATGGATGGCGTTGCCTGACCAACTCTCCGTGAACCACGTTGCCGGATAGTCTCCGAGTAGCTGACGACTCGTCCAAAACCTCATCTTTCGCTTCCCTCAAGGGCAACGCCGGGCAGTGGTCTAGTTTACCACTACCCACCGCTCGGACCTGGGTTCGATTCCGCGGTCGGTTTGCGCCCCCGCCTGACGGCAAGAAGGCGGGTGTCCAGGCGCGGGCCCTGCTACAGCTCGCGGAGGGCACTTGCGACCGGGCGGCTGGCGGCGCGGACGGCGGGCAGCAGGCCCCCGATGAGACCCATGGCGAGAGCGAAGACAATACCCTTTGCAAGTAATTCGGGTGTGATCTTGAAGGCGAAGGCAAGGTTGGAAAAAGTCTGAAAATTCATGGTGCTGGTGGTCAAGCCGTTGAGGGGAAGAACGGCGAGACAGCCGAGTCCGCCCCCGACAAAAGAGATGAGAAGCGCCTCGATCAAGAAGGAAACGACGACCGCAGCAGCGCCGAATCCGAGAGCGCGCATGGTGGCGATTTCGCGGCCGCGCTCCGCGACGGCTGAGTACATGGTGTTGAGCGCGCCGAAAACCGCGCCGATCGCCATGATCAACGCAACGAACCCTCCTAGAATCGTGATGAGCTGGGTCATGCGCGTGGACTGTTTAGCGTAGTAGTCGATTTCGCGGGTTACGTCGACGTTCAATCGCGGATCCGCGGTGAGCGAGTCCTTCAATTGGCGAAGGGCGGCAGGCGAAGTGAGGTGCACTGTAACGGACTGAGATAAAGTGTCCGGACGGTTATAGGCACCCTTAAGAAGGTGGGCGTCACCCCAAACTTCGGAATCGAAGGCACTGCCACCCGCATCGAAAATGCCCACGACTTGCCAACGTTGGCTACCCAGCCAAATTGTGCTTCCCAGAGTCAAGCCCGAATAGGTTGCCTTGGCGTTCTTGCCGACGACAATTTCGGACAGACCAGGCCGGAACATGCGGCCCTCTATGATTTTGATGTTGCGGCGGATGGCAAGGACGTTAGGCGAAACACCGCGAAGCTCAACGTTGGCATCAGTGCCGGTGGAACGCAAAGGAATCGGCGCCATCAGGACAGCCTCCGGTGTCAGCAACGGGCCTTCTGCCCCGCGAGCGATGCCGGGAGCATCCTGGATAATCTTCACCGAATCGAGAGAGACTCCACTGGTCATTTCGGATGTGGCGCCGGCGCGGGTAATGAGCGCGTTGTCTGCGGACCCGGAAGAAACAAGTGTGGCCCTGAATCCGCGCGCGAGCGACAACATGGCAACGAAGACACCCACGGTTCCGGCAATCCCAGCCACGGCCACGATCGTGGAGGTCCAGCGAGCCTTGACGCTCCGAACGTTGTAAACGATTGGAATCGCCATTTCAGACTCTCCTCAACGCGTTAATGACGCGCATGCGCATGGCGCCGATCCCCGGCAGCAGGCCGCTCGCAGCGCCAACAAGGAGCGCGAACCCAAGGCCAAATGTCAGAACAGACTTGGAAAGGATAAGGGGTGGCAGCAGACCGGTGAGAGCCAAGCCGAGAACAGGGATGGCCAAGTAGGCGAGCGTCAGGCCAAGCAAGCCGCCAACGAGGGCGATGATGACGGACTCCACCAGTACGAAGAAAAGAACAGCCCGGCCGGAGAAGCCGATGGCTTTAAGTACGGCCAGTTCTGAGGTGCGCTCCCGAACCGAGATAGCCATAGTGTTGCCGGTGACCAACAGAAGCGTAAAGAAAACGACGCTGCCGATAGTAAGGATTAAGAGCTCGATGTTTCCGAACTGCTTGACGAAATATGCAGCGAACGCGGATTCGGTCTCAGTCTTGGTCTCAAACGACGAATTGGCAAACTTTTCGTCAATGGCCTTGGCGACCCGGACTGCGTCATCGGGGCTATCGAGCTTCGCGACATACCATCCGGCCGTGCTCTTGACGGCATCGGGCGCGTTCTCGTCAAAGTATTTCCACTGCAGCCAAAACTGGCTCTCGTCGCCACCGGCACGCTCGCTGTGATAAATGCCGTCGAGATTGAACTCCCAAGAGCTGGCGCCATACAGAGTAGTCTTGATGGGGATGCGATCGCCGATTTTCCAATGGAAGCGTTCGGCCGTGCGGGCGCCGGCAATTGCGCCCTGGCGGTCCTTCAGGAAATTGTTCCACTGATCCTCAGGTACCACAAGCTCAGTCATCACTTGGCGTTGATATTCGGGGTCGATGACAAACTGTGGAAAGAAGTTCTTTTCATCCTGATAGACACCGCCGAACCAATGATTGTGCGTGACGGCTTTGACGCCAGGAATGGCAAGGATTTTGTCGCGGTAGGAGATCGGCATTAATTGCATTAGACCGACGCGGCTGACGACGACCAGGCGGTCCGCACCGGCGATTTCCGTGCCGCGGCTGAAGGCGCTCTTCACGACGGCAAGAAACGTAAAGAGAACCAGGGCGATGGCGAACGAGCCAATGGTGAGGATGAGGCGAACCTTTTTGCGAAAAAGATTCGCGAGGATCAAGCGGCTGAATTTCACGCAGCACCTCCGGCCATGACACTCTCACGGGAAGCCTTGCCCTCGACGAGAACGCCTTTTTCAAGGTGCAAGGTGGTGTGGGCGCGAGCGGCGATGATGGGATCGTGGGTGACCATCAAGATGGTCTTGCCGTACTTGCCGACCAATTCTTCAATGATGGCCATCACTTCATCCGCGCTCTTACGGTCCAGGTCCCCGGTCGGCTCGTCGCAAAGCAGAAAGGTCGGATCGGAGACGACGGCGCGGGCGATGGCGACGCGCTGCTCCTGACCGCCGGAGAGCTGCCGCGGATAATGATGCATGCGATCGGCGAGGCCGACGACGGCGAGCGCGATTTCGACGTGCTTGCGGCGCTCGGCTTTCGAGAGCTTGGTCAGCAGCAGCGGAAGCTCGACGTTCTGATAGGCGGTCAGCACCGGAATGAGGTTGTACATCTGAAAGATGAAGCCCACGTGGCGGGCGCGCCAGTGCGTGAGCTTGCTGCCCGACATGTGCGTGATCTCGTCGCCATCTACGGTAATGCTCCCGGCGGAGGGCACGTCGAGACCGCCGAGCAGATTGAGCAACGTGGTCTTGCCGGAGCCGCTGGGGCCCATGAAGGCCACGAAATCGCCCTTATCCACGTCGAGATTGAGGCCCTGCAACACCTGAATTTTCTCGCCACCGCGGCTGTAGGTCTTGTTCAGACCGCGAACCTTGATGAGGCTGGAAGAACCGCCGTTTCCATCGACTCGGATCATTCTTTGCTCCAGTGGAACTGAAGTTTTCGACGCTGACTAACGGATTTCAACTTTGTCGCCATCATGCAAACCTTCCGGGCCCTTCACCACCAGGGAATCGCCCGGCGCAATGCCGGACAAGACCGCGACTTCTGTGCCGCGATCCAGGCCTAAGCTGACGGCGCGGCGTTCCAGCTTCCCCTCGCGAACCAGCAAGACAAAGGAAGTCCCCGAGTCCGTGCGGACGGCGCTCTTGGGAATAAACGCCACAGCCTGCGGACCTTTGTCCTGGCCCTTCGCCTTTGCCGCCGGCCTTTCATCATCCAGGAAGGCTACTTTCACGCCCATGTCCGGCAGAATCCTAGGGTCCAGTTTCAGGAAAGAGATGCGAACCTTGACGGTAGCTTTCTGGCGGTCCGCCGTCGGAATAATGGTGCGCACCTTGGAGGGAATCTGCCAGTCCGGATAAGCGTCGAGGGTTGCGGTAACTTGCTGACCGGGAACCACGCGCGCGATATAGGATTCGTTCACGTCGACTTCGATTTCATTCGAATTCATGTCCACAATCGTGGCGATGCCCGTGCGAGTAAAACCGCCACCAGCAGAGTTGGGCGAGACCATTTCGCCGACCTGGGCGTCTTTCGAAACAACGATGCCCGCGAACGGAGCGCGAATGGTGCAATTGTCCACAGCCTGCTGGGCAACTCCGATGCGGGCCTCGGAGGCCGCCACTTGCTGCCTGGTGAGCGCAATCTTGGCTTTGAGGCTGTCCGCAGCGGTAGTTGCGTTGTCGAGGGCCTCCTGCGTCTGGACCCCGGCCTTCTGGAGCTGCTCAGCGCGGTGGAGTGCAATTTGCGCATTCTTGAGCTGGACTTCGTAGTCGGCAATGGCGGCTTGGGCGGCGTCACGGTCGGCCTTGGCCGAACCGAGGGAGCGCTCGACGTCCAAATCATCAAGCGTGGCAAGGAGCTGGCCCTCGGCGACGCGCGTGCCTTCGTCGAAGAATACCCCCGTGACACGCCCGGTAATCTTCGCGGCGATGGTGGCGCGGCGGCGTGGCGTGACGTAGCCACTGGCGTTCAGCAGCGCCTGGCGGCCGCCAGGGTCGGGTTTCACGGCTGCAGCAACTTCCACCACCGCCTTCTGGTTGCGGAACGCCAACGCGGCGGCGACGATGCCCGCGAAGATGAGCACAGGGATCGAAGCATAGAAGATGCGTTTGCGCATCTTCGACTGGCTCCGCTGGCCATCGTTGATGCGCAGCGAGCCAAGGTCAGGTCTTGCCGAGACTGGTGGAGTCGCCATTAGCGCCCCTACTCCTTCTATATAGAAAGCTTCACACTATTCTACGGATTGCAGCCTCTAAAAATAACAGATGATAGAGACAGACTAGAGGTCACATCCATTCTATCGCGGAAGGGCCATTTTGCGTGGTAGAGTCGGAATCTCAGGGCTGCGGCGGCGGGTGCCACGAAGATTTGCAGCGGTGGCAATGTTCCTGAGTCAGAGCGCCAGGAAAAAGCTTAAGGGTTCCGACAGATTCTCGAGAAGCGCTGCAATTCCACGAAGTCCACTCGCCTTTCCCCCGACTCACATTTGGATAGGAAGGATTGAGGGCGCCCTAGGCTTTTCGCGACTTGGTCCGCAGCATTCCAACTATACAGCGGAGATAAGATGACCGTACTTGCCGCATTGGCGCGAGCGGTGCACTAGCATTACGCCTAACTTCCCGGAACGCCGTTTCTGGATAGCTTCCGGATTGCCGACCATCCGGGAGCTATCGCGTGGCTGCTCGAATCGAGATGCCGAATACTTAGTTTGGGGCAGCTGGTAGACGCAAACTTCCGACGCGTCGAAGTTGACTGTAATGCCGAGGTAACCTTGCCTCTTTCCTGAGTGGAGGGCAAGGGGCGAGCAGCAAGCTCCCGTTGTTCTCGACGAGCGCCTCTGATAGGATGCGTTCAAATTTTCCGGCGGGAGGTACTTCTGTGCGTAAAGCGAAGCAACTAACTATTTCCTGCGAGAACCGTCCGGGAACGATGGCAGACATCACTGGAATCCTCGGCAAAGCGAATGTGAATATTCCCTTTAACGCTAGCAGTGCAGGCGCTATGGGTTACATCCAATTCGTCGTAGACAATGCAAAGAAGGGCAAGAAGGTGCTGAGGAGCAAAGGGATTTCCTGTTACGAGGAACAGGTGCTTCATGTCATGCTTCCCAACGTGCCCGGGGCTCTGTCGCGGTTTGCACGGAAGCTGGCCAACAGGGACATCAACATTGGGGCAGGTTACCAGACAACTGTGGAAGGTTCGAAGAAAGCCAGTCTTGTCCTCGCCGTGTCCCACATTGAAAATGCACGTCGCGTCCGCTAGCGGCGCCCCTCGTGCTCCCTTGCAACTCGCCCCCAGTTCTCAATGGGCGACGAATGCAGATAGGAAGCAGGAAAAGACCGCGGGGAAGTCTGCCTCGGAATAGGAGGCGGGGAAGCGCGAGGAGCGTGCCAACATGTGATCGCGGAGCAGGCCTTCAAAGGCTCCCATCAGCACCGAGCGGACGGCTTGGGGGTGAACATTTGGCACCAGTTCGCCGCGCGCATTCATCTCTTTCAAGACTCCGTCCAAGATCTTGATGAAGTCCAAGAAGCCGGGCACGAGGACCACCATGTGCCCATCGCCACGAATGCGGCGCCCTTCCAGTAGGAAAATGGTGCGCAGATCCCGATCCTTTTGCAGAAAGCTGAGCGCCATGTCCACGACAGTCTTGAGCTTGTGTGTGGGTGAAGGATTTCTTTCGATGGCCAGTTGGACCGCAGGATTCAGCTGTTCCCAACCGTGCTCGAAGATAGCCTCCAGAACGCCTTGCTTGTTGGTGAAGTGCTTGATGAGCTGGGACTGGCTAGTCCCCGCTAGCCGACAAATCGCCGCGGTCGTGGTGGCCTCGTAACCGCGCTCGGCGAATAGGGCTTTTGCTCCTTCCCGTAGTCGGTCGCGGCTGGAAGCCAGGACCGCCGTCTTCTGAACCGGCATAACGCACCTCGGGCGTCCTCAAACGACTGAGGCACGGAGCTATGATACTACTAGGTTCTGCAAGCTAGCCAGTCTTGATACCTTACAAATGCACTTTCAGGCCGCTCTGAGCGGGGTTTGGGGACCCTAAAAAAATTGAAAAAAACACTTGACAACGCCTAATAGTGTTGCAACTATCGCGCGTCGTGACGCAACCACTTGTGGACAATGTAGTGCTACGTGGCGTCGGTGACCTTTTCATCTGCGCTTCCGCAATTGATTCTCAGTCTCCGCAGTCGCCGCAAGAGAGAACACAGAGAGGTGAAAGATGAACATTACTGTGATCCGCCCGGCGTTGACCGGCTTTGTTCTCGCCCTAGTGTTTTTTGCGGCTCTCGCTTATGCCGCCACTCCTTCTAGCGGCACTGTCTCCCAGGGCAACCCCACGGTGACCTGGAATGGCCAGATCCCGGTCCCGCCAGCAGCAGGGTCCTCTAGCTGCAGCGGACCGAACAACCCCGGCTGCGACAACTTCAAACTGACCATTGTTCCGCCCGACCCGACTTTTGGCCCCTATGTCGTCGTTATTCAGACCATGTCTCAGGGTACCGACGACTGGGACCTCGAGGTGTACGACCCCAACGGGAAGCTGATCGGCAGTTCCGGCAATGGGCCCGGCACGCCGAACAATCCGGAAGTGGAAACGGTCACGCTGAGCAATCCTCCTGCCGGCACGTACACGGTCAGTGCCGCGCCGTTTGCGGTGACTCAGCCCTACAGCGGCTCTGAGATTCCAGTGAATTCGTATTTGCTTTCCGAAGATACCGAAGGAGAATTCTAATGAAAAAGCTGTTGAAGCTCTTGTTCGGATGTTCGCTGTTGCTTGCCGCGTCCACAGTGTTCGCTCAAACTCCCGCCAATGAACATAACTGTCCGAATCCGACTGCCATCCCGCCATTCGTTGGCTCTGGCACGACAATTTTCAGTCCGAACCAGAACCTGTGCCTGCCGGAGTTGGCGCCCATCGGAGGCTCGTTAGGGCCGCTGGCTTTCATCGTCCAAGGCGTCGAGCCCGGCGACCGCGTCGACTCGCAGGGAACTATCTTCGTGGTTTCCATCCGGGGCGTACCCGGCGGCATCGACTTGTGGCGGTGGTTTCAGACCACCGATGGTTTCCCCAATCCAGACAATACCCTTCCCTTCAAGTATGAGGGCCAACCAGATAACTGCGGAATCTTCTTCAACACGGGCTGCGCCAATAACGTAGGCAGCCTGACCAATCTCGGGGTCGCGCCTGGAGGTGGCGACGCCGATATCGCCGTCAATTCTGCTACTCTCCCCAATATTCCAAACCTGGCAGTCAGCAGCCTGACCCTGGCGCCAGGTGTTACGGCGACGCATTCCACCGATCGCGGCGATACTTATACGCCGCCCAACGTGGCGGCCGCCTTGATTCCCGGCGACGACCGCCAGTGGCAGGATGCAATTGATGCTTCCACTGTGTATTTGGAATTTCACGACGTACTCACCTTCAACATTGACATTCAGCGCTCCAACGACGGTGGCGTGACCTATGCCAACGGCGTAGGTGAGGCCATAGATCCCCAGACGTTCCTCACTGCGGGCACACTTACGGGTAGCGCCAACACCGCCGGCCAGACCCGCATCGACAAAAGCAGTTGCCCCAGCCGAGGCAACCTGTACCAGGTGTTCGTTGCCCCGGATAATGCCACCGAAAACGCCTTAAGCGAGCCCCAGCGCAGCGTCTATGTGGGAGTTTCCGATGACGCAAAACTGGGTCTGCTCGCTTTCCTGTTTACCGACCATAAAGTCTTTACCAGCCATGTAGGCTCGCCGGGGGCGAAACTCGGAAATGACCAGATCTTCCCTGCGCTGGCCACCGACGCCTTTGGCTTTGTCTACGCGGTATGGTCGGACAACACCAACATCTTTTTCTCCTCTTCTTCTGACCTGGGCACGACCTGGACGGCGCCCGTGCAAGTGAACTCGGGCGCGACCCTGGGCAACGCCAACGTGTTCCCCTGGGTGGCCGCCGACGCCAACGGCCACGCGGTGGTCGTTTGGTTGGGTGACAACCTTGTGGGCAACTCCAATGACAGGAAGGTGCTGGAGAAGACCTGCTCAGACGGAACCAATAGCTGCTGGGCGCAGTGGAACGTTTACGCGGCGGAGACGATAGATGGTCGCGACTTGGTGCCGGCGTTCACGCAGTTTACCGCCAGCGACCACATCATCCACTCCGGGACCGTGTCGACTGGAGGCCTGGGTGGGGGAGCCAACCGCAAACTGGCCGACTTCTTCCAGGTGGCGCTCGATCCGCAACACCGCGCTAACATCTCCTTTGCTGATGACCACACAGCCAGCCCGTTGTGCACCAGGCAGTCTCCGGGGCATTGTGCCGACAACGATCCGAAGTCGTTTCGCGAAGGCCAACCCTACTTCACCTACCAGCTCAAGGCGAATCCGAATATCGTCACCACGGGCACTTGCGCGCCGGCCCCGCCACCGTCGGGGGCCGAGAAGATAACCGGTGGCGGCCAGATCGCTTCTCAAACGCCGGGGCTCACCGCTAACTTCGGATTCGTTGCGAGCAACAACAAGCCCAATGCATCGCTTTCCTATCATGACGATGGCGCTTCGGCCGGCCCCATCGATGTGCACAGCGTGAACACCACTGTTCCAGTGGTGACTTTTTCCGGCAACTGTGGGTCGTCCAAAGGCGATGCCAAGGTGAACCAGCAACTGGGGTACACCTACACGGCTACAGCCTGCGATAATCATGATTCCGGCGCGGGCAAGGACACGTTTTCGATCACCGTGAGCGGGCCGATGTTCTTCTACACCAATTCGGGCACGCTTACCAGCGGCAACGTCCAGATCCACAGCCAATAGATCGATCCAGAGGACGAAAAGCCCGTTGCCGGGAAAGCTCCGAAGAAAGCTGAAGGCGAACGCGAGGAGGAGCTGCGAAAGCCCCGCCGCATTGATGGACTCGGCGAGGAAGCCTACTGGGTGGGAAATCCGATCTCGGGCGCGCTCTACGTGCTTAAGGGCGACGCCTTCCTCCGAATCAGTGTGGGTGGTGAAAAAGACGAGTCCGTGAGAATCAAGAAGACAAGAACTCTCGTTCAGAAGGTGCTCGAGCATCTGCTCGCGAACAATGAGCAAGGGAAATGACCGGAACTAACCTGACTTAGGGAGGTCGTTATGAAAGTCCAAAAAGCACGCGCGCATCTTACAGTTGCCTGCGCCTCTGTTTGCGCGCTTCTGCTGATCGCTGGCAGCCTGCCGCTCCGGGCGCAGAGTTCCTCGACGCCTCCGATCAAGTTTGAAGTCCCGGCGGTAGTGGATCCCATTCACACCAACGGCGAGCCGGACATCGGCATCGACGTTTTTGGACGAGTTTTTGTGAGTGGCCCCACAGGGACAGGGACCCAGCGAAGCACTTGGTTCGGGTCGGTCGACCGCGGCCACACCTTCCGGATCATTACTCCTGGGCCGCCACCGAGCGCGATTGCTGGCATCATCGATCCTCCGGGCGGCGGTGACACGGACATCAACTTCGACCGCAGCGGCAAGCAATACTTTGCTGACCTCTACGCGCTACTCTGCTTGCGGACTGCCACCACCAGCGACGGCGGCGCCACTGTTTCGCAGGAAATCTACCCCGCCGGATGCAGCGGGGTCCCGGGCGCCGACCGGCAGTGGCTCGCCGTCTTCGACCCGCCGGGGGATATACCGCACCTCTCCGCTTACACCGGGCCGACGCCGTTGATCTACATGGAGTTCAACAACCTGGTCGGGCCTGGCCCGAACGGTGGCGCCCAGTGGACGAAAAGCACGGATGGGCTCACTTATGGGAACGCCCTGGCCGACGTTCCAGCGGGGACAGCGGCAGTATACAGCCCGTTCGGCCCCGACGGATACCCCGCGATTGACCAGGTGACCGGGAGCGTCTTCCAAGCCGCCGGTTTCCCGAACCAGGACGGCACCTCCAACCTTCTGCTGAACATCGGGACACCCGACGCGTCAGGGAACCTTCACTTTCTGGACGCCCCGACTGCGGCGACGAACGGCGGTCCGAACAACGCCAACCTCATCCACATCGCCGACAACCTCCCGAACTCGCCCGATACGCTGTTCACGGTGCTGTCCGTGGATACGGCCCGCAACCTGTTCGTGGCCTGGGCGCTCAGCTCGTCCAGCACCAAGCCCGCCCAACGGCAGGTCTTCGTGAGCGCGGCCTCGGCGGCCAGCGGCTGGGCAAAATGGAGTACCCCGGTACAGGTGAGCGACGGCTCCTTGGCTACCGGCGACGCCGTGAACGTTTTTCCATGGATCAAGGCGGGCGGCCCTGGCCGAGCCGATGCTGTGTGGTATGGCTCAAACAAGAACGTCGACCCGAGCAGCCACAGCGGGCAAGCTTGGAACGTTTTTATGTCTCAAGTTGTATATCCGATAGATTCGAAGGGGGCGGTTAGCGGTGCGGCTCCCAGCGCTACGTTGGTGAAAGTCAGCCCGCATCCGATGCACTACAACGACATCTGCCTGGCGGGATCGGGCTGCATCACCTCGCAAGGCAACCGCAACCTAGCCGATTTCTTTGCGGTCACCATCGACCAGACGGGCGCAGCAGAGATCGTCTACGACGACACTTCCAACAGTCTGGCGCAGCCAGGATTCACGCCCACCGGCAACCAAACAGTGGACCACGCCGGCGCGGGCGTGATCACTATTGCCCGGCAATCCTCCGGGCCTGGCCTCTTCGGCACCAACGTCTCTGGGCCTTCCAACGCGCCGGTCAGCGGGATCACCGACAACTTCGGCGATGCGCTGTTTCCCGTGATAGGCGGCGCCAACGTGCCCGGCATGGACATCCTGAGCAACTCCATCAGCCTATCGGGCAACACCCTAACGGTGACAACGAAAATCGTTGACCTCTCCAATCCGGCCGCGACAGCGGCGAAGATAACCGGGACCGCGTTTCTCCACTACGTCACCCGCTGGCAAGTGGGCAACACCATCTACTACGCAGCGATGCAGAATACGCTGCTCAATACCCCAATCTTCTACGCCGGAAAGGCGCAGAGTGTGGACCTGTGTTCCGTGTCGGCTTGCTTCCCGCACGTGATTACCTACCCTGAGCCCGGCCTCGGTGGGATTGCCGAAAGCGGTAGCATCCAGTGCCCCAGCGTGCCCTCGGCGAGCAATCCTTGCACGCTGACCATCAACGTGAACGTCGCGGACGTCGCCAATCCCACCTCGTCGAGTCTGCTCGAGGAAGTGGGCAGCTACAGCTTTGCCTCCACGCACCAATCCGGCGCCACCACGAACGCGCAGGCCGAGGCAGACAACGTTCCGCTGGAGATTGACGGCGTCTGCTGCTACAACACCCGCCCGCAGCCGCCGCAGCCCCCGCCGTGCCAAGTGGCCGATGGCGACGGCGACGTGCCGGGTAAGAATGGCGGCACCGCCCACTTCCACTTCCACGAGGACGACTGCGGCCAGCAGCCGGAGAGTGAGGACTTCAGCGACCCGGACTCTGGGATCGATTTCCACTCCACGCAGGTGACCGCGGTCACGTTCGATGCCGTCGAGCACGCGGTGACGATCGTGGGGATGGGCACCAACAACGGCCTTCCGGTCGCGTTCACCATCGTTGCGGTTGATAGCGCGCTGGTGCCGCCAGGGATGTTCAGTATCACGTTGAGTGACGGCTATTCCATCAGCCGCAACTTGCTGAGCGGCAGCATTACGCTCCACTAGCCCGATCTTGATATCTCGACGCCGAGGCCCTAACGTACTCGCGGCAATAGCTTGCAAACTCTTTTCGTAACGGGAAAATTTGCCATGAGTCACAGACCGACCATCAGCTTCTTGCTTTCTGCTCTTTTGTTGTCTGCTGTCCTCCTCCCCGCGGGCAAGCCGCCGGCGGCTCACCGCAGAAGAGTGCAAGAGCCGCAGGAGATACCAGGTTCGCAAAGAAGATTGACGTTTGCGCCCTGCTCACCAGCGCCGAAATGGAAGCCGTGCAGGGCGAGCCTGTCAAAGAGACCAAGCCAAGCGTGCAGCAGAGCGGCAGCTTCCTAATGTCGCAGTGCTTCTTCCGCACAACCACGTTTACCAAGTCAGTCAGCCTGGCCCTGGCCACGCCCGATTCTGCCAAGCCCTCCGCGCTCACTCCGCGCGAGTTCTGGCGAAAGCAGTTCCACCCTCCCGAGCCGGAGGAGGACGGAAAGCCCGTTGCCGGGAAAGCTCCGAAGAAAGCTGAAGTCGAACGCGAGGAGGAGTTGCGAAAGCCCCGCCGCATCGATGGACTCGGCGAGGAAGCCTACTGGGTGGGTAATCCGATCTCGGGCGCGCTCTACGTGCTTAAGGGCAACTCTTTCCTGCGCATCAGCGTAGGCGGCGTCCGTGAAGAATCCGCGCGCATCGAAAAATCAAAGGCGCTTGCCCGCGCCGCCCTCAAACGCCTCTAACCCACCGCGCCGACGGTTCCTTTCAGCGCAGGAGGGGTAGTTTCCTTTTTGGTTTCTCCTATTGGCTCAATAAGTGGTGATCGCCAGTGTCGATTCAACTGGAGCAAGTCCGCCTTTCAGCCAGATCCTGATATGTAGGGTACACGTAGAACTAACCTCCTTTCTGACCGAGTAGAGGCGCCTCCGGTGATTGTGCCTGGATCACGGGCAAACCGGGAGTAATGCTCAATCCTGACTCGCCACGGAGCAGACCCGGCGACACTTTGTCTTGGTGCTTGCAATTTCAAACAGCCGCAAGTACCACGTATTGAGGTGATCCGACACCGGCGCCTCGTTCCCATGACCCTCTGTTTTCTGAGCAGAGGGTCATATCCTTCGCACAAGAGCGGCAACTCGCTCAGTAGCTATTGCGCCCGGGAGCGCTTGGTTGCTCGTCGGGCTATCCCGACAGATTCATCGCCCAACTTTGGATCTTCGCGCAAATCCAGTCAATGATGCCCATACCGCCAAATTGCACACTTAACGGGCACCTGAGTATTTGCAGAACAGCGGCAAGTGGCGTAGTATCTAGGGCGCGGGGTGGAGCAGCCTGGTAGCTCGTCGGGCTCATAACCCGAAGGTCGTTGGTTCAAATCCAACCCCCGCAACCAATTTCTTGTTTGTTTACAAGGGCTTCCCGAACGGCTACGGGGAGCCCTTCTTGGTTTGGGCAAGTTAAGGGCAAAGAATTCGACGCCTCGCTGCACAAGGCTTCTCCAAGTTTCTTTGCCATAGGAGCGTCATCGCCAATTTGGTAATGGGTGTAGACATCGGTTGTTATGTCTCCCGCTCTACTGTGGCCCAGCCTATATTGCTTGACCTTCAAGGGAGCCCCGAGGCTGTCCATGAGCGTTGCGTTTCCGTGCCGAAATGCGTGCAAACCGCAACGTGGAAGTTCGAGGAGTCTTAGGATGCAGTGCAGCTTGCGCTTTACAAGCAGATTTGCATCCCAGGGCGATCCAGTGCGGGTACTGAATAGAAACTCCGTGTGCTTCGTAGCTTGCGTCCCCAGATGGCTTCGGAGCTGATCAGCCAACTGAGGAGAAATGGAGATTGCCCGGAAGGCACTCTCCGTCTTAGGAGACTGGACCACACCTCGCCATACCGTTTCTGCTGCCAACCAATAGAACGTCGCCTCGGGCTCCTTGGCGATCGCGATGATGCGCCGCATCTGTGGCGCCGTGAAGAATGGTTGCTTTGAGCGTGCCACAGACGGAAGGTCGAGACCGGAAGCCACATCATGCTCGGTGTAGCCCCAAGCCTTGGCGATTCGCCACATCATTGATATGGTCGCTTTGACGTTACGGAGTGTTTTCGGACTCAGTTTGGTTCGCAGATCCGAGAGCAGAGACTGAACGCCCTCTGTCTGGATGCACCGAACCTCTTGGTGTCCGAGAGCTGGTAAGAGCAAATTTTGGATATGGCCCTGAATAGTGAGCTGCGTTGATGGCTTTTTGTGTCTCAAAATCAGTGCCTTCCATTTGGCTGAGAAATCGGAGAAGGAAATCGTCTTCTTCGGCTGCAAGAAATCATTCGAAGTCGAGTTGACTCTGTCCAGATATGGTTGGAGCAGTCGCTTTGCTTGACGCTCTGTGACTGCCTTTCCGTCGGCCCCGCGAACGAGTGATAGAGTGATCGTGCGATGCTTCCTGCGGAGCACTCCGTTCTCAAGAACGTCTTCGAGGTACCGCCCAATCCAGACATTTCCTCTCCGTCGTACAGAACCCTTTTGAAACCGTCGACGTGCCACGTTTTCTCCTTCCTGTCGTGGCCGTCGATTCAATCGCGCTGTCTGTGACATTAGCGCTTTGTTCCTCATGATTGCAAGACACCAAGTCTCAGGGAGACTGCCGTACCAATGGGTTGATCGTCACCAGCGTCGATTAACGCGGGCAAAACGTACTGAAACGGAGTATTGACTTCATCCGCTGGGCTGGAGCGACCCTACGATTCTTTTGGGCAGCCGAAGGCTCCCAAAAGTGGGTCGCTCCAGCCCAGCCAGGTGTTTTGCCCGCGTCCAAACTGATCGTCGCGCCATGCGCAACCTCTACGCTCTTAGCAACTTCGCGTCACCCTGAGGGTGACGCGAAGGGTGACGGGTGGGGTGATGTGTGTCTTTCATGCATCCGTCACCTTCCTGACCATTCAAAGCGAGCGGAGACCGAGGTCCATTCACAACGTAGGTTTCAAAAAACGCGGTGCGATCTAGCGTCAACCGGCTGAATTCTGCGCGTACGTCTAGCTCGCTAATGCGTCCCGAGCGCCAGGCCGTGTACAGAGCCTCAAAGCGATCTCCCTGAAATCGCCGCCGTCCTTCCACCAGAAACTCCAAATCTTCGGTGACCGGAATAATGTACTCGCGGTTATCCCACTTCTTCCGGATCGCGAAGTAACGAAGGATGTCGGGTGAGATGTCGGACTCCAGCGGCCTCTGCACCAAGCGCTTGAAGCGTTCCTCCGCCCTTCGGAAAGAAGCGTCTGTTGGGGCGATATAGAGAAACCGGAAGGTCTTCAGTTGCCGGAACAGCGCTTGATATGTGGCGAGGTGACTCGTGAAATCCGATACTGTCTCCAATCCCGAATCAACGAACGAAAAGGTGACCACAGGGGAAGCGCTGGGAAAGGGCGGGGCCACGAAGAGTGGAAATTTGTCGACGAAATATCGTATCGTGGGCTTGCTTCCGGGAGCGCCCTCGTAAACCTTCGCGGGCAGGGTGTCCCTCGGGACCGCTAGTTTTTTGCAGAAGAAGCTGACTTTGTCCTGTTCGGTCTCGAAGTACTCATGCTGCGGGTTGGCCAAAACGAAGTCCAAGAGGACCAGCCGAGTGCGAATGAATTCGAAAGAGTGACGCCGGCGATTGCGGAGGTTGTCCTTGTCG
>WNGL01003987.1_pt1 | contig 17778 bp, 19 predicted proteins | sample 5400591 | NCBI WGS metagenome assembly WNGL01 (sample SAMN13153377, study PRJNA577476) | soil metagenome | isolation source: 80 cm soil or saprolite under Garry oak tree replicate 1 | place: USA:California | collected 2016-06-15 | reverse complement strand
GAAGGACGCGCCGTAGATGATCTCGGTGCGCGCCTCCTCAAGCGGCTTGCCCTGCTCAGCCGTGAGGATCCTGGCGAGGTCTTCCTGGTTTGCCATCATCAGGTCGAACCATTTCCGAAGGAGGGTGGCGCGCTCCTTCGCGGTCTTCGCGCGCCAGGCGGGAAACGCGGCATTCGCCGCCTCGATCGCGCGGCGCGTTTCGGCCGCGCCCATGTTGGGCACCGTGCCGAGGATCTCGCCGGTGGCGGGGTTGTTGACGGGAATCGACTTGCCGCTGTCGGCGTCGGCCCACTTGCCGTCGAGGTAGCACTGCTGGCGGAAAAGCGACGGGTCCTTGAGATTGAGCGCGGCGATGCCGGAAATCTTGGGATCGTTCATGGAAAGCTCCGATGGAAGGTGACTGCCGGAAAAGACGGACGTGCGGAGAATTCTACCGCAAAGCTGAGGCTACTTCAGGATGCGGTACAAATCGCTGTAATCGTCGGTCCACAGCCCGACTTGCGGCTCGGTTTCGATTTTGTCCGCCGCGTCTTTCAGCCGCTCGCCTTCGAAGGCTGCGGGCGAGGCGGACAGCAGAATCCAGTCGGACCGGTACACGCCCGCATTATCGTCGTCCTCGTTCTCCACCTGCCGGGCTTCGAGCGAATAGCGCCGGGCCGCCTGCTGCACGACCGGGACGAGGTCGAGGTAGCGGTTGGAGATATGCACGGCGAGCACGCCGCCCGGCTTGAGGTGGCGCAGGTACGTACCGAAGGCTTCAGCGGTGAGCAGGTGCACGGGAATCGCGTCGCTCGAGAAGGCGTCCAGGGCCAGAACGTCGAAGCTCTGCCCTCCCTCCCGCTCGAGCGACAGCCGCGCGTCGCCGAGCGCGATTTCGACGCGGGCCGGCGTGTCCTTCAGGAAGCTGAATTCCGAGCGTGCGAGCTCCGCGACCTCCGGATTGATGTCGTAGAAGCGGACCACATCGCCCGGCCGGCCGTAGGCCGCGAGCGTCCCCGCTCCCAGGCCGACCACGCCCACGCGCAACGGCCCGCGCAGGCCCGCCTCGAGAATGGCAAGGCCGACGCCCGACTCCCGGCCGTAATAGCTGGTCGGCCAGTCGCGACGCTCCGGCTCGAGGAACTGCTTGCCGTGGACGATGGTGCCGTGAGACAGGATGCGCATGGCTTCGGGCCCTTCACCCGAGTCGCGCACGTTGAGCACGCCGTAGAAATTGCGCACCGTGACGCGCGCATCGGCCCCGTTGCCCCGGTACGCGTCGACGAGCGCCGCGCCCAGCGCGAGAGTCGACGCCGCGACGACGATGCGCGCGGGAAGAGCCCAGCGTCCGTGCAGGATGCTCGCGCGGTCCCGGTACAGCGCCGCGGCGACGAGCGGGCAAAGGGCGAACACGCCGATGGGCAGCTCGTAGAGGTCGTTGAACAGGTTCGGTGCGACGAGGCCGACCAGCACGCCGCCCAGCGCTCCGCCCAAGGCGAGCATCAGATAGAAACCGGTGAGGTGGCGGGGGTGGGGCTTCGAGCGCGCGAGCTCGCCGTGGCAGACCATGCAAGCCGCGAACAGGGTGGCCGAGTAAAGCGGAATCAGCATCAGGATGCCCGGATTCGACCGGTACAGGGTGACGCAGACCGCAGCGAGGCCCGCCCCGAGCAAGGGGAGGAACAGCCAGCGCCGGTACCAGCCCGAGGCCTCGAAGCACAGGATGAAGCTCAAGAGGTACAGGGCGAGGGGCAGGACCCAGAGAAAGGGGATCGCCGCGATGTTGAGCGACATGTGCCCGGTGAAGGCGAGCAGCAGTACCGAGGCGCAGCAGGCGAGCGAGGCCCACAGCGCCCTCAAGCCCGGCCCGGGCTCTTGCTCGGAAGACGGGGCTTGCGGCGCCGCGGCGCCCTGACTGCGCCACGCGAGCACCGCGCAAGCGAGCGCGAACACCGCGAAGCCGGCCGACCAGATGGCGGTCTGCCGGCGCAGCGCGAGAAACGGCTCGACGGCGAGCGGGTAGGCGAGCAGCGCGAGCATCGAGCCGAAGTTGGAGAGCGCAAACAGCCGGTACGGCGCGGCGCCGTGGTGCGTGCGGGCATGCCAGGCCTGCACCAGCGGGCCGGTGCTGGAGAGCGCGAAATACGGCAGTCCCACGCTGCTCGCGAGCAATCCGAATATGCGCCACGTCGGATCCTCGCCGCCGGCAGGTTTCCATGCGGCATTCGCGGCGAGCGGCAGCGTCGCCGCGGCCGCCGCGAGCAGCGCGACGTGGACCAGGCGCTGCGCGGAGCCGCGCAGGCGGATACAGACGTGCGCATAGATGTAGCCGAGCAGCAGCACCACCTGGAAAAACAGCATGCAAATCGTCCACACCGATGCGGTGCCGCCGAACCACGGCAGGATGATCTTGGCGATGAGCGGCTGAACCTGGAACAGCAGGAACGCGCTGAGAAAAATCGTGGCCGCGTAGAGGGTCATGAGCGGAGAGGGGGATCGGAAGGTCGCAAACGAGGACTGCCGGAGAACCGGATGCGGCTCCGGGGGCGCCGAGGCGGGATTTAGAAAGTGCCGGGGTAGGCGCCGCCGTCGAGCAACAGGTTCTGCCCGGTGATGTAGCCCGCCTGCATGCTGCACAGATAGGCGCAGGCGTCGCCGAACTCGGCGGGATCGCCCGCGCGCCCCGCGGGGATGGCGCCGATGCGCTGCTTCCTCACCTCCTCCACGCTGATGCCGCGCTCCTTTGCCCAGTGCGCCATGGTGGTCTGCTGCCTGTCGGTGTCGAACAGGCCGGGCAGCAGGTTGTTGATGGTGACATTGTGCTTGACGGTGGATCGGGCGAGTCCCGCCACGAAGCCGGTGAGCCCCGAGCGCGCGCCGTTCGACAACCCCAGGCTGTCGATCGGCGCCTTCACCGCGCTCGAGGTGATGTTGACGATGCGCCCGAAGCGCCGCGCGATCATCCGGTCCACGGTAGCCTTGATCAGCTCGATCGGAGTCAGCATGTTGGCGTTGACCGCCTTCAGCCAGTCGTCGCGCGCGAATTTCCGGAAATCGCCGGGCGGCGGGCCGCCGGCGTTGGTGACGAGGATGTCCGGATAGGGGCAGGCGGCGAGCGTCCTGATGCGGCCTTCCTCGCTGGTGATGTCGGCGGCGACCGTCACCACCGTCGCCCCGGTGGCGGCACGGATTTCGTCGGCGGTTTTCTCGAGCTGCTGGCGCTCGCGCGCGACGATGGTCAGGCGGCAGCCCTCGCGCGCGAGCGATGCGGCGCACGCCCGGCCCAGCCCTTTGCTTGCGCCGCACACGAGCGCCGCCTTGCCGATGATGCCCAGATCCACGATGCAATCTCCCGATGAAAGTTATCGCGCCGGCCGGAGCGTCACCAGCACCACGCCGCCGAGCACCAGCGCCGCGCCCGCCAATTGTACCGGGGTCATGGTTTCGTCCAAGGTTTCGCGCCGGGGCCGAATGGTAAAATTATAAACTTTCCCGAACTCGGCACGCGCGCTCCACATGTCAGGCCATTCCAGATGGGCCAACATCCGCCACAAGAAAGCGGCGGCGGACGCGAAGAAGGGCAAGATCTTCACGCGGCTGATCAAGGAGGTCGCGGTGGCCGCGCGCCTGGGCGGCGCCGATCCGGCGATGAACCCGCGGCTGCGCCTCGCGATCGACAAGGCGTACGACGCGAACATGCCCAGGGACACCATCGAGCGCGCGGCGAAGCGCGGCGCGGGCGGCCTCGAGGACGCCGCCTACGAGGAGATCCGCTACGAGGGTTACGGCCCCGGCGGCGCGGCGGTCGTGGTGGACTGCCTCAGCGACAATCGCACGCGCACGGTGGCTGAAGTGCGCCACGCCTTCACCAAGCACGGCGGCAAACTCGGCACCGACGGCTCGGTCGTTTTCCTCTTCAGGCACTGCGGCCAGTTCGTGTTTGCGCCGGGGACGAGCGAGGACAAGGTCATGGAGGCGGCGCTCGAGGCGGGCGCCGAGGACGTGGTCGTGAACGACGACGGCTCGATCGAAGTGATCTGCGCCCCCGCCGATTTCGTTCCGGTCAGGGAAAGGCTCGCCAAAGCGGGCCTGAAACCCGAATTTGCCGAAATCACCATGAAGCCCACGATCGAGAACGTGCTGAAGGGGGAAGAGGGCGCGCGCATGCAGAGGCTGCTCGACGCGCTGGAGAGCATCGACGACGTGCAGAACGTCTACACCACGGCGGTGATCGATCAGTAGGATTCCTCACCGGTCGCCCCAGCGACTATAATCCCCCGATGCCGACGCTGACCGTCCGCATCCTGGGCATCGACCCCGGGTTGCGCATCACCGGGTTCGGGATCATCGAGAAAAACGGCGGCCGGCTCGCCTACATCGCGAGCGGTTGCATCAAGTCCGCGGGCGCCGAGCTGCCGGACCGCCTGAAAATCATCCTCGAGAATTTGCGCGAAGTCATAGCCAGGCATCAACCGCAGCAGATCGCGCTCGAAAAGGTTTTCGTCAACGTCAATCCGCAGTCCACGCTCGCGCTCGGCCAGGCGCGCGGCACCGCGATCTGCGCCGCGGTGGACGCCGGCATTCCGGTGGTGGAGTACACCGCGCTGCAGGTCAAGCAGGCCGTGGTCGGCAATGGCCACGCGAAAAAGGAACAGGTCCAGGAAATGGTGAAGCGGCTCCTGCGCCTTCCCGGGGCGCCGAGCGCCGACGCCGCCGATGCGCTGGCCTGCGCGATCTGCCACGCCCACGGCGGGCAGGGGCTGGGCGCCGTCGCGACCCGGGGATTGCGCGTGCGCAGGGGGCGGCTCGTATGATCGGCCGGCTCGCGGGCGTGCTCGTCGAGAAAAATCCGCCGCAGATCGTGGTCGAGGCGGGAGGCGTCGGCTACGAGGTCGAGGTGCCGATGAGCACCTTCTACAATCTGCCCGCTTCCGGCGAGCGCATCGCGCTGCTCACGCACCTCGTCGTGCGCGAGGACGCTCACCTTCTGTACGGATTTGCCACCGAAGCCGAGCGCCGCGCGTTCCGCCAGCTGCTGAAAATTTCCGGCGTCGGCGCGCGCACCGCGCTCGCGGTGCTCTCCGGCTTGAGCGTCGCGGAGCTCATCGAGGCCGTCGCCGCGCAGGAGTCGGGTCGCCTGGTGAAAATTCCGGGCATCGGCAGGAAAACCGCCGAGCGGCTGCTGCTCGAGCTGAAAGGCAAGCTCGGTGCCGAGTTCGTGAGCGGGGTCGCCATCAATCGGCAGAGGCCCGCGGCGAGCGACGTGACGAATGCGCTGCTCGGCCTCGGATACAGCGAGAAGGAAGCGATGCATGCCGTCAAGCGCCTTCCGGAAGGATTGTCGCTTCCGGAGGGCATCAAGCAGGCGCTGAAATCGCTTTCCAAGGCGTGATGTGCCGGTCATCGGGTTAAGATAACGCGTGGCCATCGAGACCGACCGCCTGATCGCGACCGCTCCCGCCTCGCCCCAGGAAGAGGCGTTCGAGCGGGCGCTGAGGCCGAAGTCGCTCGCCGAATACGTCGGGCAGGAAAAAATCCGCGGGCAGCTCTCGATCTTCGTCGAGGCGGCGCGAAACAGGAAAGAGGCGCTCGATCACGTGCTGCTGTTCGGTCCGCCGGGCCTGGGCAAGACCACGCTCGCGCACATCATCGCGCGCGAGATGGGCGTGAATCTGCGCCAGACCTCGGGGCCGGTGCTCGAGCGCCCCGGCGACCTCGCCGCGCTTCTCACCAACCTCGAGCCCAACGACGTGCTCTTCGTCGACGAGATCCACCGTTTGCCGGCGGTGGTCGAGGAGATCCTTTATCCCGCGCTCGAGGACTACCAGATCGACATCATGATCGGCGAGGGCCCCGCGGCGCGTTCGGTGAAGCTCGATCTGCCGCCCTTTACGCTCGTGGGCGCCACCACGCGCGCGGGCATGCTCACCAATCCGCTGCGCGACCGGTTCGGCATCGTCGCGCGCCTGGAGTTCTACACCGACCCCGAGCTGCAGCGGATCGTGAACCGGTCCGCCCGCCTGCTCGAGGTCGAGGTCTCTTCCGACGGCGCGATCGAGATCGCGAAGCGCTCGCGCGGCACCCCGCGCGTCGCCAATCGGCTGCTGCGCCGCGTGCGCGATTTTGCGCAAGTGCGCGCCCAGGGCGCGATCTCGCGCGAAGTCGCCGACGCCGGCCTGAAAATGCTGGACGTGGACGCGCTCGGCCTGGACGTGATGGACAGGAAGCTGCTGCTCGCGGTGATCGAGAAATTCGCGGGCGGCCCCGTGGGCCTGGAAAATCTCGCGCACGCGATCGGCGAGGAGCCCGATACGATCGAGGACGTGCTCGAGCCCTTCCTGATCCAGCAGGGCTATCTGCAGCGCACGCCGCGCGGGCGCGTCGCGACCGTCTCGGCCTACCGCCATCTGGGGCTCGCTGCCCCGACGACGTCCGGATCCGGGGCACTGTTCGGGCAATGACCGCCCACGCGGGTCGCAAACCGTTTTCCTGGCCTGTCCGAGTCTACTATCAGCATACCGACGCCGGCGGCATGGTGTTCCATGCGAATTACCTGTCGTTCATGGAATGCGCCCGCACCGAACTGCTGCAATCCCTGGGATTCGACCTGGGGGAACTTGCGCGCCGCGATCAAATCCTTTTTGTGGTGCATTCGGCGCAAATCGCCTACCATAAGCCCGCGCTGCTGAACGATGCTCTGACCGTGACGGCGCAAGTGACCCGAGTCGGCCGCGCGCGACTCGAGTTCGAGCAGGCAGTCAAGCGCGCGGAGGAAGTGCTGGCGAGCGCCGCGTTGACCCTCGCCTGTGTCAGCGCCCGCGGCTACAGGCCTGTCGCGGTACCGGAGGCGATCCGCAAGAAGCTGGAAGGGATGCGATGACCGTCGACCAGGACCTTTCGATTCTGGCGCTCATGGCAAACGCGAGCGTCATCGTGCAGCTCGTCATCCTGCTGCTGCTCGCGGTCTCGTTCATGTCCTGGTACTTCATCTTCCGCAAGATCTTCACCATCGGCCGGGCGGAACGGCAGACCGACCAGTTCGAGCGCGACTTCTGGAGCGGCTCCGAACTCGCCGCGCTTTACCAGAGCGCGGTCAACCATCGCCACTCGACCGGGAGTCTCGAGCGCATATTCGAGGCCGGCTTCCGCGAGTTCCTCAAGCTGAAGAGCCAGCGCGCCGGCGACCCGAGCGCGATCGTGGACGGCGCGCGGCGCGCGATGCGCGCTACCCATCAGCGCGAGATGGACCGCCTCGAATCGAGCCTCGCGTTTCTCGCCTCGGTCGGGTCGGTGAGCCCGTACGTGGGGCTCCTCGGCACGGTCTGGGGCATCATGCACGCGTTTCGTGGCCTCGCGAACGTGGTGCAGGCGACGCTCGCGGCGGTGGCGCCGGGCATCGCCGAGGCGCTGGTTGCGACCGCGATCGGGCTGTTCGCGGCGATCCCCGCGGTCGTGGCGTACAACCGCTTTTCGCACGACGTCGATCGGCTCGCCGTGCGCTTCGAGAGTTTCATGGAGGAATTTTCCAACATACTGCAGCGGCAGGCGCCGGCCCGATGAGATCGCGCCGCCTCATGAACCAGATCAACATCGTTCCTTACGTGGACGTGATGCTGGTGCTGCTCGTCATCTTCATGGTGACCGCGCCGCTGGTGAATCCGGGCGCGGTCGACCTGCCCAGCGTGGGCAAGTCCTCCCAGCCCCCGCCCGCGCCGCTCGAGGTCATCGTCCGGCGCGACCAATCCCTGATGCTGCGCGAGCGCGACAGGGGCAATGCCGACGAGCGGATGGTGACCAATGCGCAGCTGGTCGCCGCGCTGCGCGAAAGGCAGAAGAAGAACCCAAACCAGCCGGTCGTGATCTCGGCCGACAAGGAGGTGCGCTACGAAGCGGTGCTGAAAGTCATGGACGAGCTGCAGCGGCAAAACATTCGCCGCGTCGGCCTGCTCGTCAAGCCCGCCACCTAGCGCTTCGCGGCGGGCCCGCGCAATGAGCTACGCTATCCCGAACGACGAACCCGGTGGCGCCGGCCCGGCGGCGCTCTCGGTGCTGGTCCACCTTCTGCTTTTTGCGTTTCTTTATCTGGGCGTGAGCTGGCAGTCCAGGCATCCCGACACGGTCATGGTCGAGCTGTGGAGTCAGCTTCCCGAGGTCGAGCAGCCGGCGCCCAAAGCCGAGCCCGAGGCGAAACCGCAGCTGAAGCTGGAGCCCAAACTCGAACCCAAGCCCGCGAATCCCGACATCGCGATCGAGCGCGAGAAGAAGACCAAGAAGAAGGAGGAGCCGAAGAAGGAGCCGTCGCTCAAATTCGACGCGGCCAGGCGGATGCAGGAGCAAATCGCGCAGGAGCAACAAGCGCTGAGCCGCGAGCGGCAGGAGGCGCGGAAGAAATCCGCGCCGGCTCCGGCGGCCTCGGCCATCGACTCCGGCTACATCGACAGGATCCGCTCGAAGATCAAGTCCAACATCGTGCCGCCCCTCGATATCAAGGGCAATCCCGAGGCGATCTTCGACGTGGTGCAGCTGCCGACCGGCGACGTCATAGACGTGAATCTGCGCAAGTCGAGCGGCTACAAGCCCTACGATGACGCGGTCGACCGCGCCATCCGGAAGTCCTCGCCGCTGCCGCGGCCGGACCGGCCCGAGCAGTTCCGGCGCGAATTGCTGCTTAAGTTCCGGCCACTGGAGTAGGGAGGGAATGAAGAAGGTATACTTGAAGCCCGGGCCGTGTTGAAAGCGGCCGCAAAGCCGCGGCGCCTGAACGCGGCCAACACCTAACGCATGCAGAGACCAGCGACATTTCTTGCGGCGTTCCTGCTGCTCATCGCCCTTCCGGCCCGCGCCCAGCTCACGATCGAGATCATCGGCGGCGGAGCCAATCAGATTCCCATCGCGGTGCTGCCGCTCGCAGGCGAATCCGCGCTGCCGCTGTCGATCACCGAAATCGTCGAGCAGGACCTCACCCGCAGCGGGCGTTTCCGGACCCTCTTCATCGGCGCAGTGAATCCCGTGCCGGCGGAAGCGGCGCAGGTCGACTTCGCCGCATGGAAAAGCCGCCTTGCCGACGCGCTGGTGATCGGGCAGGCGCAGCGGCTGCCCGACGCAAGATTCGAGGTGCGTTTCCTGCTGCTCGACGTGCTGAAGCAGGCGCCGATCGCGGCATTTTCCTTCACGCTCAACGCAACGCAAATTCGCCTGACCGCCCATCGCATCGCCGATATCGTGTACGAGAAGCTCACCGGCGAGCGCGGCGTGTTCAGCACCCGGATCGCGTACGTCGTGAAGCAAGGTTCCCGCTACGAGCTGCGCGTCGCCGACGCCGACGGGCAGGGCGCGCAGTCCATCCTGATCTCCTCCGAGCCGATCATGTCGCCGGCCTGGTCGCCGGACGGCTCGCGGCTCGCCTACGTTTCGTTCCAGCACAAGAAAGCGGTGCTCTTCGTGCAGAGCCTGAACGCGAACCGGCAGCCGGCCCCGATCGCCAACTACAAGGGTTCCAACAGCGCCCCGGCCTGGTCGCCCGACGGCAAGCAGCTCGCCGCGGTGCTCTCCAAGGACGGAAGCTCGCAGATCTATCTCATGAACCCCGACGGCACCAACGTCAGGCGTCTCTCCCACTCCGATGCGATCGATACGGAACCATTTTTCTCCCGCGACGGTCAATTGATTTATTTCACCTCGGATCGGGGCGGGAGCCCGCAGATCTACCGGATGCCGGTCGCAGGCGGAGATGCCGTGCGCATGACCTTCGAAGGCGCTTACAATGTATCCCCGCGCATCAGCCCGGACGGCAAGACCCTGGCGTACATTTCGCGCATCGAAGGGCGTTTCGAGCTCGTGGTCATGGATCTCGAAAGCAGGCAAATGCAGGTGCTGACCGACGGCGAGCTCGACGAGTCGCCGAGCTTCGCGCCCAACGGGCGGATGATCCTGTACGCAACCGATGTCAATGCGCGCGGCGTGCTCGCGGCCGTCTCAAGCGACGGCCGCGTCAAGCAGCGGCTTTCGGTCCAGGCGGCCGACGTGCGTGAGCCGTCCTGGGGTCCGTTTCTAAGCAACTAAAGGAGGCAGAGATGAGGAAGGAACTGATCGCAGCACTAGGCCTGGCGTTGCTCTACGGGTGTGCCAGCCAGCCCCCGCAACAAACCAAGCCCGTCGTCGAAGAGCGCGCGCCGACGCCGGCGCCGGCTCCGGTCGTGACCCGCCCGCAGATTGATCCCCTCAAGGATCCGAACAACATCCTCTCGAAGCGCTCGGTGTTTTACGATTTCGACAAGTCCAACATCAAGGACGAATACCGGCCCATGCTGCAAGCGCACGGCAAATATCTTGGGGAGCACCGCGGCACGAAGATGCTCCTGCAGGGCAACTGCGACGAGCGTGGCAGCCGCGAGTACAACGTTGCGCTCGGGCAGCGCCGTGCCGACGGCGTAAAACGGATGCTGGTGCTGATGGGGGCTACCGCATCGCAGGTGGACGCAGTGAGCCTCGGCGAGGAAAAGCCCCGCTGCACCCAGCATAACGAGGCGTGCTGGTCGCAAAACCGCCGCAGCGACCTCCTCTATGGCGGAGAGTACTGAGCAGGTGCGGAGTGAGTTCCGCCGCCCGGAAATCCCCCCCGCCCCTCCTTTATCAAGGGGGGAGTAGCCTCCAAGTCAAAAGGGGTCGCGGTGCGTGCCGCGGGGGGATTTTTCTCGCCGTATTCCTGTTTCCGCTCGTCGCCCACGCCGCCCTGTTCGACGACGACGAGGCGCGCAGGCAGATCAGCCAGCTCAGGACGCAGATCGACAGCAACCAAAAGGCGGTCGACGAGCGCCTGTCCGCGATCAATGCGCGCCTGTCGCAGATGGAAGCCGCGGGACAGAACCGCGTCCTCGACCTCGCGCAGCTGCTCGATGCGCTCAAGCAGGACATCGCCAGGCTGCGCGGCCAGGTCGAGGTGCTCGTGAACCAGACGGAGAACCTCGAGCGGCGGCAGAAGGATCTTTACGTCGACCTGGACAACCGCCTGAGGAAGCTCGAGCAGACGCAGTCGCAGCTCCAGGACAGGCTCAGCCAGCCCGATCGCAGCGCAGCCGCCGAGAAGCAGGCGTACGAAGCGGCGCTCAACCAGCTCAAGCTCGGCAACTACCAGCTCGCCGTCACCGGGTTTCAGAACTTCATGGGTACTTATGCCAACAGCGATCTGGTGCCCAACGCGCAATACTGGATCGGCAACGCTTATTTTCAGATGCGCGACTACAAGTCCGCCATCTCGGCGCAGCGAAAGGTGGTCAGGTCCTGGCCGGACAATCCCAAGGCGGCCGAAGCGCTGTACAACGTCGCGATGGCCCAGGATGAGCTGGGCGACAGCAGGGCCGCGCGCGAAACGCTGCGCGCGCTGGTCAAAAAATATCCCAAGAGCCCGGTCGCCGAGCAGGCCAAGCAGCGCCTCGCGCGCAAGTAGTGATCGAGCCCCACCCTGCAGCACTGGCTTCCCTGGTCGTATGGGGCGCCTTTGCGCTCGCGTTCGTCTTCGGCGCGGTCGGCAACAAAACGCAATTCTGCACCATGGGCGCGGTATCCGACGTGGTCAATATGGGCGACTGGAACCGCATGCGCATGTGGCTGCTCGCGATCGCGGTGGCCATGCTCGGCGCAAGCGGCCTGCAGCTCGCCGGGCTGATCGATCTGTCGAAAGCGATCTACACCACGCCCAACTTCACCTGGCTTTCCTACGTCCTCGGCGGGCTCCTCTTCGGGATCGGCATGACCCTCGGCTCGGGCTGCGGCAGCCGGACGCTGATCCGCATCGGCACGGGGAACCTCAAGTCGCTGATCGTCACGATCGTGCTGGCGATCACCGCGTACATGACCTTGAAGGGCATTCTCGGCGTGTTCCGCGTGGCCGCGATCGATCCCGTCGGCGTGACGCTCGCCGCCGGGCAGGATCTGCCCTCGCTGCTTGCGGCCTGGTTCGGCCTCGACAAGAGACTTGCGCTTGCCGCGCCCGCGCTGATCGTGGCCGGGGCGCTGCTCGCCTTCGTGTTCAGGGCGCCCGAATTCCGGACCTTCGACAACCTGCTCGGCGGCGTGGTGGTGGGACTGGTGGTCGTCGGCGGCTGGTATCTTTCCGGACACCTCGGGCATCTCGCCGAGGACCCGGCCACGCTCGAGGAAAAGTTCGTCGCCACGAATTCCGGGCGCATGGAGTCGCTCTCCTTCGTCGCGCCGCAGGCGTACCTGCTCGAGCTGCTCATGCTCTGGAGCGACAAGAGCCGCGTGATAACCTTCGGCATCGCCACCGTGCTCGGCATGTTCGCGGGTTCGCTCGCCTGGTCGCTCGCAACCAAGACCTTCCGCCTGGAGAGCTTCCGCGACGCCGAGGATCTGATCGCCCACCTGATCGGGGGCGCGCTGATGGGATTCGGCGGCGTGCTCGCGCTCGGCTGCACCATCGGACAGGGAATCTCGGGCTTGTCGACGCTCGCACTCGGATCCGTTCTCGCTTTTTTTTCGATCATCGCCGGCGCGGCGCTGACGATGAAGGTCCAGTACTGGCGGCTGATGCGGCAAGGGTAGGCGCTGCCGCGCTTTGGTCGTGCTCCTCGATTGACGCTTGCTCGCGCGACATAATAGAATTCGCGCCCTCGTCCGGGCCGTTAGCTCAGGTGGTAGAGCAGCGGACTTTTAATCCGTTGGTCGCAGGTTCGACTCCTGCACGGCCTACCATCGTTCTGTCTTCTGGAGCCTTATGCTGAAGTTGGTGAAGCGCAGCGACCTTTAGTGCACGACGTGCGGGTGCTGACCGCGCCGGTCCCCTCCGCCCGCGCGGCGCTCCACGCCGATGTAGGGCACTTGAGGCTGCCTGCGGCGATCTGTGGCGGTGTAGAGCGCTTGAGGCTGCGCGCGAGGTTGCTGGATGCCGAGCGGCGCCGAGGCCGGCTGGCGGAGGTAGCGCGCACCCGAAGTGACGTAGCCGGTGACTTCTCCGCCGGCGTTCGTGCTGAACGTGAAGCGCTCTCCGAAAGGGAGCGTCGCGAAGGCGCCGCTCGAGCGCAGGGTGAACGTATGCAATTCGGGCGTGCGCTCGAGAATCATGCGCGCGGCGTAGGGGTTCGAGGCGCCCGGCGCGACGAGCGACAGCTGGCCATCCAGCACGGCCACGAGCATCGTCAGATTGCCGTTCTCCGAGCGATAGTGGCCGCAATAGCGCTCCGCGTCTTCCGCGAGCCCGGGCGCGGCGCGCGCCGTCGCCTTGGAGACGATCGGCGTCAACAGCTGGAGCGCATAGTCGCAATAGCTCGCCGGATTGCCGTCGTCGGCATTCGTCAGCACCGCGACGCCGAGCTTCAGCGCCGGGATGAACTCCAAGAGCGCCGCAAAGCCGGGCGTGGTGCCCGGATGTCCGACGCGTACCCGTCCATCGACGCGGCGCACCCGCATGCCGAGTCCCCATGCGGTCTGCCAATCATCGAGAAGCCACTGCGGGCGATGCATCTCGCGCAGGCTTTTTCCGCCGAGCACGGAGCCGCCGCTTCCCATGTGAAACGCGACATAGCGGCCCAGGTCCTCGATCGTCGAAACCATGCTTCCCGCGGGGCTGGCCGCGCCGTGGTCCGCGCGCGGCGCCGGCACGTACGGCTCGCCGGGCATCGGCCGCGCGTAGCCCGTCGCGAGCCGCGCCTCGTCGCGATGCGGCATCGCCTCGGTGTTCGCCATCCCCAGCGGATCGAGGATGCGCCGCTCGACGTGTCGCGCCCATGGCTCGCCGCTCGCCGCGGCGATCACCTCGCCGAGCAGCGCGTAACCGACGTTGGAATACTTCCACTCGGTGCTCGATGGATACGTGGCGCTGAAATGATCGGGGAACTGCGCCGGGAAGCTGGGCCGGGTCCACCACGTGCCCGGCAGGTCGCGCTGCAAGCCCGAGCTGTGCGTGAGCAATTCGCGGATCGTGACATCGAGCAGGCCGATGTTGCGGGCATGGATCGCGGTCGTCGTTACGTGGTCGCGAACCCGATCGTCGAGCCTGAGCTTCCCGTCCTCGTGCAACTGCAGGATCGCGAGCGCGGTAAAAGTCTTGGTGACCGAGCCGATGCGGTAAGGCGTTTGCGGAGTCGCCGCCGTTTTCGCGCCCACATCGGCGTAGCCGAAGGCCTTCGTCCACACGGGCCGATCGCCATGCACGACCGTAAGCGCCACGCTGGGGAGATGCTGCTGCATGACCGAATGCGCGATCCACGCATCGAGGAGGGGAAGCGCCTGCGCGACACCGCTCGTCATGGTTTCGGACTTTAGAGGCGTTCTGATCCGATCATGCAGTCGCCGGACTCGGCAGTCAAGCGCGACCCGGCGACCGGACGAGCCGACCATCGGGGTGGCGCCTAATCGTCCGGATCTTTGTACGGGTAGAGCTGCCGCTCGGTGTATGTGCGTTCAAGGATCGGCTTCTTGTTCTCGATGATCTGCACGGTTGCGCCTTCGCTGGCATCGACAGATGCCAACTTGCCGATGAAGCCCTCGACTAAGAAGAGATCGCCGATGGGTATATCAATGATGGTGTGCCCTCTGACGATGGCGCGAATCCGGATCGGCTCGTCGCTCGGGTTCGTAGGTTTCACGTAAGTTCCTTCAAGTCAACCTCTCACATAAGCGCGCCGGTGTCTATCCGGGGAACACGTACACTTTGCGTCAGGCTGAGCATAGAACTTGTACGGCATCAAACGAAGACGTGGTGCTGCTCGGCCTGCAGCGAACTTGGCCTATCGGGTCGGCGGGTTTTGATTAAGGAGCACCCAGTACATTCCGAGCTGAGCGACCGCATTGGCAAAGGCCGAGAACTCGATCGGTTTGCGCACGTAGCTATTCGCGCCGGACTCGTAGCTTCGCAACATATCTTCTTCCTCGCTCGACGAAGTGAGGACGACGACGGGGATAAGCTCCGTGCGCGGATCAGCACGCATGCGCTCCAGCACGTCGAATCCATTTAACTTCGGAAGTTTGAGGTCGAGCAACACCAGCGCGGGCATGTGCGTCGGATCGCGGCCGGCGTATTCTCCGGTGCCAAACAGGAAATCGACCGCTTCGCTGCCGTCCCGGGCGACGATGACTTCGTTCGCGATATGGGCCATGCGCAACGCGCGCAGCGTAAGTTCCTCATCGTTGGGATTGTCCTCGACGAGGAGAATCAGCTTGTCCTTGATGGCGGCTCCTTCGAAACTGGCGAGCCCTCGGGCTAGCCCGTGTGGTCTCGGAAATCAGGCTAACCTTGCCGGAGCGCCGAGCCAATCAGGCGGAGCCTGAGAAAGTCTGAGAGAAATCCTTAGAAAAGGGGTCGATCAAGAGGCTGCTTGAGCCCGGTAGCTGCTGGCCCTTTGTCCTTCAAAACGTAGGGAAACCGTGGGGAATTCGCCCGCGCCCAGTGCGCGCGGCCATGCCGGGGCAACGACGACCATTCACGCGAAGCGGAATCCGGCCAATGCCCCGATGCCCATCGCGGCGAAGAGGGCCGCGGCAACATACCGGATTGCTTTGACCGGAATCTTCACCGAGGCTTTGTCCGCGAAGATTACGGCCGGCACGTCCGCAACAAGCATTCCAGCCGTAGTTCCTGCTACCACGGCGACGAGGTTATCGAATCTCGCGGCCAGTGCGACGGTAGCAAGCTGCGTCTTGTCGCCGATTTCTGCGAGAAAGAACGCGGCGCAGGTGACGGCAAATACTCCATAGCGACCGGGCGGCGGCCCTTTTTCTTCAAGTTTGTCCGGCTTGATGGCCCAGGCCGCAATCGCTAAAAACGAAATCCCGAGTCCCCACCGGAGTGCATCCGGACTTGCCGCGGTGCGGATCCAACCGCCGAATAAACCGGCCAGCGCGTGGTTGAGCAACGTGGCCACAAGAATCCCCAGGATGACGGGAAGCGGACGCCTGAATCGCGCCGATAAAAGAAGCGCCAAGAGCTGCGTTTTATCGCCGATTTCCCCTATGGCGACGATCAGGATTGATACCAGGAAGGCTTCCAGGACAGGTCACCGAGGGTCGGGCTGCGATTGACCAGCGACATCGTACCTGCGCCCGCCCCGGCCCGCAGGGCCGTTGCGGATCGGCTTATTTGGGTCGACAATCCGCAGCAAATCGGGCCTGCGATTCCAGAACACCAAGGGGGGATCAAGTCATGCGACGTCACGCGCGGAAATTCACCGGGATCGAGCTCGCAGGTTTCGCGGGCGTATCTGCCATCGCGCTTGCGGCGGCGGCGTTCGCCGCCGAGTACCAGATGACCGTCAACAGGGACCGTCTGGTCAATGCGCAGAACGAGCCGCAGAACTGGCTGCTGATGAACGGCGACTACGGCGCCACGCGTTATTCGAAGCTCACCCAGATCAACCGCGACAACGTCAAGAACCTGCGGCTCGTCTGGGCGATGGCGCTGGGCGGCATGCAGGACGTCGGGCAGAACGGCCCGGAAAACGAGGTCAATCCGCTCATCGACAACGGTTTCATGTACACGAGCGACGGCTGGGGCACCGTCTACAAGATCGACGCGCGCAATCCCAGCAAGGGCGAATTCGTCTGGGTATGCGATCCGGGCGTGAAGCATCAGGGCAACGTCCCGCGCACGCGCGGCATCGCTCTCTGGGAGGAGCTCGTGATCGCCAACTTGCCGGACGGAAGGGTCATCGCGATCAACCGCGACAACGGCGAGATCGTGTGGGACAAGATGGTCGCCGGCAAGACCGAATTCGGCAGACAGGAAAAATTTTTGACCGCACCGCTGGTCGCAGACGGCAAGGTCATCGTCCAGAACGGCGCGGGCGACGGCGGAACGCGCGGATGGATCGCGGCGCTCGAGTGAAGCCCGCCCGAAATAAGGAGGACACCATGACGCAACGCAGTGTCGATCGCCGCCAGTTCCTGCAGTCGGCCACGCTCGTAGCCACGGCCGCGACTGCGGCGACCGGGGCGCTTGCAGCCGAAAGCAAATCGACCTCCGAGAAAAGCCGAACGCGCGTCGCGCAGGCGCCGGGCAGAAGCGGTGAAGTGCAGACGCGCCGCTGGACCGAGCAGCGCTGGCTGCTCGACAACACCATCCGGGCGGTCGGAGTGGACTGGGACCAGCCGCGCTCGGTCAATTACAACGCGCCCTGCGGCCCGGAGGCGAACGCCGATTTCGCCGCGATTCGCCAGCGCGTGCAGAAATTCGCCGATATCTCGCCGGCTTTCGAAGCAACCGCCCGCCGCCGCGAGGCTAAGGCGCACGCGGCGGAGGAGGCCGGAGAGCCCGTCACTGCGCGCGCGAACTATTTCATGGCGGCCGTGCACTACGCCGCTTCCCAGTGGCCTTTCGACGAAAACAACGAGAAGAACGTCTCACTGAACGCGCGCAAGCGCGACTGCTACACCCGGTACGCCAAGCTCGCCGATCATCGCGTCGAGGCGGCGTGGATTCCGTTTCAGGGCAAGGCGCTGCCGGGCTGGTTCCATCTTCCGCCCGGCTACCAGGGCGGCCGCATCCCGGCGGTGTGGACGATTCCGGGCATGGACGGCTTCAAGGAAGCGAACGTCGCCATGTACGGCGACCGCTTCCTCAGCCGCGGCATCGCGGTGCTCGCGCTCGAAGGCCCGGGCCAGTACGAGAGCGCGGTGCTCGGGCATCGCGTGAGCACGCCGAACTGGGTGGCGGCCGGCCGCGCGGTGATGGACTGGCTCGCGGCGCGCGCCGAGATCGATTCCGGCCGCATCGGCATCGTCGGCTCGAGCTTCGGCTCCCTCTTCGGCACGATCGCCGTCGCGGGCGAGCCGCGTTACCGCGCGGTC
>WNGL01011850.1_pt1 | contig 17781 bp, 18 predicted proteins | sample 5400591 | NCBI WGS metagenome assembly WNGL01 (sample SAMN13153377, study PRJNA577476) | soil metagenome | isolation source: 80 cm soil or saprolite under Garry oak tree replicate 1 | place: USA:California | collected 2016-06-15 | reverse complement strand
GCCGCAGGCCGTCGGCGAACATCTCGAACGGGTCGGGGTAGGCGTCCCGTGACCGCTGCGGCGACCAGACCAGGAACAGCATCAGCGGGCTCGGCAGCGTCACCTTGACCGGGCGCCGGGCCCGGGCCCGGGCGTACGCAAACTCCTCGGTCGTCATCATCCGGCGCCGCCGCAGCTTGTCCGTGACCGACAGCGGGATGGTGAAGACGGACTTCAGCTGCCCGGCCTCGTCGTGGAACGGAACCGGGATGTGGCCGCTGTCACCGGTGTCGGGGGAGAGCCCGAAGACCTGCTCGGTGAGCTGGTCGATAAACGTGTGCCGCCGCAGCTCCCCGTCGGTGACGACGTCGAGGCCCACACCCTCCTGCATGGCGATCGCCTGGTCCACGGCCCGGTCCTCGATTTCCTTGTACGCCGCCGGCTCCAGCCGGCCGGCCTCGAACTGCTCGCGGGCGAGCTTGAGATACGGCGGGCGCAGCAGCGACCCGATGGTGTCAGCGCGATACACCGTTGCCATGAGCGGACCTTCCTTCGCCATCTCCCCGGCACAGCAGCGCCCGGAGCGCCTGCCGGAGATCATCTTCGGGTGTGTCGGCCGCGGTCACGGCCCGCCAGCCCACGAAACCGTCCGGTCGCACCAGCACGGCACCAGACGGTGAGATACCGAACGCGCCGGGGAAGCTGCCCTCGGCGTCGGTCAGGCCGTCATCCCCCACCAGATAGACATTCAGGGCCACCCCGAGCTCCTTAGCCGCGGCGGGCGCCGCGGCCCGCCAGGCCTCGCCCTCTGGCCCGGCCAGCAGCACGAAGTCCCGGCCGAACAGGTCCAGCGTGGACAGCGGTCCGCCGTCGCGCTCGAGGAACACGTGCGGCGCGCGCGCTCCCGGCCGGCCTGCGGACTCCCGGGGGTGCTCGTGCAGCGGCGGGCTCCCCGGCTCGAGCACGACGGCGGGGGAGTCGTAGCGGTACCCGATCTCCATCGAGAAGTCGTCCACGATCGGCTGGGTGTTCTCCGTCCCCAGGTACGGGGCGACCCGGGTGACGTACCGGGTGAAGGCCTGCTCGACGGTGAGCTCCCCGACCGGGCGCCGTTCGGCGTCGTACGTGTCGAGCAGCCCGGGCCCGGCCACGCCGGCCAGCGTGAGCGCCAGCTTCCAGGCCAGGTTGTGTGCGTCCTGCACGCCCGTGTTACCGCCGTAGCCGCCGTTCGGCGGGACCACGTGCGCGGCGTCGCCGGCCAGGAACACCCGCCCGTCGGTGAACCGTTCCGCGCAGTTCGCCTCGGCCCGCCAGGTCGCGATGTTCTCGATGACCACCGGTATGTCCGGCACGCCGATGGCGGCCCGCAGCAGTTCCAGCGCCCGCTGCTCGGTGATTCCCTCGGCCACGTTGGCCCAGGGGGCGGACGGGAAGGCGGCAATGACCTCCGGGCGGGAGGTGTCCCCGACCAGGTTGACGACCAGGAAGCCGGCGTTGCCGCTGCGGTCGAGCCGGAAGAACCCGCGCATCAGCGGGTTCGTCACGTAGTGCACGCCCTGGTTCCGGTCCGCCAGGAGCGGCCCGAGATCGGCCAGCGCGCGGAAGTAGATGGTGATGCTGTGCGACAGCAGGCCGTGGCCGCGCATGCCGATGCCGAGCCGCTCCCGGACCGGGCTGCGGTTGCCGTCGGCCGCGACGACGTACTTCGCCCGCACCGTGCTCTCCGACCCGCTCTCCAGGTCCCGGATGACCGCCGTCACCCCGTCCGCGTCCTGTTCCAGCGACGTGCACTCGGTGCCGTAACACAGCCGCGCGCCGAGTTCGGCGGCCCGGACGCGCAGGATCGGCTCGAGCGCGTCCTGGTTGATGAACAGCCGTATCGTCGGGCTGAACTCCTCCACCCCTGCGTTCAGGTTCGGGAAGTAGTTCGCGATCTCCCGGCCGGCCAGGGACTCGACGTTGTTGATCCCGCCGTCCGGCGGGTACTGTTCCTCGGACTTGCGCCGGACCGCGTCCTCGAGCCCGGCCGAGCGCAGGATCTCCAGCGTGCGGAGGTGGAAGTGGCCGGCCCGGGCGTTGATCGCGGTGCCCGCGTGCCGCTCCACCGCCAGCACATCGACTCCGTGATGGCGCAGGAACAGCGCGGTCGACAGGCCGACCAGGCTGCCGCCGACGATCAGTACGGGCACATCCTCGCTGGCTCCGCGGTCCATCGGAAACCTCCGCACGTCCCGCCGTGATGGTGCGTCCGATGCTAGGCAGGCCGCTAACATTCGGCAATCGGAACCTGTGAATGTAAATCATTGCTGACAGCAATAAACCCTGCTAGAAGTGGTAAATGGGCCTCGCGGGCGTCGACCTCAACCTCCTCGTGGCGCTCGACGCGCTGCTCGCCGAGCGCAGCGTCACCCGGGCGGCCGAACGGGTCGGGCTGAGCCAGCCCGGGATGAGCAACACGCTCGCCCGGCTGCGCAAGTTGTTCGGCGACCCGCTGCTGGTGCGCGAGGGCCTGACGCTGGTCCCGACCCCGCGCGCCGAATCGCTCCGCCAGCCGGTCGCCGACGCGCTCAGCCTGATCCAGCACGCCTTGGACGACCGGCCGGGATTCGACCCCGCCGCCGACCAGGCCACGTTCACGGTGAGCTGCTCCGACTACAGCCTGCTCATGCTCATCGGCCCGCTGGTGCGGCGGCTGGCCGCGGCCGCTCCCGGCCTGACTATCCAGGTGCTGCCGCGCGCCCCGGACCCGGTCCGCCTGCTCCGCGACGGCGAGGCCGACCTGGTCATCGAGCCGGTCGAGATCATGCCCGAGGTGACGCTGCCCAGCCTGCGGCTGTTCGCCGACCGCTGGATCTGCTGCGTGTGGGCGGGCACCACCGAGGTCGGCGACGTGATGACGATGGAGACCTACCTGCGGCTCGGGCACCTGGTCTACTCCGCGGTGCGCGGGCACCCGGTCTCGATCGTCGACACCTACCTGGCCCAGGCCAGCGTGTCGCGCCGGATCGAGTTCACGGTGGAGAGCTTCCTGCTCGCGCCGTTCCTGCTGCAGGGCACCGACCTGGTCGCCGTGGTGCCCGAGCGCGCGGCCGGCCACCTGCGCCGCACGGCCGACGTGCGGTTCCTCGAGCCGCCCATGGACCTGCCCCCGATCACCGAGATGCTGTGGTGGAACCCGCGCCGCACCATGGACCCGGCGCACGCCTGGCTCCGCGCCCGCATCGCCGAGATCGCCGCCGAACTCGACCAGCCCGCCCCGCCGCCCGGCCCTAGACCGGCTCAGCGGCCCCGGACCTGAACCCCGGTCAGGCTGGTGAGCCGCCGGGCGAAGGCCGGCCCGGTTACCAGCCACGGATGGCCGGCGCGCGCACCGTCCGTGCCCTCGTGCACCCAGCCGGCCACCTCGACGAGCGCCCGCAGGCAGACGACCGCCTGGTGCCAGCGCAGCTCGCCGGGGTCGACCGTGACCGCCGTCCGGCGCTGGTAGCCGCGCAGGAACCGGCGGGCCAGCACCCGGCCGAACACAAGGACCAGCGGCCGCTGCCAGCCAGGCACGCGCAGCGGCGGCTCGCTGAGCAGCAGCGAGGTGAACCCGGCGTCGTGCGCGCGCGGCGCGAGCAACGCGGTGCTCCAGTCCAGCACGGTCACCCGGTCGCCGTCGGCCAGCAGGTTGAACGGGTGCAGGTCGCCGTGGCAGATGACGTCCGGGGCCGGCCGCAGCGGGTGATCAGCCAGCCAGCGGGCCGCATCTACCAGGTCCGTTCGGCCGAACTCGCCGGCGAACCGCGCCAGCGCCGCGAGCAGGCCCGGTACCGTCACCGGGACGTCGCGGACCTGCTCGAGCTCGCCGCGCACCAGGTCCGGGTCGAGCGCGTGCAGCCGCGCCATCGAGGTGGCCAGCAGATCCGGGATCTGACGCAGCAGCCGGGGTACGGCGGCCGGGGTCAGCCCGCCGTCCAGGCCGGACAGCGGGGGCCCGCCCGCGGCCCGGTCCATGACCATGAACGCCAGGCCGAGGCCGTTGTCCCGGCCGCCGGCCGCTCGCACCGGCGGGGTCGGGAAGCCCGCGGCGGCCACCGCGCGCTGCACGATCGTCTCCTTGCGCGCCAAGCCGGGGTCGGGCATCAGCCGGGCGACCAGCTCGGCCGGCCAGCCCGCCGGCGGATTCGCGAGCGAGAACGAGAAGAGCTCGGCCCAGAACCCGCCCTGCATCGGCTCAGGCCGGCGCTCGTACTCCAGGCCGGGCGTGCCGGCCGCGTTCCGCAGTACCGCGATGAGCCGTCCAGCTACGTCAGTATCGACCGTCACGGTATTTACCGTAACAGTGTTCTTTGGTACTGTCTAGCCATGACTTCCGCGGCGGAGACCGGCGAACCGCTGACCATCGACGACCTGGCCCGGCGGGTAGAGCTGCCGGTGCGCACCATCCGCGAGTACCACACGATGCGCCTGCTGCCACCGCCCGAACGGCGGGGTCGCCTGGGCCTGTACGGCGACCGGCACGTCCAGCGCCTGCGGCTGATCACCCGCCTGCAGCGCCGCGGTTACTCCCTGGCCGGGATCCGCGACCTGCTCGCTGCGTGGGAGAGCGGAACGGACCTGGTGACCGTGCTCGGTGTCGACGAGAGCCAGGCGGCGCTGGACGAGACGCCGCTGTGGCTGACCCGGGCGGAACTGCTCCAGCGGCTGCCGGCGCTGGAGCAGGCCACGCTCGGCCGGGCGAGCCGGATCGGGCTGGTGCGCCCGCACGGCGAGGACCACTTCGGCGTGCGGAGCCCGGCTCTGCTCGGCCTGGTGGCCGATTGGGTCCGGGCCGGCGTCCCGCTTGACGAGGCACTCGACCTGATCGAGGTGTTCGTGGGCGACCTCGATACGCTGGCGGGCAGGCTGGCCGAGGAGATCGTCGCGCGCATCTGGGAGCCGCTCTCGGCCGCGGATCGCGCCGGCGAGCTGCCCGACTTGCTCCGGCGCGGCCGGCCTATGCTGCTCCAGGGCGCGGCGAGCACGCTGGCGGACCGGCTCGGCGAGGCGCTGGCCGAACGGGCCGGTACCGCCAGTGGCGGCGGCCGGCTCCGGGCCGCGCTCGACGAGATACGGGTGGGCGCGTTCGCGGACGCCGCGGGCAGGATCCACCGGCGAGGGGACGAGAGATGAGCATCGCGAACACCGAGCAGGCCGAGCACTGGAACACCGGCCCTGGCGTCGCCCACTGGGTCGCCAACCAGGCGCGCTACGACCGGATGCACGCGCCGTTCACCGCCCTGATCCTGGACGCCGCCGCCCTGCGGCCCGGCGCCAGCGTGCTCGACGTGGGCTGCGGCTGCGGCGGCACCACGCTGGCCGCCGCCCGGCTCGTCGCGCCGGGCGGCGGCCAGGCGACCGGCCTGGACCTGTCCGGTCCGATGCTGGCCCGGGCCCGGGCCGACGCCGAGGCGGCCGGCCTGGGCAACGTGGCGTTCCAGCAGGGCGACGCGCAGGTGGAGCCGCTCGAGCCGGACCGCTTCGACACCGTCATCTCCCGCTTCGGGGTGATGTTCTTCGCCGACCCGGTCGCCGCCTTCGCCAACATCAGGTCCGCGACCCGGCCCGGCGGCCGGCTGGTCTTCGCCTGCTGGCAGCCGCTGGCCGCCAACCAGTGGATGCTGGTCCCCGGGGCCGCGCTGGCCGAGCACGTGCCGCCCCCCGCCCCCGCGCCCGCCGGCGGGCCCGGCATGTTCGCCTTCGCCGACCCGGACCGGCTCCGCCCGATCCTGGCCGCGGCCGGGTGGCGGGACGTCGAGATCACCTCGGAGCACGCGTCGATCCTGGTCGGCGGCGGCGGGAGCGTCGACGACGCGGTCGAGTTCCTGCGCACCGCGACGCAGGGCCGGACCATGCTCGCCGGGGCCGACGCCGCCACGGCCGCCCGCGCGCTCGCCTCCGTCCGCGCCGCCCTCACCCCGTTTGCCGACGCCGACGGCGTGCACCTAGACGCCGCCGTCTGGCTGGTCCAGGCCGTGGCGCCGTAGCCGTCGTAGCCCTCGGGGCCGCTGCTCGCCAGGGACGTCTTCCACCCTCTGGCTCCGGCTGGTTGGCCGATGCCTCTCAGCCGCTCTGGCTCGTCGCCGATGCCACTCAAACCCCAGCCGTCCCACGTAGCCATCGGCACCGACCTGGACGGAAACTACCGCCCGGTCCTGACCAGCTATGACCAGTTCGACGACCTGGTTGGCCTGCTGCGCGATCGCGGCCTCCCGCCGCACCGCGTCTACCAGATCCTCGGCGGCAACGCCCTGAAATTGCTGGCCCGCGTGCTCTGACCGGTATTTACACAGCCGAGGGCGGGCTGCGAGGCTGTGCAGCACAGCGGCTCGGCGGGAGCCGTGATCGTGGGAGGGGAGGGGCATTCGTGCCTGCGAATCACGTCCATTTCAACGGCAGCGTCAACCTGAGCGATGCCGAGTCGGTGATGCGCGAGATCGCCGCGCGGGTTCCGTCCGGGCTGCGGCGCATCCCGGACGGGGAGACTGGGGACCGGGGCAATTGGATCTCCTTCCAGCTGCAGAAGTTCCTCCAGCTGCCCTGGCTGGTGGCGGACCGGCCGATGGGCGAGGCGGACGGGGAGTATGAGCAGCTGCCGCGGCTGCGGCTGGCCGAAGGGGTCGATCCGGCCCAGGTGACCTGGCCGGACATCGGCTACGCCGAGGCCTACCTGGATTCGTATCGGGTCTTTGCCCGGCTGCGCGCGGACGGCGTGATCCCGGCCGGGGTCCGCTTCCAGGTCGAGTACCCGACGCCGCTGGCCTCGATCGGCGGCTACATCGTCCCGGAGCAGCAGCAGGTGCTGCTGGACTCCTACGCGCGGGCCATGTTCGCCGACCTGGACCGGCTGCTGGCCGCGATCCCGCCGGGTGAGGTGGCGGTGCAGTGGGATGTCGCGGTGGAGTTCGGCGTCCTGGAAGAGGCCTTCGCGCCAGGCGGCGCGCACGCGTTCGACGCGATCATCGCCGCGCTGACGCGGTGCGTGGACCAGGTGCCCGCCGGGATCCCCGTCGGCCTGCACCTGTGCTACGGGGACTACGGCCACGAGCACTTCATGCAGCCCGCGTCGCTGGCCCTGCAGGTCCGGGTGGTGAACGCGGTCGCCTCGGCGGCCGCGAGGCCGGTGAGCTTCGTCTCCTTCACGGTGCCGCAGTACCAGCGCGAGGAGAGCTACTTCGCTCCGCTGGCCGGGCTGACGCCAGGTCCGGGCATCGAGCTGAACTTCGCGCTGGTGCCGTACCACCCGGCCGAACAGGCGGCGGGGACGACGGGGGAGCAGGTGCGGCTGATCGACGCCGCCCTGGCCGCCAGCCCGGGCGGCCAGCGCGACTGGGGCATCTGCACCGAATGCGGGATGGGCCGCGTCGACCGGGACGACGTCCCGGCGCTGCTGGATCTGCACCGGGAGATCATCACGGCCCCATAGCGAACCGGTTCGCCGCTGTCGTGCGTATCACCCCTGTGCACCTGCCCCACTGATCTAGCGGGCAGGGGAATGACGGGGGGCATCACCATGCAGCGGCCAAAGCTCGGTGTCTGGCGATGTCAGCGAGCCGCCGGCTTGAATGTCATCGATCCGGCCCGGGCCGCCACGAGGTCGGCCGCGGCCGGAGCCGCCCTGGTGGTGGCCTCGGCCCTGGCGTTCGCGCTGGACGGGCCGGTGGCGCGGGCCGCATACCAGCAAGGCATGGACCCGGCCGCGTTCGGGTTCTGGCGGGCCCTGGCCGGGGCGGTGGTACTCGGCGGCTTCCTGGTCACCCGGCCGCGGTCAGGCGTCCTCGCCTCGATCGGGCGGATGCGCCGACCCGCCGTCATCCGGCTGGCGCTGGCGGCCGTGGCCGGACTCGGCCTTAACCTGGCGTTGTTCCAGGCCTTCGCCCGGCTACCGGTGGCCGTCGCGGTGGCCGTGTTCGGCTGCTACCCGCTGCTGGTCGCGGCCTGGGAGGCCGGTTCGCGGCGGCGGGCGGCGGGCGTGATCGGCCCCGGCGTGGGCATGTGCATGGCCGCCGTGGCCGTCATCGGGCTGGTGTTGCTGATCCATCCGGATCCGCTGGTCCCGGTCCCCGCCGCCGGGCTGCTCCTGGCCCTGCTGGCTGCCGTCCTGCACGCCGCTTATATCCTGCTCGGCCGCGACGGGTGGGGTGAGATCGGCGACGGCGCGGCGACGTTCCTGATCGTGGCGACCGCGGCGGCCGGGCTCGGCGCACTGACGGCCGTGACCCGGCCGGCGACCGTGCTGGTGCCGGTCACCGACCTCCGGCTCACCACGCTGCTCCTGCTCGAGGGCGCCCTGGCCGGCGCGGCCGCCCCCCTGCTGTTCCTAGCCGGCCTGCGGCGCATCGGGGCCACTCAGACCGCGGTGCTGTCGCTGTGCGAACCCCTCGCCGCCACCCTGCTCGCCGCGGTCATGCTCGGCCAGCAGCCGGCCCCAGCGCAGCTGCTGGGGGCCGCGCTTCTGGTGGGCGCCGGCATCGCCGTCCAGGCAGCGCCCGCCTCCCGTTCGGCCTCTGACAGGAGCATCATGGCCCAATCTTCCTCGGTCACCCCCCCGGACAGAACCGCCGCGGCCGGCCCCTCGTTAGGCTCGATTGGAGAAGCGGAAACGGCCGAGACGAAGGTGGGGCAATGTCGCAGGACAGGCAGTGGTTCGTTAACATGCTGCGTCGCCTGGGTTACACGGAGGCGGCCGAGGAGGCAGAGCGGGAGCTGCCCGATCCGGTTTCCCTGGAGGAGCTCAAGACGTTCGCCGACCGGTACAACATCTCCCGCGACGAGGTGATGAGCCAGATGGGCGGAAGCCCCTGACCGCGTTGCCGCCGGCGCCCCCGCTACGACCCCGCCTCGCAGCGGCCGCGGAGCTGAGCCGCCACCCGTAGGTGACCTCGAACCCGCCGCCGCCGCGCCGGCTCATGGCGATCCTGCCAGACTGAGGCGATGGAACCTGCCGCGACGATGTCCGCCTCGCCGGCCGTCAGGGCCGAGCCCGAGTCGGCTGAGGTGCGGGCGCGCCAGCTGGCCGCGGCTCGCCGCCGGGCCACCGCGCTGCTCGCCGCCGTCACGGTCCTGTTCGTCGCCGTGACCGTGGCCGGCGTCCACGGGACCCTGCTCGGCTACGTGCAGGCCGGCGCCGAGGCCTCGATGGTCGGCGGGGTGGCCGACTGGTTCGCGGTGACCGCGCTGTTCCGCCATCCGCTGGGGCTGCCGATCCCGCACACCGCGCTGATCGTCGAGCGCAAGGACCAGTTCGCCGCCACCCTCGGCCGGTTCGTGCAGGAGAACTTCCTCAACGCCGATGTCCTGACCGAACGGATCCGGACCGCTCGCATCGTCCCCCGGCTCGCCGCCTGGCTGGCCGAACCGGCCAACGCCGCGCGCGTCGCCGGCCACGCCGCCGACGCGGTGGTCACGGTGGCCGAGGCGCTCCGCGACGAGGACGTCCAGCGCGTGCTCACCGCCGAGCTGACCCGGGTCATCGACACCGTCGAGGTGGCCCCGCTGGCCGGGCGGGCGCTGCGGGCCGTCATCGCGGGCGGCCACCACGCCGAGCTGTTCGGCACGATCGTGTCCGCCGCCGATCGCTATCTCGGCGACCATCACGCCGAGCTGCGCGAGCTGTTCGAGGGCGAGGCGCCCCGCTGGGTGCCGGACGCGGTCTACCGGCGGGTGTTCGACCGGCTGTACTCCCGGCTGCGCGAGCGCCTGGTCGCCATGGCCGACGTCCTGGGCAGCACGCTGCTCCGGGACTGGTCCTCCGAGCTGTGGCAGAAGGTCAAGGACGCGCTGCGCACCCAGGCCGCCGACCCGGAGTCCGAGCTGCGCCGCCGGCTGGCCGACGTGCTGGCGGCGGCCGGCCGGCGCCTCGGCTCGGACCGCCGCCTCGCCGACGGCCTGGACCGCATGATCGAGTCCGGCGTCCGGGCCCTCGTCGATCACTTTCACGACGAGCTGGCGGGCCTGGTCACCGGGACGATCGAGCGCTGGGACGCGGCCGAGACGTCAAACCAGCTGGAACTGCTGCTCGGCCCGGACCTGCAGTACATCCGCATCAACGGCACGGTGGTGGGCGCCGGCGTGGGCCTGATCCTGCACGCCGTGGTCCAGGGCCTGGGCTGACGGAGGGAACTCAGATGCTTACCGACGTGCCGGTCATCGACCGGCTGGTGGAGCTGACTGGCCGTCGTCCGCGCCCGGCGTGACCGCGATGCCGTCGGCGCACAGCGGGCACTCCCGCGCGGGCCAGGCCCGGCTGGGTATCGTGCCGGCCGGATAGAAGGGCACGCCCAGGCGGGCCGGGACCATCGCGCTCGCCTCGCCCAGCGCCAGCAGCGCGGCCACGGCGACCGGGACCGCGCCCCGGCCGCGCAACTCCTCCAGGCAGGCCGCGACGGCCGTGCCGGCGTTGACCGCGTCGTCGACAACGGCTACCCGCCAGCCGCCGATCCCGCCGGGTACCCGGGGCACGCGATAGCCGGTCGCCGAGCGATAGCCGGCCAGGAAGGCGACCCCCAGCCGGTCGGCGACGGCGCAGGCCAGGAACGCGCCTCCCTCCAGCGGTCCGCACACCGCGTCGGGCGAGTGCTCCCTCAGCCGTTCGGCCAGCCAGCCGACGTACGGCCGCAGCAAGGAAGGGTGCAGGAACAGCGCGTCAAGGTCCAGCCACAAATCCCCGTGGTACCCGGTGCCCAGATCGAAGTGCCCCGCCCTGGGCCGGACCAGCCGAACCACCTCCGAGGACTCCACCCCGCCATGATCTCAGCCCGGCCGGATCACCAGGATCTTGTCGTCGTCCGGTCCGGGGTCTCTGCGGCCGTCCCGGTTGCTCGTGGTAACCCACAGCGAGCCGTCGGGCGCGCGCACGACCTCCCGCAGCCGGCCGAACTCGCCGGTGAAGTGCGCCGTCGGCGTGCCGACCGCACCGGTGCGGTCCAGCGGGACCTGCCAGAGCCGCATCCCGCGCAGCGCGGCGACCCAGAGGCTGCCGGCCGCGATCGCGGCGCCGGACGGCGATGCCTCCTCCGTCGGCCAGGTGAGCTGGGGATCGGTGTACCTCCCGTCGTGGCCGGCTCCCTCGACGACCGGCCAGCCGTAGTTGCGGCCCTTCTGGATCCGGTTGATCTCGTCGAAGCGGTTCTGGCCGAGTTCGGTGGCGTACATCCGCCCCTCGGCGTCCCACGCCATCCCCTGCACGTTGCGGTGGCCGTACGTCCACACCAGCGTGCCGAACGGGTTGCCGGGTGCCGGCCTGCCGTCCGGGGTCATCCGCAGGATCTTGCCGCCCAGGGAATCCCGGTCCTGGGAAATGCCGGGCTCGGCGTGCTCTCCCGTGGTCGCCCACATCATGCCGTCCGGCCCGAAGGCCAGGCGTCCGCCGTTGTGGATATCGGCGCGCGGAATCCCGGCGAGCACGGTATCGAGTGGCCCGATGCCACCGCCGGAGTAGCGGAACCGAGCGATCCGGTTGTCGGTGCCGGTGCTGAAGTACAGGTAGACCAGCCGGTCCCGGCCGAACGACGGAGACACCGCCACCCCGAGCAGCCCGCCCTCACCGGAAGGCTCCACCCCGGGGACCGTGCCGACCGTGCTGACCCGGCCCTGCGGGGTCACCCGGAGCAGCCGCGCGCTGTCCCGCTCGGTGACCAGCGCGTCCCCGCTCGGCAGGAAGGCGATCGCCCACGGCACCTCCAGGTTCCGGGCCAGCACGAACGGCGTGCCCACCCGCGTCGTGGGCGTCGACGTCCCGCCCGGTGCGGGCCCGCCGCCCGGCACGGCTCCTCCGCCGCAGCCCGCGCACAGCAGGCCCGCACCCAGCGCGATCACCGCCATGGATCGTCTCACCGCAGCACGATAGGCAGCGAGCAACGCAGGACCGGTGCTCTCCGGATGGAGACCGGATGGAGAGCGGCCAGCCCGGCGCGCACGCCCGGCTGGTTGAGGCTATAATCGAACACAGAAACGAATGACAAACTCTCGTCCAGAGCCGTGAATCTACCGGAGCGGCTCGACATGCCTCCCGTCCAGCCGCGGTCCCTATGACACACTTGTCGCGCGGTTCGCCCAAGCAGCGGAGTACTAGATGCCTACCTCCGGTAGCCCAACGGTCCGACGTCGGCTTCTTGCTGCCCACCTTCGTCGTCTTCGCGCCGATACGGGAAAGACCGCTGATGAAGTCGGGAAGGCCCTTGGCTGGTCGAAGGCCAAGATCAGCCGGTACGAACTGGCGCAGGGCGGCCTGAAGCCCGATGACGTCGCGAGACTCCTGGCGTACTACGAAGTCCCGGGCAGTCGCCGGGAGCCAATGCTGGCACTGGCCGAGGACGCCAGGCAAAGAGGCTGGTGGGAATCATATTCCGATGTCCTGACCGAAGGGCATCTGGAGTGGATCGGCCTGGAGGCCGAGGCTGCCTCGATCCTGGAGTGGCAGATAAACGTGGTTCCCGGGCTCTTGCAGACTGAGAAGTACGCACGCGAGGTTCTGGCTGGCTACGAGAAGGTGGCCGCCATCTCTCCCCGGGCGCTCCAGCGACGCCTGGAGACCCGCCTCATCCGCCAGCAGCTCCTGACCCGAGACGAGCCACTGGAGTACGAGGCTGTCCTGGATGAATCCGTCTTGCATCGGCAGCGCGGTGACCGGTCGGTGATGCGGGCGCAGCTTCAGCGACTGGCCGAGGTTTCCGGGCTGCCGAATGTCACGGTTCAGATCCTGCCGCTCGCCAGAAGTCACGGATTGGCAGTGGATTCTTTTACCATTGTCCGGTTCGGCAAAGCCCACGAGACCGTGCTTCACGACGTGGTCAGCGTGGAGCATCTCAGGGACGAATTGTACGTCGAGGGCGATACCGATACCTACCAATTCACCCTAGCTTTTGACCATCTTCGCGCGACGTCTCTTTCTCGTTCAGAAAGCCTGCAGTTGATCTTGACAACGGCTCAGCAGATGTGGAATACCTAGCTGGGCTACCAGCGTTTTGGCGATTCAATTTCCACGCATTACTGCAGCTTTCTTTACAACGGGTCCGAAAGGGTTATAAATGGGTGATAGAACCCCAGTAGGGGACAATGAGGGCTGGCGAAAGAGTACGTACAGCATGAGTAACGGGCACTGCGTTGAGACAGCCAGGCTCGCTGGTGTGGCTGGTGTGGCTGGTGTGGCTGTTCGCGACAGCCAGGCGGCAGGCGGGGTCGTGCTGCGCTTCGCGCCGGAAGCCTGGGCAACCTTCCTGGCAGAACTCAGAACATCACCGTCCCCTGAGAACTAACTGACAGCGCACAGAGGCCGACGCCGCCAGGGCGTCGGCCTCTGTGCATGTCTGTGGATGCGCCTGTTCTCCAAGAAGGGATCTGCGGCTGCAGCATGCGATCGGAATCGTACACACGGTGAGCACTCGCTACGGAATGCGACTTGAGATCTTACGGTCGGCAATGCGTTGCCCGCGGATTCACTGATACCGATATATGGTTCACTATCCCGCCATTTCCGGTCTATCATGATTGCGTTCCACCAGCATTTATCACGGGCTCTGTGCAAGCTTTAGGGACAATTGCACCGCACGAATTGCTGAAACTTTCCCCGGTCGTCTCATTGATGAATGAGAAATCCGGAAAAATTTGATCCGCTCGCCCGAAACCCGGCATTTGGGATAAACTCCGGTATGACGGAAGGTATCTGGCCGGCTGGAGGTACAGGGCGCTAGCCGCCGCGTCGGTTCCCTCTGTCCGCGGTGCGTCATGTCGTGCCGCACGCACGAGGGCCCTCGCTGATAGTGGCAGGGGCGCTACACATGGTCATCAGGAAATAAGGAAACAAGCGAGGCGCCGCTCCCGGCTCCGGCACAGAGATCGAAGAGCGGCGCCCGCCGGACCATCAAGCGAGGATCCATGTCTAAGCTTCCACAGCTTCCGAACGGCGGCAACCCGGGCCCACGCTCATGGATTGACCTGATCGCCTTCCTGGGTGTTCTTGCCCTCGGCGGGGTCCTAATTGCGCTCGGGCGCACGCCTGCAGGGTCCCTCGTCACCATCTGCGCAGCGCTCGGCGGCCTCTACGCCGTCTGGACGCGCCTGCCCCCGTCGGGCGGATCCTCCGGCGAGCCGGACAGCAAGCCGGACGAAGATCCCCGCTGACTTCTGACTGCCGATCCCGAGCGGTACCCTGCTGCCGCGACAGATAGACGCACGTGGCATCCTACAGCGGAACGGCGGTGAGCATGGACAGGATCGCCCTGGTCACCGGCGCCGGGAGCGGCATCGGCCGGGCCGTGGCCATCCGGCTCAGCCAGGCCGGCCTGCGGGTCGTGCTCGCCGCCCGCGGCGCCGATGCCCTGGCCGCCACGGCCGCGGCCTGCCCGGCCCCGGCCCTGGCCGTTCCGGCCGACGTCACCGACCCGGCGGCGGTGGACGGGCTCTTCGGGCAGGTGGAGCACGACTGGGGCCCGGTCGAGGTCCTGATCGCCAGCGCCGGCGCGGGGTACTCGGCGCGGATCGAGCGGACCAGCGACGCCGACTGGCAGCGCATGCTCGACCTCAACCTGACCGCGCCGTTCCGCTGCCTGCGCCGGGCCGTGCCCGGCATGCGCGCGGGCGGCTACGGCCGCGTCGTGGTGATCGCGTCGACGGCGGCGCGGATCGGCGAGCCGTATCTGGCGGCGTACACGGCCAGCAAGCACGGGGTCCTGGGGCTGGTCCGCGCCGCCGCCGCCGAGCTGGCCGGCACCGGGGTAACCGTGAACGCGGTCTGCCCGGGCTTCGTGGACACGCCGATGACGGCCGCCACGATCGGGAACATCGTGACCAGGACCGGTCGCACCAGCGACCAGGCCCGTTCGGCGCTGGAGGCCAGGCAGCCCATCGGACGGCTGATCACGCCGGAAGAGGTGGCCGGCGCGGTCTGGTTCTGCGTCGCCAGCGAGTCCGTCACCGGCCAGGCCATCAACGTCGACGGCGGCACCGTTCAATCCTGAGTACCGAACGGTCCTGGCATCTCGCGCACCTCGTCCGGTGACGGCCCGGCTCGTACGACGTGGACCTGGAAAGGGCGCCGCGGTCTGCGCGACGATAGCGACATGACATCTGAGGAGTTCACCAACGGGCATCCGGCGCTCGCGCAGTTCTGGCATCCCGTGGCGCTGTCCTCCGAGGTCGGCCGGGAGCCCGCCGCGGGCCGCCTCGGCGGCCGGGGCTGGGCGCTGGCCCGCTTCAGCGGCGGCATCGCGGCGTTCGCCGACGCGTGCCCGCATCGCAGGGCGCGCCTGTCCGCCGGGCAGATCACCGACGGCACACTGCAGTGCGCGTACCACGGCTGGCAATTCACCCCCGACGGCCGGTGCGCGAAGATCCCGGCGCTCGAGGACACCGCGGCGATCCCGGAGCGGGCCACGCTGCACCGCCCGGCCGAGGTCGCCGAGCAGGACGGCATGGTGTGGCTCGCCCCGGAACCCCCGCGCGCTCCCATCCCGGACCTGCATCCGGGTGTACCGCTCCGTGGCGACGGCGTCGCAACGGTGATCCTCCCGGTCCTGGCGGTGGAAGCCAACGCGGCGATCCTCATCGACAACTTCCTCGACGAGGCGCACCTGCCGTTCGTCCACTCGGCCACGATCGGCGGCGCCGGTCCGGAACCCATCCCGCGGGCCGACGTCGACCGCCGCGGCCTGTCGTTCACGGCAGTCCGCGAACACACGTTCACCAACCTCACCGACCCCGCGGTACGTGATGGTGCCCGGCCGGCGGTGCAGCGCCGCCGGATGACCTACCGGTATCAGGCTCCGCTGACCGCGACCTTGTTGCTGGAGTACCTCGACGCGGAGGGGTGGCAGTTCCTCACCTTCACCGTAACTCCCGAGGACGAGCGCACCTGCCGGGTGTTCCAGACGGTGACCGGGCCGGGCCTGACCGACCCGGAACAGGCCGAAAGCACCGCGAAGTACGAGATGTCGATCTTCGACGAGGACCTGGACCTGCAGCGGCGGGCGCTGTCCGGCCTGGAGTTCCCGCTCGACGTTGCCGCCGAACTGCACACCCGGGCCGACCGGGTATCGGTCGAGTTCCGCCGCGTCCTCGCCGCCGCCGTCAGCGGCTGAGGCGGCCGTGACGGCATACTGGATCGGGCATATCCGGCGATGGGTAAACTAATTACCGCTCGGTAACCCCTCTCCCCCCCTGGGGTGCCGGGCACCGCCCGGCCTGGGCGCCCAGGCCGGGCTTCTGCTTAGTTCATCCGCCGGGTCGGGTGTCTTCGTGTGCAATCCGGGTTGTTGCGGCACCTGTGAGGCAGATCCGGCGTGGCCGATTCCACTTCACCGAACCCCGGTGCGCTCGCCTAGAGTCGGGGTGTGGCAGCTGAGGAGACGAAGGTCTACGCGCTCAACCTGTTCGATATAGCTGATCGCGAGGAGTACCTGGCCTACTCCCGCCGGTCAGCCCGCGAGGTCGCCCGGCACGGAGGGCGGGTGCTGGCCCTGGGCCGGTTCCGGGAGAGCGCGGCCGGCGACATCACTCCCCGGCAGGTGCTCATCCTGGTCGAATGGGAGTCCAGGGCGGCCTTCGAGAGCTATCGTCAGGACCCCGCGCTGACCGACCTGCACCCGCACCGGGAACTGGGCACCTCGGCGTACGTGTGGCACCTGTTCGACCGGCTCGACGACCTGCGGCCTCTTCTCCTGCCGCTGCTGGAAACCGGCCCCGACCCGGCCTCGCCATCATCCGCGGGCCAGAGCCCAGCCACTTAACCAATGAGCGTGTCCTTCGGGCGCACGACGCAGAACTCGTTTCCCTCTGGGTCGGCCAGGACGGTCCAGGATTCAGCGCCGGTCTGCCCGATGTCCACCCGCTGCGCCCCGAGCGCGAGGAGGCGGTCGATCTCCTGATCGCGGTCCGCGGCGCTGCTGGTGAGATCGAGATGGAGGCGGTTCTTGACCGTCTTGGGATCGGTGACCGGCATGAAGCACATGCCGACCGGTGCGTTCTCACCGGTCCCGATGACGATCTCGTTCTCCCGCTCGGATAGGACCTTCCAGCCGAGCGCCTGCGTCCAGAACCGGGCCAGGCCGGGCAGATCGTGAGCGTCAACGACGATGTGGTGGAGTCGGACAGGCATGCCGCCAGTATGCTCACTCGGCGTGGCCCAGCGCGACGTTGATCAGCGAGGACACCGTGCAGTAAGGCGTAGCCGGGGTAGTGTCTGGGAGGTGATCATCAGGCAGGAGCACGTGGCGCCTTATATGGCGGTAGGGCTCTCCACCGTTGTGCACGGCATCGGCAGCCGCCGGGACATCGAGCGCAACCTGCAGATCGTCGAGGATGGGATCCACGCGGCCGTGTCCATCATCGGCATCAACATGCCCGTGCGGCTGATCGCGCTGGCCGAGGGAGCCTTGACCGGGTTCACTGACGAGATCTTCGATATCCCGCACGTCACCGCGGCGCGCGATCTGTTCATCGACATCCCCGGCCCGGAGACAGACCAGCTCGCCTCGCTCGCCCGGCAATACGACACCTACGTCGTGGCGCAGTGCAAGGCGCGCTGGCCCGAGGTAATCGATAACCGTTTCTTCAACACCCTGTTCGTCATCTCGAGGCAGGGTGAGATCGTCCACAAAGCGGCCAAGAACCACCTCTGGTGCCGCGAGCGCTCGTGCGTTCCGCACGACGTCTACGACCGCTGGGTGGAACTGTTCGGCGACGGAATCGACGCGTTCTACCCGGTGCTCCGCACCGGCGACATCGGCAATATCGGCACGATCTGCTGCTCCGACGGAGAGTACCCGGAGGCGGTACGCGCGCTCG
>WNGL01003984.1_pt1 | contig 17782 bp, 23 predicted proteins | sample 5400591 | NCBI WGS metagenome assembly WNGL01 (sample SAMN13153377, study PRJNA577476) | soil metagenome | isolation source: 80 cm soil or saprolite under Garry oak tree replicate 1 | place: USA:California | collected 2016-06-15 | reverse complement strand
TATCCATCTCAAGGATCAGATTCTCGCCTTCGACGTTGCACACGGTGGGGACCGCGGCCAGGCATATGTTGAAACTGACAAGAGTGGTGTCCGGACCGTCTTTGTGAACATGGATCATCCGATGTGGTACGTTGAAGCCGGTATGACTCCGACGAAGCTCCGTTATTGTATCAGACAGATACTTGAGAGATCTATTGCGGAGGAAATTCTCCCTGTGAGCCCTTCTACTCCTGAGGAGACATTTTCCACGCTGGACGCATTATACAATGATGCCCTGGCATAGAACAGGGCCCTTGGTCAGCGCAAGATTGGGTCGAGACTAGTCAATATATCCAGAGACCTCGACGGGCTAGATGATATGGAAGTGCAGCGTGTGTTTTCTGAAGCGGAAACTCAATACTTGAAGTCTCAACGCTTGGCTAGAATAGCAACCGTATCCGGCAAAGGTCAGCCTGACGTTGTCCCCGTAGGGTTTGAATTCGATGGAAAATACTTCTGGGTCGGAAGCCACAGCCAAGAGATTTTCCACCGGACGCTGAAATACCATAACGTGAAGAACGGCAACAAGCTTGTGGCACTGACAATTGATGACTTGGAATCTGTCGATCCCTGGAAGCCTAGGGTCATCAAAGTATACGGCACAGCAGAGGTCTTAGATCATCAAGGTAGATTCGGTGCCGGCAAATATCTTCGAGTTACGCCAAAGATTTCTTGGAGCTTTGGAATATTGGGTCTCAAGTCTGAAGGACCTGGTTTGGGACGAGTCAAGACAGTACACCACTAGCCCAGTTGAGTAGCTGGGTCGGGGACGGACCGTGGTTCCTCGGATCTCAAGCAATTGTTGATCTGAAGATTTTCAAAAAATAGGGGGGGGGTTTGATTGAGTCGGGTTCATTCCTCTAGGCTCCTGTGAAGGGTACGACCAACACTCGGAGACAGGTTGTTGTTGACGAGAGGCTGCCTGAGCCTATCACATGGACGCTGACGGTTGTTGGGCTGCTCCATCCTGCTGAGATCGTGTTGCTGCCGCTGAGCCCTGGAGCTACGACGACTATTGTTGCTGCCGGAGTGGTTCCTGTTCCTTGGTAGGACACGGGCAATGTGATGTGGGTGCTGTCAACGATGTTGAAGGCTGTGACTGTTACATTGGTGATGGTGCTTGCAGCTCTGAATGAAGTGAACGTTCCGTTATTGCGTGCTTCCCAGCTGAGTGGCCCGGCCCCCCTCCAGCCGAGCCACTGCCTATCGTAAGTTGTGAGACCGTTCTGGTTCGATGAGGTGCTAGGAGCGGCCGAGGCGGTGGCGAGAACGTACGCGGTCGTGCCCGCGCCAAGCCCGACGAGTAGTATGACCAGCGCAATGGACCGTGTTGAGAAGCCCTTGCTTGTTGTTTGTCTTGTTTCTATCTGTGACATTTTCCTCGACGTACAGTCATAATGGGATGAAGATGGTGATTCTCCTAGGAATCTGCTTAAATTCTCACGAATTGTCGACTAATTCGGTTCTAAGCGAAGCAGAGGATGAGACTATTCTGATCAGGTCTTGTCTTGGTGTGTACTAGCGGCTGGCTGTGTGCTGGGGGCTGGTTGCGTGCTGCCCGCCGGTTGGGTACTAGCCGCTGGTTGCGCAGTGGCCGGTTGCGTGTTAGTAGTTGGTTGTGGAGCAGGGGCTGATTGTGCACTGGCGGATGGTTGTGGACTAGTGGTTGGCTGTGGACTTGTGACTGGCTGTGTGCCGGTCGGTCCCGGGCTACTCGAGGTTGTATGACTGCTGGAGGGCTGGAAACCTTGCTGATTTCTCTTTTTCTTTATCATCACGAAATATCCGATGAAGGCTCCGACGCCGGCCAGAGCAAGCGTTAGGATGATCCAGTAATCAGTCTGTAGGCCTAGGAACGGTGTGCTTGTTGCACTAGGGGGCGGAGGCGACGGGGGACTTGCTACTAGTAGGAAATTGCCGCTACTGGTAGTGTGGTTGGTGTCGCCTGGATAGCTATAGCTAATCAGATCATTAGTTGCGGCGGTTCCACCTGGAGTGTATGTCACTGAACACGAGGCGGATGCGGTTGTTCCGCTCAACGTGCATGTTCCTGTGAACGTTCCACTACCGCTTGTTACGAGCACCACTACGCCTGTTGGAGTGATGAATGTGCCAGGGGAATGGTCCGTTACTGTGACTGTGCAGCTGGTCGCGACTCCGATAGTTGCGGGCGAATCGCAAGTCAACGCTGATGTCAGTGTTCTTACAGTCACGGTCAAAATTGCTGTTGCGTTTGGACTCGCGGGAGAGTGAGCGGGGTCTCCGCCGTAGTGGGCGGTCAACATGTGTGAGCCTGTTCCGATCAATGTAGGCGTGTAACTTGTGGAGCAGGTTGCAGAGGCGCCAACGCCTGAGAGTGTGCAGGTTGTGAAGGTGCCCGTGCTATTTGTTGTGAGCGTGATCGTTCCAGTAGGCGTGAGGGTGGGAGCCGGAGAGGTGTCCGTGACTGTTACTGTGCAGGCTACTTGGCTGTTGATCGGTGTGGTGGTTGGACAGTTGATTCTGATTGCGCTTGTTCTTAGGGTCGAGGTTATTGTTCCGCTTGTTCCGCTGCTAGTGGAGTGTACGTTGTCGCCCTGATAGTTGCCTGTGACTGTGTCTGTGCCTGCTCCGGTCGGTGTGAAGGTGACTGAGCAGCTGCCCGCGAATAGGTTGCAACTTGTTGCCGGGCTGAACGAGCCGCCCGCATTTCCGGATGAGGTGAACCTAACCTGCCCGGTGGGTGTGTTAGCTGTTCCGCTTGCGGTATCTGTTAACGTCGAAGTACATGTTGAACCATTGTTCGTTACCACAGACGACGGCGCGCAACTAACGACCGTTGAGGTTGAACGACCCATGACCGTGAGTGTGAACGATTGGCTACCGGTGCTTATACTGAAGGTGTGTTTTGTGTCGCCGTTGTAGGTTCCGCTGATAGTGTGGGTCCCGGGTGCGACAACGGTGGGAGTATAGGTTACGTTTGTCGCGCAGCTAGCTGTCGCGCCGCTTCCCGTGACTGTGCATGTTCCGGTGAAGGTGCCTGTTGAGCTGCTGGTGAAGGTGACATTTCCGGTTGGCGTAATCGGGCCTGTACTGTTTGTGTCCGTGACGGTTGCGGTGCAGAGTGTTGAATTGTTGACTAGGACTGTGGCTGGGCTGCATGTTACTGTAGTGGTGGTCGGGTTTCCAGTCTGTACGGTCGCCTCTTCGTTAGTTGTCAGATAAGCGCCGTCAGCCCCGCCTATGACGTACATTCGATGATTATAGCTTGATGTTGCTGCGGATAGTTCTCTGCGAGCGGTTGGTAGATTCTGCGTGTTGGTGTACCATGTGTTCGTTGGCGGATAGTAAGAGTATACGGAGTTGTAGTATGGGCTAGAATTGTTGCTGTATGTGTTTGAGCCACCGAACACGTAGATAAGTCCGTCTGGTCCAAGCGTGGCTCCATAGACGAGTACGGCGCTCGGCATCGGGGCTTTAGCAGTCCAGATGTTCGAGGTTATGTTGTAGGCTTCGACGGCCGTTGTGGCAGATCCAGTGTATCCGCCGATGGCGTAGAGTAGTCCGTTAGCTCCAGCTACAAGCCGAAACTGTTCTCGTGCAACGGTCATTGAAGCTCCTAAAGACCAAGACTTTGTTTGAGGATCGTAGATCTGCAATCTGGTTGACGGTCCGCCCGATTCGCCGCCTGCCACGTAGATTCTACCGTCGTTACCTGTTGCTACTCCCGGCATCCAGACTGCATAATTTATGGAAGTGCCTGTTGTCCAGGAGTTGCTTGTAGTGTTGAAGATTTGATTGTTTGTGGTGGCTGCGCAGCAGCCGCTGATCACATAGATCAGCCCACTCTTGTCTACCGCGATGCCCGCTCCTCTGACTGAAACGGGGAGACTTGCTAGCGTTGACCAGCTGTTCGTTCTAGGGTCGTAGGCGCTAGCTGAAGTAATTCCAGAGCCGCCTGAGTATCCTCCCATAACATAGATTCTTCCATCGAGTCCATTGATTACTCCAGCCTGTGCGATCGCAGAGGGAAGTGGCGCTTTTGTCGCCCATACGATCGGGTTTGGAAGGGCGGCGTGAGCAAACGGCAGTGAGGATAGTCCTGCGAATATTCCAACTACAGTTGTAATTATGACTACAAGGCTTATCGAGAAACGGCGGTTATGCATAGGTGTGTAGCCTTGGCTATATCGGCGGTTACTATAGGAGTCCGGAACTTGTACGGGCACTCCAAGGTGACGTTGCCGGTTGACTATCGAGTCGTATCTAGTAAATCGCTTAAATCTTCAAGAACTCGTATTTCATTACGGGTCTTATTCTCAAGGAGACGGAGTTTAGAACCATGTCATCTATCGACGATCCACTATTGAAGGAACTGCTCGCTGCACTGAAGGAAGATACTCAACGAATGGCGGCTGATCTCCTCAGCATCATCACGACCAATGCTCTCATTGCCGTCTTCGCTCTCTTCCTAGCGATAGCATCTCTCGCCAGGATAATTCTCTTCGAGCAGACCCCCTTCAGAATGGGAGGACCGGGGCCTGTCCCTGGACTGTTCGAGACAGCTCTGACCTTCGTTCTCTTTGCTCTATCCGTTGTCTCTATCTACAACTTGTTGCGACTACGCGAAAGATACGCGCGTCTTCAAGCTCTAGCTGAAAAGCTCGGCCGATAGCCGTTGCCGCTGTCTCCCGACACCAAGAAGGAAGCCGAGAAGAGACTTACTGTATTGAAGATGATAGAGCTCTTTGCGGACAAATGCGCAAAGAGCACCTTGCTGAATGGACCCTTTGGCGGAGACGATAGGGCTTTCGATAGGCTGCTGGGACCCGCGGGCATCTTGACCCGAACATCTCTGGTCACTGCAACGATGGACGGCAGAGTAACCTATTACGGTCGCACAGAGGCGGGGAAAATCTACCAGCAGGTTTTGGATACTGAGCTGAACTTTCTAGACCCCTACACGGGAGGAGAGGTCTGGAAGAAGTAGCGACGCGGGTTCGATAATGGCGTAGTATGGAAGTCAGTTTTCTTCATGGGCGCAGGAGGCGACTGATGGCGATAATGGTCTAGGGGCGCGCGAGCTCGAGAAAAACAAATTTTTTGGGAAAAGAATGCTTGTTTTTATTTTCGCGATTTTGAAATTCTACATACGATTTTTTGGATGGAGGTGAGTGTAACTAGCGGCACCTCTCAAATGTGTGATGAGAATGTGAATCCTCGCAATCTATTCTGAGAGTCGCGTGGGTCTCATCCGGGAACGTTCTTATAGCTTCGACAAAGGTCGCAGGTTTTGAACAAGAATTATGCAAGCTCAAACACAAAAAATGAAGGGCGAACTTCTATTCGAGTTCAAGGCCAAGAACAATAGCACCACCATCAAGGACATCGGACCCAACGGCGTACAGTTAGAGATGAATGATCACGGAGAAGTCAGCGGCAAATACCACGCTGGACACATCGACACAGTCAGCGTCAGTCTCAAGACCGACGGAACCAATGACTGGCAGCTAAAGTCCATCCACAACACCAAGGACGGAGACATGGTCGTAGTCTGGGGAGGCGGCAAAGGACGCATGGCCGGGCCGCAGACCGGCATCTGGGAAGGAGAACTACACTTCATGACCCAGTCTCCCAAGCTAGCCTGGCTGAACAACTCGACCGGCTGGGTTGAAGGCCAAGGCAACATGGCCACCGGCGAAAGCAGCGGCAAGATCTACGCCAAAAAGTAACAAGCCTAAAAGTCAAACTTCCAATACCGGTTTTTTTTACCCTGCAAACGATAGCGTAGCATCCAAGCTATGTTGAGCCCAGCCCCCGTCCCGGAGCTCCTAAGACGATCTCACAATACCGCGACTACTGCAGCATCGTCGCCTTCAACAAATGAACACCGCCCAAGAGAGACGAAATATCGAACTTGACGCGGAAAGAAACAAGAGCCGCCGTGCCAATAGTGAGAAAATTCGAACCGAGTGATATCGGACAGGTGTTATCACTAGCGCAGCAGTACGCCTCCTGGGACGCAACACCAACAAGAGAAGACATCGAAGGATTTCATTCTGCAAATCCAGAATTTTTCTTCGTAGCCGAGTTGAATAAAAAAATCGTCGGATTCATCTATGGAAGAGAATCCAATCCACCCGCAGAGGTTCTCGACAAATGGAAGTCTAGAAAGGTAGCATCAGTTGAGACGCTCGGGGTAGACAAGGACTACAGGCGAGATGGAATCGCTACGTCACTGCTCAAAGAGTTATTCGCAGAGTTTAAGCGTAATGAGGTAGATCTGGTGACGCTATCAGTTCCGGCCGCCGAGAAAGCGGCGATGAGGCTGTACGGAAAAATGGGGTTTGAGCTACGAGCTCAGTTTCTCTGGAAGAGATTAGCTGCGTAGCTATTGCGCCGGTGTAGTCTGTGCTGCAGCTTCAGGATGCTGTCCTTGAGAGAACATTGCCATAGCCTGCTTCTGCTTCTCATCTCTCTCTGCCTTGCTCATTTTGATCTGCTCTGATAGTGACCAGTGGTGACCAAACGGATCGGTCAGCTGACCGTACCGTTCGCCCCAGAACATGTTGTCCAACGGCATAGTTATCTTCGCACCGGCGTCGACGGCTTGCTGCCATAACTTGTCAACATTTTTCACATAAACCTGCAGAGTGACCGAGCTGTTACCCAAAACATCCGGCGATTGCGAACCAGCGCCTGGAAACACGTCAGACATCATCAGGATCGAATCTCCGATCCGAATCTGAGCATGCATGAGCTTCCCATCGGGGGTAGGTTCACGCACGATCTCCTTCGCTCCAAAGGCTTTCTTGTACCAGTCGATAGCCGCAGCGGCTCCATTAATCGACAGGTATGGAGTCACAGTTCGGAAGCCTTTCGGAACCGGATCAACCTTAGCTTTCTTGGGTTTAGACTTCTTGGCTTGTTTGGATTTCTTAGCCATATGATAATCCTCGGTACGGGTCGCCTAAACGTCGCCCATAAAAGAAGTTCGGTCGGTCGATTGGAAACGGGCTCAATTTAGCCCGCTCAGGCTCTAAAAGGGGGCCGGCTACCATCAAAAGCGAGAGTCCCAAGTGTTCTCAAGAAGAATCGCAGCGAACCAAAGTGTAAGGTTCATGCAAAACGTAACCTAAGCGAAGGCGACTGATGGCCCGGAATTATTTCTGCAGGAATCTGTGGAGATCTTCCGTCGATTAGCTGCTATAGCTGGATTGAGAGGCAGGGGCTACGCTTAATGGGCTCGGGGCGAGCTAGAGTGAACGCGGACGCATGGGATGAGCAAGCCCCTAGATAACCCGTTGTCAGATCAGGTAGCGAACCCATCAGCGGATCAGTCGAGAGTGGCCAGCGAGATGGAGGCGGGGACGTTACCGGAGATTTTCAGAGGTCGCATGTTCTGTACTGTGCATGGTCGGCAATGCTATCGTAGCATTACCTTTGCAGGAGAATCTATCTGGATATGTCCAGATGAGCGGCACGTAGTTCCATTGCGAGGATAAGAAAGATAGGCGTGGAGTTTCGTGGGGCTCTTACGGTGTTACGGGGAACGAGAATTGGTTGTTTCTTGTAGTTGTCACTGTTACTGTGTATGCTTGTCCCGGCGTGAATTGGAAGAATAATCCAGGTATTCCACCATAGACGCATCCTGGGCAGTTGGCGCCGATAAGAATTATCGCCGTGCCGGAGCCATTTGGAATTATCACAGGTCCTGCGAAGTTTGATAGACTCCACGTGTTTCCAGACGCGTCCCGTACCACGTAGGACTGTAATGTCACCGATGCATTTCCATTGTTCTGGAGGATGAGCGATAGGCTCGTACTGTTGATGAACTGGTATGTGCTTAGTTTTAGAGATTCGACTACTGGCGGCGGTACGATGGGGTCTACGACTGTGAGGCTAATTACTGTCGAATGGGTCCGTGAACCTGCGGTTCCTGTTACTGTGATATTGTAGGTTCCGAGTGTCGTACTGAGACTAGTTGTTATGTTAAGGATGCTGGAAGCTGTTCCACCAGACGAGAGTGTCAGGGGGTTTTGGCTGCCTGTCAAGGTAATGTAGCCGAACGGGGCTGTGAATGTCAGACCAACCGTTCCCGTATAGCCATTCAGGCTTGTAACTGTGATCGTCGTAGTGTTGCTCGACCCAAAAACGTTGAGGATATTCGATGGAGAGGATGCGATTATGAAATCTTGGTTGGAGACCACTTGGACTGATAACTCAGTTGATGCATAGTTGGTCTTTCCATGACTGCTTGCGATACCAACGACAACTATGTTGAAGCTTCCAATGGTATTTGTCGCCGTAACATTCAATGTCGATCTCGCTGTGCCGTTGACAGGGACATTAACGCTCCCTGGGCTCAACGACGCGGGAAGTTGTGAACCCGTAAAGAACAAGGACAAGGATACAGTTCCCGAGAAACCCCTTACGCTGATGACATTTACCGTAGAGGTTAGAGATGCTCCCTGCTCGAGAGACATCGTTGAGGGATTAACGGTGAGAAGAAACGACGGGCCCGCTTTGCCACCGCTCACGTACGAGCTGAGCATTGTCCCTCCAGCCGCCGTTCCGACGGCGGCCGTGAGAACCATTAGGAGCCCCTTCAGATGAACGAGATTGCTGAATAGCATTGTCTTGCATTCCCCTATCCTAAGGCCAACTGCGCTGTCAGGAGGCTTACGGGTCGCGTAACTAGCGGTGGTTACTATTCGGTCGAGTGTGGACAGAGGGCACGCCACTCCATAACTTGGAAACCTGTGTTGGTCCAAATGATAGGGAAAAGCCTGCACTAGTTGTTTAACGACGAAATACGGGAAATAACGGCCGCCACGAACGTTTTTCACCGCTGCATTTCGCGGTTTGGTTTCGAAGCTGCAGGTTAGAAACTTGGCTGAAGCTCGGATGCCGAGAAATCGAATCGATCCTATTCACCTCATTTAAGAGAATTCCTAGGAGAATGGTCATCCTCTTCGCCTGATCAATTATGCTCGGGGAGGTGAGAGATGAAAAATGTCGCTTCAAGAAACTCAACCGGTAAAATCTCGCGGATTCTCGTTACGATCAATGTTGCTCTTGGTGCTTTTAGTCGGGGTCGGCGCGGGCGCTACCGCTTACGTTCTAGGCAATGCTTTCGCCGCTATCCTAGGCACACCTAGTACTGGTGCAACTCAGCAGAGCACAACGACTACGTCCACGAGCGCTTCTACGACCGCACACAACTGCACTCTCACGTAAGCGTAGAGTTTGTCGACGATGGCCCGTTCAAACCCCCATTTTCTTTGGAACTACATCTGATATTCCTTGGATACTCCGGACATGTCTTGCAATCTCTTTCCACGCAATTGCTAAGAACGGTCTTTCCACTTCTCAAGTTAGATACTTCTGAAATACCTCTAATCCATCCTCTCTCTCTCCGAGCTCCGCGGTCCATGCGTGTAAACTGGTTCCTGATGCTGGCCTGTGTCCTAGCTAGCCTGTATGCGTGGCAGCAGGATCCGAACTGGGCTGACCAGAACCTGGTCTTTAGCCTTAACAATCTCTATGCCGGACGCGTATGGACCCTGGTAACGGCCCTGTTCGTTCACGCGGGCTGGGAGCACCTTCTCGGCAACCTTCCGTTTCTCTTCGTATTTGGGAATACTTTGGAAAAGATGATAGGCCGAAACAATCATCTTCTGGTCTTCTTTCTGGGCGGATTCACAAGCTTCCTACTACCGCCCATCATTGGAATATACAGCCCCGACACGGGTATGCTGGGAGCCAGCGCAGCTATTTTCACTCTCGCTGCGATCGTGATGCTGATGTCCCCACTCAAGTTCAGTTGGCTCTTCCTCGCGCCACAAGGTCTTGTAGCAATCATCTACTTCGTCCTAAACGTAGCACTCGTCTACGCCCCATCCATGATACCGGGCTACAATGCCAACGTGGCGTACATAGCCCATGTCATCGGGTTTACAGTGGGAATACCATTCGGCATAGCATGGAGTCTGCACTGGAAGAAGAATCTTGTAATCAGCCTCGGACTCTTCAGTATCTACATAGTAATACTAGCTTTGCTGAACGCGCTAGTTGGAATCCAAACTCCCTTTGGCGCATTCTAAGATAATTGATTCTCAAGTAACGGTCTCAGCTTCAAGAAGACTTCGCGAGTCACTCTGAGATCGTCGAGACAATGATCCCTGATCGACTTCAACGCTGTCTCGTCTCCTTCCAACGCCTTTACGAACAATTGAGGGACCTCTAATCCCATAGGCCCTTTCTCTCGCTGTATCCCAAAAAAGTCACAAACATGGTCTAGGTATGTGAAGGTGAGACGGAGCCGAGACCTTACAACCTCGTTCAGATCCAGGTGTGTCTTGCCCAATAGTGGAAGGGGGTCCAGGCCATGCTTCAAGAGACGAGTTGTGAGAAAGGGAGTGTCAAAGCCTCGACCACTCCAAGTCACGATCACATCGTAGGCCTCCAGCCGCTTGAGAAGCTTGACTAGCAGGCCTTTCTCCTGGTCAGTCCTCTTAGCCTCGAGGTATTCGCTCTTCCCAGTCTCAGGGAGTAGACCAGTCCCCACAACAATGCCTGCATCAGCTTCTAAGGAAGAAGTCTCAATGTCAAGAATAACGATTCTCGGCGCCATGCGATTCGACGATTCGGGCCTAGTCTAAAGCGCTTCGTCCAAGTTCATCGAACGCAGGTTTCATAGCCCAGAATCGCCAGCTAGCTGACTATTCGGTGACCACGGTTTGCAAACCCCAGCAGTTGTAGAGCTAGAGAATCTAGAGAAGAGCTACCGGCTGGGAAAGGTCACAGTAAGTGCACTCCGTGGCGTCACGCTGAAACTCTGGCAGGCTGAGTTCATGGCGATAATGGGACCCTCGGGGTCAGGTAAGACGACACTTCTCAACATAATCGGAACTTTGGACAAGCCTACTTCTGGTCGAGCCCTCGTTGATGGTGAAGACATCACTGTAATGAATGACGGGCAATTGACGAAGCTGAGACGGTACAAGATCGGCTTCGTATTCCAGTTCCATAATCTCATTCCAGTTCTAACCGCGTTGGAGAACGTTGAGCTTCCGCTCATAACGTCGGGAATCAAACGAAGAGTATCCAGGGATAGGGCGATGGAACTACTGCGCCGGGTGGGGCTTCAAGCCCGGACTGATCACCTTCCAGACGAGTTGAGCGGAGGGGAACAGCAGCGAGTCGCTATCGCGAGAGCACTCGCTAATCATCCACGGATTGTTCTTGCCGACGAGCCGACCGGAGATCTCGACACCCAGACCGGTTCAGAAGTAGTTCAGCTAATGCACAGCATGGCAAAGCAGGAGGGTTCTTCGATAGTGGTGGTAACTCACGATCCTGTCGTGGCCGAGAGAGCAGATCGTCTCGTCGAGATGAGGGACGGGAGAATTACCGAGAAGGCTCCCGAGAGACTTGCAGGACAGAAGCATACTGTCAGAGCAGTAGAACCTCTGCCCCCAGAACCTGGACACTCGTTATCCCAGCCCAACTAGAGCCAGCAGGTGGAAGGGTCGCTCTCAGCGAAAATCGCTTCCCGAAGCCTTCCAAAACGCCGCGCCCGAACAATTCTGACCATTACCGCCGTATTCCTTGGTGTCGCTCTGCTGGTAGGAATCAACATGGCCACAGCCAGCGCCCTTGGCGAGTTCAACAATTACATCAACAAGTTCTGGGGGGCAACAGACATTGTAGTGACTTACGGCACCGAGGCTCCGTTCTACCCAGATCAAACTCTCAACAAAGTGTTAGGCGATCCTCTCGTCAGGCAAACGACTCAAAGGCTCAACTGGCTCGGGGCAATCGGCAACTCTGTCTCCAACACCACCTTCTTCATGGTAGGAGTCGATCCGAAAACTGACTTCGACTACGCCACCTTCAACATAACTGGATCGTCAAAGGTCTCCTTTGGTGAGGCCGTAGTCGACAATGTACTGGCTCAGAAATATGGATTAGGCGTAGACTCAACTTTCGAAATACTCACTCTAACATCACAAGGTAGCATCAAACCGATACCTCTGCGAGTTGCAGGCATCAACTATCCGCTTCGAAACCTCGGCTCATCAATCTACATGTACCTTCCAGACTTGCAATCGGACCTTGTCCTAGGCGGACAGGTCACTCACATCTACGCAAGCCTCTACGATTCGACGAAGGCATTGCAGGTCGAGAATGATCTACAGAAATTGCTCCCGCTTTATGATGTGAGCGCTCCAAAAGCGGAGGCCGTCCAGCGCATCGGTGCCCAGACTGCCGGTTTCCAAATAGGATTGAACGTCATGATAGCCATCTCTCTCGTCGTCTGCTCCTTCATCGTCTTCAACACTCTATTCATGACGGTTATCGAGAGAACCTACGAGATTGGAATAATGCGTGCCGTTGGAAGTTCTCGAAGCCAGATTTTCAGGATCTTCCTCGCCGAGGGACTTCTAATTGGAGCCCTAGGCACGATCGCAGGAATACTCGGTGGCTTAGGACTAGCCCGACTCTTCACATCAGTATTCGAGGCTACTTTCAACGTTCCTAGCCTGCCTGTCGCCCAGCTGACTCCTAGCATCGCTCTCACGGGGCTAGTCGCTGGATTCTCTGCAGTCTTCGCTGGAGCTCTGTATCCAGCGATCTCCGCGAGCAGAATAAACATCATCCAAGCGATTCGACCGTCAGCGAGGAACGCGAGGAGACAACTACCTCTCTCAGGAGTCAGCTTAACGGGGATTGTAATGCTTGGGCTGGGCGCAAGTGAGTCGCTCCGACTCACACCCTTTCACATTGCCTACCTAGACGTGATACTCGTTCCAATTGGCCTCATCCTCCTCGGAGCGGTCGTTTTCGGAAGAGTCGGCCGGGCAATCATGGTGCTAGTGTTCCCCGCATCTAGAACTGTCCGGTATGTTGCGTCGAGGGGCGGCAGAAGAAGACTTTTGCGTAGCACGGTGTCATTTGGAATGATTGCGATAACACTCAGCTTTGCCATAATGATTGGCGGTATCCAGAGCGGCGTCCAAGAGGCGCTCCAGCAAGGAATCCAAGAGGCACTTGGGGCTGACATAATTCTAGTCGCGAACCAGTCGATTCCGATCAGCTTCACAAACAACCTGACGAGTCTACAACATGTGGCCAGTGCGACACCTCTCTCTCCAAGCGATCATCCCGCGAAGGCTCTCGGAAAGAGTGGAAACAGCAGCATCGGAGTTCTCGCCGTGGACCCGTCAGTTTTTCCAAGTATCATCTCGTACACGTTCGTAAACTCGTATAATGCCTCGGGACCATACTCTCAGCTTGCCTCCAGTAACCAGTCGCTTCTGATTCCAGATTCGCTCGCGTCCAAGCTCGGAGTTGTTTCTGGGGACAGTCTTCCGATTCTCACGGATCTGAACAAGACGATCAGCTTCACTGTTGCTGGAGTCTTTACCGGTCCCGTGCTGCAGTATATTCAGTTCGGGGAGCATTTTGCCAGCGACTCGATCATAGTCTCCTTCGCTTCCCAACGAGAATATTTTGGTGGAGAGGAGAAGGCACCACTCTTCCTTGTCGATCTGCAGCCTCAGTACAAATCGCAGGCGAGTCTCATTGCTCATGATATTGCAGACAGGTTTCCACACTATGATTTCAGCGAGAACTCTCTAACCCTTGGCGAACTCTTGTCGCTTGTGAATGATACTATCAACAGGATTTTTGCGCTGATACTGCTGATTCTCTATTTCGCTTTGTTGATAGCCAGTCTTGGCATAGGCGCGACCATGATCATGAACGTAGCAGACAGGAGAAGGGAGATAGGACTCTTACGGTCTCAAGGTATGAGCAGGCTGCAGATTACTGGACTGTTTCTTGGCGAAGGAACTCTTCTGGGCCTCTTCGGATTCTTGCTGGCCGTACCTGGCGGCCTGCTGTTGTTGAAGGGAGCTACCAACAGCACCACACTGGCCGGTTTCTTTATTCCGTTCATCGTACCGTATGGTGCCATAGTTCAGGCGTTGATTCTTGCTCTTGTCACAGTATTGATTGGCAGTCTGTATCCTGCGGTACGGGCCTCTCGATTGGAGATTACTCGAGCCCTAGAACAAGTATGATCTTGGCCCGAGACTAAATATCAGGCAACCATATTCATGGGGAAAGGGTTTGCCCGGTAACGCCCTACTCTCAGTCTACGACAAAACGGGGCTCGATCGTCTAGCCTGGATATTCTCGAAGCTCCAGATCAAAATGCTTGGGTCTGGAGGGACTGCCGAGGCTGTCCGGAAGCTTGGCTTCCATGTCGTCGAGGTTTCAGAGTATACTCAAGTCTCGGAGATGCCTGGGGGACTCGTGAAGACGTTGCATCCCAGGATTCATGGCGGGATTCTGGGAGACTGGAAGGACGCCGAGCAGCGGAAGTATCTGGAAGCCAACCGAATTGAGCCCTTAGATTTTGTGGTGGTAAATCTGTATCCCTTCCAAGAGGTTGTGAAGGCTGATCCCAAGGATCTTCGGAAGGCCGTTGACAATATTGACATTGGAGGTGTAGCGCTGATACGGGCCGCGGGGAAAGGTGCATTGTTGAACAATCGAGTTGTGCCCGTGACTTCCCCACTCCAGTATGAGAGCGTGGTCGCGGAGTTGGAGAAGAAAGGGTATGTAGGAAACGATCTGCGGCAGCGACTGGCCCGAGAAGCGTTCGTCGTAACAGCAGATTATGACCGGGCAATACGGGACTACTTGATAGGTCAGGCTCAATGAGCAAGCAGGAGATTCGGAGAATCTACCGGACTGCTCTGAAGGAGGATTTTCCACAGGTTCTCAGATTAGAACTCGGGGGGAAGATGTTCGAATATTCCAAGGTTCACTGGACAATCAGTGGAGAGGACCGCGGGTTAAGGTATGGAACGAATCCACACCAGAAAGCCGCATTGTACAAGGCCAAACATTCCAAGGGAGGGATTGGAAGTGTGGACTGGGTCAAATGGGGAAAGGACGGACCATCGGCGACGAATATCGAGGATGGAAGTCACGGGCTACGAATCGTCGGATATTTTGGCGAGCCGGCCGCAGCGGTGATGAAGCATCTCAATCCGTCGGGGGTGTCTGTGGGACATAAGGGGGAGGCATTATCCTCTGTTTATTCGCGGGCCCGAGATGCGGATCCGAGAGCCTCGTTTGGCAGCGTTGTCGTTCTCAACCGAAGGGTCGACAAGTCGACGGCCGAAGAATTGACGAAGACCTTCGTCGAGGTAGTCTACGCACCCGATTATGAAGAATCGGCGATCACCGTCTTTCAGGCGAAAAAAGATATTCGGATTGGAAAGGTCCCAGTCTCTGATAATGAGTCGAATTCGCCTGACATTGTGGTGCTGGATGATGGGTCGCTTATACTCGAGGATTCGTACCGTACTGGATTACAATCGTTGGAACAGTTGAAGATGTTGCCCGTAGCAACGAAACGCTCACCATCGGAAACCGAGTATCGGGCACTGCTGCATTCATGGTGGGTCACATGTGAAGTTCGATCTAACGCTGTCGTGTTCTGGGGGAACGATACGTCTCTGGCGATAGGGACGGGACAACAAGACAGAATCGGCGCAATCGATTCCTGTATCGAGAAAGCCCACAAGTTCGGCCACGACCTCAATGGCAGCGTAATGGCCTCCGACGGGTTCTTGCCGAATATCGATAATGTAGAAGCGGTTGGAAAGGAAGGCGTGTCCGCAATTGTTCAGCCCGGAGGTTCAGTCGAAGACCAAGAGCTGGTCAGAGCGTGCGATCAACATGGAATCGCTATGGTTATGACAGGAGAACGTTCCTTCCGCCACTTCTAAGAAAAGTAACGCGGTTGACCTTTTGGGATAGACCCGCTTCTTCTGCGCTCAGACGAAGCGTTTTCCATTTACTTTAACCCCTAAAACCCTTTTACGGACGAATTCTAGTTTCGGTTGTCTTCGAATTGCAGGTCAGACGATTCGGCAGCGTCCGCGCATATTACGAGTTGATGAAGCCGAAGATCGTCTACCTGCTGGATTTTACAGCGCTCATTGCCTTTCTAGTTGCCGTTCCCAGTATCAACTTCCTCCGACTAGTTGCAGTCGTTGTTGCGGGAACGCTGGCCTCTGGGGGAGCGGGAGCACTGAACAGCTATGTCGACCGGGACTTCGACCGCGTAATGGGACGGACCAGTTGGAGACCTATTCCTCAAGGAGAGATATCCCCTGCCCGTGCTCTCCTCTTCGGCCTCTCTCTTATCGGCATTAGCGGAGTGATCTCCGCGTTGTTTCTGCCTTGGCTTGCTGGCTTGTTCATCATCCTAGGCGCAGCCATCTACGTCTTATTCTACACCAAGTATCTGAAGCCTAGAACCACGCTTAACATTGTTTTGGGAGGGTTCGCCGGGAGCTGTGCTCCCCTCGCGGGATGGGCAGCGGCGACGGGAGAGTTGACCGCTGCAGCACCGTGGCTGATGGCTCTCCTAGTTTTCGTCTGGACCCCCAGCCATTTCTGGGCACTGGCTATGAGGGCCGTAGGCGACTATACGAAGGCAGGAATCCCGATGCTGCCCGTTGTGGTGGGCGAGAAGAAAACGGCGCAATACATTGCGCTGAATACGTTCCTGTTAGTTCCGCTATCTCTAGCTTTTGTGCTTCCTGGCTTGGGGGGATTTGGAATCATCTATCTAGTTACCGCCGCCTTACTGGGTCTCGGCATGATTCTTGTCGATCTCAAACTCGTCGCCAATCCGACCAAAGCTCAGGCTTGGACAGCCTTCAAGTTCTCCAGTCCCTATCTGGCGATCGTGTTTCTTGCGATGGTTCTGGACGTGAAGCTTCTTCCACACTATTTTCCAATATAGACAAGTCAGAATTTCGCGGCGAGTCTTAGAAAGTTCTGGATGATAATGCGTCCGTGAGGATGCTTCTCATCTGATCTCTCCGGATGGAACTGGAGGCCATAGATGGGCCGTGTCTGATGACCGATGGCCTCAACCGGTGATGTTGACGATTCAGCTAGGAGCCGGAACCCTTGAGGGACGCGGGTTAGGGCTTGACGGTGCGACTCCGACACTCTGATCGAGCTGGGCAATCCTTCAAAGACAGGATCGCTACCTAATAGTTTGACCTCTTTGAACTCTCGAACGGTATGGCCGAGGTCCACTACTTCTGACCCGTACGCTGCGCCGATGAGCTGATGCCCAAAACAGATTCCGAGAAACGGCCGGTCTAGCTTTCTGACTAAGTCCATCTCAGGTTGGAATACCATTCTCGTGTCAGGCTTGGATAGCATGAAGTTGGAGCCTGTGAGAATTGCAAGGTCAGGCTTTTTCTCCAGAACGGTCTCGTGTAGTCTAGGGGTCGTATAGTCCAGCATCTCTGGGTTTTGTCCTGTGCAGAGTGCTATGTTGTGAAGCGCTTGTTTTGCTTTTTCGGGTTCTTTGTAGTTGTTGATTACGAGTATTCGCAATCTAAGAGGTCACAGGGCTGCGAGGAGCTTGTCTATTTCCTCCTCGGTGTTGTAGTAATGGGGAGATACGCGTATAGCCTTGACTCTACTCGCGACAGTGATGTTCAGTGACTTTAGCTTGTTGAACGTCGCCTGAGGGTCCTCGTCTTCGAAGACTACTATTCCGCTTCGACGCTCAGTCTGTAGAGGGGTCAGTATTTTCCGTCCTTTCTTCTTCAAACCATCGATGAGATGATCGGTGACCTTGAGAATTCGATGGTATCTTTCCTGTTGGTCTTGCTTGAGCGCGTATTCAAGGGCGGCCTTCGCTCCCACGATC
>WNGL01021585.1_pt1 | contig 17784 bp, 15 predicted proteins | sample 5400591 | NCBI WGS metagenome assembly WNGL01 (sample SAMN13153377, study PRJNA577476) | soil metagenome | isolation source: 80 cm soil or saprolite under Garry oak tree replicate 1 | place: USA:California | collected 2016-06-15 | reverse complement strand
ATTCGGACGTCGAAATCGACAAGATCTTAGATCTCCGGAGTCTAGCTCTTGAAGATAAAGCGCAAGCCCACGACTCTGATCACCGCCACACTGAAGACATCGCCACCGTTTCCATCGTCACGCCGGGCGACCTCGACGGGCTCAAGGTCAGCCAATGGTTTCGTGATTTAATCATGGAGTCAGGTCCCAAAATCATGCGCATGAAAGGGATTCTGAATCTGCGCAATGATCCAGACCAATTTGTCTTCCAGGGCGTGCATCTCCTCTTTGAGGGGCGTCCGGGACGCCGCTGGGCGGACGGAGAAGAGAGACTTAATCGGCTTGTATTCATCGGTCGGGATTTAGACGGAAAACAAATTACGGAAGGTTTCAAGAACTGCCTCTCAACCGGCAACGGCAGCAGCTCATCCGATATCGATCCCTTTGGCCGCATGCAGGACGTATCATCGCTTACCTTGGATCAAATTCGCTACTGGGTTCAAACAATCCTGACGTTTCCGCCTGACGCGCCGATCGTCATCAAGGAGGTGCCTTGCGTGAAGGCCGGTTGTCCACCGGTGGAGACCGCCATCATGGTCTTTCTTCAAAACGAACCGCCGCGCGTATTCAAAATTCTGGCGCGGATCAATGAGGTCACCTTCGACCGCGTTTACGATTTGATCGAAAACCCACTCCCCTGCTGTTAGCGCTTCAGTCGGCCACAAGTTTGCGTCATGCAATTTAGCTAAGTCTTTGATTGCCTCAAAGCCTCTGGATGATCGGGCGAGGTGGCGGGTGGAAAAGAAAGAGTCACCTCGATCTTGGTGGAATCGTCCGCAATAAATCTCCCAAGCTAGCGGCCAAATTCCTCCGCCGCCGGCATGATTTTGCCTCGGTCCGCATCCGGATGATACCAATTAATCTCTTCGTCACGTCGAAACCAGGTGAGCTGCCGTTTGGCCAACCGCCTGGTATCCCGTTTCATCAGCGACAACGCCTCCGGGAGCGACATCGCACCCTTAAGAACGAGCCCCATGTGACGGTAGCCGACGCTTTGCATGGGCTTGAGGTCGAGACCGTATCCGTTGGCGATGAGGCTGCTTACCTCATCGAGCAAACCGCCGTCGACCATTTGCTCGCAGCGCCGGTTGATTCGATCGTAGAGTTCCTCGCGCGACCGGTTCAAGCCGATTTTCAAGCTTGCAAATCGCTCATCGCTAAAGTCGTGTTCTCTTTGCCATTGGCTCATGGGCTTGCCGGTGGATTCAAAAACCTCCAACGCGCGCATGATTCGCTGCCGGTCGTGGGGATGGACCCGGGACGTCGCCGGCGGATCGACCTGTTGGAGCCGCTGGTAAAGAGAGCCAAGCCCGCGCTCTTTTATTTCCATTTGAAGCGCCTCCCGAACGTCCGGAGCTTGCGCCGGCCCGACAAACAATCCTTTGGTCAGCGCTTTGATGTAGAGACCCGTGCCACCGCAAACGATCGCTTTTCTACCCCGCCCCTCAATATCATCGATGCATTTCATCGCCAACCGCCGATACGTAGCGACGTTAAATTCTTCGTCGGGATCGACCACATCAATGAGATGGTGCGGGACGCGTTCTCGGTCCGCCGCGGATGGTTTTGCCGTGCCGATGTCCATGCGACGATAGACCTGTTGAGAGTCCGCGTTGATAATTTCGCCGCCGATTTCCTCGGCCAGCTCCAGGGCGATTTCGCTCTTTCCCACCGCCGTGGGCCCGAGAATGACAATAAGCTTGGGCTTCATCGAAGATGGAAGAATGACGAATGTGAATTGAATGGCGTTCCGAAATGATCAGACCCGCTTGAACATTCTTTCAAGTTCGTCGCGACTCAATGCGATCAGAACCGGACGGCCGTGTGGACATTGGGTGGCGAAATCCACGTGATCGAGATCCTGCAGCAGCGCGCGCATTTCGTTCATTTCCAATTGTCGATTCGCCCGGATGACGCTGTGGCAGGCGATCGTAGCAAGCCGCTCTTCCAGATGCTGGCGCAATTTCTCGGAGTTTTCGACCTCGGCGAGTTCCGCGACCATCTGGCGAACCACCGGCCGACAGTCCCCTTCCGGCAATAGCGCAGGAACCGCCGTTATCGCGTAAGCGCTGGCTCCGAAAGGTTCCACTAAAAAGCCCAGACGGTCCAACGTCGGCAACATTTTCTCGACCAGCATGAATTCCCCGGCGGAGAGCTCGACCGTCTGAGGAATGAGGAGGCTCTGCTTCTGAACTTCGCCTGATGCCATTTGCGAGCACAACTTTTCGAACGCCACTCGCTCGTGAGCAGCGTGCTGATCAATAATAAACAAGCCCCGAGACGATGAGCACACCAGGTAACAACCAAGAACCTGACCAAGGACGTTCATCGACGAGAAGAAACCTTCGCCCGGACATTCCGTCTGAAGCGGTATTGACTGTGCGTATTCGAAGGGAAACGGTGATGCTTGTCTTGCCGAATTTACCGAACTCCCGTAGGGAAGCGAAGCCTCCCTCGCGCCACCAACCCATGGCGCTTGCGGAAACGAAGGCCGTAGCCCCGGCTCCTTCGCCTCCACCTTCAGCGCCTGCCGAATCGCTCCCACGACCGCCTCGTGAACTTCGGATTGGCGGCGGAAGCGAACCTCGTATTTAGCTGGATGAACGTTGACATCCACGTCTTGATAGGGAACGTTCAGAAACAGCACCACGGCCGGGTACTGCCCTCGCATCAACAAGGTTTCATAGCCCTGCAGCGCGGCGTGGGTGAGCACCTTGTCACGGACGTAGCGGCGATTGACGAATGTGATGACCTGCCGCGAATTGGGAAAAGATGTTGGAGCGGCGCTCAAGTAACCATGGATGGCCAGCGCTCCCTGCTCTGAAGCAAATGAAATCAATTCTTTGGCGATATCACGCCCCAAAACCTGCGACAGCCGGTCTTTAGCGTCGGCAACCGCCACGTAATCAGCGACGTTTCGCCCGTCGTGATAAAGACGAAAGTGAACCCTCGGAGAAGCTAAAGCCATTCGGTTGATCACATCACAGATGTGACTCAATTCGGTCGCGGGTGCCTTGAGAAATTTTTTGCGCGCCGGCACGTTGAAGAAGATTTCCCGAATCTCGACCGTGGTCCCTGGGGAAGATGCCGTGATAGAAGGTTCGTCTTTTTTGCCGCCTTGAACGCGCAGGCGATAGCCAGAATCGGATGACCGTTGACGGGAGATAATTTCCATTTTCGATACCGATCCGATGCTCGGCAACGCCTCGCCACGGAAACCCAAGGTGGCGATTCGAAACAGATCGTCTTCGTTTTGGAGTTTGCTGGTGGAGTGTCTCTCCACCGCTAGCGCAAGATCTTCGGCCGCTATGCCCTCGCCGTTGTCGCTCACGCGGATCAGTGCCGTGCCGCTTTTCTCCACCCAAACGGAAATCTCCGTCGCCCTGGCATCCAGTGAGTTTTCGATCAGCTCTTTCACCACCGACGCGGGTCGCTCGACCACTTCGCCGGCGGCAATGCGGCTCGCCACCTCTTCGGACAGAACTCTTATCTTCATAAGTCAAAAACGGTTGGTAAGTCAGATTAACTTACCGGCAAAGATCGCGTCAAGATAAATATCGCGTGTTGACAAGCCTGACCGCGGACCATAATGTTCTTTCTCTGGCGCTCTGACGAGAGCGTAAGCCGATCCAGCCATCATAAGACGCGCGCGCAGCCGGCGTGAATACATTCGAGGAGGTCCCCATGCGATGCACTTATTATTCCCTGTTGGTTTTCGCTTTAATCTTTGCGGTTTGTGGACCTCTGTATGCTGCCCAGGAAGAGACCGTCGAAACGAAGATCAAGACTATGCTTTTTGACCCTACGACCGACGCGCCTGTCGTCGTCCTTGAGACTGTCGGCGACAAGAAGCTCGTTCCCATCTGGATAGATATTCCTGAGGCGAGAGCGATCGCGCTTGAACTTCAGCACGTACAGCCCCCCCGCCCCCTCACCCACGATCTTATTCGCAAGCGCCCATTTATGCCTCTGTGCAGGTCTTAGCCAAATCCAAGCCGGCGCCGGGCGCTGACGAGCCCGCGGAGCAACTGCGGCAAAAATTGGGCGTTCAGTCCCAAAATCTGACCGGAGAACTCCTCGGTCTCATCGACATACAACTCCCAGAGTCAACGACAAACCTCTCCGAACCGTGAACCCATTGAACGCTTTTCTGGAGCCATTTAGCGCAGTCGAATCACGCCGAAGTCAATAAAAAAAGGGCAAGCCGTCCACCATGGTGATCGACTTGCCCTCCTACTGCCGGATTAAAACGCTTATTTCTTTCCGTTGCTAGCGAAAAGCTCCGCTCCCCACTTCTTCGCGGTCGCGTCCAGAACTTCTTTGCTGGATTCGGCGACGGGCGGAAACTCCTTCATCCATTCGTACGGCCGGGTGGCGTCCAGGATGGCTCGCGAATTGAAGCCTTTCTTCGTCGGATGAATGACCGGATCAAGCGGCCCGCTCCAACACCGGCGAATGATGTCGATGTCTTCCGCAGGTTCGCAGCGGGTACCCATCGCCCAAATCACATCGTCCGTATTCGAAGGGTCGATATCGTCATCGACAACGACTACGAAGCGACCCAGATAAGCCCCGGCATGGCACTGCGATGCGATGACCGCGGCCTGCTTCGCATGTCCTGGATAGCGCTGCTTGATAGAAACGATCAGCATCAAACGACTACCGCCCGAAACGTTCAGCCAAACGCCTTTAACATCCGGCACGCCGGCCTTTTCCATCTCGTCCCAGATCAGAGCAGAACGGAGATAGGAGCGATACCAGCCGAGCTCTGCAGGCGGTCGGCCCGGAGGAGAGCCGAGGATAATGGGATCATTGCGGTGATAGAGCCGTTTAACTTTCACCCAGGGCTCGGCCCGTTCAGCACTGGCGTAATATCCCGTCCACTCCCCAAAGGGACCTTCAACTCTCGGATTATCGAAATGAACGTCGCCTTCGATGACGATTTCCGCGTTTGCCGGAATCGGCAGACCGGAGTACTCGCCTTCGATCATTTCGAACGGTTCTCCTCGGATGCCGCCAATGAATTCATATTCCGGCACGCCATAAGGCACCTCGATACTGCCGGCCAGAAAAGTCAACGGATCGTGACCGAACGACATGGCGATCTTGAATGGCTGGCCGCTGGCGGCATATTTTTCTCTCTGGATGCGGCCGTGCTTGCCGGGCGAGATGTAAAATCCCACGGTGTCCTTGTCATGAATCATCACCCGATAAGTGCCGTAGTTCACCCAGCCTTCATCCGGGTCGCGCGTAATATCGACACTACCGGTTCCGATGTACCTTCCACCGTCCTTATCGTGCCACAACGGAGTCGGAAACTTAAAAAGATCGACATCTCCGTCTTTGTAGACGTTCTCAAAAAGCGGGCTCTGTTTGACGAATTTCGCCGGGATGGGCTTAATCTTCTTATAATTTTCTTTCCAGATTCTGACGAAATCCATCTTCGTTTCACCGGCCGGAAGCCCCAGAGTGAGGGCCAAACGTTTCCTCGAAGCCAAAGAGTTCGACAAAACCCGGTAGCCCTTCGGGTAACCCTTGATCTCGTCAAATAACACCGCCGGGCCATCTTCTTTGTGATGGACGAGTTCTGTAATGGCGCCGATTTCAAGATTCCAGTCGCAATTTTTTAGGGTTTTTAATTCCCCCATTTCTTCGCTGATTTGGATCCAATCTCTGAGATCCTGGTATTCCATCTTTCCTCCTGCTGTTAGGGACGAGCTTGCAAAGGCGGCATTACGCGTGAGTTCCAAATGACCTTAGCGAAAATTTACCTTTGGGTCAAGATAGCGGAACGCCAGTTATCATCGGTACTGCCAATTGAAAATGCCATACTCTCATGCTACCCCTTGAACGTGTCAGGCAAAATCAAAAGCCTCGAAGCACTAAAGGAGATCGCGGCCGCAGCGAGAAAAGACGGCAAAACAGTTGTCTTCACCAATGGCTGCTTCGATCTCCTCCACCGAGGACACGTACACATTTTGCGCGAGGCCAAAGCATGCGGCGATATTTTAATCGTCGGCGTCAACAGCGACCGCTCGGTTAAAATGATCAAGGGAGCTAACCGTCCGTTGCTTCCCGAACGAGATCGGGTCGAGTTGATCGCGGCGATGGAGATGGTGGATTATGTCGTTTTGTTCGACGAGTCTGACCCTTACAAAATCATCGAGAGCTTAAAGCCCGACGTGTTGGCGAAAGGCGGAGATTGGAGCGTAGAAAAGATCATCGGTTCTGATATCGTGAAGAAACGCGGCGGTCGGGTAGCGGTTATCCCCTACCTTGCAGGCTTTTCAACAACCGAGATTATCGAAAGGATACGACGTTAACATGGCGAGAGTTTGCGCGATTTGCGGAAAAGGGCGATCCGTCGGCTATAACGTCAGCCACGCGAACAATAAGACCAAACGGTCGTGGCGTCCCAACCTCAAAAGAGTTAGAGCGCAGTTTAACGGGCAAGTGAAACGCGCCCTAGTTTGCACGGACTGCATTCATTCAGGCCGCGTTCAGAAGGTGGCGTGATCGGCTTGCGCCGCAACGGTTACTGGAGTTCGCTTCTGTTCGCCTGCTCTCGATCGGTTTTGCCGCCGGTTCTTCCCCGAGCGCGCACGGCCTTGTACACTCCTTTAACTTTAGAGATATTCTCAAGCACCTTCTTGAGGTGCTCGGAATTCTTGATCATCACTTCGAACGTGTTGAGCGCCTTATCTGAAGAAGTTCTAACCTGAGCCCGAGCGATATTGGCATCGGCGCTGGTAATCGCGGAACTAATGGCGGCCAGGAGGCCGGGCTGATCCACACACGTGACTTCGATTTTTACCGGGCGCGGGGGCTGACCGTTTTCTTCCCAGCTCACTTCGATCTTCCTGTGCGGGTCGCTCTCCAGGACCGTGGGGCAGCCGACGGTATGCACCGTGACTCCCCTTCCACGGGTGATGAATCCGATGATGCGTTCACCCGGGAGAGGATGGCAACAAAGCGCAAAGCGTACCAGCACGTCGTCGACTCCCTTCACGCGGATACCCAGCCCGTGTTTTTGGCTCGACACCAGACGAAAAAGCGTTTCCAAGGATCCTTCGGCTTTCTTCGTACCGGCCTCGAGCTTTTCCGGTGGGACCAATTTGGCCAAAACGTGGCGAGTCGTAATGCGACCGTAACCCAAGGCTGCGAGAAGCCCTTCTTCGTCCTTCAAACCCAGCTCCTTCACGAGCCACTCGATCTTCCCCGCGTTCCGTAGAGTTCCGTAATCCAGCTGATAGCGATGCAGATCGCTGTCAAGAATTTCGCGTCCTAACGCGACGCTCCTTTCGAGCTGCTGGGATTTTAACCAGTTTCTAATTTTCGACTTAGCCCGCGGCGTTTTCACCCATTTGAGCCAATCACGGTTGGGGACTTGCTGTTGCGTGGTGATAATCTCCACCGTGTCTCCGCTCCTGAGGATATATTTGAGCGACACCAATTGGCCGTTGATGCGGGCGCCGGAGCAATGATGTCCCACTTCGGAATGAATGCGATAGGCGAAATCGATAACCGTGGAGCCTTTGGGAAAATTCAAAAGATCTCCCTTGGGTGTAAAGACGTACAGTTCAGTCGAAAAGAGATCATCCTTTAGATTGTGAAGAAATTCTTGCGGGTCTTGAAGGTTCTCTTGCCATTCAAGCAACTGTCTAAGCCAGGCAAACCGCTGGATGTCGCTCATCTGGAAATCTTCGCCCTCTTTGTAACGCCAGTGCGCCGCGATCCCCTCCTCCGCGATCCGGTGCATCTCATGAGTCCGGATCTGAATTTCGACACGCTCACCGTAGGGACCGATCACGCTGGTATGAAGCGACTGGTACATGTTCGGTTTTGGCAAGGCGATATAATCCTTGAATCGTCCCGGAACGGGCCGCCATTGTGAATGGATAATCCCCAGGGCTTCGTAACATTCCCTCACCGCGTCCACCAAAATTCGGAATGCCACCAAATCGTAAATCTGATCGTAAAGGAGATTTTGACTCTCCATTTTCTGGTAAATACTGTAAAAGTGTTTCGGCCTGCCCGTCACTTCGGCCTCGATCCCTTCGGTCTCGAGCTTCTTGGTGATAACGGAAATGACCTCCCCGATGTATTTTTCCCGGTCGCTCTTTTTCTTAGCGACGTTGCGCTTCAATTGATAGTAAATCTCGGGGTGGAGGTGTTTGAGCGCCAAGTCCTCCAACTCGCTTTTGATCCAGGCGATACCCAAGCGCTGGGACAGGGGTGCATAGATATCCAACGTTTCTTGTGCCGTGAGGATTTGTTTCTCCAAAGGCATGTGGCCCAGGGTCCGCATGTTATGCACGCGATCAGCGAGCTTGATCAGAATGACCCGCACGTCCTTGCCCATGGCCAACAACATCTTGCGAAAGTTCTCTGCCTGCTTCTCCTCGCGACTGCTGAAATTGGTTCGGCTGAGCTTGGTGACACCGTCCACAAGAGAGCCTATCTCGCGGCCGAAAATATTCTTCAGTTCATCCAAAGTGGTGAGCGTGTCCTCGACCGTGTCGTGCAGCAAGCCGCTCACGATGCTCGGCACATCCAGTTTCAGATCGGCAATGATATCGGCCACCGCCGTCGGGTGAGTCAAATAAGGTTCTCCCGACAGCCGTTTTTGACCTTTATGAACCTTCGCGGAAAACTCGTATGCTTTGCGGATCAGGTCGACATTCGCGGCAGGATAATAGGATTGAACCTTTTCAACCAGATCGCTGATTTTGATTTCTTTGCTCATGAATACTTTTCCTGCACTCTCAGCGAGGCAGGTCGAATCGCCATTCGGTTACATGGGAAGTTCTCGCCCGTTCGGCCTCAACAATCGATTTTAGGACCCCCATCGCCTTTTTCACCTCTCGATTGACCACATAATAATCATACGCCAGAATCTCGCGAATTTCACCTCGGGCATTGGCCAGCCGTCGATGAATCGTTTCTTTCCCCTCGGTGGCTCTCAAGGCCAACCTGCGCTTCAATTCGTGTAATGAAGGCGGCAATACAAATATCGAGACGGCTCCGCGATACGCTCGTTTGATCTTCTTAGCGCCCTGAACGTCAATGTCGAGAAGAATATCCCGTCCGCTCCTCACACACTGTTCCAACGGCTTGCGGGGTGTGCCATAGAAAAAATCGTGGACTTGTGCCCATTCCGCAAACTGCCCGCGGGCTTTCATGGCCTTGAATTGCCGACCTGTGATGAAGTAGTAGTCCCGGCCATGAACCTCGCCGTTTCGCCGCGCCCGAGTGGTGCACGAAACGGAAAGCTTGAGTCTGGGATAAAGCGATCGCAAACCCGTAATGAGCGTCGTCTTACCCGCACCCGAGGGGGCGGAAATGATGAAGATAATGCCCTGCCGTTTACTAATCAGAGTGGGTTTTCCGATCATTCAATATTCTGAGTTTGCTCTCGTATTTTCTCGACTCTCTCCTTGCCTTCCAAGACCAATTCTACGACGGGGAGATGAGGGATCTTCGAGCCGATGGTGTTCAGCTCCCGTTGAACCTCTTGAAGCATGAAGTCGATCTTTTTCCCCACTGGTTCTTTTTCGCGAATCACCGCAGCCAAGGCGGCCACGTGGCTCTTTAAGCGCACGACCTCTTCATTGATGTCACCCTTGAGGTTTCCAACATCCGATGCTTCTTTCTCCGCCCGCGGAGAGCATTCCCCGTCCCCTGCGGCAATGGCAGACTTCGTCGCGATTTCCCTCGCCCGCTCAGAGAGCGCCATGGTTATCTTTTTCAAATGATTGATTTGAGATTGCATGTCAGCTTTCAGCTGGCGGCCTTCCCGTTCGCGAGATTGTTCGAGCTTCTGTAAAGCGGTCTCGAGGGCGATAAAAAGTCCTCGCCGCTCGTTTGCCGGCTGAACTTCGACCTCCCGAATGTGGAAAAGGTCCGGGACTTGGGAAAGCAACGACGCCTCTATCGCGCCGGCCAATTGAAATTTTTTCTTGGCATCCTTGATGGTCGACAGGTACTGGCCCAATAGCTCCACATCCAATTCAAGCTTGCGCGACTGTCGACCAGCGGGCAAACGGTTGATGAAAAGATCAACCCTACCCCGTGAGATCTTGTTCCGCATGATCTTGCGGATCTCCTCTTCAAATAAAAGGTATTCTCTTGGAACTCTCAGCTGCAGGTCCAAGTGCCGATGATTCACACTACGCACTTGAACCGAGATCTTCGTACCGCGCGCATGATGCGACCCCTCGCCGTAACCCGTCATACTTTTCATGGCCTGTCCTTGATCGCTCGCTCGAGTTTCTCTAGAGGTACGGCTACGGTCCCAACTTCATCGCCGACCAGCCCCGCCGCCAAATTGGCGAGCACAGCCGCATCTTTGTAGCTGGCGCCGGTCGCGAGCACCAGCGCGCAAACCGCAACGACCGTATCTCCAGCACCGGTAACATCGAAGATCTCTTTTGCTTCGATGGAAAAGTGCTCTACCGATGCTCGGGGGCGGAAAAGACTCATTCCGTCGGGACCGCGGGTGATCAATACCGCCCTGGCTTTCCACATTCGCAATAGCCTCTCGCCCGCCGCTACCAATGTCGCGTCGTCCAGAATATCGATCCCGGCGGCCTCGCCGGCCTCATTTTTATTGGGCGTGATCAGCGAAGGCGACCGGTATCGAGCATAATTTTCCTTTTTCGGATCAACCACATAAATAAGCTTTCTTCTCTCCACCAGTTCTGTAACAGCCGCGAGCAACCTTTCATGCACCACCCCTTTGCCATAATCCGAGATCACAACACCGTCACACCGGCCCGCCCTTTGTAAAACGAATTGGCGGAGCTTTTTCAAGGTTGGCTCGCGAATCGCGCCATTTTTTTCACGGTCCAGCCGGACGATTTGTTGATGACGAGGGCGGGCGATAATTCGCGTCTTTTGGATAGTTTGAAACTCGCCGTCGGAAAACACTCCCCCCATCGAGACCCGGAGGCGACGCAAGTCCTCGAGAATTAGCGAGCGAATATTGCTGATCACGTTGGCCGCGCCGCCGAGCTTGGAGTTTTCCGAAGCAACCCGAAGCACTGGCACCGGAGCTTCCGGTGAAATTCTCTCCACGTCTCCCCAAATGAAACGATCCAACATCAGGTCGCCTACCACGAGCAAATGAGTCCGCTTAAATTTTTGTAGGATATCAGATAGATGGTTCATGCCCGCCCCTCGCAGCGCAAGCAGGTCATCCGACAAAACTTAGTCTTTGAGTAACTCGTAATAATAGGCTTCGTTCTTCATCGCCATTTGTTCCAGAGTGAACTGTTCACGGACACGCGCGGCACCTCTTTTGCCCATTTCTCGGGCCAGCGACTTTTCGCTGACCAGTTTCGCAATCGCCTGGGCAAGCGCTTCGGCATCTCGAGGAGCAACCAAAAAGCCGGTGACGGAGTCGACCATTGCCTCGGCAAGACCCCCAACCCGCGTGGCTACGACAGCTTTCCCGGCGGCCATCGCTTCGAGCGCCGCGACGCCCAATCCTTCATATAGCGAAGGTAGAACGAAAATATCGATCTTGGATAGGAAGGCGGGAGTGTCAGAGACAAACCCGAAGAACTTGACCTGGTCTTGCAACCTCAATCTTGCGGCCATCCCCTCGAGTTGACCGCGTAACGAGCCATCGCCGGCCAAGAAATATTTGATCTGATATCCCTGGCCTTTGAGTCGCGCGGCAGCTTCAAGCAAAAAACGATGACCTTTCCTCTCCTCCAGGACCGCCACAGTTCCGACGACAGGAATATCTTCCGAGGAAGCAGTCTTTGACGCGATGGCCTCGAACGGTCCCGGATCGATGCCGCTATGAATTAATCGAATCCGTTCCGGACCAACGCCGGCTGACACTAACAGGTTCGCAATCGGTCTGGAAATGGCTACAACACCATCCACCCGCCGATTGTAGAGGTGCCGCGTGTACCAACTCTTGGCTTCAGGATAATCCATGCGCCGAGTTACAACATACTTCGGCCCGTGCGAGCCGCGCGGCAGCCAGAGTGAAAGTGCATGGGCGCGCTTGGTGTGCAGATGAACAATGTCATACTTTTCTTCACGAATCAGTCGCCTGAGCGATGCAAGGGGGCTCAAGTCCAAGTCATTGCGCACGCGTAGCGGGAGCTTTCTTACGTTTAGATTCCGACAACGCTCGAACAGCTGACCGTGAGGATGACTGAGAAGAGTATTATCGTGCCCCTTCCCGATGAGGTAGGTTAAAAGCCCGAATACCTGAGCCTCCCCTCCACCCCAATGCTTCTCAGGATCGATGTGCAGAATTTTAAGGAGGCGGTTATGACCGCTTCCGATCAATGTCGTCCTTTTCCTCCAACTCTAGTTCCCAGAGCTTAGCATACTTTAGAAAAACATAAATCGCAGCGGTAACGGCAACATAGAAACCTGCGAAACCTTCCATGAACCCTCGCTTCAATACATATGAGTGAAAAAAGCGAAATGCCGGTCTAAACAGAGCATCCGCCAAATGCCAGTGTTTGCCTTCCTTTCGCAGCTCCCGAGACGAAATCGAGGTGAAGCGATCGATCCGTTGAACGTGATCTTCGATATTCCGATAAGAGAAGTGATGCAGCGGGTGCTGCAAGTGACGGACTTTCCCATCGACCAAAATCTTCTCATGGGGATCGGACCCGCCCCAAGTGGCCCGATCTCGCTTAAACAAACGCACATCGTAGTCAGGGTACCAGCCCCCTCTCCACCACCAACGTCCTAAATAAAAAACCAACCGGGGTACGGCAAATCCCGCGCATTCGGAAGTCTCATGCCCCAACGTTTGCCGAATCTCATCCCTGAGCTTCGGTGTTACCCGCTCGTCGGAATCGACAAGTAAAACCCAATCTTTCGTTGCTTGCGAATGAGCAAAGGCCTTCTGATCCCGATACCCGGCCCAGGGCCGCCGAATAATCCGGTCTGTGTATTGCCGGCAGATTTCAACCGTTCGGTCCGTACTAAAAGAATCGACGACGACGATCTCGTCACACCAGCTCAAGCTCTCAAGACAATCGCCGATGTTCTGCTCCTCGTTGAAACAAACCACGATGGCGGAGACCGTGGGCCGTGGACCCACGGTGCTTCCCGGGGCACTCATAGTTTCCAGAAGATAGAAGTAGCGGAGGCAAAAATCAAACTATCGCTTCAACTCTCGAGCGCCCAATGAGTGTCCCTCTGATCATGACATCAGAGGAGGCGGTCCGGGGTTGGAACAAGCCCATACGACTTCTTTGGATTGACGGGGATCATCGCTACGAACCGATGAAATAGGATTTTAAGTTGGGGAGCCTCACGTCCCTGAAGATGGGATCATCGCTAGGCCCGACACCATCCGCAAGCGCGGCCCCAAACAAGTCCTCTGGGAAAAGTTTTCCGATCTAACCGATTGCGGGAAATCGCCATCATTGACAACCCCACGGCCATGAGGAAGGTGAAAACTGCCCTTATCCCACGGATTAACAAACTTGTCACTCTCGCACCTCGCGGATCATACATCGCAAGTTGGGTTCCCTATTCCAAGCCCTTCAGCCGCTGGCTTTTGAAAAGACTTACCGCTCAACCGTGGCTACCACTGGTCCTCTTGATTTTTTCCTGCAGCATCGCTCGGTAATGAAAATATCGCCCCTTCGCGCGGTACTTCTTTCTTTCGTTGCGCACCAAGGAATACCACCCAAAAGTCCAAATCGACCGCATTAAATTCGGCACGATCGAGCCTAGCGACTGGTTTTTATAAATCAGCCGACTTCGTCCCTGCTGCTCATGACGCAAACGAAAAAACTCCTCGGTGAGCCGGCTCCACTCCACCCTGTGGTAAACGGCTGCCCGCGGTTCGTAACCAATTCGGCCTCCGTTCCGTACAAGTCGCTGGGCGAATTCTACGTCTTCAGAGATTCCTGACCGACCCGGTCCCAACTCTTCATTAAAAAACCCGATGCGCGAGAAGACCTCTCGGCGAATCGCCATATTTGCGCCCGTCAGGGTTTTGATTTCCGTGACTCCCTGCCAATACTTAACAAAATTGATGGTTCGATACTGGTATTGAGCGCGCAAGAATTCCTGATTCCGTTGCATCTCCGGGGGCACAAGAATAGGGCCTTGCATCGCATCGAAGGGCTTGCACTTGAAAAACTCCGAAGCGACCGCGAGCCATTCTGGGGTCACTTCCACGTCGTCGTCGAAAAAGGCGAGAATTGACCCTTGCGACTTGGTAATGGCAAAATTCTGCGCCCGGCACTTACCCGGCGAGGGCTCCCGGACTTGACGGAATCGACCGTCGCCCCGCTCTCGAAACTCCTTGACGATGTTCTCAACCGCGCCAGCCATCGCTTCGCTCGGGGCGTTATTGGCCACGATGACTTCGTGCTCGACTCCCGCCTTTCCGAAACACGCGTCAATACTGCTTAACAGCCGCTGCAAAAATTCGTGCCGGTCGTAAGTGGCGACGATAATGCTGAACTCCATCAGCCGCCTCTAGAGTGTCCTGAGCCCCACCCGAGTTGAAAGAACCGATACTTCAGCGAATAGGGGCGAAGAAACACTGCCGTGGCGATCGCCTCTCGTGCCTCTCGGTGCTGCCCTCTTTTCCGTCGTCCCTTAGCCAACCGATACGAGCGGTAGGCCATTCGGCGGGCGATTCTGCCGCACCCGAGCTGCTTTTCCGCTTGCGGGAACTCCCGAATCAACTTCTCGATGACCCGAATGTTTTCCAAGAGACGCAGCTCCTCGTTGCGTCCGATGTTCCCTTCATGCTTTCGATAGAGGAACACGACGCGATCGATGTAGGCGACGGGATAATTCATCAACAGCCGAAAGGAGAGATCCAGGTCCATGCAGATGCGGAGATTCTCGTCATGGCCTCCCACCGCGTCGTAGGAGGATTTGGAAATAAGAGCTGCCTGCAAGCGCACGATGCTTTTTTCAAAGAGATCGACCAACCGAACCCCTTCTCGGGCCAGCCGGCGCGATTTGCCAGCGGGAATAATGGTCTCCCGGTTGTGCTCGCGCCCTCCCAGATAGACCCCGTTCGCAAAGACCATCCTGCAGCCCGAGTGCTCGCGCGCGTAGCCGTAAAGCACCTCCAAGTGATCAGGCGTACAGAGATCGTCCGAATCCTGAATGGCAATCCACGGCGCTCGCGCGTGCCGCACGCCCAAGTTGCGCGCCGCCGACGGCCCCCGGTTTTCCTGAAAGACATACCGTATCCGATCTCCGTAATGGCGTACCACTTCTTTCGTATCGTCCGTCGAGCCATCGTCAACGACAATAACTTCGAACTCCTCGAATTTCTGTCGCATCACACTATCAAGGGTCTCCGACAAAAATGCCGCGCGGTTGAACGTAGCAATGATGACTGAAACTTTGGGCGTGCCGTCCATTGCCCCAGATGTCCCTATACCTGACTGGGAGTATCAGGAGACTAAGGGAAATCCTAACATCGCCAAGATCGAGCACGAAGAACTTTTGCAATTCACACCGCGCGCTTTCCCCATCAGATACCCCCAGCACTTCATGATTCGACCTTCGGTCCTGTACGCTTTCTGTGTCTTTCCCAACAAGCAGTAAAGTCCATATCGAAAGCAATTGGCCACCAGGTTGGGAATCACTCGAAATGGGATCGAGTCGTGTCGGTAGATGCTTCGACTCATTCCCTTCCGATACTGGACCCTGCGATTATATTCTCTGCCGTAACGCTGGGGACTGAGCTCATGATAAGCCACGGCATGAGGTGCGTATCCAATCCTAAAACCTGCCTTTCGAACTCTCATCGAATATTCCGTATCTTCGCTGAAGCCGGATGCTCCTGGCCCGAGCCGCGAATCGAAAAAGCCGACGCGCTCATAAACTTCTCGTTTGAAAGACATGTTGGTGCCGGTTAGCCCATCAATGTCCCGTATCTCATTTCCGTAGTCTACCATCGGTATATTGTACTCTCTGATTCGCTTAGGATCTGCCCCATTGCCGTGGCCATCGATTCCGGGCAGCACTCGGCCTTGCAGCGCAGCAAAATCCGCGGCTTTGTAAGACTGAAGAAGACCGCCAATCCAGTGGGAATCAAATACCACATCGTCATCGGCTAAACAGATAATCTGCCCGCAGCAATTTCTTAATCCGCGGTTGAGCGCCGCCGACTTGCCCCTCTGTTCTTCACAAAGAATTTTAAGAGAATACTTTAATGGCTGTTGCTGTTTCTGAAGCAGTAAAGTCCGGGTCCCATCGGTAGAACCGTTATCGACAATCAGGACCTCCAGTGTGACGGAATCTGCAAGGTCCAAGGAGTCAAGGCTCTGCAGCAGTCTCGCTAGACTGTCGCACCGATTAAAAGTGGCGACGATGATACTAATATCAAAGGCTGGTGAACTCACGTGCTTTCGGGTTCCCTCCGTCTATCTCGTAACAAGCCTCAGTGCCGAGGCAGCCTTTTAGAACGAAATCATTCTTATTCCCTTCACCAGGGGGTTTCGCCCAAACATAAATGTCCTCAAAAAACGACTTTTCAGGGGTCCACTTCGGGACCTGAAGCTCGCCCCAGTGAAAATAGCCGCAACCATCGGATTACTGAGAAGTATCAGGCTAAATCCTTGACGTAGAAACGGAATATAGTGAACATCACAAAAAAATGCAATCCAAAAAAGCTGGACATCAATCCGGCCAAGGAGGGCGCACGTGAAAAAAATAATAAATCAGTTCTCACTCCCTTGGGCGCTGATCGGGCTCTTTGCAGCTCCGGCAGGAGCGGTTCCGATGGGACAAAGTGATCACGCGCTTCTCAATCCGATCACTGGAGGGGATACCGCGGTCTATTGTGGCGTTAGCGGACCGCAAGCGAATCAGGAGCCTCTGAAACTGGACTATGCCGCGGATTTGCGCGCTCCGCGTCCGATCGGGCGTCGGGCTTCGGCTTGAGCCTGCACCTAGCGCTTGCTGCTGCCGGAGTACAGACATTTCCTGCGCTACGCGCAGGTCCTTCAAATTGACGGGTGAGCTATCACCTTTGCGGATGTCATAGTCCGGCAATGGCGCATAGCCTCCGTCCGGAGCCCGAAATCCCCCACACAGGCGACGGCGCAAGGACCAGCCATAATGCCCCGGCTACAATCGCCGACACAATTGAGAGATCACCAGCTTTCGTGTTCACTTTTCACTCTCCTCGGCATATGGGCCATTCTTCGGACTCGAAGATACACCGTCACATGACCTATATTCCTTTTTGGCGGTTTATTGAGTGATATGACCTCTCTGTGATAGCCCCCGGAAAATACAGACTCTGACCAGGATATGTCAACTGAAACCGTACTCGAACAGCAAAAATATGACGGACCTAGAGAACCCTTCTCAGACTGTTTGTTACGGCGATCAGAACGGGAGAACCTTAGGTTTGATGACTCACTTCTCAGAACAATCAAACAAAGTCTGCGTTAATAAACTAGCGAAACGAAAGGGATCACCGGGTAAATATGCTGTCTGGGTGCGATGAAAGACAAGAGAATCGCAATTGGCTGATAAACACCGGTACTGCTGTGATGCTGAACGTCTAGTCAGAATCGGAACGAAGAGCTCAAGGACGATGTCGAAAATAACAGCTTACGCCTAAAGCACGAATGACACTATGCGTTGTGAAGGTCACCGAGCTGCGAATCGAAAAAGCCGACGCGGTCAACGACCTCACGCTTGAACGACATGTTTGTACCGGTAAGGGCACGAATCTCGCGGATTTTATCTCCATAATCCACGATCGGAATGTTG
>WNGL01020248.1_pt1 | contig 17789 bp, 13 predicted proteins | sample 5400591 | NCBI WGS metagenome assembly WNGL01 (sample SAMN13153377, study PRJNA577476) | soil metagenome | isolation source: 80 cm soil or saprolite under Garry oak tree replicate 1 | place: USA:California | collected 2016-06-15 | reverse complement strand
AGGGCCACCCCCACCATGTTCTGCTCGGCGATGTAGGCCTCGAGATGCCGATCCGCGGCCACCTCCTTGATGCGCTCGCTGAAGGTGGAGTTCTTGGTGTCGCCGTCGACGGCCACGACCGCCGCGGAAGCCCGGGCCAGCTTGGCCAGCGCGGTGCCGTAGGCCTCCCGGGTGGCGACCTCCTGGCCGAGCACATAGGCCGGGGTGAGCGTGGGCCGCCCGTTCGCGGATGCGGGCCTTGCCGGATAGCGACGAGGCTCCACGCGGATCGTGACGCTCGTGTCGCCCAGCTCGGCGAGCGCTTTCTGGAGCTCCTCCCCCTTCTTCACCGGTTTACCGTGCCAGCCCTCCTTGTCTTGCAGGAACGAGACCCCCTTTCCCTTGAACGTGCGGGCGACGATTCCGAGGGGCTTGCGCGTGGCCGTCCGCCCACCCGCGAAGGCCTGGCGCAGCGCGGCCACCTCGTGGCCGTCCACCACCGCCGCGTCCCAGCCGAAGGCCCGGAAGCGCGCCTCGTAGGCCGCGGTGTCGTGCTGGTACATCGTTGGTCCACTCTGGCCCAGGCGGTTCACGTCCACGATCGCACAGAGGTTGTCGAGGTCGTAGAACGACGCGAACTGCGCGGCCTCCCACACCGAGCCCTCGGCCGCCTCGCCGTCGCCGAGGAGGGCGTAGACGCGGCCCGGGCGGCCGTCCTTCTTGCGGGCCCAGGCCATCCCGGCGGCGGCGCACAGCCCCTGGCCGAGGGAGCCCGTGGCCACCCGCACCCAGGGCGAGCGGGGCGTCGGGTGCCCCTCGAGCGCGCTGTCGTAACGGCGCAGGGAGAGGAGGTCGTCCTGGATGGCCCCGGCCTCCCGCAGGGCCGCCCACAGGATCGGCGCGGCGTGGCCCTTGGACAGCACGAAGACGTCCTGGTCCTTCCCGCTCGGGTCTTTCGGGTCGAGCCGCATCTCGTCGAAGAACAGCACCGACACGATCTCGGCGCAGGACATGCAGCTGGTGGGATGGCCGGAGCCGGCCTCCGCCGTGGACTCGAGGGAGTGGCGGCGCAGCTTCTGCGCCATCCTCGCGAGGGTCGCGTTGTCCACCGACATGGGCCTTCGACTTCCTTTCTGGCGGCGCTTCTGGGGAAGGGCGCGTCTGAAGGAGGCGAGGGTAGCCCGCTCCGGCGGGAGGGGTCAAGCTTCACCGCATACGTCCGCACCAGCCGGCCCCCGGAAGCGGGCGACTTCTGCCAGGAGCGAAGGGCGAGACGGGCGTCAGAAAGGATTCCGGGCATGAGTGCTGATCGGGGTCAGCGCAGGAAGCGGCTGCGGAGCGGGGGCGGGACCATCGGGCAGGCGTCGTCGGGCCGGGCGAAGAGCCGAAAGCGGATGCGGGCCACGGAGTCGTAGGCGACATCGCGGAGCGGCCGGGGCACCAGACCGAAGAGGAAGGCCAGGACGCGCCAGCCCCCGCCCAGGCGGCGGAGGATGTGGAGAACACCCGCCGAGCGCGTCAGCAGGGCGCCGTCGGCCATGCGCAGGACCATGCTGTCGGGCAGCCCTCGACGCTCGGAGGGCGGAACCTGCGCCTCGAAGGTGGCGCCGCCGAGCGGCGCAAAGCGAAAGGCTCGCCCTTCGCGGTCGGCCCAGAGCAGGAAGAGCACCGCGCGGTGGCAGAGCCCGCAGCCGCCGTCGTAGAAGAGGACCTCCGGGCCGGTGGTGCTCGTCGCGCGAGGAAGGACCGCCTGCGCCATCACGGCTTCTCGCCCAGCACCTCGGCCACCCGGGCCTCGATGCTCGACACGGGAGCCGCCCCCTCGCGGCGAAAGCGCACCACACCCGGCTGCCCGGGCCCCGCCCCCCGCATGTCGACCACGAGCTTGGTGGGGAAGACGGCGAGCTCGTAGGGGCCGATCAGGGCATCGGCCTTGTAGACCGGAAAGGCGATCTTCTTGTCCTTCACGAAGGCGGCCAGGGTCTCCCGCTCGTCGGTGACGTTGAAGCTCAGGAAGGCCACGTCCGTCCGCGACGACACCCGCTCGTGATAGGCGGCGAGAGCGGGCAGCTCCTTGATGCAGGGGGCGCACCAGGTGGCCCAGAAGTCCACCACCACCACCTTGCCCGCGAGCTCGGTGCTGCGCAGGGCCTTGCCTTCCAGGTCCTGCAGGGCGAAGACCTTGGCCGGCTGGCGCAGCTCCTCCCAGCCTTCGCGATCGGCGGCCGCCGCGAGGCCCGGGGCAAGCACGAGCGAGAGGGCGAGACGAAACATCGTCCAAGGCTAGCAGATCCGCCCGGCGCGCGGCCAGCCCCACCGGTCGCGCCTGCCTCTACAATGAGGCCAGGAGGACGACAGATGAACGCCACCGCGACCCGCGTGGAGAGCGACTCCTTCGGTCCCATCGAGGTCCCCGCGGACCGGCTCTGGGGGGCACAGACCCAGCGCTCTCTCGCCAACTTCCGGATCTCGGGGGAGCGCCCGCCCATGGCCCTCATCCGGGCCCTCGTGCTCGTCAAGAAGGCGACCGCCCTCGTCAACCAGGACCTCAAGGTCCTCGACGAGAAGAAGGCCCGGGCGGTCGTGGCCGCGGCCGACGAGGTGCTGGCCGGCCGGCACGACGCCGAGTTCCCCCTCGTGGTCTGGCAGACGGGCAGCGGAACCCAGACCAACATGAACGTCAACGAGGTGCTGGCCAACCGAGCCAGCGAGATCCTGGGCGGGGAACGGGGGGAGAAGCGTCTCGTCCACCCCAATGACGACGTGAACAAGGGCCAGTCCACGAACGATGCCTTCCCCACCGCCATCCACGTGGCCGCGGTGGAGGCCCTGCGCAGGCAGGTCATCCCCGCGCTCGGGAAGCTGCGCGACGCCCTCCACGCGAAGGCCGAGGCGTATCGGGACATCGTCAAGATCGGCCGCACCCACCTGCAGGATGCGACCCCCCTCACCCTCGGGCAGGAGGTCTCGGGCTGGGTGTCCCAGCTCGACCACGGCCTCGGCCACCTCGAGGCCGCGCTGCCGCACCTCTACGAGCTGGCCCTGGGCGGGACCGCGGTCGGCACCGGACTCAACGCGCATCCCGAGCTCGCGGTCCGGGTGGCCGCGAAGCTGGCCGAGCTCTCCGGCCACCCCTTCGTCACCGCCCCCAACAAGTTCGAGGCCCTCGCCTCCAAGGACGCGGTGGTCCACGCCCACGGCGCCCTGAAGACGGTGGCCGCCTCCCTGAACAAGATCGCGAACGACGTGCGGTGGCTGGCCTCCGGCCCCCGCTGCGGGATCGGCGAGATCACGATCCCGGAGAACGAGCCCGGCAGCTCGATCATGCCGGGCAAGGTGAACCCCACCCAGTCCGAGGCCATGACCATGGCCTGCGCCCAGGTCATGGGCAACGACGTGGCCATCAACATCGCAGGCATGTCCGGCAACTTCGAGCTGAACGTGTTCATGCCCGTGATCGGCTACGACGTGCTCATGAGCTGCCGGCTGATCGCCGACGGCTGCGACAGCTTCCGCGAGCACTGCGCGGAGGGAATCGAGCCCAACCTGCCGCGCATCCAGGAGAACCTGCGCGACTCCCTGATGCTCGTCACCGCCCTCAACCCCCACATCGGCTACGACAAGGCGGCCAAGATCGCGAAGACCGCCCACAAGACCGGCAGGACCCTCAAGGAGACGGCGATCGAGCTGGGCCTAGTGACGGCCGAGCAGTTCGACCAGTGGGTGAGGCCCGAGAAGATGGTCGGTCCGAGGCGATAAGGGACGGCTCGAATGATGGTCTGGGGGTGCGACGCAGCACGCCCCAGGCGGGCCACGGGCGGCGAGCGGAGCCGAATTCACTTCGGCGGAGCGAGCGGGGGTTCAAGGGGGGCCGACGGAGGCCCCCCTTGCTCTCAGAAGCTCACCCGGACCGAGAGCTGCATGATCCGCGCGTCCCCCCCCAGCGACGTGATCGTGCCCACGGTCGCGGTGTCCGAGATGTTCCTGTTGGGCAGGCCCAGGTTGACCCGGTTGAGGAGGTTGAACACGTCCCAGCGCAGGACCGCGCCCACCCTGGGGCCGACCTCGATGCGACGCGACAGGCTCAGGTCGACGCTCTGCCAGTCGGGACCCCAGAGCCGGTTGCGCAGCTCGTTCCCGAAGACGCCGGAAGGGACGGGCTGGAAAGCCGCCTTGTTGAACCACTGGTCGACGGTCTGCGGGCCCTCGGTGTCGCCGGCGACGTTGGGCAGGCCGGTCATGTTCGTGCCCACGTTGCTGCTGCCCTGGGTCACCGTGTAGGGTCGGCCGGAGCGCGCCGCGTAGATCCCCGAGATGGTCCAGCCTCCGAGCAGGGCGTTTCCCGCGCCCGCCTGGGCCCACTTCTTGCCCTTGCCGAAGGGCAGCTCGGCCACGAAGTTGACGGCCAGCCGGTGGCGCACGTCGTAGTCGCTCGGCCCGTACCAGTTGGCGAAGTTGCGGGCGTCCTGGGGGAAGGCGTTCGAGCCCTGGGTGGTGAGCTGCTCGGAGGCGTCGTCCTGGGAGTTCCCGAGGGTGTAGGAGATGCCGAAGCCGTAGCCGTGGGAGAAGCGCCGCTCCAGGCCGACGTCGATGCCCTTGTACTCCGACTTGGCGTTCTGGGCCCGCCACTCGATGAAGCCGAACCGCGGGTAGGGCAGGGGGCCGAGCGCGTTGTTGCCGGCCGCGGTCGGCAGCGGCTGGTTGAGGTTGACGAGCGACGCGAGGTTGGTGCCCTTGGTGTAGATGCCGTCCACGGAGAGGACCAGGTTCCGCACCAGCTCCCGCTGGAAGCCCACGCTCGCCTGCTGGATCGTGGTCTTCGGGGCGTCCTGGGTCACCGCGCGGATGCGCAGTCGCGCGAGCTGGCCCGACGCCGGATCGAGGTTCGGCACGTTCAGGAAGCCCGCGGGGAAGCCCTTCTGCAGGAAGAAGACGGGCGCCGTGCTCGAGCTGCTCACGGCGTTGTTGACGAGACCCGGCACGTTGAGGGCGAGCTGGTCTTCGCTGCCCACGCGGTCGAACAGGTTGTAGAAGATCCCGTAGCCGCCGCGGAGGACGGTCTTCTCGTCGAGCTTGTAGACGATCCCCACCCGGGGGGCGAAGTTGTTCCGGTCGGGCTTCACCAGGCCACGGTCCTCGAGCGAGCCGTCCTTGGCGAAAACGAGGCTTCCGGTGCCCGCGGGGTCGAAGTTCGTCTGCCGGTTCTGGGCCTCCAGGGCGGGAGTGATGAAGTCGTAGCGAAGTCCCAGGTTCAGCGACAGCTTCGAGCTGACCTTCCAGTCGTCCTGGACGAAGAACATGGTGGCCCAGTGCCGCTGGTCGACCACGAACACGTTCGAGAGCTGGAGGTCGGAGACGTAGCCCAGGAGGAAATCGGCCATGGGGTTGCCCGTGAAGCGGTTCCGGAAGCGCATCGAGCCGCGCGTGGCGGGCACGTCGAGGTACGAGTTCTTCATCGGCGCGAGGATGTCCGCGCCCAGCTTGAACGCGTGGTTGCCGCGCAACAGGGACAGGGTGTCCAGGAACTCGAACTGGTTCGTGTGCTGGAACTTCGGCAGGAAGTCGGGAGAGCCGATCTTGCCGAGTCCCGGGCCCTGGAAGTAGCCGTCGACCGTGATGCCCGGGACCCCGCCCGCGACCGCGGGATCGGTGATCGAGCCCGGGATGGTGGCGTTGGCGGGCGGCGCCTGGCCGAACGGCTCCTGCACCGCGTCCGACTGGGCGTGCGACCACGAGAAGCGGAACTCGTTCACGATCGTCGGCGAGAAGATGCGCGTCCAGCCCGCGACCACGCCGCTGGTCTTGATCTTCTGGTTGCCGAAGGCCGAGGTGCTGGTGCCGTCGATGACGCCCGTGAACAGGCCGGGGATGTCGCGGTGGCGGTTCGAGTAGATGTAGCGGGCGAAGACGCTGTCGTTCGAGGAGAACCGCACGTCCAGGCGGCCGAGCAACCGGTCCGAGTCGTCGGTGATGTTGGGCTGGCTGGTGTAGTTGTTGGCGGCGCCCGGCTGGGTGGGCAGGGGTACCAGGGCCATGATCCCCACCGCCAGCGGGTCGAAGCGGCTCTCCGGGATCCGGTTGCCCGGAAAGGGCTGGCCGGTGAGCGGGTCCTTCACCGTGGAGCTGAAGATGCCCTGGCGGTCCTCCGCGGTGAAGGTCCGGCTCACCCGGGTGACGCCTCGCTTGATGCGGGTACCCTCGTAGTCCACGAAGAAGAAGGCCTTGTCCTTGACGAGGGGGCCGCCCAGGTTGCCCCCGAACTGGTTCTGGTCGTTGGCCGGCTTCGCCAACCCGGCGCGCTTGGAGAAGAAGTCGTTCGAGTCGAAGCGGTCGTTGCGGAAGAAGTCGTAGGCGGTGCCGTGGATCTCGTTGGTCCCGGACTTCGTGGAGACGCTGATCGCTCCGCCCGGAGAACGGCCGTACTCGGCCGAGTAGGGGCTGGTGACGACCTTGAACTCCTGTATGGCGTCCACCGACGGGCGGGACACCTGCGAAGTCAGCTCCTGGACGTTCTCCGAGATGCTGTTGTTGTCCACCCCGTCGAGCAGGAAGTTGTTCTGGAGAGCGCGCGCGCCGTGGACGTTGACGCCGCCCGTGCGGCCGAACGAGGTGCCTCCGCCCTGCTCGGTGAAGCGGTCGCCCTGGACGCCCGGCACCAGGGCCAGCAGGTCGTCCCAGTTGCGGATCGCGAGGGGCAGCTTGGCCACGGCGTTCTGGTCCACCACCGTGCCGAGGGCCGCCTGCTGCGTGTTCAGGAGCCGCCGCGCGTCCTCCACGGTGACGCTCTCGCTGACCGAACCCAGGCCGAGACTGAAGTCCAGCCCCCCGCGCTGTCCGACCTCGAGGATCACCGACTGGACCGTCTTCTGGAAGCCGGGCGCCTCGGCCTCCACGCGGTATCTCCCCGGGACGAGGTTGACCACCTGGTAGCTGCCCGCGGTGGTGGTCTTCACCTTCGTGGCCACATTGGTGGCGACGTTGGTGACCGTTACCGTTCCCCCCTCACCGCTCCCGAGGCATCCTTGACCACCCCGGACAGCGTGGCACGATCCACCTGGGCGTGCGCCATGACCGCGACCAGCAGCAGCGCGCAGGCGGCGATGAGTCGCTTCATTTCTCCTCCTCCGGGACGAACCCAAGACGGGAAGCCTCGGCGAGGCGGGTGACGCCGCCGGGGCCTTTCCGTGAGCTTCCTGTCACGTCGAGTGAATCCGTAGGGATTTTGTTTGTAACGTTCCAAAAATTACGGCCTCTGGGGGGGCTTGTCAACTGCCATCTTCATGAGCGCCATGAAAGAGGCTACTGCCGTGTACGATGACGGCGAAGGCGAAAGGCGGATGACCCTCGTGTGCTCGATTCGGCGGCGCCCCTGGAACACCGGCGGGGCCCTGCTCGTCCTCGGCGTGGCCGCGCTTCCGACCCTCTCGGGGTGCCGGGGCGGGGCCAACCCCGGGACCCACGGCCCACGCCTCGCCCTCGTGATGAAGACCCCGAACAACCCCTTCTTCATCGACATGCAGAAGGGGGCGGAGGAGGCGGCCCGGCGCCTCGGGGTCGAGCTGACCGTCCAGGCCCCGGAGCGGGAGATCGACGTCGAGAAGCAGATGCAGATCGTCGAGAACCTGATCGAGACCGGAGTGGGCGCGCTCTGCATCGCTCCCGCGAGCTCGAAAGGCATCCTGCCCGCGCTGGCCAAGGCCAACGCGGCGCGGATCCCGATCGTGGTCGTGGACGACGAGGTGGACCGCGAGGCGGCGGCCGAGGCCGGCGTGCACACCGAGAGCTACGTGGGCTCGGACAACGTCGAGGGCGGACGCCTGGCCGGCCGGTACCTGGTGGAGGCGAGCGGAGGCAGGGCGAACGTCGCGGTGCTCGAAGGCATTCCCGGCCACGAGACCGGCGACTCGCGCCTGCGCGGCTTCCGCGAGGCGGTGAGAGCGGCGCCCGGCGTCCGGATCGTGGCCTCCCAGACCGCCAACTGGGAGCGCGACCAGGGATATAGCGTGTTCCAGAACATGCTGCAGGCGCACCCGGAGATCGACTCCGTCTTCGCCTGCAACGACATGATGGCGCTCGGAGCCGCGGAAGCGATGGCCGCCGCAGGCCCCACGGGCACGATCCGCGTCATCGGCTTCGACGCCGTCGAAGACGCCCGGAAGGCGATCGCCGAGGGTGCGCTGGCTGCTTCGATCGCCCAGTTCCCCTCGGAGATGGGCCGGCTCGCGGTCGAGACCGCGGTGAAGCTCATGCGTGGCGAGAAGGTGCCCGCCGATCAGCGCACGAAGATCGGCCTGGTCACTCGGGAGACGCTCTCGGCACGCCCGGCCCCTCAGGTCCGATCAAGCCCCTCGCCGTAGGCCCGGGCGATCGCGCGCATCCAGCGCGCGTCGCCCAGGGCGTCCTCGAGGGAAGGCGACGGGGCCCGGCCTTCGAGGATGCAGCTCCGAAAATGATGCAGCTCGGCGCGGAAGGCCTCCTCGTACGAGACCGTGCGCTGCTCGAGCACCAGCTCGCCGGCCTCCATGCGTTCCACGAAGAGCGGGGTCGGCAGGTGGCGCAGGTACGGGGACGGGAAGACGAGGGTGATCCGTTTCTCAGGGCTCACGAACCGCAGCCGTTCCTCGTAGTGCTTGAGGCCGGGGAGGGAGACCCAGCTCATCGAGACCCGCACGTCGCCCGGGAAGCGGCTGACCGAATGCTGGGCGAAGCCCCCGCGCCAGACTTCGGCCGAGACCACGGCCTCGGGCTCCCCGAGGATTCCCCGCAGGGCGTTGACGTCGTGGACCAGGCTCTGGAACAGCACGAAGGCACCCACCCGGTGCGCCGAGGGGGCGTTCTCGCCCACCGTCGCCGTCACGCGGTCCGCGAGCGGTCCTTCGGTGGCCTCGCGCACGACGGCCCGGTTCGACTCTTCCTCGGCCGGCGGCGTCCGAGGTCGGTCGGGGACGGGCAGGAGCGCGTGGTGCTCGCGGTAGGCGCCGTCGTCCGGGTGGAGCACCGTCGCCTCGACGTACCGCAGGTCGCGCAGCCCCCGCACCTCCTCCCGGGCCTTCAGGTAGGCGGGATCGAAGCGCTTGTGATAGCCGACCATGAGCCGGCCCCGGCTCCTCCGCGCCACCGCCGCGATCCGCTCCGTCTCCTCCAGGCTGAAGCCGAGCGGCTTCTCGACGAAGAGGTGCTTGCCGGCCTGGAGCGCAGCCACCGCCGGCTCCTCGTGCGAGCCCGAGGCGAGGAGGAGCACGGCGTCCACGTCGGCTCGGGAGACCAGCTCCCGGAAGTCCAGGTGGAGCGCGCCCACCGCGTAGCGCCTGCCGACCGCCTCCAGGGTGGCCCCGTTCAGGTCGGCGAGGGCGACGATCGAGAACAGGTCGGGCCGCTCGCCCAGCGTGGGCAGGTGCATCATCTGGGCGATGCCGCCGCAGCCCACGACCCCCACCCGCAGCGGCCCGTTCATGCCGCGTCCTACCGAAGGAGCTGCTCGCGCACCAGCCCCAGCAGGTCGTGGTAGCCGCCGATGAACTGGTTCAGGGTGTGGACGGTGGCGCCGTAGTGCACGAAGTCGTCGGGGCTCAGCCCGTTCTCGTCGTAGGCCTTCCGGAAGTCCTCGAATCGGCGGTAGAGGACGTCCACGATCCCGGGTTCGACCGGCCGGTCGAGGGTCGGGCGGACCTCGACGTCGGAGTCGTTGAAGCGCTTCCACCACGCGTAGGGCATGCTCAGGACCACCCCCGGCCCGATGAGCTCCGACCAGTGCATGTGATGCCGATAGGCCGCGGCGAGGAGCGTCCCCCGGTACCCCCGCTCGCGGAAGACGACCCGCGCCTTCTTGAAGACCGCGATGCCCGCCCAGTGCAGGAGTCCCGGGTCCACCGCGGACCCGTCCTTGCTCCACACTCGCTGCAGCAGGTCGTCCAGCCGTCCCACCATCAGGGTGACGTAGGGGTGGAGGCGCTTCATGTCGAGGCCGCGGGCCTCCGCGCGCGCCAAGCCCCGCTCGAAGGCCTCGGCCACCGCGATCGCCTGGGGCACGGTGAAGCTGACGGTGGCGTTCACGTTGATCCCCTCGGCCACCAGCTCCTCCGCCGCCCGCAGGCCGGCCTTCGTGAGCGGGCACTTGACCGCGACGTTGGGGGCCACGGTAGCGAGCTGCCGGCCGTGCTCGATCATCCGGCGCGCGTCGCGGTAGAGCTTGGGATTGACCTGCATGGAGAGGAACCCCTTGCCCCCGCCGGTCGCGTCGTAGACCGGGCGCAGCAGGGCCGCGGCCTGCCGGCCGATGGCCTCGATCCACTTCCAGGCCAGGTCTTCCTCCGTGGCCTCCGCGTGCTCCTCGATCAGGCCGTCGAGCACGGGCATCCAGGTCTTGGGGTCGGCCTTGATCGCGCTGACCACGATCACCGGGTTGGACGTGGCGCCGGTGGCTCCGCCGGCCACGGCCTCCGAGAGCTCGTTCAAGGCGCAGGAGTCGTTCCAGAAGTCGGCCCCCAGCTCCGTGGTCAGCCACATCTTGGTGGCCGGTACGACCCTTGCCGCCGTCTGCGTCGTCATGCCTGCATTCTCCGTCAGCCTCTATAGGAACCAGCGCTCCTTGCGGCGCGCCTCCTCGTAGGCGCGGCGGGCGGCCCGCACCGCCTCCTGCTCCGACGTCTCGGCCGGCGGCACGTCCCACCACGACTCGTAGCCGCCCACCCCCGCCTCGGGGTCGGTCTCGATCACGATCACCGTCGTCCGGGTCTGCTTTCGCGCCTCGCGGAGCGCCCCCTCCAGGTCGGCCACGGTCTTCGCCCGGAGGGCGTGCGTCCCCAGGCTCCTCGCGTTCGCCACGAAGTCCACCGGGATGCGCTCCCCCGAGAGCGTCCCGTCCGGGGCTCGGAAGCGGTAGCGCGTGCCGAAGCCCGCCGAGCCGAGCGACCTCGACAGGCCGCCGATGGAGGCGAAGCCGCCGTTGTCCAGGAGCACGACGGTCAGCTTCACGCCCTCCTGCAGCGCGGTCACGACCTCGGAGGACATCAGCAGCCACGACCCGTCGCCGACCAGGACGTAGACCTCTCGGTCGGGGGCCGCCATCTTCACCCCGAGCGCCCCCGCGACCTCGTACCCCATGCACGAGTAGCCGTACTCTAGGTGGTATCCCTTGGGGTCCCGCGTCCGCCAGAGCTTGTGGAGGTCGCCGGGCAGGCTGCCCGCGGCGCAGACCACGACGTCGCTCGGACCGGCGAAGGTGTTGACGGCGCCGATCACCTCCCCCTGGCTGGGCAGGGGTCCATGTCCGCGTTTGTAGATGCGCTCCACCTCCGCGTCCCACTCGGTGCGGAAGCGGGCCGCGCGTTCGCGGTACGCGGGCTCCACGTGCCATCCCGCGAGCGCCTCCCGAAGCGCCTCGAGGCCGACGCGCGCGTCGCCGAGGAGGGGCAGGCCCGCGTGCTTGAAGGCGTCGAGCTCGCACACGTTCAGGTTGACGAAGCAAACCCCCGGGTCCTGGAAGGCGGTCTTGGAGGCGGTGGTGAAGTCCGAGTAGCGGGTGCCGACGCCCAGCACCAGGTCGGCCTCGCGGGCCAGGATGTTCGCCCCCGGCGTGCCCGTGACTCCGACCGCGCCAAGGGCGGCGGGATCGTCGTAGGGCAGGGCGCCCTTGCCCGCTTGGGTCTCGCCCACGGGGATCCCGGTGGCCGCCACCAGGGCCCGCAGCGCGTCGCTCGCCTCGGAGTAGAGGACACCGCCCCCGGCCACGATCAGGGGGCGCCGGCTACGGCGGAGGAGGTCCGCCGCTTCGCGCACCGCCTCCGGATCCGGCCGCGGACGCCGGACCCGCCAGACGCGCTTCTCGAAGAGGGCCTCCGGGTAGTCGAAAGCCTCGCTCTGCACGTCCTCGGGCAGGGCGAGGGTGACGGCGCCGGTGTCGGCGGGGCTCGAGAGCACACGCATGGCTTCCAACAGCGACACGATGAGCTGCTCGGGGCGGCTGATGCGGTCCCAGTAGCGCGACACCGGCTTGAAGACGTCGTTGACCGAGAAGTCCGGGGAGGCGGCCGACTCCAGTTGCTGGAGCACGGGGGCCACCCGCCGGCTGACGAAGATGTCGCCCGGGAGGAGGAGCACGGGCAGGCGGTTGATGGTGGCCCCCGCCGCGCCCGTGAGCATGTTCGTGGCCCCCGGCCCGATCGAGCTGGTGCAGGCGAGGGTGGAGAGCCGATTCGTCATCTTGGCGTAGCCCGCGGCCGCGTGGACCATCGCCTGCTCGTTGCGGGCGGGGATGTAGCGCAGGCGCTCCCCGGCCTGCTGCAAGGCCTCTCCCACTCCCGCCACGTTGCCGTGACCCAGGATGCCGAAGACGCCGCCGAAGAGCCGCCGCTCCACTCCGTCGCGCTCGGTGTACTGACGGGCGAGGAACTCCACCAGGGCCTGCGCCATGGTCAGCCGCCGGGTCTTGTTCATCGACCCCCCACCCTATCCCTCCCCATCATTCATCGACCCCCCCTCCTATCCTCCCCCACGTGGGGGGGAGGGAATGCGGTTACACGTTCGGCTCCGCGCCTTCACTCTCGTTCTCCCTCGGCCGAGGTCAGGGGGACGCGCGGGTCTTTGGGGAGGCCGCGCCACGCGTCGCGGATCCAGTGGTGGGCGGGGTCGTCGCAGAAGGCCATGCTGCGCCCGGGGCCGGGTCCCGCCAGGACGTTCAGGTAGTACATGTCGTGGTTCGGAGTGGCCGCGCACGGCCCGTGATACCCCTTCGGCACCAGGAACACGTCGCCATCGCCCACCGTCGCGGTGACGTCGAAGGCGCCGTCCGCCGCGTAGGTGCGGTGGAAGCCGAAGCCTCGCGGCCCCGCGATCCGGTAATAGTAGATCTCTTCCAGCACGGCTTCGCCTTCCCGGACCTCGTCGTGCTTGTGGGGAGGATGGGATGACCAGTTGCCCGCGGGGGTCAGGACCTCGACCGCCATCAGTCGGTCCGCGGGAAAGGTCTCGGGCGAGCAGAAGTTCGTCACCTGGCGGGTGGCCCCTCCGGCACCCCGCACCTCCACCTTCACCTCCTCGGCCGGTCCGTACCGTGGGTCGAGGCGCCTTTCCGCCCGGGCCGTGGGTAGGGCGAACTCCCCACCCGTGTCGCTCCGGATCTCGACCCGCGCCTCGATCGGAGCGTAGGCGAAGTCGCTCACCCGGGAAAAGACGGACCGCCGGCCCGAGAGGACGAAGCGCAGGCCGTCGCAGCGCACCACACACGATCCCGAGAGGGGCAGAACCAGCATCTCGTTCGGGCCGGTATCGATGGTACGCGACTCCAGCGGCCGGAGCCGGATCACGCGCAGGCCGGAGTACGCCCAGCCCGCCCGCTCGGGCGTCACCACCACCGGGTCGCCGTCCTCGGTGGCGCTCCCGGCGGGGAGATGGAGATCACGAGCGTCGAGAGGGCCTTTCATTCATCGACCCCCCACCCTATCCCTCCCCACGTCGGGGGAGGGGAACGCTGCGGCACGTCGAGCTCCGCGCTTTCAAGTCTCCAAGCCCCTCAGAAAAGCGAGGCTCTCTCCCGCCGCCTCGAGGGGACCCCGGCCCGGGGGAGGATCTGCGTCGAGGACCGTGTCCTGCTCGAACACGTACCAGCCGTCGTAGCCCTGCGACTCGAGCCACCGGACGACCTCCCCCACGCGCCCCGCCCCCTGCCCCAGGGGGCGATACAGGCCCATCTTCACCGCCTCGTGGTAGGAAAGCTCGCGCTGCCGCACGCGCTCCGCGAGGCGTGCGTCCACGTCCTTGAGGTGAACGTGGCGGACCCGGCCGTCCGCCCGGCGCGCCACCTCGAGGGGGTCCGCCCCCGCCACCGCCAGGTGGCCGATGTCCAGGCAGATCCCGGCGTCGGTCGCGGCGAGCAGACGCTCCACGTCGCGCGCCCCTTCGACGACGGTGCCGTAGTGGGGGTGCAGCGTCAGCTCGAGGCCGTACCGGCGGGCGATCGCGCCCGCCCCCGCGAGGCCGCGGGCCAGCGCGCCCCACTCCGCGTCGCTCAGCTCGAGACCGGCCTCGTAGCCGTCACGGCCCGTGACCGCCGCCAGCACGAGCACGGCGGCTCCCCCTTCCGCCAGGGTTCGCGCCTGCTCGTCGACCGCGGCGAGCTCGCGCTCGCGGACCGCCTCCACGTGGAGCACGGCGGGCACGAAACCCGCGACCAGGCGCAGGCGGTGACGTTTCAGCAATCGGCGCAGCAAAGCCGGGTCTTCGGGGAGGAAGCCCTTCGGGCCCAACTCCGTGGCGGTGAAGCCGAGGCCGGAGGTCTCGGAGAGCGAGGAAGCCCTTCGGGCCCAACTCCGTGGCGGTGAAGCCGAGGCCGGAGGTCTCGGAGAGCACCCGCTCGGCCGCCATCTGGTGCCCCCACCCCGGTGCCTCGCAGACGCCCCACGAGATGGGGGCCCCCGCCAGGCGGAGGAGGAAGGAGGTCCCTTCCCTTGCCTTTTCCCCTCTGCTATGGTTGGAACGTTCCACAAACGCAAGCTACGGACCCGGGTGGGGGATGTCAAGTGGTTTTTGAGAGAAGCCGCGGGAGGCCCACCATCGAGGACGTGGCGCGCCAGGCCGCGGTCTCGAAGTCCCTGGTCTCCCTGGTCATGCGCGGGGCCCGGCACGTGAGCGTCGCCCGGCGAACCGCCGTCCTCCGCGCGGCGGCCAAGCTGGGATACCGCCCCAACGCCATGGCGCGCGGCCTGGTGCAGCGCCGGACGCGCATCCTCGGGGTGATGCTCTCCGACCTCCACAACCCGTTCTTCGCGGACGTGGTGGAGGGGATCCAGGACCAGGCCAGCCGGGCCGGCTACAAGGTGCTCATCAACACCGGCAACCGCGTGGCCGTCCAGGAGGCGGAAGCGGTCGAGACCCTGCTCCAGCTCCGCGTGGATGGGGTGATCCTGGCCGGGCCTCTCGTGGAGAGCGCGCCCATCGTGGAGACCAGCCGGGAGGTGCCGGTCCTCCTGGTGGGACGGGAGGCCCACGCTCCCTCGGTGGACAGCGTGACGAACGACGACCGCGCGGGCGGCGTGCTCGTGGTGGAGCACTGCGCTTCCCTGGGCCACCGCCGCATCGCTCACATCGACGGCGGCCCGGGGGCGGGCGCGGCGGCGCGCCGGGCCGGCTACGAGGCCGCCATGCGGCGGCTGCGGCTCGGCAAGCACCTCGCGGTGGCGCCCGGCTCCTACACCGAGGAGGGGGGCCATCGCGGCGCGCTGTTCCTGCTCGACCGCCGTCCTCCCCCGACCGCGATCTTCGTGGCCAACGACCTGGCCGCCATCGGAGCCTTGAACGCCATCGAGGAGCGCGGGCTCAAGGTCCCGGACGACATCTCCCTCGTCGGCTACGACAACACGTCGCTGGCCGCGCTCCGCCACATCTCGCTCACCACCGTCCACCAGCCGCGGGTGGAGATGGGACAGATGGCGGTCATCACCCTCCTGGAGCGGGTCGAGCAGGGACGGAGCCGGCCTCGGCGCACCGTCCTCTCGCCACAGCTCGTGGTGCGGGGGTCGACCGCCCCGCCCCGCCTCCGCGACCGGTCGGAGTAGGAGTGGACACCCCGCCTGCCGTGGCGATGCTGGGTATCCGCAAGTCCTTCCCCGGCGTGATGGCCCTGGACGGGGTCGACTTCGACGTCCGCCGGGGAGAGGTGCACGTGCTCCTGGGGGAGAACGGGGCGGGCAAGTCGACCCTCATGAAGGTCCTGAGCGGGGCCACCGCGAAGGACGCGGGGGAGATCCGCCTCGACGGGCGGCCGGTCGAGATCGAGGGGCCGCGCCACGCGCAGGGCCTCGGCATCGGGACGATCTACCAGGAGCTGACCCTGATCCCCCAGCTCTCGGCGGCGGAGAACATCTTCCTCGGCAAGGAGCCGGTGCGGGGGGCGGGAGTGATCGACCGGGCCCGCCTGCACCGGGACGCCAAGGGGCTGCTCGGAGAGCTGGGGGTCGACATCGACGCACGGGAGAAGGCCGGGAGCCTGGGGATCGCCCAGCAGCAGATGGTGGAGGTGGCGAAGGCCCTCTCGCGGGAGCCGCGCTTGCTCGTCATGGACGAGCCCACCTCCGCCCTGACCGAGCGGGAGATCGAGCAGCTCTTCGCGACCATCGAGCGCCTGACCACGAAGGGGGTGGCCGTCGTCTACATCTCCCACCGCCTGGAGGAGGTGTCCCGGGTGGGCCACCGGGTCAGCGTCCTACGCGACGGCCGGCACGTGGCCACCCACCGGGTGGGCGAGGTCTCGGTGTCCGAGCTGATCCGCCTCATGGCCAACCGCGACCTGACCGAGCACTTTCCCAAGCGGCGCGTCCCCCCGGGCCCGGAGGTCTTGCGGGTGGACGGCCTCGGCCGGGGCCGGGTGATCCGCGACATCAGCTTCTCCCTGCACCGGGGAGAGGTCCTCGGCATCGCCGGCCTCCTGGGCGCAGGCCGTACCGAGCTGGCCCGGGCCATCCTGGGGGCGGACCCGCACGATGCGGGCCGCGTCTGGATCAAGGGCGAGGAGGTCATGGTCCGAGGACCGGCCGACGCCTTCCGGCGGGGCCTGGGCCTGCTCCCCGAGGACCGCAAAACGCAAGGGCTCGTGCTGGGCCTTTCCGTGCGCGGCAACGCCGCCCTGCCGAGCGCCCGGCGGCTCTCCCGGCTGGGCGTCGTGGACGCGGCCAGGGAGCGCGCCCTGGCCCGGAAGTGGGTCGAGGAGCTGCGCATCAAGACCGCGGGGATCGAGCAGGAGGTGAGCCGGCTGAGCGGGGGCAACCAGCAGAAGGTCGTGCTCGCCAAGTGGCTGGCCGCCGACGTGGACGTGCTGTTCATGGACGAGCCCACGCGGGGGATCGACGTGGGGGCGAAGGTGGAGATCTACGAGCTGATGAACCGGCTGACCGCCCAAGGAGCGGGGATCGTGATGATCTCGTCCGAGCTGCCGGAGCTCCTCGGGATGAGCGACCGGATCCTCGTCATGCACCAGGGAAAGGTCCAGGCGGAGTTCCGGGCGGGGGACGCGACCCAGGAGAAGGTGCTGCGGGCCGCGCTGGGACGGGACGCGTGACCCTGGCCGCCCGTCTCGCGCGGCGGGGGCGCGAAGTGGGGACCCTCCTCGGGCTCGTCGCCCTCTCTCTCCTGCTCTCCGCCCTCACCCCGCACTTCCTCACCGTCTCCAACCTCCTCAACGTGATGGAGCAGACCTCGATCAATGCCGTGATCGCGGTGGGGATGACCTACGTGATCATCTCCGGCGGCATCGACCTCTCCGTGGGTTCGCTCCTGGCCCTCTCCGGGGTGCTCCTGGCCAGCGGCCTCGTGGCCGGCCTGCCCCCCGCGGTGGCGATCCTCCTGGGTCTGGCCGCGGGCGCCACCGGGGGGCTCGCAAACGGCCTGCTCGTCACCTGGGGCCGGCTGCCGCCCTTCATCGCCACCCTCGGGATGATGAGCGTGGCGCGGGGGGCGGCTCTGCTCTACACCGAGGGTCGGCCGATCTCGGGCTTCGAGCCCGGCTTCCGGCTCCTCGCCACCGGGCGCCTGCTCCTGGTGCCGGTGCCCGTGGTGGCGGCGGGGGTGGTGTACCTGGTCGCCCACTTCGTCCTGACCCGAACCCGCTTCGGCCGCTACGTCTACGCGATCGGCGGGAACGCGGAGGCGGCCCGCTTGTCCGGAGTGCCGGTGCGCTTCCACCAGACGATGGTCTACGCGCTCTGCGGCGTCACGAGCGGGCTGGCCGCGGTGCTCCTCACCGCCCGCCTGAACTCCGCCCAGCCCATCGCCGGGATCATGTACGAGCTCGACGCCATCGCCGCCACCGTGATCGGGGG
>WNGL01003981.1_pt1 | contig 17789 bp, 12 predicted proteins | sample 5400591 | NCBI WGS metagenome assembly WNGL01 (sample SAMN13153377, study PRJNA577476) | soil metagenome | isolation source: 80 cm soil or saprolite under Garry oak tree replicate 1 | place: USA:California | collected 2016-06-15 | reverse complement strand
CGCAACAGCGCGTGGGAATTATCGCGGTGGATCCCACGAGTCCGTTTACGGGGGGAGCGATTTTGGGCGACCGCATCCGGATGCAGGGGCACGCCAGCGACACCGGGATTTTCATCCGCTCGATGGCGACGCGCGGGTTTCTGGGCGGGCTGGCGCGGGCAACGGCGGAGGTGGCGCTGCTGTTGGACGCTGCGGGAAAACAATCCGTGCTGATTGAGACCGTAGGTGTCGGTCAGGATGAGATTGATATCGTGCGGCTGGCGGATTGCATCGTGGTGGTGATGGTCCCCGGTTTGGGCGACGACATACAGAACATGAAGGCCGGGTTGATGGAGATTGCCGACATCTTCGTGCTGAACAAATCAGACCGCGAAGGCGCGGACAGGCTCGAACAGCAACTTCATGCCATGCTGCAACTGGCGCCGGAACGAGAGGGCTGGCGACCGCCCGTGGTGCGCACCGTGGCGACGGAAAACAAGGGGATAGACGCCCTGGCGAAGGCCATTGCCGAATTTCGGGAGCGATTTGCCACCAGCAAACAACGCCACGAGAAAAAAATCGAGAACTGGAAACAGCGGTTGATGGAAATGCTGGAGACGCGGCTGGTCGAAAGAGCGCTCGACGGCGCGGCCGGGGAAAAGCTCCTGGCGGAACTTGCGGAGTCGGTGGCGGACCGGCGAACAGATCCGTTTTCTGCGGTGAGCGAAATACTCAGACGGAGTGGATTGGGCTGAAGCGCAGCGGCGGGCATTCCCGCGGCGGAACATTGTTTGGACACAAGGAGATTTTCGAATGGGCAAAGCAAAACCCAGGAGAATCGCGCGCGGGGGCAAAACGGAAAAAGCCGCGATTGGAATTATCGGGGGCAGCGGCTTCTATACCATGCCGGGGCTTGCGGACGCACGCGAAGTCCGCATGAAGACCCCGTTCGGCGAGCCGTCGGACGCGTTCGTCATCGGGACGCTGGAAGGGAAGCGCGTGGCTTTCCTGGCGCGCCACGGCCGGGGGCATCGCATTTTGCCCTCGGAGATCAACTACCGCGCCAATATTTATGCGCTGAAACTGCTTGGCGCGGAACGCGTGATTTCCGTCGGGGCGGTGGGGTCGCTCCAGGAGGAACTTCGCCCGATGGAGTTTCTCGTGCCGGACCAGTTTTTTGACCGCACGAAACAGCGGATCTCCACGTTCTTCGGCGGCGGCCTGGTGGCGCACGTGGGGTTCGACAAGCCCACCTGCAAGGAGCTTTCGGGGGTCCTGGGCGACGCCTGCGACCGCGCGGCGGTAAAAGTCCACCGCGGCGGGACGTATGTTTGTATCGAGGGGCCGCAGTTCTCCACGCTTGCCGAAGCGCACGTCCATCGGCAGCTGCGGTTCGAAGTGATCGGCATGACCAACGTCACGGAAGCGAAATTGGCGCGGGAAGCGGAGCTGTGCTACGCCACGGTAGCGATGATCACCGACTACGATTGCTGGCATCCGCAACACGAATCGGTCACCGTGGCGGAGATCATCAACAACCTGAACCGGAACGCGCAGAACGCGCAGAACGTGGTTCGTGAAGCCGTCCGCGCGCTGCCGCGGGGACGCGCCTGCAAGTGCGGCGAGGCTCTGCGGCACGCCATCGTTACCGACCACGCGCTGATTCCCGCGGCCACGCGCACGCGCCTGGCTGCCATCGTGGGCAAATACCTTTCGTAAGGGAGCGGATGGAAATGGCTTTGCTCGTGGTGGGTTCGGTTGCCTTCGATTCCTTGGAATCTCCGTTTGGCAAAGTGGAACGCACGATCGGCGGAGCGGCGACGTATTTCTCCGTTGCGGCGAGCTTCTTTACCCATGTGAACCTCGTCGCCGTCGTGGGCGAGGATTTCACCGAGGAGCACGCCAGGATCTTCGAGCGCCGGCGGATCGACACACGGGGGCTCGAACGCGTGCCGGGGAATTCGTTCTTCTGGGCGGGGCGTTACAGCGTCAACCTGAACGACCGCGTCACGCTGGCAACCGAGCTGAACGTCTTTGCGGACTTTGATCCGAAGCTCCCGGAAGAATACCGCGACTCGAGATACGTGTTCCTGGCGAACATCGCCCCGACGCTGCAGCGCGCCGTGCTGACTCAGGTGCGGAGAAAGCCCAGGGTCGTGGCGCTCGATACGATGAACTACTGGATCGAGCGAACGCCCGACGAGCTTCGCCAGGTGCTGCGGCACACGGACGTCCTGCTGATCAATGATTCGGAGACGCGGCAGCTTTCCAATGAGCACAACCTGCTTCGTTGCGCGCGGCACATTTTCAAGATGGGGCCGAAATCGCTGGTCATCAAACGCGGCGAGCACGGTGCGACGCTGGTGGACAACAAAGGCGTGTTTTGCGTTCCCGCCTTTCCGCTCGAAGAGCCGCACGACCCAACCGGTGCGGGCGATTCCTTCGCCGGGGGATTTATGGGCTATCTGGCTTCGGCCGGGAACACCAGCGACGCCGTTTTGCGCCGGGCGATGGTGTACGGCTCCGTGCTGGGGAGTTTCGCGGTCGAACGATTTGGGCTGGACCGGCTTCGGACGCTGACCAACCGGGAAATCCAGGCGCGCGCGCGTCACTTCCTGAAGCTCACGCAATTTACGTTGTAAGGGGTACAATCGCCGGGAATCGCGGGAATGCGGAGGAATCTGTGCCGGTGAGTTCGGCGGAAACGATTCTCGTCAGGCTTCTGGTCGCCGCGGCTTTGGGCGCCGTGGTCGGCCTGGAGCGCGATTTGCGCCGCAAGCCCGCGGGCATCCGCACGCAGATGTTTATTTGCATGGGCTCGGCGCTGTTTACGATTGCTTCCGGCGAAATCGCGCGGCTGGTCGGCGACACGAGCGGGACGCGCATCGCGTCCAACATCGTGCAGGGAGTCGGCTTCCTGGGCGCCGGGGCGATCCTGCGCGACCGGGGAAACATTTCCGGCCTGACTTCGGCCTCGACCATCTGGGTGATGGCGGCAGTGGGAATGGCGGCCGGAGGAGGGTTGTACAAGATCGCCGTTTTCGTCGTGGTGCTGAGCCTTTTCGCGCTCGTTGTTATTGGCTGGGTGGAAGACCGGCTGAACATAAAATCGCGGCCGATGGTGTTTCGCATTACGGCGAAAAGTCCGGGCCAGGTTCTGCCGCGCGCGCAGGAGATCGCCAAGCAGGCAAGGGTGCAGATGCAGCATTTCCAGATTTTGCGCGTCGGCGGTCAATTCGTCGTGGAATTCGACGCCGACGTCAGTCATCGCCAGCAGCAAGAAGTCTTTGAGGAGCTCAGCAAACTGGATGCGCACTGCGAGATGGTGCCAACGGATAGTCGCAGGGAATAGAATGGCTCGGCCGGTCACACCTCGCGCGGCATCCCGGTAATTCATGAAGCGCCCCCTCAAGCCTCCCGCACTGCGTAAAGGCGACTCGGTGTGCATCGTGTCGCCGGCCAGCGCGTCAGAAGCGGCGCGGCTGGAACGCGGTTGTCAGGAACTCGTCCGACTGGGATACCGGCCGGTGCACACTTCCTCGCGCCTGGAACCTCTGGGCTACTTCGCCGGTTCGACCGCTGACCGGTTTGCTCAATTGTTGGAGGGAATGCAACGCGAGGACGCGCGCGCCGTAGTTTGTTCGCGCGGCGGTTACGGGTCGAATTATCTTTTGGAGGCGCTCGATGAGCGGCTTGCCGATCGGCCGCGCATTTTGATTGGTTACAGTGACATCACAACTCTGCAAATCTTTCTTTGGCAAAAGCTCGGCTGGGTGACATTCTACGGCCCGATGGCTGCCGCGGGGCTCGATGCCGGAGCAGGCGCACCGGGCGGCTACGACGCGGAATCGTTCACGCGCGCGCTGAGCGAAACAAAGGGCGGCTGGACGATCAATCTTCTCGGCGAGCCGCTCGCAAGCGGCGAGGCTGAGGGGGTTCTTCTGGGCGGTTGCATGACGCTGGTCGAAGCGACGCTCGCGACTCCCTGGGAACTCGATTTGCAAGGGGCGATTGTGATTCTCGAGGATCGCGCGATGAAGCCCTATCAAGTGGACCGCGCGCTGATGCATTTGAAGCAATCAGGGAAGCTCAAGAACGTTCGAGGAGTCATTTTGGGAGAGTTCCCTGAATCCGCGCCATCGGCAGCGGGAAGCCCCAGCGTGGCGGACGTCTGCCGGCGAATCCTTGGCGACATGAAAATCCCGGTGGTTTGGGGCGCACCCTTTGGGCATACGCAGCGGCCGACGTTGACGCTCCCGCTCGGCGTGCGCGCCCGCATGCGAACCGCCGCCCAGGGCCAGCTCGAAATCCTGGAGCCTGCCGTTTCTCCGTGAGCCTCATCGAACACATCCACTTGATAGGCGTCGGCGGTTCCGCCATGGCCCCCCTGGCAGGGATGCTGAAGGAGCGCGGCTTTCGCGTCACGGGGTCGGACGCGGGAGTCTATCCGCCCGCCTCGACGCTTCTTTCGAGCCTGGGAATTCCGTGGAATGAATCGTTTCAGCAATCACATTTGCAGCCGCATCCGGACCTGGTGGTTGTGGGCAATGTGATTGCGCGGGGCAACCCGGAATTGGAATATATCCTCGACGAAAAGATCCCCTATCGCTCGATGCCGCAAATCCTCGAGGAGTTTTTCATTCCCGGACATCATTCCATCGTCGTTACGGGCACGCACGGAAAGACCACTACGACGGCAATGCTGGCGTGGATTTTCGAGACGGCCGGGCGGCGTCCGAATTTCCTGGTTGGCGGAGTGGCGGAAAATTTCGGCAAGAGCTACGGTCTCGGCGGGGGAGAAGAGTTCATTCTGGAAGGCGACGAATACGAAACCGCTTTGTTCGACCGAGCGCCGAAGTTTTTTCATTATCATCCGGACGACCTGATCATCACTTCGCTGGAATTCGACCACGCTGATATCTACGCCGACCTCGCAGCCATCGAGTTGCAGTTCAGGCGGCTGGTGAACCTGGTGCCCCGGCGCGGGCGCATTGTGTTCTGGGGAGATGCGGAGGAGTCGGGTGCGGCGATTCGCCGCGCGACGGAGCGGGCTTTCTGTCCGGTGGAGACGTACGGCTTTGGCGCAGAGAACGATTGGATCGCGGGCGACATGGAATCCGTGGAAGGTTCGACGCATTTCCGCATCGCGCACCACGGCGAAGAAGTTGCGCGGGTGCGCCTGGCGGCGCCGGGGCGGCATAATGTCCTGAATTCCCTCGCGGCGGTGGCCGCGGCCCGCGGGCGCGGCGTATCGCGGGAATCACTCGAAAAGGCTCTGGGGACATTTCGAAATGTTCGCCGCCGCATGGATATCAAAGGCGAGGAGCGCGGCGTCCTGGTGGTGGACGATTTCGCCCACCACCCCACGGCGATTCGGCTCACTCTGGAAGCCGCGCGTACGCGCTGGCCCGGGCGACGCCTGTGGGCGGCCTTCGAGCCACGCTCGAATTCCATGCGACGCAAAGTGTTTGAGGGGCAGTTGCCGGACGCGCTTTCCGCAGCGGATGCCGTAGTTCTCGGGCCCGTCCATCGCCCGCAGCAACTGCCCGACAGCGAGCGTTTGTCTCCCGAGGCAGTCGCGGAGGCTTTGCGCTCGCGCGGCCGCGATGCCAGGGCATTCCCGTCGGCTGACGCCATCGCGGAATACCTCGCGGGAGAAGTCCGCCGGGGGGACGTGGTCCTGGTAATGTCCAACGGGAGTTTCGACGGGTTATGCGAAAAGCTGCTGGAACATCTTCGGCGAAAGGGAAGTGGTTCATGAGTTTGCATGCTAAGCAAAGCGGGGCAAAGGTTCGCAGGTCTTGTCTGGCCTGTATTCTCCTGGCACTCGCGACCGTGGTTTGCGCGCGGCCCGCGGCGGCGACGATTCGATATTCCATTTCTCTCGCGCACCCCGAAGAGCATGAGTTCCACGTGGAGATGAGCGTCCCGGATGTGAAGAAGGAGCTGACCGTGCAGCTCCCGGCCTGGAATGCGCTCTACCAGATCCGCGATTTTGCGCATCGTTTGTCCGGGCTGCGCGCGCAGGACGCGAATGGTCATCCGATGGCGGTGGTGAAATTGGATAAGCAGACCTGGCAGGTCTCCGGCGATGGGAACGTTTTGATCAGATACGATATCTATTGGGACGACGCGGGGCCATTTAATTCCCAACTGAACTCCTCGCATGCGTTCCTGAACCTCGCGGAGATTTTGCTGTATGTGCCGGAGCGCCGCCGAGAAGGCACGCAGATAAGATTAGCGGATGTGCCGGAGAAGTGGTCGGCGGCGACGGCTCTGAGGGGAGGCGCGACGGACGAGCCTTCGGCAGCGTGGAGGTTTGCTTTTTCTGCCGACAACTACGACCAATTGGTGGATGCCCCGATAGAAGTAAGCGAGTTTCAAGGCATGGTTGTTTCCGAAAAGAATCCGCGGATCATTGCCGTGGTCCACGGCGACAACTGGAGGCGCGAGCAGATTGAGGAGCCATTGAAGCGGATATGCGCCTATGAAATCGGGCTGATGGGGGGCGCGCCGTTTCAGGAGTATACGTTTCTGTTTCATATCGGCAGCGCCGCACAGGGCGGCGGCGGTGGCATGGAGCACGCGTATTCGACAGCCATTTCTGTGCCTTCCGGGGAGGCGATAGCGGGGGTTTCGGCGCACGAGTTTTTCCACCTCTGGAACGTAAAGCGCATACGGTCGCAGTCGCTCGAGCCTGTAGATTACTCGCGGGAAATGTGGACGAGGTCGTTGTGGTTCGCCGAGGGGGTGACCAGCACCTACGGCGCCTACACGATGCTGCGCACAGGCTTGTGGAGCAAAGAGATGTTCTACGCGGACCTGGCAGGACAAATCACCGAGCTGGAATCGCGTCCCGCCAACCGCTGGAAGAGCGTGGAGGAGGCGAGCCTGGACGCCTGGTTCGAGAAGTATCCGCTCTACGCGCGCCCGGAGTTCAGCATTTCCTACTACACGAAGGGGCAGATTCTCGGCGTCCTGCTCGATATCCTGATTCGCGACGCCACAGATAATGGCAAGAGCCTCGACGACGTGATGCGAACGCTCAATGAGGAATTCGCCAAGAAAGGGCGGTTTTACCGGGACAGCACCGGCATCCGCGCGACGACCGAAAAAGTTTCCGGCGTCTCGCTGAAGGATTTCTTCGAACAAAATGTTTCCGGCACGGCCCCGCTGCCTTACGCGGAAGTGCTCGCGCGCGCCGGGCTCAGCATCAAGTCCGTGGAACGCGAGAGGGCGAGTTTCGGGTTCTGGCCGCGGTACACCGAATCCGGAGCCGTGGTCGTGACAGAATTGGAAGCGGAGAATGCAGCGGGTCAAGGCGGCCTGCGCGAGGGCGATGTGCTTCTGGAGATCAACGGCGGAGCGATCCCGCGGCGTCCCGAGCGCTGGCTGCGGGAGCGCAAGCCGGGAGAGATGGCGCGGCTGCGCGTCCGGCGCGACGGTAAAGAAATGGAAATCTCGTACGCCCTGCCCGGGCGAGTGGAGCGCGTGACCCAAATTGAGGAATCGTCGCATGCCACCGATAAGCAGCGCAGGATCCGCGATGGGCTGCTGAAAGGGAAAACAAACCAAGAAGCGCGATGAATCCTCCGCGCAATCGGCGGGAGGGGCCATCCCTATAATTTCGCTCACAACCCTCCGCGATTGTGGTAAAACGCAGTCGCATCGCCCGGCATGATTCGCACCGCATTGGCCGCGCTCTTCCTTACGGTGTACACCCTGGTTCTGGGCCCGCCGTTCATTCTCTACACGGTTCTCACGGGTCACCCAGACCCGCTGTACCGCGCCGGCATAGGAGGCGTGTTGTTCATCGTGCGCCTGATAGGCGTGCGCATCCGCGTGGAAGGCCTGGAGAACATTCCCGCGGGCGTCTGCCTGTTCGTCGCGAACCACACAAGCGCCGCCGACGCGCCTGCCGTGGTGGGCTCGATTCCCCGGCGAGTTTCCATCATGGCCAAAGAATCGCTGTTTCGCATTCCCATCGTCGGCCAGGCCTTCCACGCAGCGAGGTTTGTGCCCGTGAACCGCTCCGACCGGGAATCTGCAATCGCCAGCGTAGAGAAAGCCATCGACTACATCCGTGAGGGCGCATCGTTCCTGATTTACCCGGAAGGCTCGCGGAGCAACGACGGCCGACTGCAAGCGTTTAAGAAGGGCGCGTTTGTCATGGCCATCAAGGCGGGGGTTCTGGTTGTCCCTGTGGCTTGTTCGGGGGCGCATTTTGTGATGCGCAAGCGCGAGTTGCGCTTGCGCCCGGGTGAAATCCTTGTGCGGTTCTGCCCGCCAGTGGATGCTTCCCAATACACAATGGAGCAGCGCGACGCGCTCAGCCGGCGCGTGTACGCTGAAATGGCCGAGGCGTTACCCGCGGACCAGCGCCCGCTGGAAAATCCCCTGGAAAATAATGAAACGGAATCTCAGGAAGTGGTTTAGCGAATCGCAAATCCCTCGACTGGGCGCGTCCTAACCGGCACGCGCGCCGATTCGCTCGCGCAAGCGAACAATCTCGGCCTCCAGTTCGCGAACTGTTCTTTGCAAATCCGGAAGGCGATTCAACGCCGCAACGTTCTTGAGCCACTGCTTGTTCTCGATGCCGGGCGAGCCGGACAAGATGGATTTCGGAGGAACGTCGCCGGGGACGCCGCTTTGTGCGGTGACCACCGCGCCATCGCCGATGGTTAGATGACCGATAGCGCCCACTTGCCCGGCAAGAATGCACTGGTTGCCCACTTTGGTGGAGCCGGCGAGGCCCACCTGTCCGCACAAGAGCGTATCTTCGCCAATTTTCGAGGCGTGACCCACGAGCACGAGGTCGTCAATTTTTGCGCCGCGCCGGATGCGGGTTTCTCCGATGGTCGCGCGATCCACGCAAGAGTTCGATTGAACCTCGACATCGTCTTCGATCACAACCGGGCCGGACTGAAGGATCTTGTACCAGCGGCCGCCGGCTTGGCGGGCGAAGCCGAAACCATCTCCTCCGATGATGACGCCGTTTTGCAGGACGACGCGGTCGCCGATGGCGCAGAATTCGCGCACCACGGCGTGGGCATGCGCGAAGAAATCGCTGCCAATCCGTACGCCGCGATACAGCGAGACGAAACTGTGCAGCACGGCGTTTTCACCGATGTGGACGTCCTCATCCACGAAACAATAGGGCCCGATGTGCGCGCCGGTTCCGATTCGCGCCGAGGAAGCAACAGCCGCCGTTGGATGAACCCCGGGAGAGTACTTGGGCGGCTGGTAGAACAGCGCAATGGCGTGCGCAAACGAAAGATAAGTATTCTCCGAGCGCAGCACCGCCAGGGGCGGCGCGCCGGGAGGACGCCGGAGGGCGGCGCCTTCCCCGAGCAGGATGGCCGACGCGCGGGTGGTCTCGACCAGGGCGCGGTATTTGGGATTCGAAAGAAAAGTCAGTTGACCCGGCTGCGCGTTTTCCAGGCCAGCGACGCCGGTGATTTCCAGTTCGGCGTTTCCTTCGATGCGGCAGCCCAGTTTTTGAGCGATCTCTGCAAGTTTCATGAACACATCTCCTCGGGTGCTGCGTCAGTTTTGCACAAGCGAAATGGGGAAGTACAGCGGGTGCGGGGCGTCAATCGCCGAAGAGTTTGGCTTGAGCCGCGAGGGCCGCGGCCGAAGGCTTGCGGCGCGCGACTCCCACGACACCAAGGACCGTCATTTCGGTGAGCGCCGTTCGGGGGATGAACATGCGCAGCGTTGCAGAATTCAAATCCGGGGGCGTGATTTGGACGCCGTTGTCCAGCAGAGCCAGAAGATCGTTGGGGACAACCCCCTCGATATTCTCGCCGTCGGAAAAGCGCAGACGGACCCACAAGCCGTCCAGCTTGGGGCGGCTCAAAAAGGCCTTGCGGTCCGGCGCAAAATCATCGGTAAACTCCCGCACAAAATAGATGCAACGAATCTGCGCGAGAGGAAGCGAGACATGCTCCCCGTCGGGGGTTAATATGTCCACTTTTTCCGCCTCGCCCAAGCGGGCCGGATTCAAATAGGCTCGCAACGAGGTGCGGTCGGAGAGAAGGACAACGACTTTCTTGTGGGTGGAGGCTGGGGAGGCACTTTTCACAGTCGAAAGCGCGTGGCGCTCGGCCGCGCGGCACTGTTGCAATTCGGGCGCGAACATGTTATGTTAAGTAACTTATCCTGTCAAGTGGTTATTTTTGTTGGGGTTACGCTGGGGGCCGCGGGCACTTGACCGAAAAGAAGCAGATCCTCAAGTCCGCTTCGATCATCTCCCTTGTCACGGTCTTCAGCCGAATCCTCGGCTATGTCCGTGACCAGCGCTTGACCCTTCTATTGGGAACCAGCCTCTCGGCCGACTCGTTCATCCTGGCCTATCGGATCCCCAATCTCCTGCGGCGCCTGGTTGGCGAAGGGGCCATGACCGCCTCGTTCATTCCGGTTTTCACGAGCTACATGAGGGAAAGGCCCACGGAGGAGCTTTGGGACTTCGCCAACCGGCTTTTTTGGACTCTGGCCACGCTGCTCGCAGTCCTAACGGTTTTGGGTATGGTTTTCTCCCCCGGTGTCATCCAACTTTTCGATGTTTTCTCGAAGGAACACAAGCAGTGGGACCAAGCCATCTACCTGAACCGCATCATCTTCCCCTATATTTTCTTCATCGGGCTGGCGGCGCTTTCGATGGCCATCCTGAATTGTTTTCACGTGTTTGGTGTGCCCGCCTCGACGCCGGTCTTGCTCAATGTGGCGATGATTATTTTCTCGATCGGGATCGTGTGGCGCCGGGTGGGAGACCCGGCGGTGGCGCTGGCTGTCGGAGTCATCGTCGGAGGAGCATTGCAACTCCTGATCCAGGTGCCGCTGCTGGTACAGCATGGGATGAGGTTTAAGTTTGGAATCTCGCCCAGCCATCCCGGTATACGAGCGGTGGCCCGGCTGATGGCGCCCGGGGTATTCGGGATCGGCGTGGCCCAAATCAACCTGTACGTGGACACCGTTTTTGCGAAGGCCCCGAAGATGCCCCTCGGGAGCATCACTTCGCTGTACGTAGCCGACCGCGTGATGGAACTGGTCCTGGGCGGATATGCCATTGCGGTGGCGACGGCGATTCTGCCGATGATGTCTCACCAAGCCGCCGCGAGAGATTACGAAGCGCTGAAAAAGACGTTTGCTTTCTCGCTGCGCATCGTTTCGTTCATCACGGTTCCCGCGGCGGTGGGGCTGGTGATCCTGCGGGAGCCGATCATCCGCATTTTGTTCCAACACGGGCGATTTCTGGCGGAGTCCACGCGCCTGACAGCGCGCGCCCTTTTGTATTATTCTCTGGGTCTGCCGGCGTTTGCGGCCATCAAGCTCATCGTGCCGGCGTTTTATTCCACGCAGGACACCAAGACGCCGGTGCGCGTGGCCGCCTTCGCGCTGGTGATCAACATCGCCCTGAACACGCTGTTTTTGGTAACGTTTTTTAAGACCTTTCAAAACGGCGGGCCGGCATTGGCCACGGCGCTGGCCGCCTATTTCAATTTTCTCGCGCTGTTTTCAATCTTCCGCTGGAGATTCGGGCACCTGGGCACCATGGAGATTCTCGGGTCCTTTTTCAAAATCTGTGCGTGTTCCGCCGTGATGGGCGCTTCCACGTGGCTTCTCTTGCGGTATTCTCATTTCGCCGGGCAGCCGCGCTTCCTGTTTCAACTTCTGACGTTCATCGGATTGATCACCAGCGCCACGGTTATTTATCTGCTGCTGGCCTGGATGTTCCGGTGCCCGGAAATCGAAGAGGTCTATGGAATCGCCGTAAGGCGCGAGCAAGGGCCTGCACTTCCCCCGGGAATGGAGTGACGCGTGGATGTTGCGATCAACACGTTTCTCAACTACATCAAGGTTGAGAAAGGACTTTCCGGCAATACCGTCCTGGCCTACCGGCGCGACCTGAAGAAGCTCGCCGCGTACGCCGCCAAGCGGAAGCTGGACCTCCGCAGTATTCAGCGGGACGACCTGGTGGGGTTCCTGGCCGAACTCTATCAGCAGAAGCTTGACAGCCGCTCCGTAGCGCGGCACCTGGTTACGGTCCGAAATTTCTTCCGGTTTGCGATGCGGGAAGGGATGGTGGAATCCGACCCGACACTGACACTGGAATCGCCTCGGACGCGGCGGTCGCTGCCGAGCTATCTGCGGTTCGAGGAAGTGAATCGCCTGCTGGAATTGCCGGATGCGGGGACGCCTCTGGGCATTCGGGATAGAGCCATGCTCGACGTGCTCTATTCCAGCGGCCTGCGTGTCGCCGAATTGGTGGGCTTGCGCGCCGGGGACCTGGAAATGAAAATGGGTTGTCTGCGGTGCATCGGAAAGGGGGACAAGGAGCGACTGGTTCCCATCGGCCGCAGAGCGTGCGCTGCGGTGGAGGAATACCTGGCGCGCGCGCGGCCTCAGCTCCTGCGCGCCCGAAAGGCCGGCCCGGCGATTCCTTATCTGTTTCTCAACCGGCGGGGCGGAAAGCTCAGCCGAGTGGGAGTGTGGAAAATTTTGTCGGCGTACGGGAGACGGGCGGGCCTGCGGAGACCGCTGACGCCGCACCAACTGCGTCACAGTTTCGCCACGCACCTGCTGGAGCGCGGCGCAGATCTGCGTTCCGTGCAATTGATGCTCGGCCACGCCGATATTTCAACGACGCAGATCTATACCCACGTGATCGAAGAACGCCTGAAAGAGATTTATAAGGCGCACCATCCGCGCGCCTAACGGGGCCCACGAGAAATTAGAACAAGAGCGGCCGGAGAGGCTTGCCACTGCCCTCGCCGGCCTGAGGAATAAGGAGTCTCATGCCCGATTACATGTACATGCTCGAAAGCAGGCTCTCCGCCGAGCAGCGCGCGGCGATGATGCGCGTTCAGGAACTGGCTGCGGCGGCGAGCGCAAACGTCTATTTGACCGGCGGCGCGGTGCGCGACCTGATTTCCGGAGCGCCCATTCGCGACCTGGACTTCACGATCGAAGGCAATCCTTCGCGCCTGGTGCGCGAATTGGAAAAGGGCGGCGCGCAGATTGTTTTCGAAGACGAGCGGCTGCGCCAGGTGGAGATGATTTTTGCCGGGGACTGCGACGGCAGCCTCTCCGCCGCCCGCGACAACGTCTATGCCCGGCCGGGTACTACGCCGGAAATCCGGTGGTCCACCATTATGGAAGACCTCCGCTGCCGCGATTTTTCCTTGAATGCCATAGCCATTTCGCTCAACCCGGCATCGCGCGGGCTTTTGCTCGACCCCACCAATGGGCTTTCGGACATTGAGAACCACGAAATCCGCGCGCTTTCGATCCACAGTTTTACGAATCAGCCCGTGCGCCTTCTTCGGGCGCTGCGTTTCGCCACGCGCATGGGGTTCAAGCTGGAGACCCGCACGGCCGAGTGGTTCTCCCTGGCGTTCGACCGTGATTTGCAGCATGAAATCCCGCCGGAAGATGCGGGCTCCGAATTGCACGCGGTGGCGCGCGAAGACAGGCCCGCGCCTATCCTGAAAACCTGGGAATCCCGCGAATTGCTCGGAACGTTTCATCCGCAACTCGCACGGCGCCACCCGCATTACGACGCGCTGCAGCGTCTGATGAAAGTGCGCGACGATTTGGTTTCCGCCGGGTTGCGCCCGCGCCTGCAGTGGGCCGCGATCTCCGCCATTCTGGGCCGATTGAAGTCGCGGGAGCGCAGCGCGGCGCTGTCGCGGATGGGCTTTCGGTCTGCGGAAGCGGCCTCAATACTCGGCTTGGAAGACGCGGCGGCAAAGGCGCAGAAGATGCTCGCGAGCCGCAAGACAGCGGCCCCCGGCGATGCCTACCGGTTTTTGGAGAAGCTCCCCCTGGACCAAATGGCGTTTCTTCTCGCCGAGTCGTCGAATTCGAAGGCCCTCGGAAAGATTCGGAACTACATTCATAAGTGGCGACCGTTGCGGCAGGAACTCCCCAATGTCGAGGCCGAACTGGCCGGCCTGGGCATGTCCAGGGGCCCGGCATTCGCGAAGGTCATCGAGCAACTGTTTCAGCAGCAACTCCTCGGGAAGGGCCGCAATCCCATAGACCGCGTGAAATTGCTGCGAAAACTTTCCGGTATCAAAGAACCGCCGAAGAAAAAGGTCAAAGAAGAGAGGAAGAAGCCCGCATCGAAATTTGCACAGCGGGCGGCTGCGCGGAAAGCGGAAGAGAGTGCGCCCCCTGCAGGAAAACCGGGGACCGGCAAACACGAAGCGGGGTGGCCAGCAAAGGGAAAGGCAGCGCCGCAAGCCGACGCGAAGGCGAAGAAGGAAGCGCCGAAGCATCCGGCGCCGGTGAGCGCAAAGAAAACCAAGGCTCAGGTATCGGGCCGGGCTCGTGGAAAGCGGAAGAAGGGCTGATGCGTCTCGACGGGGGTTTGCAGCGCGTGTCTACGGGGCCGCCAAAGGCCGATAGCGAACGGCGGCCTCGCTTCCCAAGACTCATTCAGACCCACAGCGGCACAACGGCTGTGCAAAACACGGTTCGCAAAAATATCCATTGCGGATTAGAATGAAGCGACATGGGGCAGCCGCAATTCGTTCATCTTCATCTTCACACAGACTTCAGTCTTCTCGATGGCGCCTGCGATATCAAAGAACTCGTGGAGGAGGCTTCGCGCCGGGGCATGCCCGCGGTTGCCGTCACCGACCACGGGAATATGTTCGCCGCCGCGAATTTTTATCACGAGGCGGCGACTCGGGGCGTCAAACCCATCGTCGGCTGCGAGGTATACGTTGCCAAAGGCAGCCGGCACGACCGCGGCGAGAAGACCAACGAAACTGAACCGCGCGTGTCTCCCAGAGCCGCTCATGAGCCGGGGATGCGCGGCAGCAATCACCTGTTGCTGCTCTGCGAGAATACAGAGGGATACCGCAATCTTCTGAAGCTTGTCTCCGCCGGCTTCCTGGAGGGTTTTTATTACAAGCCGCGCATTGACTACGACCTGCTCGCCCAACACAGCCACGGACTGATCGCGCTTTCCGCGTGCCTCAGCGGCGCCGTGAATGAAGCCGTCATCGAGGAGCGCCTGGAGGATGCGCGGGAATCGGCCTATCGGTTGCGGGACATCTTCGGCAAAGGAAACTTTTTTCTGGAAGTTCAGGACCAGGGTCTGGAAATCGAGAAGAGTGTGAACCGGGAACTGGTCCGGCTGTCGCGCGAGACAGGGATTGCGCTGGTGGCGACCAACGATTGCCACTACCTCACGCAATCCGACGCGCACGCGCAGGAGGTCCTGCTGTGCATTCAGACCGGCAAGACCATGAGCGACCCGCAGCGGATGAAATTCGCCACCGATCAGTTCTACTTCAAGACCGCCGCCGAAATGGCGCAGGTGTTCCACGAACTTCCCGACGCGGTGCAGCGCACGGTGGCCATCGCAGAGCGTTGCAACGTAAGAATCGATCCCGTGGCGAACCCGTTCCCGGAATTTCAGGTTCCCCCGGGGCACACGCTCGATTCTTATTTCGAAAGAATGGCCCGCGAAGGATTTGCCTCGCGGGTGCCTTATCTGGAGGCGCTCGCGAAGGAGAACCGCCTGCGCCGTCCGCTCGCGGAGTATGAGCGGCGCCTGTCGGCCGAAATCGAAATGATCAAGAAGATGCGTTTTGCGGGCTACTTCTTGATTGTCTGGGACTTCATTCACTACGCGCGGGCGCAAGGCGTGCCGGTGGGGCCGGGGCGAGGTTCTGCAGCCGGGAGCCTGGTAAGCTACGCGCTGCGAATCACCGATGTGGATCCGCTCGAATACGATTTGCTTTTTGAGCGCTTTCTGAACCCTCAGCGCGTCTCGCTGCCGGACATTGACATTGACTTCTGCATGCGGCGGCGCGGCGAAATCATCGAGTATGTTACGCAGAAATACGGGCGGGAGAATGTCGCGCAAATCATCACCTTCGGGACGATGGCGGCGAAGGCCGCCATCAAGGACGTGGGCCGCGCGCTGGATATGCCCTACGGCGATGTGGACCGCCTGGCGAAGCTCATCCCCAACCAGTTGAACATCTCTCTGGACGATGCGCTCCAGCAGTCCCCGCAGCTTCGTTCGCAAATCGAGGGCGATGAGCGCCTGCGCGACCTGATGGACGTGGCCAAGCGGCTCGAGGGGCTGGCGCGCCACGCTTCGACACACGCGGCCGGCGTAGTGATTTCGCCGCAACCGCTCACAGAGATCGTCCCGATCTACAAGTCGAACCGCGAGGAAATCACGACGCAATACGACATGGGGGCTCTGGAGCGGCTGGGCCTGCTGAAGATGGATTTTCTCGGTCTGACCACGCTGACGGTGCTCGATGACGCCGTGCGCATGGTCCAGCAGAATCGCGGCATGGCGCTCGAGCTCGACCGCCTGCCCTTGGATGACGCGGAAACTTACCAGCTGTTCGCCCGTGGCGACACGACGGCGATTTTTCAATTTGAATCGCACGGCATGCGCGACATCCTGCGGCGGTACCAGCCGACGCGCCTCGAGGATCTCACTGCGCTCAACGCACTCTACCGCCCCGGCCCGATTCAGGGCGGAATGATCGATGACTTCATCAACCGCAAGCAGGGCAAGAAGAAAGTCAGCTACGACCTGCCCGAGCTCAAGGAAATTCTCGAAGAAACCTACGGCGTCATCGTGTACCAGGAACAAGTGATGCAGATCGCCAACCGCCTGGCGGGGTTCACGCTGGGCGAAGCGGACATCCTGCGCCGCGCCATGGGGAAGAAGAAACGGGAGGAAATGGCGGCGCAGCGGGAGAAATTCATGGTGGGCTGCCGCGCCAACAAAGTTGCGGAGAAGAAAGCGGAGCGCATCTTCGACCTGATGGCAGAGTTTGCCGGATATGGCTTCAACAAATCTCACTCCTGCGCCTATGCTCTGCTGGCTTATCAAACTGCCTACCTCAAGTCGCATTACCCGGTGGAGTTCATGGCCGCGCTGCTGACCTCGGAAACGGGAAGCACGGAAAAGGTAGTGAAGTATATCCACGAGGCGCGCGGCATGGGCATCACGGTCCTCCCGCCGGACGTTCACGAAAGCGGGCTGTACTTCACTCCAGTGGGGGAATCCATCCGATTCGGCCTGGCCGCCGTGAAAAACGTTGGGGAAAACACGGCGCGCGCGATTTGTGAGGCGCGCACGCGAAGCGAAAATTTTCAGACGTTCTTCAAGTTCTGCGAGGTCCTAGATGCCCGCGTCCTCAACCGGCGCGTGCTCGAAAGTTTGATCAAGTCCGGGGCGTTGGACGCGCTGGGCGGACGTTCTCAATTGATTGCCGTGGTTGACCGCGCGCTGGAGCGCGCCCAGAAGGTGACGCGAGCAAGGGGCTCCGGCCAGCACGCTATGTTTGCGGGCAGCTACGAGCCCGTAGATTACGAGGCACTGCCCGATGCCGCCGAGTGGAGCGAAGAAGAGCGGCTGGCGGGCGAATATGCAGTGCTGGGATTCTACGTGTCGGGACATCCTCTGGAGAAATACGCCGGCCGATTGAAAGAACTCAAGGCCGTGGATCTTGGGGCCGTGGAAGGCCGCCGCAGCGGGGAAGAAATCACCGTTGCCGGCATCATCGTGTCCATACGTCCGATGCGCTCGCGGAAGGGCGCGCGCTGGGCGATTTTCACGTTGCAAGACCTCACCGGCATTCAGGAGTTGCTGGCTTTCCCGGAAGCGTGTGCGCGGATGGAAGGTATTCTGAAAGTCGGAACCGCGCTGCTGATCAAAGGACGAGTCAACATCGAGGAAGCGGGGACGCGCGTCGTAGTGGTCGAGGCGCATCCTCTGGAGCAAATGGCGGAGCGGGCTCCGGCGCTCATGCGCGTGCGCGTGG
>WNGL01005359.1_pt1 | contig 17790 bp, 15 predicted proteins | sample 5400591 | NCBI WGS metagenome assembly WNGL01 (sample SAMN13153377, study PRJNA577476) | soil metagenome | isolation source: 80 cm soil or saprolite under Garry oak tree replicate 1 | place: USA:California | collected 2016-06-15 | reverse complement strand
ATAGCAATGCACTCTGTCTCAGGAGAACCGCACGTCCTTGCCGGGATCCATCTCGAAGTCTAAAACTAAAGAATCCTCCGTGTTTGGCTTGATCACTTCCTCCACAAACTTCACGTAGATCGAGTCTTCGCGAAAAATTCCGTATTTGTCCATCGACTCAAAATCGATGGCGATGAAGAACGGCCATTCCAGTTCCGGGTCAATGCGCTTGCCGCATTTGATGCTGAGCACCTCCGGAATTTTCAAGAGTTGCATCCGCGCGTTCATCATCATCTCTTCCACACGGGCCGGCGTGACCTCGGGGTTGAGTTTATAGAGGACGACATGATGAACCATGAGGGTAAAGCTAATAGGCGTTTCCCATGCGGCGCGCAAGTCAGAATCCATTGCCCGAGCGAAGCAAGACAAGCGTCGCTTGATTGACGCCCTTCGGCGCATATACGCGAAGCGGTTCAGCGGCGGTGCGGTGATTACTAAATGCTGACTCGCCGGACGGCTCGAGTATGGATAATTTGACAGGTAGATGACTTTGAAGGAACAAGCCGCAGAGATTTCCGCAAATCTGGAATATCCCGCGTGTCCGTTATGCCAGAGCGACCGGCGTCGGTTTCCGTTTCGTTTGCGCGGCCCTTACAGCGTGGCGCGCTGCATAGAATGCGGATTCCATTACCTTTATCCACGGCTCATCGAGAGCGCTATGCAAGAGGCTTATCGCCAATCATCGTATTACGAAGGCGGCGCGTGCGGCTACGCGGACACGAGCTACACCGCCCAGGAATCAGCGTTGCGGGCAACGTTTAAACGTCTCCTGCACAACCTCGCCAAACGCGGTTTGACTGGTGGCGATCTTTTGGAGGTCGGCTGCGGCTATGGATATCTGCTTGATGAGGCGCGTTCATTGTTCGATCGCCGTGTCGGAACAGAATTTTCAGCACAAGGCGCAGAGATCGCAGGTGCAACAGGTGCCGAAGTGTTTGTCGGAGGCATTGAAGAGGTTCCCGCTGAACGCAAATTCGATTGCGTGATCGCAACGCAAGTAATCGAGCACGTTTACGAACCCCTGACATTCCTTAGGCAACTAGCCAGTCGCACGAAGCCCGGCGGCCACATTATTGTCGCTACGCCAGACATACGAGGCGTATTGAGGAGGGCCATGGGCCGACGTTGGCCATCTTTCAAGGCGCCTGAGCATGTGCTTTACTTCGATTTCTGGAGGTTAAGCGCGTTGATGCATAAAGCTGGACTGACAAATGTTCGCCGGCTTCCCTACCCACACGCTTTCCCAATGGGTTTGATCGTGGCTAAATTTGGATTCGCAATACCGCCCCTGCTTGCTCGTTTAAAAGTATGGGTGCCTGCAACGACGGTTGCTGCTTATGGACGAGTCTCAAATGCGTAGCACGGAAGCAACGCAGCCATTCCTTTCGGTTGTTATGCCCATTTTTCGCGAAGGCACTCATCTGCCTGCCTTTCTTACCGCAGTCCGCAGCTCACTGGAGGAATGCAACCTGCCGTATGAACTTGTGCTGGTTGACGACGGCTCGCCCGACGACACATGGCAGGTGATAGCAGTTCAAGCTAAAAACTTTCACGGGTTGCGCGCCCTGCGACTAAGCCGGAATTTTGGTAAGGAATCGGCCTTATGTGCAGGGTTAGAGCACGCTCGGGGAAACGCGGTGATTATCCTGGATGCCGACGGGCAACACCCGCCATCTCTGATTCCGGATATGGTGCGCCTATGGCAGAGCTCCGAAGCCGACATTGTGGAAGCAGTTAAACGCAGACGCGGGCGCGAATCATTATCCAGTAAATTTGGCGCCCAGCTGTTCTATTTCATACTGAACAAATTGTCCGGATTCCATTTTAAGGGCGCATCCGATTTCAAGCTGATGAATCGCAAAGCCGTCGATGCGTGGCGGGAAATGCACGAGCGCAACGTGTTCTTTCGGGGAATGACTGTGTGGATGGGTTTCACCACCATCCAGATTCCTTTTGAAGTAGTTCCACGCTCGGCGGGTCGTTCAACGTGGTCAGTATTAAAACGACTTAAGCTAGCTCTAATCGGAATCACTGCCTTCTCCTCGTTTCCGTTGCATTTAGTGACATTTGCGGGTGTGGTCTTCCTGGGCTTGTCCGTTCTGCTGGGGCTGGAGACGTTGTATCTTAAGCTTGTAGGTCGCGCAGTCAGCGGCTTTGCTACCGTGATTCTCCTGGAGCTGATCATCGGAAGCTTGCTGATGATTAGCCTCGGTATTATCGGCGAATACCTCGCTCGGATTTATGAAGAGGTAAAAGGCCGACCTCGTTACATTGTAAAGGAATCAATCGAGGTTGGTGGGGTGAATCAAGATTCTCGCGATAGCAGCGACGGATGATCTCTCCGGGCATGGAGAGTTGGCTGTTTGTTACAGATCGATAGCGCTCACATGATTCCCGCCCATGTTTAGAACGTAGAGCTTCCGATTCACCAAGGCCAGGGCTGATGGCCCCTCGAATCTATCCGGGGGCTTTGGCGTCAACGTGCCGAGCCTGGTTCCGTTCAAATCGAAAGTGAGCACCGCGTCCATGTTGGCGCTCGACGCGTACAATCGACGCGCCTTTGAATCTATGGCCAGGTCTTCAAAGCCAACTGGCCGGCCCCATTCGGGAATTGACCATTTAGTTAGAAACTTTCCATGTGAGTCAAATAACTGTATTCGTTTGTTACGCGGATCGGCGACATAGACTTTATTGGTGATGGGATCCACTGCGACCGAAGTAGGATCGTCAAACTGCCCGTCGCCATTCCCTTTACTGCCCCAAGCTGTCACCGCCGTTCCATCGGGGCCGAACTTAACGATTCGGGCATGGCCTTGGTCAACTACATAGATCGAGTCATCAGCGCCAATAGCAATCCGGCGCGGTCCATAAAATCCGGGTTCAGGACCTTTCCACTCAGTGACGAACGTTCCATCAGGCGCTAGTTTCTGCACACGATGATTTCCAGCTTCTGCCACGTATATATTGCCAGTTCGGTCAATGGCGATCCCATTAGGGTCTCCTAACTGTCCGTGGCGGCTTCCTTTGGTTCCTATGATGCTCAGAAAGGTGCCGCTCGTCGAGAATTTCTCGATTCGCCCGTTGTTCGTGTCAGAAACGAGAATGTTGCCGTTCAGATCAACAGCAATGCCGGTAGGAGAATCAAATTCGCCTTTTCCGCTTCCCCCGCCGCCTTCAAACATGTTAGTCACACCTTTCGGCAGGGACCTAAGCTGAGTAGGTGATGTCTCCGGTGTTACTTGAACAGGAGTAGCAGGCAATGCACTCACGCGTTCCTTGAACTGGCGAATGTTCTTGCTAGGGATATTTAAGACGTAAAACGTCCGAACTCTTCCCCCAAAGGAAAACGAAATAGAGTCCTCGGTTCCGAGATCGCGGAGCGATTGGAACATTCTGATTATTCTTTCGGTCTTTGGATCTCTTTCCCAGATCAGCTTCAGATCTTTGTTGCCCGGAACATAACTGAGGATGGCTTTTTTATTCGCGTTCCATACATCCTGCTCGGTCATGACATAGAAAAAGGGCAAGCCGGCACAAAAAGAGAGGATTTTGGCGTCATCATAATCATGCAAGAATAGATGAATGATTGAATACGCGTCATTTTGGCAGATCAATGTTTCATACGGAGCATCGGGGATGTCTTTAACGCGGTTGAACTCATCACGTTCCAGCCGCGGGGGTTCGGGGTGTTGTTGGCCGGCTACGACATGTTTTAAGAACCGTGACACAGCGACCTGATGTTGCGCATGGTGGTGGATCGAAAACGGACTTTTCGTCTTGGCGTAGATATATCGAATCGATGGACCAAGGCCGGTTAGAAGTATTGACGCTGCGACAACACCGAGAACAATTTGCACGCCTCGCCACGGCCGAAGCTTCAACAGCCCAGCAAGCGTGAAGCTCATTAGGATGATCCAGAATGGGATTGCAAGCAACAGCCGCTGCTCAACGGCAGCTCCCCCCGTAATAAATACTCCTACGACCGGAAGCGTTGCCAGCAGCACGACCTCAAAACGCTTCTGCCAAAGAGCTAGCACAAAGCCGGGCAGTAAAAGCCAGTAATATGGCAACGGAATAGGCAAAAAATCCGGAAACAAAAGCCGAGGCCCAAAATGGGCAGCAAAAAAACAGTTCCAGAGCCCGGTCACATAATATCGCATATCATTAGGGGCCGGGGTTCCCCGCACCGCGTCCCAGAAACGGTGAATGTACGTGCCTTCATAATATGTATAGTGTTCGCGATTGAAGATGATGTAACAGAGAATTGGCGTGGCAGCCGCTAAAAAGCTATAGACGATAACGGCCAGCGAGCTCCACGCGACGGTTCGCTTTAAGCTCCTCCAATAAAACACAGCGTACAGCGGCGCAGCTATCACAAGCGCCAGCAGATATTGCTTGCCGGGTATGGAGCTGGCTAAACAAAGCCCTGCCGCAATCCCGCCCAGAGACAAGGCAAAACAAGAAGCCTTTCTAAACCCCAGATGCAGGAAATAGACAGAAGCGACGCAGAACACAATCGTCATCGGGTAACGGTATCCAACGAAAGTGTAAATGAATGCAAAGGGGAGGAAGTTAAAGCTCAGCGCCGCGATTGACGTGACAATGTAAGACTCAAAGAACAGGTCAACTAGCAAGAGCGTGAACACAAAGGCCGTCAGCCAAATAACAAAGAGCGCTGCTTCATACGACAGGATATTAAAGCCGAATAGCTTAAGAAAACCCCACACATAGTAATGAAACAGGGTTTCTCGTGAAATAATGCCATGAAACCAGGCCGCCTGATATGGATGACCGATAACGTAACTTTTTAGATACCCGAGGTCATTGCCGGACTCATCAAAAAGTGCGTCTCCGTTCCACGGCGCGGTACGGAAATTCCAGAGGTGCGAAATGACAAAGAACAGGATCCAGAATAGAAAGAATGCTGTCTTCAGCTTTATTAGGGACTTGAAACCGGTCGCCAGGCCACGGGGGTCTGGCAGGAAGGCGCAAAGCAAGAAGAACATGCTAAGCAGCCAACCGATCGGCTGCCACGGATCTCCCCAAGCCGATTTCCGGTAGTGCGCCGCGCCACCCCAGGCGCAAATCACCAGACTGAGAACTGACAAGCCGAGCAAGAGAATCCTCGGTGTAAGAAGTCTGGATTTTAGATGAGGTAAGTCCACAAGCCTGTGTATCTGTTCTGCAGGATCAATCGGCTAAACGATGATGGTTATCCGACCCGATAGCTCACGAATTCACTACAGATCGATCGCGCTTACGCGATTCCCATACATGTTTAGGACGTAGAGCTTCCCATTCGCCAACGTCAAGGCTGATGGCCCTTCAAGTCGATCCGGCGGCTTTGGCGTCAAACTGCCAAGCCTGGTTCCATTCAAATCAACAATGAGCACTGCGTCGATGTTCGCGCTCGATGCGTATAGTCGGCCCGCCTTTGAATCGATGGCCAAGTCTTCGAAGCCAGCTGGCCGTCCCCATTCTGGGATTACCCATTTAGTCGCAAACTTCCCGTTTTGATCAAATACTTGGATGCGTTTGTTAATTGGATCGGCGACATAAACTTTACCGCTGGTGGAATCAACGGCGACGGAAGTAGGGTCATTGAATTGTCCATCGCCAGAGCCTTTGCTGCCCCAAACCGCCAGCACTCGGCCGTCAGGACTGAACTTAACGATTCGCGTGTGGCCCTGATCAACGACATAAACGGAGTCGTCAGGGCCAATAGCGATCCGGCGCGGGCCGTAAAATCCAGGTTCCGGGCCTTTCCACTCGGCGATGAACGTCCCGTCGGGGGCGAGTTTCTGCACGCGGTGATTGGAGCCGACTTCTGCTACGTAAATATTGCCACCGCGGTCGATCGCGATCCCATTCGGCTCTCCTAATTGTCCCCGCCCGCTTCCTTTGTTTGCTATCGTGCTCAGAAAGGCGCCGGTCGGCGAGAATTTTTCGATGCGTCCGTTATTCGTGTCGGCGACCAGAACATTCCCATTAGGATCAACAGCAATTCCAGTCGGTAAATCAAATTCTCCTTTCCCAGTGCCCTTGCCGCCTTCAAACATATTAGTTGCGCTTTCAGGGAGGGAACTGAGCTTGGGAGGCGCTGTGTCTGGCACCTTGTAAATAACCAGTCCGTTGTACCGGCTGTCTTCAAACACTTTCGGGAAGTAGGTGGCGTAAAGTTGTTGGTTTGGACGCTTGATGAACTGACCCTGCTGAACCGCATTGTCGTAGGCCACATAACTGATGCCATTCTCTTTCAAAAGATGATATACTTTCCAAGGATCCTTGTTCTCGAACAGATCTGTGTAAAGCCTGTCGTACTTGCTCGCGTTGTAACCGGCTGACCATCCGTAGTAAGGCCAGCCATACAACACTCGGCGTCCAGCCATCAGGATAGGATGATTGACGAAGCGATCCGTTAGAAAGATATCTCGCGGCTTCGTGTTTTTCTTCAGCCAATCGATTAATGGATCGTTCTTATAAGTCACTTCGCTCCAGCCGGTGTTGTGGATTGGAAAGAAATCAACGACGCCACCCGGGATGACCAAAAGGAAGAGAATAGTCGCAACGAATTTCCCGGGCAGCGTAGTTCCGCCCAGTGAGAGACGCCATAAACGCCACAGAGCAAAGGCGACGAAGAGGTTGGCAATAATTACCCAAATGTGCAAAAATTTCTGATTGGCAAAGACTTCGATGGTGAACTGGAAACAAAATGCGACTCCAAGCAGGCTCAAAGCTGCCAGGAACAGGCGCCTTTGGAACCAGCTAGCAAAAATCAGCGCCAGAGCGACCAACAACCACTTGAAGCCAAAGGTGAAGCCAAGGTACTTGGCAACATTCGCGGCCGTGGGTTGTTCAACCATATAGCCCCAGTGAAGGAGACGCGGCATCTGTGCCCTGCCGCTCCCAGTGCTTAAATAGAGCATCTGCGGCAGTGCGATAACGCCCGCCGTGACAGCCAGGACTAACATTTGCCCCCGAAGCGGAAATAAGAGAAACAGAACTCCCAACACAGCGGCCGCTGCAATAAATACCGCGCTGTTCCACATCGGCAGAAGACCGAGGAGGACCCCTGAAAAAATGAAGCCTGGCAAGCTGGCGCGAAAGGTCTCTCCCGTGATGACTGCTTCTTGGTTTGCTTCTGTTGCTAATGATACAGAAGGCATTTCGGTTTTTGGTTCTGACAGGCTTTCGAACGGGGCAGCATGGTCGGAGAGATTGTCCGGTGCGCCTTCGGGTAACGCATCGGGCGATGGCGCGACCGGGTCAGCAGGTAGGTGTGCTCTGGGTTGCTTTGCCGGTAGCGTGCGATAGCGGATGACCAGAAAAACGAGTACGAGCAGGAATATCCCGATTGCGCTGGCAAAATGCCGCTGATTGAGAAACGTGACTTGCGACCAGGTGCCCCACATTTCCCCGCGATAAGGGAAGATGGTTGGGAGAAATTCGCGCTGTTGTCTGATGGCTTGAATCGCAGCGCGGACTGAACCTTGTCTGTAAATGAAGGGAACGTAAGAGAGCGAGCCAAAAAAGAAAAAAAGAAAAGAGCCCAGGCGCCCCACTGTGCGGGAATTGAAAACAACCTCGCCTAGCGTCATCGCCAATATCAGCATTGCCACCAATGTGACTATGCTCAGCAGGTTAAGACTCCACGCCGGGTTTAGTCCGAGGAATTCAAGATTTCCTGCCTGAAAGTAGAAGAGGAAGTGGTAACGGATGCGGTCCCCTGAGAAGTGCGGATACTCCGTGGGAAAGTTATGCCCGACGGCGAAGCTCTGCATGATCGCAGTGTTCGGCCCGAAATCGCTGTACTGTGCGTTGGAGATCTGCAGCTTGCTGCCGGTGGAATTGAAGGAGGCGAACATCATCCAGGATACGAGGGCCACGTATCCGGCGATGAGTACCCAATCAGCTATGCTCGAACCCTTAGACCGTGGCAGGTATGAATCCGCTGCGCGGCTGTTGCTTCTGCCTAAAGTGGTCCCGCGAATTGCGCCTTTCCACCTAGGCCACGACAGCAGTGCGACCGCTGCGATAAAGAACAAAAGGTTGCCCCAAAGCAGTGGCCGTGACGCCCAAGCGAATGCCAACCCAGCCAGATACGTGAACCACGAGCTAACCAGTAGTCCCACGAGGACGGCTGCCGCAAGCCGATGTGCGACCGATACGAACTGGTAAAAGCGCCGGCAAAGAAAATCGCCCAGACAAATAGCTAATCCGAAATAAATCAGCGCCAGCATATCCAAATCCTCGGTGATTTAGTGGACAGCACAGGCGCAAACCCTAAACAGGCGATTTCTTCCGTCAAACGTGCCCCAGAGCTTTCGAATGCAGATGGCAAGGATCCGCCTACGCCAAGGCTTCGGCGGACAGGTCAAATGAACGGGCTGCCAAGAATCAGAAAGCAAATGCGAAAATATTCGCGACGCAAAAATTTTGCGTTTTCCAATTCTCTCGTGCGGCCATTTGACTCCGTGCATGAATTCCTTGCGAACGGCGAGTGCCGCTAGGGCTGAATTTGGTCAGTCCAAAGAAATTGCCAGGTAGCGATTGCATTGATCGCAACAGATACGACTAAAAGGAAGGTCTCGCTGATAGTTATTTTCGCTGGGCCGTTGCCTGTCAGCAGGAGAAACATCCAGGGTAGGAGAACCATCGCGTAACGATACGAAAACTGCCAGCTTCCGGGGTTGCCATGACACCAGAGGACGAGTGTTAAGAGGGCGATCGCTACCCATGCGACCACCTTGTATCGTCCGCCCTGACGAAAAAGGAGGCACAGGAAAGGGCTGGCAAGGAAGATTGAGCAGCCGAACCCGTTTGGTTGGATGTAAGGAAAGTAGGAAATACTCTCGAATCCTTGGAACAGCATCGTGTACATATTCCACGGAATCGCATCGATCGAGAACAGCCCGTGCTCGTACCAAGGTTCATCCCGCACTTCTGGGATGTGAATGTAGCCAAAATCGAAAATCGAATGGAACCGGGCGAAGTTATAAGCGGCGGTCAGAAGCGCGAGGATTATGGGCACGCTTAGAAATCGGGCGAGCATCGGCATGTTCTCCCGAAATCCTCGCTTGAAATTCTTCCAATTAACTGTGGTTCCATTTGGCTGACGCCACAGAAAATAAAGGTAAAGAGGCAGAGTGATCAGTAGCTCGGTTCGATTGCCAAAAGCCAGAGCGAAAAATGCTCCCGCTACGAAGGGAGACGGCCGCACCAGCGAAAAATAAAGCGCTGCGGTTTGGCACATCAGAGCCAGGCCGAGAGCGATTTGCCAGGCGCCGCCGAATCCGAGATTGCACCACGTCCAGGTTCCAAAAATTGGAAACAGCGCCAGCAAGATCCGACGAATTAACGACGCACTCTTGTGGCTGGAGTGATCGGCTCCGAATGCCGTCGCGAGCTGAAAAAAGAAATAAACGCACAAACCAGCAATGAGCGCTGCCAAGACATGTCCCGGAAAGTTATCGATCAAGCCTGCTTTCTGCAGGAGAGCAATCGGAACCATGCTAAGCACTGCTCCGAGCGGAAAAGCTGAGTAATATCTCTCACCTTGCGGGATCATTTCATTAAGCCAATCAGGCGGCTTTTCCCGAAGGCCCAGTTCGCCACGCAGCAAGGCCGAAGCAATCTGGCTTGTGTAATCCAGGTCGTGGAGCGTCGCTTTGGTCGAGAAAAAAAAGGCGAGCGCCGCAGACAGCGACACGACTGCTGCGATCCAAAATTGACGGGTAGTGTCACGCCTTTCGTGAGCCATCGGGATTCTCACTTTCACTTTTCAACTGAATGTCGCCCCAACAGTTTTTCCCAAGCAGCTCTAGTCTCGGGCGGGACGTTTTGGTCAGGACCGATCAACCAGGAAACAGTTGCAAGCGAGTTCACGGCGATCGAGAGACCGACGAGTCCGATTATCACATGGCGTGACCGGACTAAGGCCGGCCCGCCCGAACGGAGAAAGATAATGAGACAGAAGATCAGGAAAGGATAGAGATCAGCGGCGTAACGTTGGGCGAGCAAAAAATATGATAGGATGCAAAGAAATTGGGCAAAGAGAGCCACAGCCGCGCCCCGCTCGAATGCGTCGGCACCATTGCGTCGAACAAGACATATGAGTCCCATTATGGCACCGAAAACAAGCCAGCCAGAACACCATGGGAGAGGAAGATAGACTTCGCTAAAGTCGTTCGAATAGAGAAAGGGATGATCATAGAAATGGCGATCTGCCCCTAAGAATGGCGGCTCTCGATGAAGGGATGGAAAACGAAGGCTGAAGTAGTCAGCGAAGCTGTTGAGGATTCGGCGCGGGCTGAACACGCCAAATTTGTGGGCAAATTCGCTATGAACCGGGTTGATGTAGTAGTCGAAGTTCACTCCGGTGAGGCTGCCGAATTTTGCGTAGCTAAGCCAAATGAAAAAAGTGAGCGCGGCGCCAAGCGGGAGAACCAGGGTCGTGAGATTAGTTACTCGATTCTCGCGCGGTAATCCGAGAGCAAGAAATGGCGCGATACAGATAAAAGGCGCGCCAAACGTCACTCGGGAGAGTAGAGCGCCGCCAGCACAAAACGAGAATCCCAGCAGTGCACCTGTCAGGGCGCTGCCCTCGGCCTGTCGCGAGCGGAAAGCGAAGAAGATCGCGCCGAGCGATAAGGCCAGTCCCCAGATGATGGCTTCGTCGTAGATGGACAGATTCCCTAGCAGCAAAAGCAACGGTGAGCCGAACGCGAAGCCGAGTACGCACGCGTTGCCCAGCCAGTTGCGCGCGCGCGATGAAAGCGGGGAAGAATATAAGGCGGTGCGCACCAGGCCGGCAAAGGCGAACAGCGCGATGACTCCCGCGCAAAATCCTGAAATCCGCGACCATTTCCCATGTCCCGCTGGGTAAACGAAATTCAGTGGAATACGCAGGAGCGCTGGGAACGGACCAAAGTACATACGCGCGTGACCGTTCACGATCATTGCTTCATGGCCGATCGCCTCCACATCGACGTCTACGTTGCCGCACAGAAAATGTTCCGCCTGCGAATCATAAGCGTCGCCGAGCACCTCCTTAACGAAAATCTGGCGCCCTCCTGTTGTGACAAACACCCAAAGAAGCGCGCTCAACAGGAAAGTGAGCGGCAGAAGCCGGGGAGCCGCGGGAGAACTCAGAGGACGCTGATTACTTTCTGAAATCGAGTGCGCCCTTCTTGAGGGCGTAAGCGTAGCCCACCATCAGGATCGTGATGAAGCTGAGCATGCTCCAAAAAATGACGCTGCTCTGTTTGATCGCATCACGGTAAACGACCGCCCACGGATACATGAACACGATCTCGAGGTCGAAAAGGATAAAAAGCATCGCCACCAGATAGAACTTCACGCTGAAGCGCGGTAGCCGTTCCCCCTGCGGGATCATCCCGCACTCGTAGGGTAAATCTTTGGCTTTGGTGCGTGTTCCGCGCTTGCCCACCAATACGCTGACGAGCAGCGCGGAAACCGCAAACAGCATTGCGACGAGGATTTGCAGGAGGACCGGCAAATATTCGCGCAGCATTCCGGGAGTCTGGCCTGAAGCCAATCCGTTGTGAAAGGTGGCCTATCTTACCCCGGCGAGATGACCATTCTGCTGGGCAATGGCATTGGCCAAAGCCGACGGCAAGCCCTTGTACTTCTTGCCATTTTTCCTGACCGCGCCCCGTGCAACGAGATTCTGTAGTTTCTCGTAAGCTCGCAGTCGCAGCATTTCTTCGCCGCCGCTTGCAGCGTTCCGGGCCCGAAGATTCTCGTGCACAATATCGAAAAGCTGCTTAAACTCAAAGGAAGAGCGTCGGGAGAGGACAGCAACCAGCTCCTCAGTTACCAGGTCAGGAACACGCCGGGAGAATGCATTTTTCTTTAGAATAGCCATAAGGCGAAAAAGATAGCACGTTTTCCATAGGTTGCAGCAGTTTTCTTCCCCTTTCTTTCCGGCAGAATATACAGTGCCGAAATGGCGCGACAGGCTCCCTACCTATGGCGTAGGAGATGGGCTGGGTGTAGGTCGCGGCGTGGCTGTAGCGGTGGAACCCCAGCCGGTCACACCCCCACCAGCCTTTTGTCGTGCACCCGCGCCGAGGCCGCTAAGAATAGCAAGGCCGATTGCCGATTGATCCAGCGTAATTGGTCCAACTGATTCGGCCACATAGCCGTCGCGATCATATCTTTGCGAGGAGACGATAGGGCTCAAGTGCTTCGTAATGATCTCCGGCGATGGCACCTTGGTAGGATCGACCGAACCAGCCACTGCCGGCATGAAAGCCGCAGCCATTAACAACATTGGACGAAGCGAAGCGTCGAGTCGGGAATACAACAGTCCCGTATCGACGTAGGCAAAAAAATTCGTCGGCGCCGGCAGCAACCGCGAGGCAGCTTTGTAAGTTTGGGAACCCGAAAGCTCGGACGAGGCGGCCCCGCTGCGTTTCATGGCCTCTTCCACCGAGACTGGGTTAAAGCCGGCGATAAGAATCCGATCGGATAAGCCGATCGTTGGAGTGATCGCGACGAGACTCGCAGCCGACTGCTTCGAGAAATAGCGGATGCCGTCCTTCTCGGCGTGCGTCCAAGTCGCGTTTGCATCGGCACCAATAAGGGTCTCCACGATCTTGCCGGCTTTGGCCGCGTCCATCACCGGCAACGTCAGAAGCAAAGACGGCCACTGCGCGCTGGAGGGCCAGGCCGCAAGCGATCCCAGCTCGAGTCCAAATGCAGCTTTCCAATCATCAGCGGCCACCCCGCTATCGGCAAGCGCCTGAAAAATTTTGGCGCCAGCAAAGGCCGCCGCCTGGTTTAGGATGTCGATTCTCTCCCCGAGATTGAGAAGCATCGACAGATAAAAGAACGTCTCTTTCGTCCCGAGCGAGACGGAAGACCGGGTGAGCGTGATACCGCGCTCTAGCCTTGGCATCCCGAGAAAAAACACGTCGTGTATTTTCCCGTTCTCGAACCGCGTCGAACCGGCGATGCAGCGCATTTTCTCGAGCATCGTTGATTCGCCCGGAGCTGGGCTTGATCGAACAGTAGCGCGCAGCGCCGCAAGCCGATCGGAAAATATCTTTGGCTGCAAATAAAAGAATGCCGCGTAATTGGAGGGCCGGTGCGCGACGGCTGCGCGATATGCTCCGTCGTCGTCGAGTGTGCCTTCTGGATTTTTAGCGCGATGATCTGCGCGGTCGAGCAGTGCCTTTAATCCCGTCAGGTCCGTCGCTGCAAAAAACCATGGACGATCATAGGTCGTCGCGAGAGTAAACGGAGGCGCCGTGACCAGCTCGATTTCGTGGCGCTGATATTGCAGCTTCTCGCGTTTCGCGCCCGTAGTTTGTTCCTGAAATGTCGAGCGCCATCTGCTGATGACTCGCTCCGCCTCTTCTTCGCTGCCACGAAAACGGAAGCCGCCTACGAATCTTGGGTTGTTGTTATCCAGAGTGGTCAGAGCAAAAAAGGCGTGCTTCGGATCGAGTTGCTCGATCTCCTGCAGCGTGTGAGAAGCCGCATTTGTCTTCGGAAGGTTGCTCAGTCCCGCAAGTGCGGGACGCAAAAAATCCTGCACCGCCGGTTCGCGATACAGCTGATAAATATCGCAGTGATGCCAATCATCGCGGGTTCGATTAAAGTCCGGCAGATGCGCCAGAAAAATTGTTCCTTGAGGCAAAAGCGTGCTTACCGGAGCACTCGAAATCTGTAGGGAAACCTTCCAGTAGTACCAACCAGCGAATACCGCGACGGCGAGCGCGATGATTACGAAGATCAGACGTCTCATGGAGGCGAAACTGTAGCGGCAGGCGTCTCGTTGCGAAAATTAAATAATCGCAGCTCCAAAGTCTTATGCAGCTGACACGGCGGCTGCCACAGAAACGAAAATCACGCCCGCGGATGAAATTGCCGATGCACAGCTTTAAGCCGCTGTTGATCGACATGCGTATAGACTTGCGTAGTGGAAATATCGGCGTGGCCCAGCATTTCCTGGATGATCCGCAGATCGGCGCCGTTCCCGAGCAGATGTGTCGCGAAACTGTGCCGGAGAAGGTGTGGGTAAACATTTTTCCCCAGCCCCGCGCGGCGCGCGTGCTTTTTTACGATTTGCCAGATACGCGCTGTGGTTAATTTAGTGCCGCGCTGGGAAAGAAAAATCTCGCTGCTGCTACGCCGTTTCACAAGTTTCGGCCGCTCCGCCGAGAGATAGGCTGCCAGCGCTTCGCACGCTTTTCGACCCACTGGCACCAGGCGGGTCTTGTTCCCTTTTCCAGTCACACGCACAACACGCTCTTCGAAATTGAAATTCTCCAAGCGCGCATTTGCCAGCTCGGAAATGCGCAAGCCGCTAGCGTAAAGCAACTCGATCATCGCGCGATCGCGCAAGCCGTGAACAGCTTTCGTGTCGATCTTTTCGAGGAATTGCTCCACTTGCAATTCGTTGAGCGTTTCCGGGAGATAGCGCTCGATGCGCGGGAGCGCCAACGCCTCGGCTGGGTCTCGTTCAATTATTTGTTTACCTGCCAAAAACCGGAAAAAAATCTTCAATGCAACCACGATGAGCTTGATCGAAGAGGCGGAAAGGCCCGTGCGTTTGCGATCAGCAAGATATTCGCTGATCATCGGTAGAGTCACAGCGCGCGGATTATTGATTTTTTTATTGGTGGCACACCATTGTGCGAATTCGCTTAGCGATCTTTGCGTGGAGAGCTGGTAATTTTCAGAAAGACCGCGCTCGACTGCGAGGAAACGGATAAACGAGTCGATTGAGTCTTCCACGAGTCAAAGCTAAGTGAGGAGTGAATAGTGACTAGTGAAAAGTTGGGAAGCCGTGCCTGATCGCGACGTTATTGACAAGCGAAGGTTAAATGCTGGATGTTTCTTTTGCCATGAGCCTGGACTTAAACAGCATCCTGAAAGATTGGCCGCACGAGAACGGCAGCATCAAAGTGCGCAAGGTCGCCGGCCTGGATGGCCATCAAAAGCGGGCGGCCCGGGCCGAGGGTAAGGGCGAGACTTACGAGCTTACGCCTGAGCAATGCGCGGAACTTCAACAGGAAGGCATCCAATATTATCATCGTTACCTGAGCCTGTTTCAGATCAACGATTTCGAAGGGGTGGTGCGCGATACGCAACGCAATCTCGACCTTTTCACGTTCGTCGCCGAGCACACCGACCGGGAGGAGTTTTCCTGGAGCCTGCAGCAGTTCCGGCCTTACGTGCTCATGATGAATACGCGCGCCAAGGCATCCATTCTTCTCGGCCAGGGAAAATTTGCCGAGGCCATAGCCGAGATTGAGCGCGGTCGCGAGGCGATTGTGGACTTCCTGCAGCAGTCCAATTTTCCGGAGTTGGTGTCGAAAAGCTCGGAGATCGCGTTTCTCGACGAATGGCTCGAAGAAGTGAAGGCGAAGCGCCCGCTTTCGAAGCTGGAGATCATGCAGCGCGAGATGGAAACTGCGATTGCAAAGGAACTTTACGAGCGCGCTGCTGAGTTACGCGACGCGATCAAGCTGCTGAAGACGCAGAAGCAGGCGTAACACTCCCGGCTAGCAGCAGCCAGTAAAATTGTCTTGGTAACATGAAAATCGCATTCTATTCGCTCGCTCTGAGCGTTTGCGTCATCCTTCCAATCCGAGCAGATCTCACGATCGTCTATTCCACGACAGTGCAACCCGCGAGCCAGGGTCAAAAAGTGCAGACTACCCCCAACGCGATCGCTGCCGCTACTAATATGACCATTAAGGTCAAAGGCGACAGAGCGCGCATTGATGCTTCTTCGCAAATCAGCGTAATCTTCGATGGACGAACCGGCGAGTTGATCAATCTGTTGAACGACCAAAAGACGGTCGTCCGCATTTCACCGGACAAAATGAGAGCGATCGCTGATATGTTAAACAAGTTCAACAGCAAGCAAGCAGGCTCGGAAAAGCCCAGACTTACACCCACGGGGCAGAGGGAAACAATCAATGGTTATGATACCGAGCAATACACCTACGATGGACCGGATTTTAAGGCGACTTACTGGATCGCGCCGAACTACCCGAACGGCGCGGCAGTCCTGACGCAGCTCCAGTCGATTAAATCTGAGTTTTGGGACGCGGCGAATACGAAAATGCCAGACTTTCGCGATTTCCCTGGGTTACCGATCCGAATGCGAATGATCGTCGCCACGGAAAACCTGGCAGGCGGGCATGGGGCCGACGCCTCGGGCCATCCTACGGAAATTATCAGCACGATCACCGGTGTAGGCCTCGACTCGATTGCCGACAACCAGTTTACGGTACCTGCTGATTTTAAAGAAACGAAGCTGCCAGATATCTTTAATAAAAACACGGCTCCAGCTGTGTCCCCCGGCCGGTAGCATCAGTCTGAGTTGAAACGCGCTTCACGGTTTCTGTAGCGGCAGACGTGTCGCCTGTACAGCCGCGATGGTTGCACCCGGCGCGGCTGCTTTTAGAGTTTGTAGCCATGCCTTCGTTTGTGCTGGCATCCAGTTCACCAAGGCGGGCTGCGTTGCTGTTCGACAGTGGATTTGAATTCGAAATCGCACCGCCGCGGCTCACGGAAAAATTTGATGTCGCTCTTACGTTACGCGAGCTCACGCTCTGGAATGCCATTCGCAAAGGAATGTCCGTCGCGCAAACAAGGCCCGATGCCGTTGTGCTCGCAGCCGACACGCTCGTTGCGCTGGAGAATGAAATCATCGGCAAGCCTGCTGATTTAAACGAGGCGGCCCAGATGCTCCGGCGCCTGAGCGGACGAACTCACGGGGTTTGTTCGGCCGTTCTAATTTATCATCAGACATCGGGGAAAATGGCAGTTTTTCATGACATTTCGCGTGTCCGTTTTCACCGCGTGAGCGACGCAACGATCAAAAAGTACCTGGCGAAAATCGATCCGCTAGATAAGGCCGGTGCTTACGCCGCGAAGGGAAGCGGCGCGGAAATCATCGCAAAAATCGAAGGCTCATTCACAAACGTCGTCGGCCTGCCGATGGAAAAAACAATCACCGCACTCGCAAAATTCTGCATACGGCCAAGAGACGCCTAACGTCTGGTTCAGCGATTCGTTACGCCGCCAGCCGAAATCAGGAGGCGAGCAACTGCTAAAACGAACACTAAAATTGGAATTACCAGGCTGAGACCGTTCAACAAGAATCCCGCCGTAGCCAATTTCCCCGCTGATGTTGGTCTACGTCTGACGCTGAGTGCTGCGAAGAACCCAGAAGTCGCGAGCGCAAAAACGATCAATCCAAAGAACGGCAACCCCCAAATAATATCGCTGCCACCTTTACCGAATGGAGGCATTTCCATGAGCGACATGAAAACCAGAACTTCAGTTCCGAGCGCAACGACTGCTGTAATTAAGGAGAAGTACGTCAAATGATATGTTCGCGATTATCGGAGCGGAGCCGGATTGTTTTCGTCTGCAGATTATGTCGGGCTCGAATGAAACGGACCGTCTTGCTCTTCGCTCGCATCAGGATTGAATGCGTTACTGCTGTGACGCCACCGTGCGCGCGGATTCCGCGCAGCAGCGCGCTGTCGCTGATCCCGGTCGCGCAGAAAATAATGTTTTGCCCGATGGCCAAATCGTCCGCCGAATAGACTCGGTCGAGATCCTTTTCGTAGCCGTCGGCGATTAATTTTTTTCGCTCCTTCTCATCGCGCGGCCACATTTTGCACTGCATGTCGCCGCCGAGACATTTGATTCCCGCCGCTGCCAGCACCGCTTCCGGCGAACCGCCGATGCCCATGTAAA
>WNGL01003980.1_pt1 | contig 17791 bp, 11 predicted proteins | sample 5400591 | NCBI WGS metagenome assembly WNGL01 (sample SAMN13153377, study PRJNA577476) | soil metagenome | isolation source: 80 cm soil or saprolite under Garry oak tree replicate 1 | place: USA:California | collected 2016-06-15 | reverse complement strand
TCGAGCGCCCGGGCGACGTGGTGCCGGTCGACGACACGCTCCAGCCGCTCCCCGCCATCGAGACCGTGCTGCGGGCGGCGGGCGGCGGGAAGAGCCAGCTCCCGGTCCGGCTGCGGGCGGCGCTCACCGAGATCGGGACGCTCGACGTGTTCTGCGTGGCCGAGGACCGCGACGCGCGCTGGAAGCTCGAGTTCGGCCTGCGCGGCGGCGCCGAGGACGCGGGCCCCTCGGAGGTGGCCGCCCTGCCGCGCCGCTTCGAGGAGGCCCGGCAGCTCGTCGAGCTGTACTACGGGAAGAAGCCCGCTCCGGTGGACCGGCGCGACGTGAAGGGGCTCTCCCGCGCGCTCGAGAAGGCGCTCGGGCCGCGCGAACAGTGGAACGTCCCGGTGCTGCGCGAGCTGTGGGCGGCGCTCCACGCCGGGCTGGCACGGCGGCGGCGCAGCGCCGATCACGAGCGCCAGTGGCTCTCGCTCACGGGCTACGCGCTGCGGCCTGGCTTCGGCGCCCCCCTCGACGCCTGGCGGGCCGCGCAGACCTTCGCCGCCTTCGGGGAGGGGCTCCAGTTCCAGGCTGAGCCGCACAACTGGCAGGCCTGGTGGGTGCTCTGGCGGCGCATCGCGGGCGGCCTCGACGAGGCCGCGCAGAACCACATCCTCGACGCCATCCTGCCCTTCCTGCCGCCGCCCGATCCGCGGCGGCCGAAGCCGAAGGTGGCCGGCGTCCGCCCGGAAGCCCCCGACGAGATGGTCCGCCTCGCCGCCAGCCTCGAGCGCGTGCCCGCCGCCCGCAAGCACGCCACCGGCGAGGCGGTGCTCGAGCGCATCGATCGCGAAGGGCCAGCGCCGCACCTCCTGTGGGCGCTCGGCCGGCTCGGCGCGCGCGTGCCCTTCCACGGCAGCGGCCACGCTTGCGTGGGGCCCGAGATCGCCGAGGGGTGGCTTTCACGCCTGGTCGCCCTGCCCGCCCGCCCCGCCGACCTGGCCTTCCCTCTCTCACAGCTCGCGCGCATGTCGGGCGACCGCGCCCGCGACCTGTCGCCCGAGTCGCGCGTGGAGGCGCTGGCGGCGCTGCGCCGGGCGGGCGCCCCCGCAGCGCTCTTGCGCACCGTGGAGGAGCCCGTCGCGCTCGAGGCCGCCGACGAGCAGCGCATCTTCGGCGAGAGCCTGCCGGCCGGGCTGAAGCTCTTGTGACCTCCGCCTCCGAGCAGCGGCTCCGCGAGGTGCCCTGGCGCGCGCTATCCGGGATCGCGCCGGCCCTCGACGCGCCCCTCGCCGCCGTCCTCGCGAACGAGCCAGCCGAGCGGGTCGTGGATCGTTTCCTGCGGGCGCAGCGCACGCTCGGGAGCGAGCAGCGCCTCGCGGTGAAGGAGGCCATCTACGGGGTGGCCGTGTGGAGGCGGCGGCTCGCGTGGCACGGCTCCCCCTCACCCCAGCCCTCTCCCCCTGCTGGGGAGAGGGAGGTTGGGTTCAACGACCACGCGAAACTTCCTCCCTCTCCCCCGGCGGGGGAGAGGGGGGTTGGCTTCAGTGACCACGCGAAACTTCCGCCCTTTCCACGTGCGGGGGAGAGGGGGGTTGGCTTCAGCGACCACGCGAAACTTCTCCCTCTCCCTGGAAGGGAGAGGGTCGGGGAGAGGGTTGGGGCTCCTCGTCTCTTGCTGGCCGTGCTCCTCCGGGACCTCGGGGGTCTCCCGGATGCAGAGGCGCTCACCGGCCTGGCCGCAGGTACCCTCCCCGCTTCTCGCCCCCCGCCGGAGGACCCGGCGCTGCGCTTCTCGCTGCCCGATTGGCTCTGGTCGACGCTCCAGCGCGAGGCGGGCGGCGAAGCGCTGGCGATCGCCGACGCCCTGAACCTCCCCGGCCCCATCGCGCTGCGCCCGAACCTGCTCCACACCACCCCCCAGGCGCTCGCGGAGCGGCTCGCGGCGGAGGGCGTCGCCACGCGGGCAGGTCGGCTCGTCCCCTCTGCGCGGGTCGTCACTTCACCGCGGCCGAACTTGTACGGCCTCGCCGCCGAGCGCGAGGCGCTCTTCGAGGTGCAGGACGAAGCGAGCCAGCTCGTGGGGGTGCTCGTCGAAGCGAGGCCGGGGGCGACCGTGCTCGACCTGTGCGCCGGCGCCGGGGGGAAGGCGCTCCAGCTCGCGGCGCTGGTGGGACCGGGCGGCGCCGTCCATGCCGTCGACCCGGACCTCGCCAGGCTGGAACGGCTGCGAACCCGCGCCGCACGCGCCGGAGCGGGCACGATCGTGCGCATCCACGGCGCGGCGCCGCCGCCAGAGTTACGGGTCGACGCGGCGCTGGTCGACGCGCCCTGCTCCGAGCTGGGCGCGCTCCGGCGCGGCCCCGACCGGCGCTTTCACCTCGATCCGGCCGGGTTCGACGCGTTCCCTCCCCTGCAGCGACGCATCCTCGGCGCCGCCGCCGGTCACGTCCGCCCGGGCGGCCGGCTCGTCTACGCCACCTGTACGCTCCGCCGGGAGGAGAACGAGGAGGTGGCGGCCGCCTTCGAGGCGGAGCACCCGGCCTTCGCGCGCGACGGGGACTTCCAGCGCACGTGGCCGCACCGCGGCGGCTGCGATGGGTTCTTCGTCGCCGCGTGGCGTCGCGATTGACGGCGGGAGACGAGCCCTCTTCCTTACATACAGGCCGCAGAGCTGGCGGCCACCGTGCCCGGCGGCGGCCAGCCGACGCCGCCCGCGCATGACAGCGCCCCCCCGGGCGTGATTTCCTCGTGTTTTCGATGCCACAGCGTGACACGATCGAGGGACCGATGGCGCAAGAGCAGGGCTCCACGCTGGCGAGGCTCTCCTCGCACTGGTCGCGTCCAGGAGCGCCACCGCCCGAGCTCGTCGTCGAGACTCGCGATGCGCTCTCGACAGCTCAGCCGGGCGACCTGGTCGAGGTGGCCGGCCTGGTCGAGACGCTCCTCGGAAGAACCCACGTCCCCGAGTCGCGGCAGGCGGCCCGGCGCGCCCTCTTCGCGCTCCTCGACACGGCGCGGCGACGCTTCTTCACGCAAGGGCTCCGGCCGGAGCTGGTGGACGACTGGACGCGGCTCCTCGTCACCGCCATCGAGCGCGCCGACTACACGCTGGGCGACGTACTCCGCTCGCGCGAGGAGACCGATCCGCGCACGATCGCCATGCGGGTCATGGGCTCGGACGCCGGCGAGCTGACGGTGGCGGACGTGGCGCGCCGCACCCGCTCCATCGCGCGCGGCCTCCTCTCCCTCATGCGCGACGAGCCGGACGGCAAGGTCGCCATCCTCTCCGAGAACTCGCTCGAGACGGCGCTGTGCGACCTCGCCTGCCTGACGAACGGCATCGTCGACTTCCCGCTCCCGGCCAACGCGGTCGCCGAGCACGTGGTCTACATGCTGCGCCACTCGGGCGCCCGCGTGCTCGTCGCCTCGGACGAGGAGCAGCTCGCGAAGGTGATGCCCGCGCTGGGGAGCCTGCCCGACTTGCGCGAGGTGGTGGTCGTCTCGCGCGGCTGCGCCGACCGGCACGGCCTCCTCTCGCTGGAGCAGATGGTGGGCCAGGGCGGCGGCGCCTTCGACGACGTGGTTCGCGTCACGCGCGCGGCCGAGGTGAGGAGCCATGACCTCGCCACCGTCATGTACACGTCGGGTACCACCGGCCGCCCGAAGGGCATCGCCTTCTCGCAGCTCAACATCGTCTCGAAGCGCCTCTGCCGCGGCTTCGGGCTGCCGCAGGTGGGCGAGGGCGACGTCTTCCTCTCCTACCTGCCGCTCTACCATACGTTCGGGCGCTACCTCGAGCTGTGCGCCTCGCTGTGGTGGGGCGCCACCTACGTCTTCGCCCGGTCCACCTCGCACGCATCCCTGCTGGAGGACTTCAAGACCGTCCGCCCGACCCTCTTCATCAGCGTCCCGAAGAAGTGGATCGAGCTGCACGACAGCGCGGTGCAGGAGGCCGCGTCCGACGATCCGGAGGAGACGGCGGCGCACCTCAAGGCCATCACCGGCGGCCGGCTCCGCTACGGCCTCTCCGCCGCCGGCTACCTCGACCCGGTGGTCTTCAAGGCCTTCCACCGGGGCGGCATCGAGCTCTGTTCCGGCTACGGCATGACCGAGGCGACCGGCGGCGTCACCATGACGCCGCCCGGAGAGTACTGCGAGCAGTCGATCGGCAAGCCCCTGCCCGGCGTCGAGTGCCGGCGCGCCGACGACGGCGAGCTCCTCATCCGCGGTCCGTACGTCAGCGAGGGGTACTACGGGCCGGGCGGGGTCGATCGCAGCCTCGATCCGGAGGGCTGGCTCGGCACGGGGGACCTCGTCTCGATCGACGCCGACGGCCACTACCGCATCGTCGGCCGCAAGAAGGAGATCTACAAGAACCGGGCCGGCCAGACCATCGCGCCGCAGCGGGTGGAGAACCTGTTCCGCGACTTCGACGCGGTGGCCCAGTCGTTCCTGGTCGGCGATCACCGCGAGTACAACACGCTCCTCATCTGGCCGAACTACGCCACCCAGCCCGCCCTGCGCGAGATGAGCCCGACCGCGTTGAACGAGCTCCTCTCGTCGCTGGTCGCGTCCGCGAACCGCTTCCTGGCGCCGTTCGAGCGGGTGGTGGCCTTCCAGGTGCTGCCGCGCGCGCTCGACGAGGCGCACGGCGAGCTCACCCACAAGCTCTCCTTCAAGCGGGAGGTGGTGGAGAAGAGCTGGGCCGAGCTCATCGAGAAGATGTACGTCCAGAAGCACCTCGCGCTGACGGTGGACGGGATGTTCCTGCGCATCCCGAACTGGGTCCTGCGCGAGATGGGCGTCCTGCAGCACGAGCTGCGCCTCGACCAGGGTCGGCTCCACACCGGCGCCCGATCGATGAAGGTGGGCGCCGAGCCCACCGCGCCGGGCGCGATGCGCCTCGGCGACCTCGCCTACCGGGTCGACAGCTCGGTCTTCGACTTCGGCGCGCTCCTCGCGCGGCCGGCGCTGTGGCTCGGCAACGAGGAGCTGGTGGCGTTCATCGGGGACGAGGCCTTCCACTCGCTCGTCGCGCGGCGGCGGCGGGCGGCGAGCGAAATCCGGCTCGACCCGCGGCTATGGCCGGCGCCGGCCCCGTCGCGGGTCGGCCGCCTGGTCGACGCGGTCGAGGTCGAGCGCACCACCTTCCACAGCATCCACGCCGCCGGCGAGCTCCTCCGGGCCGAGCGGCCCGAGGCGCGCCGCGCCGTGGCGCACCTCCAGATCGGGCTCGCTGCCGGCAGCGAGCACGCCACCGTCTGCCGCGCCCTCCTGCGCCGTGGGGCCGACTCGCCCGACGAGGAGATCCGGCGCCGCGCTTTCCGGGCGCTCCTGCCCGAGGAAGAGGCGGACGAGACCATCGCAACGCTGCGCCTCTTCCTCGACCGGCTCGGCGCGATGGCCCTGCGCGACGAGGACCTCGCCATCCTCGGCGAGCGAGGCCTCTCCGACGCGCAGGTCGAGGTGTTGCTCGCCTCCCTCTCGGCCGACGCCGCCCTCGACGCGGTGCGCGATCCCTCGCAGCGCCGCCTGCTCGTCGGCACGATGCGGCTCCTCGTCGCCCACGCGCAGGCGCACCCGCGCTGGTACGCCGGCGTGCGCGTGCCGCTCGCCCGCATGTCGCTCCACGACGACGAGGAGCTGGCCGCGCGCGCGAGCGAGGAGCTCGATCGCCTGCGGCGCGGCTTCTCCAACTGGATCGGGCCGAACCTGCGCCTCGCCATCGATCCGGAGAGCGGCGCCGAGTACGGCTGGAAGGAGGTGCTCGGGTTCGAGCACGGCATCGGCGATCGCGCGCGCGAGCTCCTCCTGCGCGCCGTGGTGGACACGACCCTGATGCGCGCCTCCTGCTTCCTTTTCGGCCGCGGCGCGCTGCTCTCGCTGGCCGACATCCCGCCCGGCGGCGCCATGGTCAGCCAGCTCGGCACCGGTCACGGAAAGTCGGTCTACCGGCTGTCCCTCCACACCCGCGCCCGAGAGTCCTTCGACGTCGCCATCAACCTCGTCTCGGCCATGCACCCGGCCGAGCTGCGGGAGGAGATCTCCTGGCTCCTCGCTGCCGGGGCGCCGCCGCCGCTGGTGGAGGCCTTTGGCGGCTATTACCCCGAGTACGGCATCTTCACCGAGGAGTACATCCCGGGCGACCACGTGGCGCGGCAGGTGGAGCGGCTCGAGCGCCACGGAGAGACGAAGCGGCTCAAGTCGCTCTGGCCTTACCTCGCCTGGTCCGCCCTCTCCGCCCACATCGCCTTCTGGGACCGGACCGGCCGCAAGCTCGCCCTGAGCGAGCCGTTGCCCGAGGCCTTCATCGTGCCGTCGCACGACTACCACTCCGGCACCCGGCTCGTGTCGATCTCCGACCGCACGCCGTGCGCCTCGTTCGACGAGCTGGTGGAACGCTTCCAGGCCTTCTTCCTGAACCGCGTCGAGGCTTCCCGCCCAGAGCTCCAGGGCGAGGTGGCCGAGCCCATGTTCTTCTCGGCCGCCGTCGAGGCCCTGGGGTTGCACCGCGCGCGCAGCCTGCTCGAGGTGGCGGCGCGCATGGATCGGCGCGGCCCGGCCATCGCCGCCTTCCTCGAGGACGTGCGCGAGCAGGGCTACACGCCGCTGCGCGTCCACTTCGCCGGCAGCCGTTACGCGCGCTGGTTGGAGGTGAACCCGGCCGCCACGGTGGAGGCCAAGGGCAAGATGCTGGGCGAGCTGTGGGGCACCTACCGCCTGTCCCAGGTGGAGGAGACCTGGCCCGACACGCGCATCCGCTTCTTCCGGCAGACGGTCTTCACCGCGGCGCGGCCGGAGCTCGGGGCGGCGCTCGACCGCCTCATGCAGCGCGCCCGGGCGGTGCCGATGCTGGGCCTCGACCTCGAGGAGCAGGTGGCTGCCAACCGGGCCGCCATCCGCCCCACCGCGGAGGAGGACTACTTCCTCGCCCGCATGACCTACCGCTACCTCGCCCCGGGCGACGACGCCCAGCTCATCTCGCTGCCGGCGGGCGACAAGCAGGTGACCGAGGTGGTGATGGGCCTGCGCGATGAGCAGGGGAACCGCTTCTGGGTCCGCGCCCCGGCCTCGCCGCGCGAGGTGGCGCGGCTGCTCCAGCTCTTCCATGAGGCCACCCTGCAGGTCACCTTCACCGCCGATCACGAGTTCCTGATCGCCCTCGACGCGAACGAGACGGTGCTCGGCGGCGTCTACTATCGCTGGGTGGGGAGCGAGCGCGCGCACATGGAGAAGCTGGTCGTGGCGCGCAAGCAGCGCGGCCTCGGGGTGGCCGACGGGCTCATGGGCGAGTTCTACCGGCGGCTGCGCGCGCACGGCGCCACCGCCGTGGAGACCGGCTACTATCAGCCCGAGTACCTGCGGCGGTTCGGGTTCCGCACCGATCCCGGCTCCGGCGGCCTCGTCTCCGACCTCGCCACAGAAGCGGCCGCCGCCGGCCCGACCCCCTCCCCGGCCAACCCCGCCCCGGTCCGCACCTGAGGACGCCCATGGCCAAGCTCACCTGGAGGATCATCGACTCGACGCTCCGCGAGGGCGAGCAGTTCGCCAAGGCGGCCTTCCGCACGCAGGACAAGCTCGAGATCGCCCGCGCGCTCGACAACTTCGGTATCGATTACATCGAGCTCACCTCACCGGCCGCCTCGCCGCAGTCGCAGCGCGACCTCGCCCAGGTGGTGAAGATGGGGCTCGGGGCCCGCGTCATCACCCACTCGCGCTGCGTGGTGGACGACGTGCAGGCGGCCATCGACACGGGCGTGCGCGGCATCGGGCTCCTCTTCGCCACGAGCCGCATCCTGCGCGAGTCCTCGCACGGCAAGAGCATCCAGCAGATCATCGACGCCATGGGGCCGCCCATCGAGCTGGCGCGCTCGGCCGGGCTGGAGGTGCGCTTCAGCGCCGAGGACACCTTCCGCACCGAGGAGGTCGACCTGCTCGCGGTCTACCGCGCCGCGGCGCAGCTCGGAGTGCAGCGGGTGGGGCTCGCCGACACCGTCGGGATCGCCACGCCGCGCCAGGTCTTCACGGCGGTACGCGAGGTGAGGCGGGTCGTCTCTTGCGACATCGGCTTCCACGGCCACAACGACACCGGCTGCGCCGTCGCCAACGCACACGAGGCCGTCTCGGCCGGCGCCACCCATGTCGACGTGTCGGTGCTCGGCATCGGCGAACGGAACGGCATCACGCCGCTCGGCGGCTTCATCGCCCGCATGTACTCGCTCGACCCGCAGGGCGTGGCGCAGCGCTACCGCCTGGGCCAGCTGCGGGAGCTCGAGCGCCTGGTGGCGCGGGTGGCCGGCGTCGAGGTGCCATTCAACAACTACCTCACCGGCGAGACCGCCTATTCGCACAAGGCCGGCATGCACCTCAAGGCGATGACGATGAACCCCGGCTCGTACGAGATCATCCCGCCCGAAGCGTTCGGGCTCTCGCGCCGCCTCATCGTCGGTAGCCGCCTCACCGGCAAGCACGCCATCGGCTACCGCGCCCGCGAGATCGGCATCACCTTCGGCGAGGGGGAGCTGAAGGCCATCACCCAGCGCATCAAGGAGATGGCCGACCAGGGGAACCTCTCCGAGGAGCAGATCGACAAGGTCCTCCGCGAGTGGGTGACGGCGTGAGACGTGGCGGAGCGCGCCGTCCGCTCGTAGACGATGCGCCATGAACTGCACCGCGCTGGCTCTGCGCCTCGCCGTCCTGGCCCTCCTTACCGCTGGCCCCTCCGCCGCCGAGCCGCAGGCGTCCGCGGCGGCGGAGCCGCTCGGCATCGCCCTGGAGGGGTATCCGTACCCATTCCCGGTCAAGTTCCTCCCGGTCACGCTCGAGGGGCAAGATCTACGGATGGCCTACATGGACGTGGCGCCGACAGCGCCCCCCAACGGTCGGACGGTGCTCCTCCTCCACGGGAAGAACTTCTTCGGCGCCTACTGGGAGGGCACGGTGAGGGCGCTCGCCGGCGCCGGCTTCCGCGTCGTGGTGCCGGATCAGCTCGGCTTCGGCAAGTCGTCGAAGCCCGGCCTCCACTACTCCTTCGAGCTGCTCGCCTCGACGACGAAGCACCTCCTCGACGCGCTCCAGGTCGATCGCGCGGACGTGGTGGGGCATTCCATGGGTGGCATGCTGGCGGTCCGCTTCGCGCTCCTCTTCCCCGAAGCGACCACGCACCTGGTGCTCGAGAACCCCATCGGCCTGGAGGACTATCGCGAGAAGGTGCCGTACCTGACGGTCGAGCAGCAGTACCGCAGCACGCTGGCGCAGACCGAGCCGAGCCTGCGCAAGTTCATCGGCAGCTACTTCGTCACCTGGAAGCCGGAGTACGAGCCGTACGTCATGGTGCCGTACCGCTGGACGCTCTCGGCCGAGTACCCGCGTTACGCGCTCGCGTCGGCGCTCACCTACGACATGATCTACACGCAGCCGGTGGTCCACGACCTGCCGCGGCTGCGCGTCCCGACCCTCCTCGTCATCGGCCAGTCCGACCGGACGACCCTCGGTCGCGGCAGCCTGCCCAAGCAGGTGCTCGACACGCTGGGCCAGTATCCAGAGCTGGGGCGGCGGGCCGCCGCGGCCATTCCGGGATCGAAGCTGGTCGAGCTGCCAGGGATCGGCCATATCCCGCACGTCGAGGCCGCACCGCGTTTCCACGAGGCGCTGCTCGACTTCCTCCGGCGCTGAGCCTTGTCTCCCACGGGCGGGGCTCTGCCGGGACCCATCCCATCTGGACGGCCGTCGGCCCGCATTTCGCGCATCCGGATCAAGGTGCGCGGGTAAGTAGAACGCCTACCTTGTAGCCGATGTCGACCACCGGGCTCCCCTGGCTCGCCGCCTGCGCCGCCCTCGCTGCGCTGTGGGTTTTGGCGGCGTCCTGGAACCGGGAACGTGGCAGCGGCGCCACCGCGCTGCGGGGCGTGCTGGGCGGGCTGGCAGCGCTCGTCACCGCATGGGGCGCTTACGCTTTGGTGCACGCAGTGGGGGTGGACCTCCGCTGGGACTGGCTCTCGGGCGCCTCCTGGCCGGCGCTCGGCGCCGCAGCCGGCATCGGGCTCATCGAGGAGGGCGCCAAGCTCACCGGCATCGCGCTGGCGGTCTCGCCGGCGCGGCGCGGGAATCGACGCTCGAACGTGCTGCGCACGGCCGCGGCGGCGGCGGCGGTCTTCGCGGTGGCGGAGGCGGCGCTGGTGCTGCGCGGGGCGAGCTGGCCCATGGCGCTCGGGCGCGCCGCGCTGGGCCCGGTGGCGCACGCGCTGCTCGCGGCGCCGTTCGCGGTCGCGCTGGCCGAAGCGAGCGGGGTCTCACGTCGCCGGCTGGCGCTCCGGGTCGGCGGGACGCTCCTCCTCGCCGCGGCGCTGCACGGCCTCGGGGACTGGAGCATCGCGCGGCCGGGCTGGGGCCAGGTGGGCTTCGCGGCCGTGCTGCTCGCCCCCGCGCTCTGGCTCTTCGCGCACGCCCGCGCCGTGGAGCGCGTGCCGATCAGATGGGCGGACGGCTTCGCGGCCCGTAGCCGGTGAGCTCGACGTAGCCTTCCCCTGCCGGCGCACCGCCCGGCGCGCGCACCCGCACGGCGCCTTCCCAGTAGAAGACGCCGCCCGCCAGCTCGGCCCGATTCTCCTGATCCGCGAGCGCTGGCTCGACCTCGAGCGCGAGGGCCGCCGAGGGCACCTCGATCCGCCAGCGCGCCGGATAGGTGGCCCGGGTGGCCGCGCTCGTCCAGGTGCGGTCGGACCGAACCGTGAGCTCATCGGCCGAGAGCCAGCGGACCGCACCGCCTGGCTCGACGAGCGTGCCGCGGGCGAAGTCGGTGCTGCCGTCCTCGCGCCGCAAGAGGTAGACCATGAGGTCGCGGCCACCTGCCAGGTGGAGCGCGAACCAATCCCAGCCTACCTGGGAAGGCGCGAGCTGCGAGGAGCCGATCTCGCGGTCCATCCAGCTCGTGCCGCGCACCCGCCAGGTCTCGCCGGCGAGCGTCACCGTCCCCTCCGTCGCGAGCCGGGTGAAGCTGTAGTAGAGGCTCGCGAACCCCTCCGCGCCCGACTTGCGCGAGAAACCGTTCGGCCCCTGGAAGACGAGCGGCCGCTCCGGACGCGCGACGAGCTGGAAGGCGAGGCCGCGGGAGCGATCGTCCACCTCGAAGCTCCAGGCATCGCCGGCGAGGTCGAGGACCCAGTGCCCAGGGGTGCCGGGCGGCGCCTGCGCCCAGGCGATCGGCCGCTTCGGGTGGGCCGGAAAGCCGCCCAGGTACGGCATCTCCCGCCACAGCACCTCGCTGAAGCGGTGCGCGCCGCCCGTGAGATCCGTCACCGCGGCGTGCACCATGACGAGGTTCCGCGCCGCCCAGGGCGAGGCGAGCGGTGGCAGGTCCGGGAGGAGCCCGATCCGAAAGAAGGTGAGCTGGTAACCGAGCTCACGGCCGGGCGGCGTCGTCGAGGAGAGCTGCCCGGTGAAGTACCACCACTCGGTGCGGTAGCCGTCGTGCTTCCAGTGGTCCCGCGGGAAGAGCCAGCGGTAGCCGGGGGCGGCGGGGCGGAAGCCGTCGGCGGCGAGCACCGCCGGGGCGACGAGGAAGAGCAGCGCCGCCGGGACCCGGAGGCGCCGCGACCGCGCGCCCGGGCGCGGCCCCCCTGCGCGGTCGAGGCCCTCACAGCGCATCGCGGGCGAGCTCCGTGGCCGGCGCGCGGCTGGCGCGGGCGGCGGGGTAGAAGCCGGCCAGGACCGCCGCCGCGAGCAGGAGAAGCGCCTGGCCGGCCAGCGTCCTGAGCGGCCAGTGCAGCCCGATGCTCCAGCCGAACCACGCCGGGTTGATGACCTCGACGAGCGTCACCGCCAGCCCCGCCCCGCCGACCGCGCCCAGGACGAGCCCCGTCAGCGCGATCCCGCCCGCCCTGCCGAGGAAGACCAGGAACACCTGACGGCGGGTGGCGCCGAGGGAGCGCAGCAGCGCGACCTCCGCCGCGCGCTCGCGGGCGAGGACGAGCAGCGCGAGGGTGATGCCCGCCACCGCCACCACCAGGCTCATGGCCTGCAGCAGGCGCGTCACGGCGAACGTCTGCTCGAAGATGGCGAGGACCTCTCGACGCAGCGTGCGGTTCGAGCGCACCACGAGGGCTTCGCCGGCGAAGGCCTCCCGCAGCCGCCCGGTCGCCGCCTCCGGATCGACGCCCGGCGCGAGATAGAGCGCGACGTTGGTGAGGCGGCCTGGGCCGAAGCGCGCCTCGAGGGTGGCGAGATCCATGAGCACGGCGCCGCGCTCGGAACCGTAATCGCGGTAGATGCCGGCCACCGTGAAGCGAGCAGGCCGCCCCCTCACCCCGACCCTCTCCCCCGCCGGGGGAGAGGGAGATGCGTCTCCAGCGTCGATCTCGATCGGGGGAGAGGGAGATGCGTCTCCGGCGGCGATCTCGATCTCGTCCCCGACCGCGATCCCACCCTTCCTCGCCAGCGGCTCCGACACGAGCACCGCGCCCTCTCGCGCGACCCTCCGCAGCGCGGCGGCCCGATCTCCGCCGGCGAGCTGGACTCGCCCGCCCATCCCCGCCAGCGCGGCGTCGAAGCCGGTGACCGCGACCGGTCGGCCATTCACCTCCCCCGAGAGCTGGCGCAGCCGGTCGATGGCGCGCACGCCCTCGGCGCGGGCGAGCTGCTCCACCACCTCCTGCGCGATCGTCGCCTCGCCCCGCCCACGCCGCCAGGACGGGGTGGTCACGTAGACGTCGGCGCGCAGGGTCGCCTCGAGCCAATCCACCACCGTCTCCCGGAAGCTCGCGATCATGACGGTGATGCCGCACAGCATGCTCACCGCCACCGCCAGCGCGCCGGCCGCTGCCGCCGTCGCGCGCAGGTGAGCGGACAGGTCGCGCGCTCCCCAGGCGGCGCCCAGACGGCGCGGCGCCGGGAGGCGGGTGCCGGCGCGGAGGAGGAGCGGCGTGCAGAGCGGCACCGCGGCGAGGAGCGCCAGCGCGAATGCGAATCCGGCGTAAGGCCAGCGCCGCAGGGGGCCCAGCGCCAGCGCGCCAGCCGTGGCGAGGAGGAGCCCGGCGCCGAGGGCGAGCTGGCGCGGCGAGCGGCTCGCGTCGCCGCTGTCACCGCGGCGGGCAAGGAGCGCCCGCGGATCCTCGCGCGCCACGTCGAGCGCGGGGAGGAGCGCTCCCAGGAGCGCGCCGGTGAGGCCGAGCGCAATCCCGAGGCCGACCAGGGCGGGGGTGAGCGTGACGCGCTCCACGCCCTGCAGCAGATACAGGTTTCGCACGGTGGCGCTCACCGCCTGCACGTTGGCGCGCGCGACCAGCCAGCCGAGCGGGATGCCGGCCGCCGTGCCAAGTGAACCGAGGAGGAGCGCGTCGCCGAGGACGAGCGCCAGCACCTGGCCGCGCGTTGCGCCCAGGCAGCGCAGCACGCCGAGCTCCTCGCGGCGGCGCGACAGGGCGGCCTGCGTCGAGGCGTGGACGAGGAAGCCGCCCACGAACAGACTCACGAGAGAGAGCGCGGTGAGGTTCATCCGGAAGGCCGCGAGAAGCGCCCCCGCCTCCGACACCCGCTGCTCGGGCGTCACCGCCCGCACCTCACCGCCGAGCCGCGCCTCGAGCCTTCGCGCCAGCTCGGTCGGGTCGGTGCCCTCCGCCGTCACGACGTCGATCTGGCTCACCCGCCCCGGCTCGCCCAGGAGCGCCTGCGCCTGGGCGAGGTCCATCACCGCCAGCCGGTGGCTGGCGAGCGGCGCCACCCGCTGGAAGTCGACCAGCGCGCCCACCTCCAGCACAGCCCGGCGCGAGCCGATCGAGACCGGGAGGCGCGCCCCGCGCGACCAGCCGCGCTCGGCCGCGAACGACGGCGTCACCGCCACCCAGCCCGGGGTGCGCAGCACGTCGGCCACCTGTCCGCGGGGCAGGTCGATCGGCAGACGCGCCGGCGCGAAGAGGTCCGCGCCGACGATCTCGAGCGCGGCGCCGCGCTCGCCGGCGAGCGCCACCTCCAGCCGGTAGAGCGGGTAGGCGCCCCTGACCCCACGCTCCGAGAGCACGCGCGGGAGGAGCACGTCGGGGAGCGTCGGCCCCCGCCCGACCAGCGAGAGCTGCGCGTCACCGGAGAGAGCCCGCACGCTGCCGGCGAAGGCGCCGAGGGCGCTCTCGTTCAAGATCTGGATGGACAGGACGGCGGCGACGCCGAGCGCCACCCCCGCCAACGCCAGGAGGAAGAGGACGCGCCCGCCGCGCAGCTGCGCCCGCAGGGCCCGCCCGAAGTAGCGTCTCATACGAGAACCGCGCTCACGCCGCTTCCAGCAGGCCGCTGTGGAGCCGCCAGGTCTCGTCGGCGAGCGCCGCCAGCTCGCGGCTGTGCGTGACGAAGACGAGGGCGCTCCCCTCCTCGCGCGCCAGCCCGAGCAGGAGGTCCATGACGAGCTGCCCGGTGGCCTCGTCGAGGTTGCCGGTCGGCTCGTCGGCGAGCAGGAGCCGCGGGCGGCGCAGGACCGCCCGGCAGAGCGCCACCCGCTGCATCTCGCCGCCGGAGAGCTTCTGCACGGGCTGCGTGGCCCGGTCGGCGAGCCCGACCCGGGCGAGGAGGTCCTCCGCGCGCCGGCGCAGAGCCGGCAGATCGCCGCCGCCGATGAGCGCCGGCACGAGCACGTTGTCCGTCACCGAGAGGTGCGGCAGCAGGTGGAAGAACTGGAAGACGAGTCCCACGCCATCGCGGCGGCACAGCGTGCGCTCTCGGTCGGTGAGCGCGGCGAGCTCGCGGCCGAGGAGCCGGACCGCTCCGCCGGTCGGCGCGTCGAGGCCGGCTGCGAGGTGAAGGAAGGTCGACTTTCCCGAGCCGCTCCGCCCGATGAGCGCCACCACCTGGCCGGCCCGAACCTCCACGGAGACGCCGCGCAGCGCCTCGAAGGCGGCGCCGCCCGGCAGCACGTAACGTTTGGTGACGTCGCGGAAGGTGAGGATCTCGGGCTCCACGCCGCCCTTCATAACGCGCCCGCCGGCGGCTCACCCCTCCCCTTCGCTCCTCGCGGAGGCCCGCAGCGGCGGAGGCGCGGGCTGACCCTTCTCGAAGATGGCGTGCTCGCCGAAGCGGTCGACGATCTCGCGCTTCGACCCGAGGCCGGTCGCCTCGATGACGAACTTGGGGACGCGCCGCGCTCGCCGATCTGGCACCCAGCGCTCGACCAGCGCCGCCTCCGCCCGGCGCGGCCGGCCGGCGGAGACCCGCGCCGTCGCGTCCCTCGCCCGCCACCCTCCGCGCCGGGTTCCCCTGGACCCCGCCAGCGCTCCCTCGACCTCTTCCACGATGGCGCGCGCCACGAGCCGGGTCACCTCGGACGCGAACTCGCGGGCGAGCCGCTCGATATCGGACTGGAGCTTCTCGTTGGGCATGGCCTCACCTTCTCCCGGGACGGCTGCGACGGCAACGCGCCACCTGGGGACCCTTCTGGTAACGTGAGCGCCGCAACGCCGGGAGGCCGCATGCAAGGGATCCAGCGCCACGAGATTCCAATCCTGACCACCTTCGACCCGCCCACCGGCTGGGACGTGGAGCGGGTCATCGGCCCGTGCTGGGGCATCACGGTGCGGAGCCGCAGTGTCGTCGGCACCACCTGCGCCGGTTGCCAGACCTTCTTCGGCGGCGAGATCACGATGTTCACCGAGCTCGCCAACGACAGCCGAAACGAGGCCATGAACCGCCTCGAGCACCAGGCCAAGCTCATGGGCGCGAACGGCGTGCTGGGGATGCGCTTCGACAGCTCCGAGCTCATGCAGAACACGAACGAGATCGTGGCGTACGGAACGGCGGTGGTGCTGCGGCCGACCCAGGCGAAGTGACCGGCGGGCGCGAAGAGCCGGTTCGCTCTAGAAGCCTTGGCATCGAACCGGACGGCGCCCTGTTACGCTCGGCTGATCCCCGCTCAGACTGAACCGGATGGGATAGGCTCTCATCGTGGATCGCCAAAATCTACATCCCGCCTGGCGAGATTACCGGAGGCGGCAGGTACTGGCCGCAGTCTTCACCCTCGCCCTTGTCCCACTGGTAGCAACCCATCCAACGGGATGGCTGTTTCCACTCTACGGCGCCGGACTGGCGATCTCTTGGGTCTGGCTCCGCCTGTTTCGGTGCCCCCGCTGCCGCCACAACTTCGAGGGCTGGGTCGGTTCATGGCCCTTCGGTGGAAGAGCATGCCTGAATTGTGGCCTCCAGAAATGGGTAGATCCGACAGCATACGTACGGTGAACCCTCTTCCAACAACGATCTCCCGTGCCGAAGGCCACAGCGCGCAGTCCATCAAGGATGGTGGAGTAGAGAGCATCGAAAGCGGACACGCTCATTTAGGAATTCGGTACGGACCTTCGACTCGTCCGAGCTCATGCAGAACACGAACGAGATCGTGGCGTACGGTACGGCGGTGGTGCTGCGGCCGAGCCAGCCGAAGTGACGCAAGGCTCCCACGCGAACTTCTGACCCGCCTGCCGTCGGGCGGCGTCACCCCGCCTGCGCGCCACGCCCGCTCCCGACGCGTACCCCTGCCGCTCGCGTGACGCCCTCGAGGCCGTGGGCGTGCAAGAAGGACCGTGCGTCGGGAAGCGGCGGTTTCGCCGCCTCGAGCGCGCAGCCTTCCGTGAGCTGCGACCCAGGTGGATCGTTGAGGAGCTCGACTCGGCGCTCGAGGAGGCGCAGCGCGGGTCCGAAGATGGTCAGGACGCGGCGCTCGTGGAAACGGCCGTCGGCACAATCCGTGGAGGTTCCGTAGGTGTGATCTCGCGCCGCGGTCTTGCCGTCCCGCCCGAACAGGATCTGATCGATCTCGTACGCCTCCTCCTTGCCCTGCGGCTGCACGAGGAGCAGGCGGGGCCTGCGCTCCGCGTCGACGACCAGCGCATACAGCGTGGCGAAGGCGAATCCCGGCTCGAACGAGTGTGCACGTTCGACGGCACCACCCACCCTGGCGACGAACAGGATCAGCCGGTGACCCTTCCCGTCGATCACCTCTCGAACGCGAGTACCGGAGGGCCGCCCGCGCTCGGTCTCCACGAGGGCCTCGAGCGCGCCGAGCTCCGCCCGGTGTCGCGCCGTGGCAACTCGCTCCGCGCGCGTGAGCGGGGCCACCGCGTCTCCGTGCGCCGGTGCCGCGCGGGCGATCGACGCGGGCGCAATCAGGAAGGCGAGGAGGACCAGGGCGGGCACGCTCGCCTGTTTCTAGCGTCCGGACCGCTACGCCGCTGGTGGTCGACCCATCACGAGGGCCCACGAGCGCTCGGCGCCGCTCCGGGTGACGGCGGCACCCATCCGCGGTAGCACTAGAGGCATGGCTCGGCCGAAGGCGCTGGTTTCGTGGAGTAGCGGCAAGGACAGCTCGTGGGCGCTGCATGCCGTCCGAGTCCAGAACGAGGTCGAGGTCGTCGGGCTCCTGACGACGATGACGTCCGAGTTCTCCAGGGTCTCGATGCACGGCGTCCGCGAAGCGCTGCTCGACGCCCAGGGCCACGCGCTTGGCCTCCCCTGCACGAAGGTGCGGCTTCCGTGGCCATGCTCGAACGACGTGTACGAGCGCGAGATGACCATGGCGTTGCAGGCGGCCAAGGCCGAGGGCGTGACGCACGTCGTCTTCGGCGACCTCTTTCTCCAGGACATCCGCGCCTACCGCGAGGCCAAGCTCGCCGGAACCGGGATCTCGCCGCTGTTCCCGCTCTGGCAACGAGACACGCGCGAGCTCGCCCGGGAGATGATCGATGGCGGACTGCGGGCGATCCTGACTTGCGTCGACCCCAGCAAGGTCGATCGGACCTTCGCGGGCCGGGACTTCGATGGCGACCTGCTGGCAGCACTGCCC
>WNGL01003976.1_pt1 | contig 17794 bp, 18 predicted proteins | sample 5400591 | NCBI WGS metagenome assembly WNGL01 (sample SAMN13153377, study PRJNA577476) | soil metagenome | isolation source: 80 cm soil or saprolite under Garry oak tree replicate 1 | place: USA:California | collected 2016-06-15 | reverse complement strand
GGGTCACGATGGGGCGATCTGGGTGACGTGGGAGGCGAACGACGGGCGCTGGAGGGATGGAGGTCCGGGCTGGGATCCGGCGCGCATCACGCCCCCGCACCTCGCGCCTCCCGGAGCGCACGTGGCGGCCGCGAAGCAGAACGCGGGTCAGCTCGACGCGTTCGTCGTTGGGAACGACGGCGCCGCCTGGGTCACCTGGGAGGCGAACGACGGGCGCTGGCGCGACGGCGGCCCGGGATGGGAGCCCGCGCGCATCACGCCCACCGGCCTTTCCATCCCGGGTGCGCCGCTCGCCGCGGCGAAGCAGAACGACGGCCAGCTCGACGTGTTCGTGATGGGGAAGAAGGACGAAACGATCTGGGTGACCTGGGAGGCGAACGACGGGCGCTGGCGCGACGGCGCTCCGGGATGGGAGCCGGCCCGCGTCACGGGCCCTCATTTCGCGCCCGTGGACGCCGTCCTCGCCGTGGAGAAGCAGGGACCGAACCAGATGGACGCGTTCGCCGTCAGCTGGGGAGGCGCCCTCTGGGTGACCTGGGAGGTGAACGATGGCCGGTGGCGCGACGGAGCGCCGGGATGGGAGCCGCTGCCCTTGAGCCGGGCGCTCTGGATGAACGACTGGATCGACTGGCCGCACGTCCACGGGACGCCGGTGTTCGCGCAGCTCGCGAACGGCCCCGCCATGCTCTACGCCTGGCCGGAGAAGGACCACCTCAAAGGGCTTCGCTGGCTCGGTGATCGATTCGACGCCGCGCACAGGGTGCTCGGAACGGATAGGGGCGGGCAGCTCCTGCTGGCGCCGCCCGGGCCGCCCAGAGGAATGCCGGGGGGCATGCTCGCGGTCGTCGTGGATCCCGGCCGGGCCAGCGGGGGCGTGGTGTTCGGATCGATCGCGAGGGTCCCGGACCAGGACCGCGGGATCCTGCGAGCGTTCGATCCCGTCACCTTGAAGGAGCTGTGGAACAACGAGGCGGACCACTACGCGTTCGCCAAGTTCGTCTCCCCGACCATCGCGGGGAAGCGCGTGTTGCTCCCCACGGCGGAGAGGCGCATCCCGCACCCGCTCTCCCGCGACGAGGTTTGGCCGGGCCAGGTGCTCGTGTACGGAATCCGCTGAAGCGATCGGCTAAAGCCAGCGACGGGGCGGCGTCTACGTCCACCGGAACAGCTTCAGCGCCGCCCCGAAGCTCCCGACCGCCACCGCCGCCAGGATCGCCGCCTGCGGCCAGAGCGCGAGGAGCGTCGCGCCCTCGTTCATCACGGCCCGGAGCCCGTCGTTCAGCGCCGTGAGCGGCAGCGCGCGCACCGCGGGCTGGATGGCGGGCGGGAAGTGGTCGGCCGAGAAGAACCGACTGCGTCGAGCCCGCGCCGGACTACGACGTGGCGGACCCCGTCTACGAAGCGTGAACGCGACCGTTCGGACTCGCAGCGGTGACCTGTGCCCCAGAGTTCGCAAGTAGCCGGTCGGTCACTTGAGCACCCAGCGCAGCCTCCGGCGGTCGGGATCGCCCGGCAACGCGAGCTTCATGCGTGTGTAACTCCTCGCCCTGCCCCGTCGTGACGTGATTGCCAGACCGCGGGAGGATCGCGCCCTTTGACCAGGAGGGCGTGATGGACATCGTGAAGGAGGCGGCGGCGTTCAGGGATGCGGTGCGGCGGGCGGGGCGTCGCGGACCGGGGAGGCGGTATCCAGCGGAGCTGCGGCAGCGGGGAGCGGAGTACCTGCGGGCGCGTCAGGGGCCTCACCGAGCCCGGCTCGGGCTCCGACGCGGCCGGCCTTCGCACCACCGCCGTCCGGAAGGGCGATCGCTGGATCCTGAACGGCTCCAAGATGTTCATCACCCAGGGCTCGGTGGGCGACGTGTTCATCGTCCTGGCGCTCACCACCCCGGAGAAGAAGGGGAAGGGCATCACCGCCTTCCTGCTCGAGAAGGGCCTGCCGGGCTTCACGCAGCGCGCGATGCACGGCAAGCTCGGGATGCGCAGCTCCGACACGGCCGAGCTGCACCTCGAGGACGTCGAGGTGCCGGACGCGCACCGCGTGGGCGACCTCGATGCGGGCTTCACGAACACCCTCCAGATCCTGGACCGCGGGCGCGTCGGCATCGGTGCACTGGCGGTCGGGCTGGGCCGCGGCGCGCTGGAGGAGGCGCGCGCCTACGCCAAGGACCGGCAGGCGTTCGGGCGGCCCATCGCCGAGTTCCAGGCCATAAGCTTCATGCTGGCCGACATGGCGACCGAGATCGCGGCGGCGCGGCTGCTCGTGCAGCGTGCGGCGGCCCTGTGCGACCGGGGCGAGCGCTTCACCCGCGAGGCCTCGATGGCGAAGCTCTTCGCGAGCGAGGCGGCGATGCGCGCCACCTCCAAGGCCATCCAGATCCACGGCGGCTACGGCTACACCCGCGACTTCCCCGTCGAGCGTTATTTCCGCGACGCCAAGCTGTGCGAGATCGGCGAGGGGACGAGCGAGGTGCAGCGGATGGTCATCGCCAGGTCGCTCTTGAGCTGAACGTCGGGTTGGACCTGGTTGGCGGAGGGGACGGGCGCATCTACCCGCCCGTCGCGACAGGCCACTCGCCGGGGGGCCGACCGGCAAATGACGACGATCAATGCCGGACGTACCCACGTGGGGGACAGTCGTATCGGGTGGCGCATCGCGCCAAGGGGGACCCAATGCGAGTTCTTGCACGTGAGGCGGCCGCGCTCGCGGCCGTCGTTTCAATCGGTCTGGCGGGATGCTCGAGCTCCGAGCCGAACTCCGCATGCCGGGCAGCGCCGCCGCTTGCGAATGCAGGGGCCGGGCAGACCGTCGCGAAGAACACGGTCGTCCAGCTCCAAGGGTCGGCTGCCGGAGCAAGCGGCTCGGTGTCCTACCGATGGCAACTCAGCGCGATCCCGGCGGGCAGCGCCGGTGCGCTCTCGGCGGCGACGGATGGCAGGGCGAGCTTCACCGCTGACGTCGCCGGCGTGTACGTCGCCTCGCTCACGGTCACGGACGCGTGCGTCTCCAGCGCGCCGGACAAGGTGGTCGTCGTCGCGACGAATGCGGCGCCACTGGCGGTCGCGGGCCCGAGCCAGACCGTGCAGCCGGGCGATACCGTCACGCTCGACGGCGCCTCGAGCGCCGACCCCGATCGCGATGCGCTCTCGTTCCAGTGGTCCCTCGCCACGCGCCCTTACGGCAGCGCCGCCCAGCTGGCGAACGCGGCCCAGGCGAGTACGACGTTCGTCGCCGACATCGCGGGCACGTACGTGGCGCTCCTCGTCGTGAACGATGGCGCCGCGGCCAGCGCTCCGACGACAACTGTGATCCAGGCCGGCGGACCGGCGCCAGGATGCTCAGGTGTGCTCCCGGTCGCCTCGGCGGGTCCCGATCAACTCCTGGCATATTGGCAGTCCGCGACCCTGAGCAGTGCCGGCAGCACGTCCAGCACAGGCGCGCCCCTCACCTACCGGTGGTCGTTCTTGACCGTGCCCGCTCAGAGCCAGGCGGCGCTCAACACCCCGACTGCCTCGTCGACGAATTTCTGGCCCGACCGGGTCGGCGTCTACCTCGTTTCGCTGGTCGTGAATGACGGCTGCGCCGACAGCGTGCCCGCGACCGTGAAGGTGACGCGGCTCGATCAGGCGCCCACGGCCTGGGCCGGGTACGCCCCCCCGACCATCCCGTCTCACGCCCCATTCCCGCTTTCGGGGGGCGCATGGGACTCCGACGGCGACCCGCTGACGTACCGGTGGAGCCTCGCGTCGCGCCCGCAGGGGAGCAGCGCAGCATTGTCGAGCACGAGCATCTTGCAGCCGACGTTCACGCCCGACCTCGACGGGCAGTACGTCTTCTCATTCGTCGCCAGCGACGGGACGCTCTCCAGCACGCCCGCGACGCTGACGCTCAACGCAGTGAACCAGCCCCCCGTCGCGAGCGTGGGAGGCGACCAGGCGGCTCCGATCGGCGCCACTGTGACGCTCGACGCCTCGGCGAGCAGCGATCCGAATCAGACGCCGCTCACGTTCGCATGGACGCTGCTCCCGCCGGACAAGAGCACGGCGGTGCTCACCGGCGCGAGCAGCGCCATGCCGTCGTTCGTGCCGGACGTGAAGGGCGTGTACGTCGCGACGCTCGTCGTGAGCGACGGCGTGAAGAGCGCGACGGCGAAGGTGAACGTGAGCGCCTGGCCGGCGGTGACCCGCCTCCAGCACCGGGTCGTGGACGCCGACTATTCTGGCGCGCTGAACAAGGTCGTGCTCGTGTCGAGCGCGCCCGCCGCGCTCTACCTCCACGATCCGCGGACTCACGCCGAGACGACGGGCCTCTCGCGGCGGTGCCGACGAGCGTCAGCGTCAGCCCGAACGGGCTGTTCGCTGCAGTGGGCCATGCGAATGCGATCTCCTACATCGACCTGACCACCGCCACGGCGACCCGCGTTGCCTTGAACGGGAACGCCGCGGAGGTCGCGCTCGCGGACGACGGATACGCATACGCGTTCTCTCCCGGCACGAACGACCGTATCCAGATCTTCGTCGTCTCGACGACGACGAGTGTCGAGACGGACGCCATCTCGGACCTGACCGGGCCGTCCAGCGCCAAGGTTCGGCCGGGCGCTCCCTCGCTCTATCTCACGAGCAACTACAGCGGCGCGGTCGACCGGTACGACGTGTCCGCGCACGTTCCGGTGCTCGCCTCCGTCTCCTCGCCGAGCTACGGCTGCGGGAGCGGCCTGTGGATCACCGCCGCCGGAGATCGCGTGATCACGCGGTGCGGCACCGTCCTTCGCGCTTCGTCCTCGCCGGTGGACGACCTCACGTACTTCGGGACGCTGTCGGCATCCTCGTCGTACGGGTCGCTCTACTTGAGGCACGCCAGCGACTCGACCCCGGCGGGGGAGATCTCCTGCGTCGCCACCACCATCGACAACTCCTACTCGTCCAGTGACGACAGGACCCTCCGCCGATATGCCGCGGACGGCCTCGCGCTCCGGGAAACGGCACTGTTCCCGGTGGAGACGGTCGCCGGGTCGCCGTACCACTGGTACGGCCGATTCGTATTCTACCGATCGGACGGCAGCGAGCGGTACGTCGTGATGCAGCTCGACCCCGGGGCGGCCGCGATACAGGACTTCGGCATCGTCACGTACTGAAGGCCTCCGGCTTCGGCGCGGCGTCCGCACTACGATCCGAATGGGCAGCAGCTCGACCGCTCAGCTAGAAGTACCTCGCCGTCAGCACCGCCAGCAGGATCAGCACAGCGAGCAGCACGCGACCCTTCCACGAAAGCCTGGAGGACGAGGGCTGGCTGGTAGCGCCAGGGCTCACAGGCTCTGCGGCCCGCGACCACTCATCTTCGGGGATCTCGACAGCTTCCTCTGGCCCCGGGCCTGGGAGCACGCCGGCCGACCGGATGATGTCCTGTGCGCGCGCCACGTCCGCCGCCCGTACCGCCAGCTTCACGCCGCCGATGGCGGACTGCAGGAAGGGGTTCAGGCCCGACAGCATCTCGTCGCGGGCGACCGCCACGATGCCCGCCGACTCCAAGAGTCCGCGCAGCATGCCGGCCTCTTCGGAGCGGAGGTAGGAGGCGATGACCACCAGGGAGTCGGGATCGGGCATCACGGGGAGAATGGTCGCGGGGATGCAGGACGGCAAGGACTGAGACCGGCTCACCACCGCAGCGCGAGCGAGAGCGTCGGCGCGACCCCTTCACTGGCCGCCCCTGGCGCTGCGCGAACCGGCACCATCCCCACGGCGAGCGGGATGCCGACGAAGTGGAAGGCCGCCGCCGAGGCCAAGAGGACTGCGCTGCTCGTGCCGGAGGAGTTGGCCGCCGCGACGATGCATAGGATGGCCGCTCCCTGAGCGAGCATCGCGAACCCGAACGCGTGTGTGTCCCACTTTCCGTTCTGGGCGAGGAGCATCGCGAACAAAGGAGGGAGCGTGACCAGCCCAACCGCCATCACCAGCAGCGCCGTGGTATTCACGCAGATCTCGTCGTTCGAGCTGCACCGAAGCGGTGTCAACCGGGCCAGCGCAACGCCCGCCATGACGGCCGCGACGTCGCCACCGACGACCCCAAGGGCGCCCATCCCTGCGGCGCGACCGCTCCAGGCTGCATCGTCAACGTGCTGCTGCTCGCCACCTGCCGGCGCCAAGAGTGGTGAGAGCTGGTCATCCACCGAGGCCAGCGCGACGGCTAGGATCATCCCGAGCATGAGTCCCCCTGACCGGTGGCGCGAGCGAAGGCTGCGCGCGTTCCTCCGGTGAAGTCGAAGCTATGCCAGGCGAGACCGCGCCCGCATGTGCCGGAAGTCATCCCCTCGGAGCATCACCTTCGGCACTGGCGCTGGCCGAATCAGGCAGAGGGACAATCTCTCCACTTGGGGCGAGGGTCGTCACCGGGGATATCGCGCCACGAGTCGGGGTCTGGCACGGCCAGCAACATGGCCGAGGAAGGGTCGGGCGGCAACAGCAGCATCCGCGCCCTTGCCGCCGGGCGAGCGTCGCGCGAAGCTGCCACCATGACGTCCTACCCGGAGTGGATCTACCTGGTCGAGGTGAGCAGGCTGAAGGTAGGCCACGCGTCGCGCGCCTTGATGCTCGCCGCAGCGGTAGCCACGATCGCGCTGGCGGGGTGTGGGTCTCCTCGCTGCAGCCCTTCCTGCCCTGCGGAGTTCATCTGCGTCGAGAGCAGCCAGCAAGCAGTCTGCGCCGACACACGCACGTCGTGCGGTGGCTTCGGAGGGCTGCTCTGCCCCGAGGGCTACAAGAGCTGCGTGGATGATCCGCGTGATAGCTGCGATCCAGGAGCAGGCGGCGCAGACTGCATTGGGCTCTGCGCTCGGTAGCCGGCTCGGCTCCCGTTCATGCTCCCGGGATCGACGGCCGCCTGCACGACCGCCCTCATCGACCGGCTCATCCATCATTCGGAGATCATCAGCATAGAGAGCAAGAGCTACCGGGCGCGCGAGGCCGAGGTGGCGAAGCCCTCTCGCCGGAAGTCGAAATCATGACGAGCCAGCCCGGAAGCCGCGCTTCATGGGGAACGCCAAGCAGTTGTCGCCCGTCGTTCGCGCCCGAGCGGCCCAGCATCCGGCCCTGATGCAACTTCGGCGATGACCCAGTCGTGTGGCCGCTTGATCGTATCTCCCGACGAGCAACCCCCGCGCGACGCACACCATCTGTGCCACGCGTCACTGCATTCGTACGCTCTCTTCGTACCGACGATAGCCGACACTGCGACGGGGATGGCGGCAACCACTGCGACCCCGACAAACAGAGGGGCGATGGACTCACAGCGTCCACCCGAACACGCGCGATCTGTGGCGACTGCGAGCGCACCAGTGCCCGCGACGTAAGCGAAATCAAGAATAGGTGCGACAGGCGAGCGGGTGCACTCCGGTGGAGCCTCGGAGTCGGTCGAAGATGGGCCTTTTACAAACGCCAGAGAGCAGCCCGACAGCAGCGGCGCTGCGCCGAGCAGGAGCGACGCTACGACGATTCTTTTCACTCTGCCTCGGTGTGCATCCATCCGGCCGCTCCTCACCGTGAGCGAGCACAGCACATTCCAGACGCGACGTCGCGGTGAGTAAAAGTGCGCGCCATTCATACTGAGCACATCGAGAAGGCCCGCCACCGCAAACCGGATTGCATGCTGACGGGGAGGCTAAGTCTCCCCCGCGTCGCGCCCGAGCTCTTCCCGACGGCAGGTCCCAAGATCCGCACTTCGCGGTGACCGCCAAACCAGCTAGGATCATCCCGAGCATGAGTCCCCCTGACCGGTGGCACGAGCGAGCTGCGCGTCTTCCTCCGGTGAAGTCGAAGCTATGCCAGGCGAGACCGCGCCCGCACGTGCCGGAAGTCAGGCCCCTCGGAGCTACCGCAAGACCGCCGCCGAGTTCATCCAGCGTTACCCGGCGGACCTGCGAAGGCTTCACACCACCGTGTCCCGCGTCGTGAGCGCTGAACCTCCACGCTCTCAAGGCATCCACGCTGGCACGCGGCATGAGATCGGAGTCGGCATAATGCGCCAAACACAACCAGCTCGCCGCGCGGCAAGTGTTCGGGGAACCGTGGATGGATCGCTTCACCTCGAGGTCGCGGGTTGTCCCTGCTGAACCCGAAACGGCGCCTCGCGCATGACCCGACCACCACACTGGCCGGACGAGTTGCGCGAGCGAAGCGCGCTCGATCGGGGCACATCGCGTGTTACGCTGAGGCGTGCGTCTACTCCCGTTCGAGCGGCTGACGCTCCGCACCGAGAGTCCGCCGGATGTTGTCGCGGCAAAGCTCGCGAAGCTCGTCGCGACGGGGTGGTACTTGCTGACCACACCGCCTGAGCCCTTCCGAGGGTCGGTCCGAGGCAGGCACTTCAAGATCGTCCGCGTGCTCGGGACCTTCCTCGGCCTGCCCTTCCACAACTCCTGGCAGCCCGTCATCGTGGGAGATGTCGTGTCGGCTCCCGGGGGAACGGAGATCCGGGTCCGAATGAGGCTGTCGGCGCTCGCCGGCACTTTCACGGCGCTTTGGTTCAGCGGCTTCTTCTGGGGCGCCGGGCTGCTGCTGCGAGTCGGCCTTGCGGAGGGGTTCGGACCTTCCTTCACCAACGGACGAGAAGCAGCCGGTGCTGGTGTCGGGCTCGCAGTCATCGGGGCGATGGTGCTGGCGGGCTATGCCGGCGTGAGCGTGGCCTTCTGGACAGAGGTCAAGAAGGCACGAAGCGCACTGCGCGAGGGCCTCGGCTGCCGTGATGTGGATTCACGGAACCGCCTCTTGCGTTTGTGACAGCTTGAACCTCGCTGGCAGGGTGCTCCCCCTGCCGGCGTGCGGCGCCGGCGCTACAAGGCGGATCGCCATGGAACCCGGAACCGCCCGATCCCCCGAGGTGCAGCGGATGGTGATCGCGCGCGACCTCCTGAGGTAGGCTCACCGCGAAATGCCATCCGAGGCCCGATGACCATCACCGAACGCGTCCTCCGCGGTGACGTGCGCTCGGCGGCGCGGCTCATGCGCGACCTCGACGATGGCCTGCCCTCGGCCCGCCAGGCGCTGCGGACGCTCTTTCCCAGCACCGGCAAGGCCTACGTGGTGGGACTCACCGGCTCGCCGGGCGCCGGCAAGTCCTCGCTCACCGACCGGCTCGTCGCTCATCACCGCCGCGCCGGCCGGACGGTGGGGGTGGTGGCGGTCGATCCGACGAGTCCGTACACCGGCGGCGCCATCCTGGGCGACCGCATCCGCATGCAGGACCACGCGCTCGACCCGGGCGTCTTCATCCGCTCCATGGCCACGCGGGGCAACCTGGGCGGCCTCTCGCGCGCCACTGCCGACGTGGTGGCGGTGCTGGACGCCATGGGCAAGGACGTGGTGCTCGTGGAGACGGTCGGGGTCGGTCAGGACGAGATCGAGGTGGCGGGGCTCGCCCACACGGTGGTGGTGGTGGCGGTGCCGGGCATGGGCGACGACGTGCAGGCCATCAAGGCCGGCGTCCTCGAGATCGCCGACGTCTTCGCCGTCAACAAGGCCGATCGGGAGGGGGTCGACCGCACCGTCAACGATCTGCAGCAGATGCTGGAGCTGCGCCGCACCTGCGCCACCCGGCCCGACCTCTCGCACGACGCCGAGCACCAGATGCGCTCCACCTCGGCCTGGGATCCGCACGACCCCGGCTACTGGGAGCCGCCCATCGTGAAGACGGTGGCCGTGCGCGACGAGGGGGTGGGGGAGCTCCTCGCCGCCATCGAGCGCCACCGGACCCACCTGGACACGACCGGTGAGCGGCGCGCCCGCGAGGTGGCCCGCGCCCGCGCCAGCTTCCTGGCCCTGCTGCGGGAGCGCCTCCTCGCCGGCGCGCTCGACCGCCTCGCCGCCGAGCAGGGCCGTCTCGACGACATCGCCGCGCGCATCGCCGATCGCCAGGCCGATCCCTTCGGGCTCGCCGATGAGCTTGCCGCCAGGCTCCGGGCGTGAAAGATCCGGCACAGGACGCCATGGATCCTCCCCAGTCATCACAGCGGTCATCACCGCCCGCCCCGCCGGCCCGCGACCCCTGCGTCGAAGCGCTCGAGGAGCGGCTCGGCCAGCACATCGTGAATCCCGAGGTCGCGCTCGCCGCGATCACGCACAAGTCCTTCGTGAACGAGCACCGCGGCGAGGGCCTGTGCGACAACGAGCGGCTCGAGTTCCTGGGCGATGCGGTGCTCGACCTCGCCGTCTCACACCGGCTGATGGAGCAGTTCCCCAGCGCGCGCGAGGGCGAGCTGTCGAAGATCCGCGCCGCGGTGGTGGATGAGGCCGGTCTCGCCGGCATCGCCCGGGTGCTCGACCTCGGCCCGCTCCTCCGCCTGGGCCGGGGCGAGGAGCTCACCGGAGGGCGGGCGAAGAGCTCGCTCCTCGCCGACGCGGTGGAGGCGGTAGTGGCGGCGCTCTACCTCGGCGGCGGGCTCGCGCCGGTGCTGGCGCTCATCGATCGCTTCCTCGGAGACGCCTTCGCCCGAGCAGCCGCCGGGACGCTCGATCGCGACTACAAGACCCAGCTCCAAGAATTGGCGCAGAGCCGCCTTCGCGTCTCGCCGCGCTACCGGGTGGTCGCGGAGCACGGGCCCGATCACTCGAAGGTGTTCGACGTGGAACTGGAGCTGCGCGGCGAGGTGGTCGGGAAGGGCGCCGGCCGATCGAAGAAGGACGCGGAGCAGGCGGCAGCGAAGCTGGGCCTGGAGGCGATGGCGGCGAGGTTCGCGGAGGACAAGCCGGCCGCCGCACCTACCCCGGCGACGGTCGAGGACCAGGTCGTGGAGGAGCCTCCCTCTCCCCCAGCGGGGGAAAGGGCTGGGGTGAGGGGGTCGCAGAGCACCGTCCAGGTCGAGCTCGCGGACCCGCCTCCCTCGCCCCCGGCGGGGGTAAGGGCCGGGGTGAAGGGGTCGCATGAGAAGCCCCGGGCCAAGCGCGCCAAGAGCACCCCGCGCACGGCCCGCAAGACACCCGCGGCGGGGCGGAAGGCTGCGCGCAAGCCGGCCCGCGCCCGCGCCAAGAAGTAGCTGCCCGCCGTGCATTTCATTGCGACCGGGGCGCGCGGTCACTAGCATGCCGCGCATGACGAGACCCGCCGCGCTCGCGCTCGCCCTCTGCCTCGCGCCCCTCGCAGCGCCCGCCCAGGAACAGCCCGCAGGCGCAGCTCCTCCGGCCGCCGCGCCGGCCGAGCCGCCGGCCGCGAAGCCCCCCGCGAAGAAGGCGGCCCTGCCGAGGGAGCTCTACGCCACCTTCGTCACGAGTCAGGGCAAGATCGGCATCCGTCTCTTCCCCGAGCAGAAGCCCGCCTCGGTGAAGAACTTCGTCGAGCTGGCCGAGGGCAAGAAGGCCTGGACCGATCCGCGCACCGGCCAGCGCTCGACCAAGCCGCTCTACGACGGGACCGTGTTCCACCGCGTCATCCCAGGCTTCATGGTCCAGGGCGGCGATCCGCTGGGGCTCGGCGTGGGCGGCCCCGGCTACGCCATCCCGGACGAGCTGGAAGCGAGCGAGCGTTTCTTCGATCAGCCCTGCCAGCTCGCCTACGCGAACTCGGGCCCCAACTCGAACGGCTCGCAGTTCTTCATCACGGAGGTGGCTACGCTCCACCTCAACCCGGTGAAGTGCGACCGGAGCCCCTCCGGCCTGTGCGGCTACGTCCGCTTCGGCGAGGGCGTGTGCGGCTGCGAGCTCGTCGGGAAGATCGCCCGCCTCGGCAACAACAAGACGACGCTGGAGAAGGTCGTCATCTCGAAGACGAAGCCTAGCTGCCAGTAAGCCCCTCGTAGACTCGGAGCCACGACCATGGCCGACCAGCTCTTCGCCACCTTCACCACCTCCGCCGGGGACCTCGTGGTGAAGCTCTTCCCCGAGAAGGCACCCAAGACGGTGGAGAACTTCCTCGGCCTGGTGGAGGGGACGAAGGAGTGGACCGACCCCGTCTCGAACCAGAAGGTGAAGCGCCCGCTCTACGACGGGACGGTCTTCCACCGGGTCATCCCGGACTTCATGATCCAGGGCGGCGATCCGCTCGGCACCGGCTACGGCGGGCCGGGCTTCCGCTTCGCGGACGAGATCGGCCCCGACAACAAGTTCGACCGCCCCGGGCTGCTCGCCATGGCGAACGCCGGCCCGAACACGAACGGCTCGCAGTTCTTCATCACCGAGGCCCCGGTCCCGCACCTCAACCGCGGTCACACCATCTTCGGCGAGGTGGTGAAGGGCTACGAGCTCGTCCCGAAGATCGCCCGCGGCGGGAACGCCAAGACGAAGCTCGAGAAGGTCACCGTCACCCGCGGCGCGCAGCCTTGATCCTCTCGCTCGCCTTGCCCGTGGAGCGGCGAGGCCGCATGGCGTCGAAGGGAGCCCGGTGAGGGCCGGCTTCGTCGCCATCGTCGGCCGTCCCAACGTCGGGAAGTCGACGCTCCTCAACCGCGTCCTGGGCGAGAAGGTCGCCATCGTCTCGCCGCGCCCGCAGACCACGCGCACCCGCATCCTCGGCATCTGGAACGGGGAGGGGGCTCAGCTCGCCTTCTTCGACACACCCGGGCTCCATCGCGCCCAGGGGCCCCTGAACCGCCGCATGGTGGAGGTGGGCCTCGGCACCCTCTCCGAGGTGGACGTGGCGCTTCTCCTCGTCGAGGCCGGCACGGCCCGCGACGGCACGGTCGAGGTCGGCGAGGCGACGCGCTGGATCATCGAGGAGGTGGCGAAGAGCGGCAAACCCGCCGTGCTCGGCATCTCGAAGACGGACCGCGTCCCGCACGAGTCGCTGCTGCCCGTCATCGCCGCCTACCAGGGCCTGCACGCCTGGAGCGAGGTGGTCCCGTTCTCGTCGTTCACGGACGAGAACGTCGATGCGCTGCTCGCCACGCTGGCGCGCCTCGTGCCGGAGTCGAGCGAGCCGCTCTTCCCCCCGGACGTCCTGACCGACCAGGCCGAGCGCCAGCTCGCCGCGGAGTACGTGCGGGAGCAGGTGATGCTGAAGACGCGCGAGGAGGTGCCGTACGCTGCCGCCGTCGCCGTCGAGGAGTTCGACGAGACGGAGCGCGAGCAGGGCCAGCACGGGCTGGTCCGCATCGGCGCCACCATCTTCGTCGAGCGCGAGAGCCAGAAGGGCATCGTCATCGGGAAGCGCGGCGCCCTCCTCAAGGAGATCGGCACCGCCGCCCGCACCGGGCTCGAGCGGCTCCTCGGCTGCAAGGTGTTCCTGAAGCTCCACGTCCGGGTCGACGAGCGCTGGAGCGAGCGGGCGGACGCGCTGAGGCGGCACGGGTTGTAGGGCCGTGGTAGAAGCGGGCCCGTGCCTCGCCCCCTCATCGCCCTCGTCGGTCGCCCCAATGTGGGCAAGTCGACGCTCTTCAACCGCCTCGCCGGACGTCGGCTCGCCATCGTCGAGGACGAGCCGGGCGTCACCCGCGATCGCAACTACGCCGATACGGAGTGGGACGGCCGGCTCCTCTCCGTGGTCGACACGGGCGGCTTCGAGCCCGACGCCAAGGGCGGCGACGCGATGAACGCCCTGGTGCAGCGCCAGGCGCAGCTGGCGGTGGAGGAGGCGACGGCGGTGGTGCTCGTCGTCGACGCCCGGGAGGGCCTGACGACGGTCGACGAGGCGGTGGCGAAGCTCCTCCGCCGGTCGGGCAAGCCGGTCTTCGTGGCCCTCAACAAGGTAGACGCCGCTCGCCACGAGGGCGACCTGCCGCTGGCCGAGTTCCACCGCCTCGGCTTCTCGGAGGTGTACGCCATCTCGGCCGAGCACGCTCGCGGGGTGTCCGACCTGGTCGAGGCCATCCTGCGCGTCCTCCAGCTCCCACCTGCTCCGCCGCCGCCCGAGGAGGCGGAGGAGCTGCCCGAGGAAGAGGAGGGCCGGGACAAGCCGCGGCCGCGCGGCCCGATCCGCCTCGCCATCGTCGGCCGGCCCAACGTCGGCAAGAGCACCTTCGTGAACACGCTCCTCGGCCAGGAGCGCTTCGTCGTCTCCGAGGTTCCGGGCACGACGCGCGACTCGATCGACACGCTCCTGAAGCACGGCGACCAGGAGTTCATCGTCACCGACACCGCCGGCATCCGCCGCAAGAGCGCCATGGCTCAGAAGGTGGAGGCCTACTCGGTCGTGCGCGCCATGCGCTCCATCGACGAGGCTGAGGTGGTGGCCTGCCTCCTCGATGCAGGCGAGGCGGGCGTCGAGCAGGATGCGCGGATGCTCGGGATGGTGGCGGAGAAGGGCCGGGCGCTCGTCATCGTGGTGAACAAGTGGGATCTCGCCGAGCGCGAGGGCGCCACGCAGGCGTGGTACCGCGACGAGCTCGCGAAGCGCATGCCCTTCGTCGCCTGGGCGCCCATGATCTTCACCTCCGGCAAGACCGGCAAGGGCGTCGCGAAGGTGCTCGCCACCGCCGCGCGGCTCATGCAGCAGTATCGCGCCCGCTTCCCGACCCACGCGCTCAACGAGCTCGTCGAGGACGTCCAGGTGCTGCACCCGGCGCCGCTCGTGCACGGCCACCGGGTGAAGCTCTACTACGTGGCGCAGGTGGCCTACGCGCCGCCGACCTTCGTCGTCCAGTGCAACCGGCCCGAATCCATCAGCGACCACTACCAGCGCTACGTCGAGAACCGCTTCCGGGAGGCGTTCGGGCTCGAGGTGCCGCTGCGCATCATCTACAAGCAGCGCAAGCGCCGCGACCGGCCGCCGCCGGGGGCGAAGAAGGCTTGACCTCCTTCGCCAGGGCCGCCTACATTGCCCCGGTTTTCAAAGGGATTTACCGCCGAGAGGCCCCATGTCCAAGACCGCGCACCACGAGCTGACCCGCAAGGAGATGAAGGGCCCCGACAAGTTCCAGGTGGCCGCCACCGAGGCCGCCGCCTGGGCTGCCACGCGGCGTCGGCAGGTGCTCGTGGCGGTCGGGGGCGTCTTCGCGCTCCTCGTCATCGTCATCGGCGTCTCGACCTACCTCGACAGCCGGCGCGCCGACGCCGGCGGCCTCCTCTACCGCGCCATCGACGCGGCGAGCGGCGAGGTCTCGAGCATCCCCCTCCCCAACGCCGAGCGGCCGCTCTACCGGACGGCGGAGGAGAAGCAGCAAGCGGTGCTGACGGCCGCGGCGCAGGTTCGGGCGCACCACGGCGGGAGCCGGGCGGCCGTGACGGCCGCGCTGCTCGAGGGTGACGCGCACCTCGCCGCCGGCGCCTGGGACAAGGCCGCCGCGGCGTACCAGGCCTTCCTCGACAAGGCGGGGGAGGACGACTCGCTCCGCTTCGGCGCGCTGGACGGGCTCGCCCGGGCGCAGGAGGGCAAGGGCGATCTCGCCGCTGCGGCGAAGACCTATGAGCAGGCGATGCGCATCGACTTCTACAAGGACCGCGCCGCGCTGGAACGGGCGCGCGTGCTCGTGAAGGCGGGTCAGAAGACCGAGGCGCAGCAGGCCCTCGCGAGCGTCGCCAAGGAGTCGCCGCTGGCAGTCGAAGCGCAGGAACGGCTGGCGCGGCTGGGCGGTCAGTAGATGCCGCTCCTGGCGCTGGTCCTGGCGGCCCTGGCGCACCCGCCGGCACAGCTTCCGCCGGCGCCGGTCCGCCTGTGGACGGTCCGCTGGCAGAAGCAGCTCGTCACCCCCTCCGCCCTCGAGTGGAAGGTGCGCGAGACGGGTGGCCCGGCCGTCGATCCGCTCGGCGGACGGGTGGTGGTCGGTACCCGCGACGGCTGGCTGCGCTCCTTCACGCCGGAGGGCGCGGTGGCCTGGGAGCTCGAGCTGGGAGGCCGCTTCGACGCCGCGCCGCGGATCGAGGGCGACACCGTCTACGCAGGCTCGACCGACGGGCACCTGTACGCGGTCGAGCTGGGCGGCGGCAAGCTGCGCTGGAAGTACGACGCCCAGGAGGAGGTCGGGACCACGCCCACGGTGGCGGGTGGCCTCGTCCTCGCCATGACGCTGCAGGACACGCTCATCGCGGTGGACGCCCGCACCGGCGCCTGGAAGTGGCATCACCGGCGCGAGCTCCGCGAGGGCTTCACCATCCGCGGGGCGGCCTCGGTGCTCGTCACCGGCGCGCTCGCCTTCGGCGCCTACTCCGATGGCACGGTGGCGGCGCTCGACCTCATCACCGGAGCCGCCCGCTGGGAGCGGAAGGTGGCGCCCCAGGCCGACTTCATGGACGTCGACTCGCTGCGCGCCCAGGGCGGGCAGCTCTTCGCAGCCGCGTACTCGGGGGCCATCTACGCGCTCGACGCCCGTACCGGACAGCAGCTGTGGGAGGTGAAGACGCCCGGCCCGTCGCGGCTCGCGCTCGCCAGCAATATGCTCGTAGCGGTCACGACCACCCAGGTGCTCGGCATCGGGACGCAGGAGGGCACCATCCGGTGGACGGTGCCGCTCGAGGGGGTGCCGGCGGGCGATCCCGCCGTCATGGGCGGCCGGGCAGCGGTGCCCAACACGAACGGCCTCCTGTTCATCGACACGACCAAGGGCCGCCTGCTGCGCGTCTTCAACCCCGGGACCGGCGTGTCGGCGACGCCCGGCTGGCTGGGCGAGCGCATCTACGTGCTCTCGAACGGCGGCGACCTGCTCGCCCTCGACCTGACGTGAGGAAGGTGCGCGTCGTGGCGGCGGTGGTCCGGCGCGGCGAGCGCATCCTCATCTCGCGCCGTCGCGACGACGCCGAGCGCGGCGGACTGTGGGAGTTCCCGGGTGGCAAGGTGGAGGCCGGCGAGGCCGAGCCGGAGGCGCTCCGGCGCGAGGTCCGGGAGGAGCTCGGCTGCGGGGTCGAGGTCGGCCAGCTCGTCCTGCGCCACCGCCACCGCTACCCCGATCTCGAGGTGGAGCTCGCCTTCTATGCCTGCGCGCTGCCGGCCGGCGAGGAGCCCCGCCCGCTCGGCGTGGCGGCGCTGGAGTGGGCGGAGGCGGGCGCCCTCGCGCTGTATCCCTTCTGCGAGGCCGACGTCCCGGTCCTACCGCTCCTGGAGCGGGCATGAGGAAGCGCGTCGCCGTCCTGGCGCTCCTCGCCTGTGCCTACCCGGTCCGTCCGCCGCAGCCCCCCGCCGACGCACGCGAGCGTCGGGCGCTCGAGGCCGACGCCTGCCGCCGAGGTGCGCTCCCGCCCTGGCTCGACGACGCGGCGCTGTCGGCGGCGTCGCGGGTGGACGGGCAGGAGGGCCAGGCCGGCGCCATGAACGAGGCCTTCATCGGCGACAGCGCCGCCGCGTCCGCCCGTCCGCCGTCATCGCGGGCCGGTGCGGCTGGCTCGCGCGTCGCCACCATCCTCCAGGAGCGGCGAGTCTTCGAGACCGACTGCGTGCTGCTCCGCTCGGCCGGGAAAGAGCTCGTCCCGCGGCCCGGGCACTGACCCTGGCTCTCAGCGGCGCGACTTGCCGCGCTTCTTCGGCGGCGGAGCGGGCTTCTCGCCGGTCGTCCCGAGCTTCGCCAGGAACGGTCCGTAAGAACGTCCGGCTGCGTCATGAGCCTCGTGTGTCACGGCGCCGTCCACGACCAGGGTGTAGCTCGAGCCGGGTTGGAGCGGCTCCACGGGCGTGAGCCGGTACCGCGTCAGCTCGCCACCGACCTCGGCCGTGCCCGTCGAGGCGACCATCGCGTCTTGCGCGTCGTGGAGCGCCAGCCTCCCGTCGACGAGGTGGGCAGCGATCTCCACCCGGTAGGACGCGCCCGGATCGACGGGGGTGACGCCGTCGCGGGCGAGCGGCACCTCCTGGCCGGCTACCACCGCCACCGCGAGCGTCACCGGCACCATCGCAGGCGGCGGGGTCGGGGTCGGGGCCGGGGTCGGGGTCGCGGTCGGGGTCGGGGTC
>WNGL01014762.1_pt1 | contig 17804 bp, 15 predicted proteins | sample 5400591 | NCBI WGS metagenome assembly WNGL01 (sample SAMN13153377, study PRJNA577476) | soil metagenome | isolation source: 80 cm soil or saprolite under Garry oak tree replicate 1 | place: USA:California | collected 2016-06-15 | reverse complement strand
GCTGTAGCGCGCGGCACGATTCCTTCCGAAGCCATCGATCGCGTCGAGCAGGAACGCGTCATCGTCGTGGCCGACGACTCCATCAGCGTGCGCAAGTTCGTGGGACGCATGCTGGAGAAGAACGGCTACCGCGTGAAGCTGGCCGCCGACGGCCTCGAGGCGGCTGAACTTGTGTCACAACACGGCTGTCACCTGGTCATCACCGACCTTGAAATGCCGCGCATGACCGGCTACGAGCTGATGGTGCAGCTGCGCCAGAGCCCGTCCACGCGACGCATTCCGGTGATGGTCGTGACTTCGCGTGCGGGCGCGAAGCATCGCGACCGCGCGATGAAGGAAGGCGCTTCGGCCTTCTTGACGAAACCAGTGCAGGAGGATCAGTTGATTGCGGCCGTAGAACAACTCATGGGAACGGAGGTGCCACGCCCGGCCGCGCCAGTGGCGTAGAAAGAAGATGGCAAACCCTTCCAAAAAAATCCGCGTCCTGGTTGTGGACGACTCTACCTTCATGCGCAAGGTGCTGGAAAGCATTTACAACGGTGACGAGCAGATGCAGGTGGTTGGCAGCGCCAAAGACGGCCGCGAAGCGGTCTCGATGGCCGAATCGCTGAAGCCTGACGTGATCTCCATGGACATCAACATGCCGCACGTGGACGGTCTACAGGCGACTGCGGAAATCATGACCACGAATCCGAAGCCCATTGTCATCGTCAGTTCCGAATCGCGCGAAGGCGCGGCCAGCACACTTCGCGCGCTCGAACTCGGCGCCATCGAATTTGTCGCCAAGCCATCGAGCGGCATCGACCTGGACATGCAAAGCGTGAAGGAAGAGCTTCTGCGCAAAGTGCGTATGGCGGCAAAAGTTCGCGTGGTGCGCACAGCCACACGCCTGGCTTCCAGCATTCAGAGGGCCGGAAGCAATGCGAAGCCGGCCTCCGCTCCGAAGGCCAGCCCTCGCCCAGCAGCAGGCAGCTCCAGCGACCAACGGTTTCCCGTTGTCGTTTTGGTAGCCTCAACTGGCGGGCCGGCAACGGTCATGCGTATTGCTCCCGGCTTCACGCGTGACTTCCCTGCTGCGATTATCCTGGTGCAGCACATGCCCGCGACGTTCACTTCGCAATATGCCGCGCAGCTCGCCGAATTCACCGAAATCCGCGTGAAGGAAGCGGAATCCAACGAATCTCTCGCCCCCGGCACGCTCTACATTTGCCCCGGCGGACAACATCTCCGCGTCACACCGACAGGAAGAATTCAGCTCGACGGCGCGGCGGGCCGCATCAACGGATATCTGCCCAACATGGACGTCACCATGGAATCGGTTGCGGCTTACGCGGGTCCCTTGAGCATCGCCGGAGTGCTTACCGGTATGGGCAACGACGGAACCAGCGGAGCGAGAGCGATTAAGAACGCCGGCGGGCTCGTTCTGGCGCAAGACGAAGCAACCTGCGTAATTTTTGGCATGCCTGCGGAAGCCATCAAAGCCGGAGTGGTGGATCAAGTGCTCAGCATTGATGACATTTACCAAGCCATTGAAAAGCGCGTCGTGGGGATCTGCAAGCCGACGCCAGCGGGAGTCCGCTGATGCCCATGCCAGCGCCAGTCAAGGCCGCCCCTCTGCGCTCGGAGCAGATCATTCTGTTTCGCATCGGCGAGCAGCTCTTTGCGCTGTCTTCGTCCTCCGTGCAGGAAGTGCGCAGCGCGGACAGCCTCTCCGGCGGTGCTCACGAAATCAGCGCCCCAGGCATCGACAAGGTTCGCCAGTTCGTGAGGCGCGGCCCCAATACTCTTTTTCTCGTAAGCGGCGCTGCACATTTTGGCCTTTCCGCGCCCGATGGAATTCTTGCGTTTGTCCTTCGCAACACGCGGACGGCGTTGCTCGTCGACAGCATCGAGAAAATGACCGCCATGACGCGATTGCAAGCTCTGCCTCTGTCGTTCTGTCATGAAGAGCAGAAATGGTACCGCGGCTTGACAGCGCTCGACCAAACCGTGGTTCCCGTCGTGCGCCCCGAAGGTTTTCTGTCAGACGATGAATTAATGATGTTAGATGCGGCGCTGCCTCCGCCTGAGGTTCCGGGCGAAGACACCGAAGTTGAGGCAGACGACGACTTCGGAACCGAATTGAATTAAGAGCATGGGTTAAGACAACGAACTAAGGCCATGACCGTCTCCACCGATCTCGAACTGAAGTCCTTCGTCCTCCTGCGACTGGGGGAACGGCGATTTGCCGTTGCTGCCGACGGGACCGCCGAGCTGGTGGCACCGAGTCGCCTTTTTCGCTTTCCTCACAACACGGCGAAGATTGAGGGAGTAATCCTGCGCCGCGGAAGGATTGTTCCGGTTTGTGACATCGCAGAAAAGCTGATTGGAAAATATCTTACGTCGCGCCGGTTTTACCTCATTGCTCTCCGCCATTATGGGCAAAGGACCGAGTGGGTGGCCCTGCCGGTTACTGGCGAATGCGAATTGATCAACGCGGAGCTGACGCCGGCGAGCGCGTCTGACGAGCCGCACGTGGCCGGCTGGCTTTCGCATGGCGGCGACGTCATCGAAGTGCTGAATTTGGACGCACTAACTCCGGGCCCTAATGAGTTCTTGTCGCGTCCTGGCGTCCCAGAACGGCTTGGTGCGCGTCCTGCCCATCCGGGCGAAGCGGAGGCCAGGCCGTGATCCCCGCCGCGCGCCCCATCAAAGTTTTACTGATTGACAGCAACGTGTATTTCGCAAAGCGCCTTGGCGATGCGTTGAAACGCGAAGGTTTTGAAGTGACTACCAGCACACAGGCCGCTTATGCGCTGACCGAAATCGCCCGTATCATTCGCTCGGACGTCAAGAATTCCAACCTCCCGATCCTGGCGCTGGGCGACGGAAGCCAGCGCGCGCTTATGGAAGCGTTCCAGGCCGGATGCGACGATTACATCGACAGGAGCCGCCAGCCCGGCGTCATCGCCTCTCACGTGAAGCAAATCATCGTCAGCAAGATTGAGGGCTTCCAGCCCACACAAATGCTCACGCAGTCGGATACGAGCCTGAGCGGCAACCTGACGCATCACGACCTTACCGGCGTCATGCAAATGCTCGGGCATGCGCACCAAACCGGCGCCTTGCACATCAATGCGGGAGAGACGGACGCTGTTCTCTTCTACGAAGGCGGGGAAATCTCGCACGCCGAATGCGGTTCGCTGTTTGGCGACGAAGCCGTGATTTACATCCTGAAGAACTGCGTCAACGGAAACAAAGGTGTTTACAAATTTGTTTATGGCACGACCTCGACGCAGCGCACCGTGCTGCGCTCGGCCACCGATTTGATGCTAGATGCCATGCGCGAAGTCGATGAAAGTTCCCGCGACATGGCGGACAAGGAAGCTCTATGAGCGAAGCCATGATGCTCCCCCCACTAGATGAAGCGCCGGAGAAGCGTGTGCCAACCGTTTATTTCATCGACGACAGCGCCACCATGCGCGAAGTCATCAAGATTGCTTTTCGCCGCGAGAATATTCATGTAATCACCTGCGCCGACGCCGCCTCGGCCCTCGCGCAATTCGAACAAACGCGCCCGGACGTGGTCATCACCGACGTCATCATGCCGGATCAGGACGGCTATTCCGTATGCAGCCAGATCAAAGAGAATCCCGATCTCAGCACGACTCCCGTTCTGCTCATGTCGGGCGTCGTGAACAAGAGCGTCGCAGACAAAGCCGTCTCGGTCAAAGCAGATGAGTTGATTCGCAAACCGTTCCAGCCGCAGGAACTGATTAATCGGGTGAAAGCGCTACTCGAGCCTAAGAGTGCCGCGCCAACTCCATCGGCAGACCGCGGGGCCGCAACAAACGCTTTGAGCAATCTTTTTGCGCCTGCCCCAGCCGCTCCGCGTAGCATGGCACCTTCGTCCGCCCCGCCAGCGGCGCAGGAGCCGGCCTGGCCTCGCGCTCTTGCCGAAGCGTTTTCGCCCCGTCCGGCCGCGCAAGGACCAGTGGATTCTCAGCCACCCGCGGCTCTCGAGCGGCCAGGTCCTTCGGCGTCTAGCTTGCAAAAGCTACGCGTGGAAATTGCGAGGTTGGAGTTACTCGTCAAAAAGCTCCAAACCGAACTTCAAATCGAGCGCCAATATAACCAGGCCCTCGAAACCCAGATCCGCACTCTCGCCGAAATCGAATAACACATCCCAACCGCAGCGGCCGCTGGAGGGCGCAGTAAAACATCACTTTCCTCTTGACAATCAGGAGGAGAGGCATATCCTCCTCCTGACCCTCAGGAGGAAGCGTCTTATGCCGGACAAATCGAGCGATCTCGTCCAGGGCACCCTGGACATGCTCATTCTCAAAACGTTGGCGCTCGAAGCCATGCACGGATATGGCATTGCCGTCCGGCTTGAGCAAATGAGCCACGGCGTTTTCCGCGTCAATGCAGGTTCCTTGTTTGTCGCCCTCCAGCGACTCCAGCGTGCCGGGCTGATTAAGAGCGAGTGGAAAGCCACCGAGAACAGCCGGCGCGCAAAGTACTACGCACTAACGGAGCCGGGACGAAAGAGACTCAACACTGAAAAACAAGAATGGGGGAGACAAGTGGCAGCCATCGCCAGAATTCTGGAGGCCTCGTAAAGCCATGTCTTTGCTGCGAAGCATCACAAGCGGGCTCCGTTCCCTCTTCCGGAAGAAACAGGTTGATCGCGAACTGAACGAAGAACTCAGCGGCTTCCTCGAGATGGCAGCCGAGGAAAAGATGAAGCAGGGAACGAGCCGCAAGGATGCGCTTCGCGCCACGCGTTTGGAGCATGGCAGCGTTGAAATCGCAAAGGAAGAAGTTCGCTCCTCCGGCTGGGAATCCTTCCTGGAAAATTCCTGGCAGGATTTGCGCTTCGCCACTCGCGTGCTGCGCAAGAATCCCGGCTTCACTGCCGTTGCGGTCCTAACGCTTGCGCTCGGCATCGGCGCGAATACCGCCATCTTCAGCTTGGTCAACGGAGTCTTACTGCGGCCGCTCCCGTACCACAACCCAAACCGCCTTACGATGGTGTGGGAGAAAAACCGCGACGGCTCCCCAGAAAACGTCGGCTACGCCACGTACCTCGACTGGAAAGCTCATAACAAAAGCTTCGAACAACTCGCCATCTACAGTTCCTGGCAGCCCGTGCTACAAGTCGGCGAACCCGAGCAGCTTAGCGGCCTCCGCGTCACCAGCAATTATTTCCGCACTCTTGGCGTCCATCCCGAAATCGGGCGAGATTTTCTCCCTGAAGAAGATGCTCCCAACACTAACAAGGTCGTGATGCTCAGCCACTCCTTGTGGCAGCGCAAGTTTAACTCCGATCCCGACATCGTCGGTAAACCCGTTAACATGAACGCGACGCAATACATCGTGGCCGGCGTTTTGCCCGCGAGCTATCAATCTCTGATGAACCAGGATCCCCGCGGCGGCTCGGTCGAGATTTGGCGCGTGCTCGGCTACGACGTTTCGCAGCCCTGGGCTTGCCGCACCTGCCATCACCTGGTGGCCATTGGTCGACTGCGCGACGGCGTAGCCATTACCCAGGCCAACGCCGAGATGGACACAATTTCCGCCGCGCTGAGCAAAGCCTATCCGAAGGAATATGACGATATCGGTGTCATTCTCACTCCCATCCGCGAGCAACTACTCGGCCCGGCCAGCACGCCGCTCTACATCCTGCTTGGGGCCGTCTCTTTCGTGTTGCTGGTGGCGTGTGCGAATCTTGCCAACTTGGTTCTTGCGCGCGCCACCGACCGCGAACGTGAGGTTGCCGTGCGCACTGCGCTGGGAGCCACGCGCGGCAGGATCATTCGCCAACTGCTTGCGGAAAACTGCGTTCTCGGCCTCCTGGGCGCTGCAGCGGGACTCTTTCCCGCCTACTGGATGCCTAACGTTCTGGCCAGTATCGGCGCGGGCGACCTGCCACGTCTCGATCAAGTGCATCTCGACTGGCGGGTTTTGTTATTCACGGCTGGAGTTGCGCTGCTCACTGGGATCGCCGCGGGCCTTGCCCCTGGGTATCGCTTGTCGAAAAACAACATGCACGATTCTTTGAAGGAGGGCATGCGCGACAGCGGGAGTGTGGCTAGTCGCCGCTTGCGCGGGCTGCTGATCGTTTCCGAAGTCGCGCTTTCCCTGACGCTTCTGATCGGCGTAGGCCTCCTGCTGCGCAGCTTGAGTCGGCTGCTGGTAGTCTCGCCGGGATTCGATCCCGCCAACGTACTGTCCATGCAAACCTCCGTTATCGGCCAACGATTCAACGACAACACGGTCGTGCGTCAATATTTTGTTGATGCCGTCGAACGTCTTCGCGCGGTTCCCGGAGTGCAATCCGCCGCTGCCGCCAGTCAGATTCCGCTGGCCGGAAATATGGACAAATACGGCTTTCACGTCGAAGGTAAGATACATGCCAATCCCGAAGAAGACCCGAGCGCCGAACGCTACTGCATCACTCCGGGGTTCCTCGAAACGATGCGAATTCCCTTGCTGCGTGGCCGTGACATCTCTCCCGCCGACACAGCGACTGCGCCACAAGTCCTGCTGATCGGAGAAACCACCGCGCGCCGCATGTGGCCCGGTGAAGATCCCATTGGCAAGCACGTTAAGCTCGGCGGCGTGGATAATCCCTGGTGGACAGTTGTCGGCGTCGCCGGAGATGTGCGCCACGTTGGCCTCGACGCTGGTCCCGACATGCAAGTGTACATTCCGCACCAGCAATGGCCATTCCCTGACGGCCTGATGGTCTTTGTCATTCGCGTCGCAAGCACTCCTGTAGCGATTTCCTCCGCCGCACAACGAGCTATTCACTCCCTCGATGCAACGCAGCCGATTTCACGCATCATGCCGCTCGAAAGCTACGTGGGTCTTTCCGTGCAAGGGCGGAGATTCGCCTTGATTCTCATTGGCGCCTTCGCCACGATTGCACTGGCGCTTTCGATGGTCGGAATCTATGGCGTTACGGCGTATAGCGTTGCGCAGCGCACCCGTGAAATCGGCATCCGAATCGCCCTCGGTGCCCCCCGTGGCGAACTCCTCGGATTGTTGCTCCGCCAAGGAATGCTGCTGGTGGTTTGCGGCGTAGTCGCCGGCGTAATTGCCTCCGTTGCACTCACGCGTTTCTTGGGCACGCTGCTTTTCGACGTGCAGCCCACAGATCTACTGACATTTGCCAGCGTGGTGCTGCTGCTCGTTGCGGTATCCGCTGTGGCGTGTTTCCTTCCCGCGCGCCGGGCGATGAGGGTGGATCCGATGGTCGCCCTGCGCCACGAATAGCGGACGAAAATCTTGGAGGCGTCGTAACGAACAGTTTATGTCATTCTTTTTGAGAATCGCGGATGGGCTCCGGAACTTGCTTCGGAAAGAGCGCACTAGCCGGGAGTTAAGCGAAGAGGTAAACCAATTCCTTGATATGGCTGCAGAGGAGAGAATCAAGCAAGGTATGGGCCGCAACGAAGCTCTTCGTGCCGTGCGTTTGCAACATGGCAGCCCCGAAATCGCGAAGGAAGAAGTTCGCTCCGCTGGCTGGGAGTCGCTTCTGGAAACCTCTTGGCAGGATTTGCGTTTCGCCGCCCGCATGCTCCGCAAATCTCCGGGATTCACCGCCGTTGCCGTCCTAACGCTTGCTCTCGGTATCGGCGCCAACACCGCCATTTTCAGCGTTGTCAGTGCCGTCTTGCTTCGGCCGTTGCCCTACGCGAATCCGACCCAGTTGGCCTTTGTGTCCGAAGCAAGGCCGGAGGCGGGAATCTCCGGGCTTGGGATGTCTTATCCCACGTTCGCTGAACTGCGGGACCACAACGGTGTATTCAGCGCAATCGCCGGATTGGGTATCCACGCTCTCGTGCTCACGGGCCATGGAGATCCTTCCGAGGTGAGCACTGTAGTCGTGACGTCCGAATTCTTTTCGGTCCTTTCGCCTGAACCGCTGCTGGGCCGCGTGTTCGTCCCTGACGACGGCAAGCGCGGCACCGCCCCTGTCGTGGTCCTCAGCGAAAATTTATGGCGTAGCCGATTCGGAGTCGACCCGTCAATCGTTGGACGCTCGATTACCCTCGACATGCGCCCGTACACCGTGATTGGCGTGATGCCCGCGAGCTTTCACACGCCCTTCCTCAATCAGATAAACCAAGTATGGATACCCCTTGCGCAAGACCCGCTGTTCAGCGTCTGGATGACCAGACCGCCTCAGGAGCACTGGATGGCGGTGATTGCGCGACTGCGCCCTGACATTTCCTCCGCCCAGGTGCAGACGGAATTGAACACCATCAGTACACGGCTGGCCGGGGCATTTCCTACGGAAAAAGGATGGGCGATTCGAATTGAACCCCTGCAGCAAACCATCACAGGTGACGTGAAATTGCCGCTGCTCCTTCTCCTAGGGGCCGTCGGCCTGGTGCTCTTGATCGCCTGCGCGAACGTTGCAAATCTCCTTTTGAGCCGCGCAACGTCGCGATCGAGGGAAATCGCCGTTCGAATTGCGCTGGGCGCTGGCAAGATCCGCATCGCCCGCCAACTGCTCACGGAGTGCGCCATCCTTGGCTTGCTTGGCGGCCTGATCGGAACATTTGTGGCTTACTGGGGCGTAGCCACTCTCGCGCCGCTCCTGCCTTCCAATCTGCCGAAGTTTCATTCGATTAGCGTAGATGGCTGGGTGCTTGTCTTTGCCTTCTCTCTTTCACTGGCCACCAGTCTCGTGTTTGGACTGGCTCCCGTGCTTTCTGTGGCCAGCTCCGATCCACAAAAAGAGCTTGGCGAAGGCGCGCGCGCCGGGGAGTCGGCAGGTCCGCGCCGTACCCGCGCTGTTTTGGCTGTCGGGGAAATTGCCTTGGCCATGGTTCTTCTTACAGGAACGGGATTGCTGATGCGTAGCTTTGCCGAGCTCACCTCGGTGAATCTAGGCTTCGAACCCAATCACGTCGTAAAGGCCATGGTTTCCCTCCCACAATTTCAGTACTCGACCCCGAAACAGTGGGCCGCTTTTTCAGAAGAACTCATGACCCCGGGATGCAGGATTCGGCTATTGCCGGTCCGCTTCCCATTGTGGATTGCTGCGTCACTCTCGCTTTTCAGATTGTCGGCCATCCGCCGCTGCAAGCCGGAACGTCAGACACCGCGAATTACGTCCCCGCCAGCCCGCGGTATTTCTCCGTGATGGGAATTCCGCTGCTTCGTGGCCGTTTGTTCAACGAATCTGATTCCTCTTCCTCGGCGCCAGTTGCGTTGATGAGTGAGACTCTAGCCAAACGCTACTTTCCTAACGAGGATCCGCTGGGCAGGCATCTCACTTTCGGCTTTCCTGTCAACGGCGTGGTCTCCCGCGAAATTGTTGGCATCGTTGGGGACATCCATGACGTTTCGCTGGGCAAGGAGCCAGGGCCCATGTTGTATGTGCCATTCGCCCAAGCGCCTCTTTATGGAGGCGAGGTGGTGGTCAAGAGCACCCTGAGCGCTTCAGCCATCGTCGGCGCAATTCGCTCCGTAACCCAAGGTTTAGACAAAAACCTGCCCGTGACAGATATCGCGCAACTCTCCGATGCCCTGAACGCCTCTGTGGCACAGCCCCGCTTTCGCACTTTACTCCTGGGCTTGTTTGGAACAATCGCGTTGATCCTCGCCGCGGTCGGGATTTTTGGAGTGATGTCTTATTCCGTATCTCGCCGGACGCATGAACTGGGAATTCGCATGGCGCTTGGTGCGCAGCCTGGCTCAGTTCTGGGCATGGTATTGCGTGAGACGCTGACGCTCACGCTGGTTGGCATTGCGGTTGGCGTACCCTGCGCTCTCGCTGCCGCGCGCCTCATCAAGGGCCTGCTCTTTAACGTGACCCTGTACGACCCGATCACCCTGGCGCTGGTTCCTCTGGTGCTCGTCGCTATCGGCGCGCTGGCCAGCTATGTCCCGGCGCGGCGCGCGATGAAGGTCGACCCCATGATCGCCCTTCGTCACGAATAACTTCGCCGTTCTCTGCCAGGGCAGTTGCGCCGGCATCCTCGCGACGCCCTCTCGCGCTTACATCGCATTGGAAACTTCGTTGTTCGTTGCGGAAACTGTTCGCCGGGTCAGGTTGACGCTCGCAGCTGGATTCTGTAGCCTCACTCTACGCCGTTCGAATGCACTTCTAATCTGGGGGCTTCTCGATGAGCGCTAAGAATGGCTCTGCGATTTCGCGACGTGAGTTTGCTCGCCGTGCCGCCTTTGTTTCAGCAGCTGCTTCTCTTTCGCCTGCCGAACTCCTCACGCGCGAATCCGTTGCTGCCGTAATCCCGCCATTACAAGCGCCCACGACTAGCGGACCAAAGCTCTCACCCGAAAGCCAGGCAGAAATGGAGTCGCGCCTTCAAACAGTCTTCTCCCAATACGGCTCGCGGCTCAATGATGCGCAAAAATCGGACCTTCGCCGGATAGCTGCCGAGGGCCAGGCCGCACTGGACCGTCTTCGCGCTTTTCCGACAGATAACAGCGACGGGCCCGCTCTCTATCTGAAACCCTTGATGGAGCGCGAGAAAAAGCCTGCCGCGCCCGCAACCGGCAAAGCAGCTGGCGCGCCGAAGAAATCCTGAGGAGCCTCCCCGATGCCCGGCGAAGAAATCTTCTATCTTTCGGTCAGCGAGCTCGCGAAACACATCGAATCAAAAAAACTCTCCCCCGTCGAACTGACGCAGGTTTATCTCGACCGCAGCCAGAAGTTCGGTCCGCGCTTCAATGCCTACGCCATGCTCACTCCGGAAATTGCCCTCGAGCAAGCCAAGGCTGCCGAAAAGGAAATCCATCGCGGGCATTACCGCGGGCCTCTTCACGGCATTCCTTATGCCGCAAAAGATCTTCTCGCTGTGAAAGGCATTCCCACAACCTGGGGAGCAAAGCCTTACGCGAATCAGGTTTTCGATTACAACGCAACGGTGATCGATCATCTGAAAAACGTTGGCGCAGTGATGATTGGCAAAGCTTCGATGATCGAGTTGGCCGGCGGGTCGGGCTATCGCTTCGCTTCCGCCTCCTTGCAAGGCGAAACCAAGAATCCCTGGGATCCCACGTGCTGGACCTGCGGTTCTTCCTCAGGCTCCGGGGCCATAGTTGCCGCAGGCCTCGCCGCTTTCGCCATCGGCACGGAAACCTGGGGCTCCATCATTTGTCCTTCGGCGTTCTGCGGCATCAGTGGCCTGCGTCCCACTTACGGCCGCGTCAGCCGCCACGGCGCCATGGCTCTTGCTCCTTCCATGGACAAGATCGGCCCTATGGCTCGCAGCGCCGAAGACTGCGCACGCATCTTTGCAGCAATGGCGGGCCACGACCAAAAGGATCGCGGCACGATTGCCATCGACAAAGCCGCTTTCACGTACTCGCCCTCTGTCGAATCGCGCAAGCTGCGCGTCGCGTGGCTTTCGAATGCCTGGAAATCGTTCGAGGGAGGAGCGGCCAAACCAGTTGCGGCGGCAAAAGCTTCTCTGAAGAAGATTTTCAGTGGCATCAAAGAGGTTGCCTTGCCGGTTGGCCCATGGGAAGACTCCGCCTCCCTCATCGTGCAAGTGGAAGCAGCCGCATCTTTCCGTTCGCTGATTCGTTCTGGAAAACTCAGCGAGTTGACGGACCCGCTTGCGCAGATCGTTGGCTATTTGAATGAGCAGTATTCCGCTGCCGACTACCAGCAAGCGCTAAAAGTTCGCGAAATCCTGCAGAACAAAATGGACGCTATCTTTGAAAGCTTTGACGTGGTGGTGGCTCCTTCACAGCCGGTTCCAGCGACTCCGCTTACGCTCAACCTGGAAACGGGCCTGGCGTTCCCGGATCCCCAAGGCGCCATTGGCAATCTTTGCGGCTTGCCTGCGCTTTCAGTCCCTTGCGGCTTCACGGAAAAGAATCTTCCCATCGGAATGCAATTCATGGCGGGAGCGGGAGACGATATCGCCGCTATTCAGGCAGCGCGAACCTTCCAACTTCACACCGACTGGCACAAGCGCCATCCGCGTGTTCATTGAGAGGATTCGCTCAAAAGGCAAGGACCTTCAGGTTTCAGCTTAATTCTTCTTCAATAACTCATGCACTGTGCGTAGCAGCGCGCTGCGGCTGAATGGTTTTGCCAGCAAGCGCACGCCTGGCTCCGCCCGCAGCGAGTCCGCCGCTGCTCTTTCGCTGTACCCCGACATGTATAACATCCGGAGTCTCGGCCGTTGTTCTTTCAAACGTGCGGCAAGTTCCTGGCCCGTCATCCGCGGCATCACCATGTCCGTAATTAACAGATCGATGGCGCCCTCGTGCTTCTCCACCAAGCCAAGAGCTTCTATCCCGTCGCGCGCTTCAATGACTGTATAACCGCCGGATTCGAGAAACTCGCGTGCCACTTCGCGCACATCACGCTCGTCCTCTGTGAGCAAAATGGTCTCGGCCCCGCGCGGCGCTTCGGAATAGGCTGGTGCGTGTTCCAGCCGATCCACCGGTTGATCGACTCGCGGAAAATAAATCTTGAACGTCGTACCTATTCCTAGTTCGCTGTAAACCCAGATAAATCCGCCGCTCTGCTTGACCACCCCGTAAACCGTGGCCAGGCCCAGGCCCGTGCCCTTGCCTTGCGCCTTCGTGGTGAAGAACGGCTCAAAAATATGCGCCTGCGTTTCCAAGCTCATTCCCGTGCCGGTATCGGATACGCAGAGCAGCACGTAGCGGCCTTCTCGAACGATGGGATGCTTTTCGTTGTAAAGACGGTCCAGCTCAATATTGGACGTCTCGATGATCAGCTTGCCGCCATCCGGCATAGCGTCGCGCGCGTTGACCACCAGGTTCATGATGATTTGTTCCATCTGGCTGCGGTCGGCGCGAATGGCCCCCAGATTCTCCGAAGGACGCATGATGAGTTCGATATCCTCGCCAATCAACCGCGGAAGCAGCCGCCCCATATCCGCAACCGCATCGTTCAGATTCATTACCTTGGGCTGCAGCATTTGCAGGCGGCTGAAGGCCAGAAGCTGCCGCGTCAGGCCGGAAGCGCGATCCGCCGCGCGCTCAATTTGCTCAATCTTCCGGGAGTATTCGTCCGCGGGCGGCAGCACGTTGCGAAGAAGCTCGGTGTGTCCCTTGATCACCATCAGTAAATTGTTGAAATCATGGGCCACGCCGCCTGCCAGCCGACCCACCGCTTCCATTTTTTGAGATTGCCGGAGCTGTTGTTCAAGAATGTGCCGTTCGCTGACGTCCTGGGCAACTATCAGGCGGACCTTCTTTCCTGAATACTCCAACTCATGGACGGTAGTCTCCACCTCAATGGTTTTCCCGTCTTTCTTCCGGTGCTTCCAGTGCCCACGGTAGAGTCCGTCTCCCCGGTTTTCCTTGAGGAGGTCGAGCATCTTGATTTTTTCGTCTTCTGCCTGGAAATCAAGGATCGTCATGCTCTTGAATTCTTCCAGCGAGTATCCGTAAGCGCGAACGGCCGCTTCGTTCACTTCTAAGAATTTCAAAGTTTCCCGGTCAATGACCCACGTAGGAAGCGGGTTGTGGCTGAAGAGCAGCCGGAACATCTCTTCATTCTTGCGCAGGGCATCTTCGGCGCGCCGCCGCTCAATGGCCAAAGCGATGTGCCCGCCCACCGAATTCAGGAACTCCAGGTCGCGCTGGTCATACGCTTTTTCGTTCTCATAGTGCTGCACCACGAGCACACCGATCGTCTCGCTCGGCGTCTGGAGTGGAACGCCCAGCCAGCCAGGCGCTGGGGCTCCCACCAGCTCCACTTCCCCTGCCGCCGCAAGCCGGTCAAATTCTCTTTGCGGAATGAGCATCGGGATTCCCTTGCGAAAAACGTAGGCGGTGCAACTGTGCCCGACCCTTTGCGGCGGAGGAGGCGCAGCATCCACTTCATCAACAAAAAAGGGAAAGGAGAAGGTGTCGGTCACAGCATCGTGCAACGCGACAAAGCAATTCTCCGCGGGAAGAACTTTTTTCAGCGCTTGGTGTATGCTGGCCAGCAACTCATCCAGGTTCGCGGTCTGATTCAGCGCATGAACAATCTCGCCGATAACCCGCCTCTCCGACTCCATTCGGCGTAGTAAGGCAATGAGCTGCTCGGAGCTGATCGACGTGCTTGCCTCAGGAATGAAGGGCTGGGCCATAGGATTGTCGCTCGCGACGCGGTCCATACTCCTCACACCACGGGCAAGAATGTGTGATTCGTCCTCTGAATGCTGTTCGTTTGCCGATCCGTCCTTGCTGATGGAGGGACTAGCTTCTTTCATCGTACCGGATTTTCGTTTCCTTTTGCGGTAACGATGCGATTCCTGTCACCTATGAATGACGGCACAAGGCTCCAGCTACTACAACTCGCCTCACTGAAAGGGAAAAAGCGCGACCACTTCTTCATAGTTCTTTTGCTGCCAACTTTTCGTTTGTGCGATAGTGGGTCGTAACTCTTGGAGGAGGATCCCGCGCCATGCACGACATTTGGAAAGATATGTTTGTCCTCGGAATCCCGCTGCTGGAGAAAATCCTGCGCCCCGTCGTGATCTACGCCTTTTTGGTAATCAGCCTGCGCTTGTCAGGAAAACGGGAACTCGTCCAGCTCAATCCCTTTGACCTGGTCGTTCTGCTGACGCTATCCAACACGGTTCAGAACGCTATCATTGGCGACGACAACACGGTTCTTGGGGGAATCATTGGCGCCACTTCCCTGCTGGTCACCAACTATCTCGTCGTGCGCTTTCTCTACGATCACCGGAAACTCGACCAACTGGTCGAAGGACGCGCTGACCTCTTAATCGAAGACGGAAAAGTCCGAACGCAGCACTTGAGGAAGGAACTCATCGCCATGCCACAGTTGCAGGCTGCGGCTCACAAGCAAGGATTCGCGTCGCTCTCCGAAGTCGACCAGTGCGTTCTTGAGCCAGGAGGAACCTTGACATTTATCGGCAAGAAACCCGGGGCGGAAGACGTGCGTCACCAGGAGCTACTTGGCAAAATGGAGAGCTTGGCGCACGAAATCGCGCGGCTCCGCGGCTCGCAACCGCCCGCGCACGCGTAAGTCTGTAATTAATGTAAAAGAAAACCCGTTGCAGCCAGCGCGATACCGGCCGCACCGAAAAACACGCCCGCGAGCCAGAATACTTTGCGCTTTGTAAGCAGAGTGATGGAACAAATCACGAGACCGATTTCAAGGATAGCCTCTCCGCCGTCGAATCGGTCCGCCTTACGGGCGGCAAGGTCTCGGTCCGCTTCGAGATCCCTGGCCTCCTTGCTGATGTCTTCCTTGTCGCTCTGGTAGTGTTCCACCTCTTTGGAATACTTTTCTGCGAGGGTATCACCTTTTCCCTTGTCCATGGTGGCAATGAGGCTGACCACGTCGGAAAAACCCTGCGTTTCATGAAGGCGGACACTCTTCGCCTGATATTGTGCCCACTTGTCGGCCGCCTGGCTTTGGCGCAACAACTCTTCGGTATGAGCCCGGTGCCCCATCAGCGTCACTCCGGCAACCAGCACCGCCATAATCGAAATGGTGATGGAAACCGGAAGAACCAGCGGATGATCTTCGTGCTCGTGATGTACTTCGGGTAGTTCGATGCCCTCTGGCATTTGTAGTCGCTCCTGTGGGTGGAATCAGGCGGCAGGCTCAGCCGCCATGGCTTGCAAAGCTTCGCGACCTGCGGCTAGAGTTCGGTCAATGTCGGCGGACGTGTGAGCCGCGGAGAGAAACGCCGCTTCGAATTGCGATGGCGCTAGAAAAATTCCCCGCGCCAGCATCTCGCGGAAAAACTGCGCATACCGCTTGGTGTCCGAACGCTTGGCATCCGCGTAATTTCTGACGGGCCCCGGCGCAAAGAAGATCGTCGCGAGCGAGCCCATGGCATTGATCTGCGCCGGAATTCCGGACGCCGCCAATTCCGTGCACAGGCCGGAAACCAGGCGTTGCGCCAACTGCGCCATCTCCTCATACAGTCCCGGTTTTGTCAGTTGCTTGAGCGCCGCGATTCCCGCGCGCATCGCCAGCGGATTTCCCGCCAGCGTTCCCGCCTGATAGACCGGCCCTAGCGGCGCGACGTGGTTCATCAGCTCCGCGCGCCCGCCGTAGGCAGCAACGGGAACTCCGCCGCCAATGATCTTCCCAAGCGTGGTGAGGTCCCCCTCGATTCCAAGCAGCTCTTGCGCAGACCTGTTGCGCAGACGAAATCCGGTAATGACTTCGTCGACAATCAACAAAGCGCCGTTCTTGTGTGCGATTTGTTGCAACCCGCCAAGGAACCCTGCTTCAGGCGGAACCACTCCCATGTTTGCCGCAATGGGCTCCACAATCACCGCCGCGATTTTGCCTTTGTGCGCCGCGAAGACTCTTTCGACGGCCTGCAGATCGTTGAACGGCACGTTCAGCGTCAATCCCGCCAGCGCTTGTGGCACTCCCGGGCATTCCGCGATTCCCAGCGTCGCGAGTCCCGAGCCGGCTTGCGAAAGAAAACTGTCCGCGTGCCCGTGATAGCAGCCTTCAAACTTCACAATGAAGTCGCGCTTGGTCACGCCGCGCGCCAATCGCACGGCGCTCATTGTCGCTTCCGTGCCGCTCGAAACGAACCGGATTTTTTCGATGAACGGGATGGCCTGCGTGATGAGAGTGGCGAGTTCGAGCTCCAACTCCGTGGTCACTCCAAAACTTGTGCCGCGACGAGCCTGGTCGGCAATAGCCTCGGCAATCGCGGCATTGGCGTGGCCCAGGATGATCGCACCCCACGAGCAGACGTAGTCGAGCAACTCGTTTCCGTCGGCGTCGTAGAGGTACTGTCCGCTGGCGCGCTCGATAATCAGCGGCTCGCCGCCGACGGAGCGGAACGCGCGCACCGGGCTGTTCACGCCGCCGACAAGAACTTTTTCTGCGCGCTCGAAGATGTCGCGCGAACGCCGTCGCTCGGTTTTGAGTTGCGTTTGTGCCTTGCTCATTTGGTTTCGTTCCGCTAGTCAGGGCTGACTATTCAGGGCTGACTATTTATCAGTAACTTAACTTTTGCCTAACAAGCCTTCAGCCAGCGCGCCACGTCCTTGGCATGGTACGTCAGGATGTTGTCCGCTCCCGCCCGCTGAATCCCGGTCAGAATCTCAAGCACCACGCGCTTCTCGTCGAGCCAGCCGTTGCGCGCCGCTGCTTTCACCATCGCGTACTCGCCGCTCACGTTGTACGCGCCCACCGGAACGTCGAACGCTTCGCGCACGCGCCAGATCACGTCGAGATACGGCAGCGCCGGTTTGACCATCACCATGTCCGCGCCCTCTTCCAAATCCAGCCGCACTTCCTTCAGCGCTTCGCGCGAGTTGGCAGGATCCATCTGATAGCTGCGGCGGTCGCCGAATTGCGGCGCAGACTGCGCGGCCTCGCGGAACGGCCCGTAAAATCCGGAGCAATATTTTGCGGCGTAGGAAAGAATGGCGACGTTTTCGAACTTGTGCTCGTCGAGCATCATTCGAATCGCGGCGACGCGGCCGTCCATCATGTCGGAGGGAGCGACGATGTCCGCGCCCGCGCGCGCGTGCGAAAGCGCCTGCTGCGCCAGGATTTCCAGCGTCGCGTCGTTCGCCACTTCGCCGTTCTCGATGACGCCGCAGTGCCCGTGATCTGTGTACTCACAGAGGCAGACGTCCGTGATCACAAGAAGCTTCAGATTCGCTTTGCGAATGCCCTCAATGGCGCGCTGCACAACGCCCTGCGCACTCAGCGAGCTCGTTCCGCGCGGATCTTTTGTTTCCGGCAAGCCAAACAAGATTACGGCAGGAATTCCGAGCGATTCCACTTCCCTGCACTCTTCCACAATCTGGTCGGCGGATTGTTGGTGAATGCCCGGCATCGAACTGACTTCCTG
>WNGL01006156.1_pt1 | contig 17805 bp, 14 predicted proteins | sample 5400591 | NCBI WGS metagenome assembly WNGL01 (sample SAMN13153377, study PRJNA577476) | soil metagenome | isolation source: 80 cm soil or saprolite under Garry oak tree replicate 1 | place: USA:California | collected 2016-06-15 | reverse complement strand
CATCACATTGGTTTCCGGTGAAATCGATGCCGCTGCGAACGCTGCCCGTCCTGCCTTATCGAAGCTGAACCGGCTTTCGTTTGCCGCTTTCAACGCCGCCACATGAATCTGGTGGCAATCCATGCAGCGCACTCCGTTCGCCGCATGAACTCCTCCCTGCCAGTGCCGGACTCTTTCGTCCCGCTCATGGCAGCTCTGGCAAACCCCATTGGCCGCTGCCGCAGGGCGTTTGCTGAAGCTGATAATCTTTGTAACGTCCCCTCCCCCGTCTACGTGCAAGCTACCGTTCCCGTGGCAGTCTTCGCATTCCACTCCCTGCTGCGCGTGATACGCATGAGCGAAGTTCTTCGCCACATCGCCGTGGCAAGTCGTGCAAGTTTCGGCGCCTACTGGCTTGGCGCCGGGGATCTCCACAAACTTCGAGTACGACTTGTTCCAATTGGATTTTTTTTCAGCGTAGGAGTGAACGGCGGAGAGACCCAGACCCAAAACAACTAGCACCAGCAATACGCCATTGCGGCCCATGGAGCACCTCGCTAGTCACCAATCCGGGCAGGACTGCTAGCTCGGACTTAACTGCGCGATTCTTACCATACATCTTAATACTCTCTTGTGATATCAATCACATTGCGAAGTGCTGCCTGAGCAAAGCACTAGTTCGCCCCGACATCCCGCAACCGCAATCTCATTTTGATATCCAAGGGCTTGCCGTCGGCCATTTGTACCGAGCGGACCGTGTTTGTTCGCCGTGGGGCTGCTTTCAATCTCCCGAAAGTTGCGCCCGCCGGAGGTAGCGCCAGCCGCGGTGGACACCTGCGCCGAAACACCCGTGCCTGACATTGCTATAAATGGAAGGAAGAGGGCGAACGGTCCCAGAACGATACGGACATTGGAAAACGCTCGCCGTGTTAGTGCCTTCATGTGCAGATTCACAATGAATTAGGATGCGGGCCCATCTCAACCGTTGGCCCAATCTACCTTCCTTCGCTCGCCCCTCCGTTTCCGCGCTTTGAACTCCTCGACTTCCGCTTCTTGCGCCCTCCGCGAACTTTACCCCTGTGTTTTCTTTCTGTTAGGCGAAATGTGTTCGAACCGGAGCATCTTCGCGTTCAATATTATTACTATATAGGGTCTTAACAGAATATGGAATATATGATAGCATAAGCGTATAGATTCTCGACTCCAGTCCCCACTGAGCCTCGAAGGGCCTCGCCGGACCCTCCTGCGGCCCCTCCAGTTCCGCCTTCTTCCTTCTAATTCTTCCCCTCTGCAATTCTTGTTTTGCTTGTTTTGCCCTTTTTGCCCCTTGCTATCCCTTTTGTTTTCAAGCAATTCCAAACTGCCCCTTTTGCAAGTCTTTTGTTTTGATAACGATACAAATTGCCGGTGGTGGGGGGTGCAGTAGTGTGCCGAGCCATCATGAAGACCCGGTCCTTGCGTCCAATGGTACACATCATTGGAGGGGGCTGCGATGAAGCGTCTCCAGATCGCCTGCACCTTAGTCATATTTACGCTCGGTGCCAGAGGGACCGCGGCGCAAGTCACGACTTCGCAGTACGACAATATGCGCACCGGCGCGACGCTAAACGAGAGGACTCTCACTCATCAAAACGTGAACGCGCGCCAATTTGGAAAGCTGGGCGCGTTCAAAGTGGATGGAGCGGTGTACGCGCAGCCGCTATTCCTGCCTGGAGTAGAAATTCCCGGCAAAGGGAAGCACGACGTGCTCTTTGTGGCCACCGAGCACGACAGCGTGTATGCCTTCGACGCATACCGTCCAAACGATGCGCCGCTTTGGCAGGTGAGCCTCCTGGACAAGAAACTCGGCGAAGAAACTGTTCCCGCGCGCGATGTCCAATGCCCGTTTCTTCAACCGGAGATCGGCGTTACTTCGACGCCCGTCATCGACCTTTCGACCGGCACTCTGTACGTCCTGGCGCGCACCATGATCGGTCGTTGGTTTGCCGAGAACGAGTATTTTCAGCACTTGCATGCGCTGGCGATTACCACCGGGGCGGAAAAGTTCGGTGGACCGGTGCAGATCACGGCGTCAGTGCGCGGGAAGGGCGACGGAAGCAAGAATGGCGATGTGCGCTTCGATTCACTTCGAGAAAATCCGCGGGCTGCGCTGCTCCTGGTGAACAACGTGGTGTATCTGAGCTGGGGTTCATCCTGCGACGTAGACCCCTATCACGGCTGGGTCATTGCCTATGATCCGCAGACTCTGAAGCCAAAGGCCGCACTGAACGTGACGCCGGATGGAGGCGAAGGCGGCATCTGGGCGAGCGACACAGGATTGGGTGCCGATGCCAACGGCAATGTGTATGTACCGACCGGCAACGGGACATTTAATGCCGCTTCAGGCGGCCGGGATTACGGCGACACGCTGTTGAAGCTGGCGCTGGATGGCTCTTCGCTCGTGGTGCGGGATTACTTCACACCGTTCAATCAAGCGCAACTGAGCGACGCTGATGCGGACTTGGGATCGAGCGGGCCTCTTCTGCTACCCGACCAGCCGGGTACACATCGTCACCTGGTGCTGCAGCCCGGAAAGGGAGGGATGATATATGTGATTGACCGCGACCAGATGGGACAGTTTAGGACCGATGGCGATGCCGTCGTACAGAGGATTCGCATGTCCGGAGGCGGGTATGGGGCGATGGCCTATTGGAACGGTAATGTTTATTTTGGGTGCAGCGACGATTCCCTGCGCAGCTACGCCATCGAGAACGGGCAGCTCAAGCTGAGATCGAGTTCCAGCCTGAGATTCGCGAACCCGGGCGCCACCCCTTCCGTTTCTGCGGACGGCAACAAGAACGCCATCGTTTGGGCCATTGCAACGAAAACCTGGAACGGACCCGGCCGGCCAGCGGTGCTCTATGCGTTCGACGCGATCAACCTCAGCGAGCCGATCTACACTTCGGAGCAGAACGACAAGCGGGATCGCGCCGGGATGGCCACGCGATTTGTGATTCCACTGGTCGTGAACGGGCATGTGTATTTCGGCGCTCGGGAAGAAGTGGAAATCTACGGGCTCCTGAAATAGAGTCAGACGGCTTCCAAAGGGAAGCAGGAGCGGGGCATAAACATGGAAAGTTTGCGACCAGGCAGCGGCGTTCGTGCGGCTATGGCGGCTGTGTTGGTGCTGGGGTTTGCCTCTGCAGGCAACGCACAGGAAACTGTGAGCATTACGGAACTCACGCCGAATGTGGTGGTCTTCGCCACCAGGACAGGCAACGTGGTGGCGTTGGTCGGGCCAGACGGCGCTTTGCTGATCGGAACGCCTTCGGCGGACAGCACGGAGCGTATTAGCAGCGAGTTGGCGAACCGCACGAAATCGCCGGTGCGGTACGTGGTGATTGCGCCCCAGGACCCCGCGCAGTCGGAAGGCGATGCGGGGTGGGGACGGCGCGGGGCGTTTGTGGCCATGCAGGAAAAGGCGCTGGAACGCATTGGTGGTCACGTCATGGGCGTGGCGCCTCCGCTGTCTGAACGGTTCGTGAAGCTGGGAGTGGACCGTCCGCACGTGGCGTTTTCCGAAGTGCTGACTTTCGACCTGAATGGAGATGCAGTCCACATCGTCCGGCAAACCCCGGGTTATAGCGATGCTGACGCCTTGTGAAGATGATCGATGGGTGGACGGATCCCGGGTTCCACGTGGTTCCGGCACGGGGCGAGGTGACCAACGGCGCGGGCCTAAAGGCCTTTCACGACATGGTGGTCGCGGTTCGTAAGCGCGTGCAGCAGTCCATCAACGCGGGGAAAACGGAAAGCCAGGTGGTTGCGGAGCATCCCACGGCAGAGTTCGATGCCAAGTGGGGACACGGGCGCGTGCCCCCGGGCGCCTTCGTGCAAGAGATTTACAAGGAGCTTACGCGGAAGAAAGAAAAGTGAAAGTTGCGTGGGACCATCAAAGGGCGCGGCCTCGCCCCTGCCAGGGTACGAGGCCGCAAAGAGATTGCGCAGAAAAATCGAAGGCGCAACAACCTTGCGGCTGCTGCGCCCTCTTTTAATTGTGCCGTTAAGTTTTTAAGGCTTCCCGGCTCAATCTGGGTGGAGAGTAAACCTGCCCGATTTTCTTGGCAAGAGGAATCTGAAAACTCAACTGTGGAAAGCTGTGAATGCCTGTGCAAAATTCGGAAATCGAAGACCAAGAATGCCGGCCAAGAAGATACGCCGAAGGGGCACGCTACAACCCGTCGTGCCTGCCGTCCAAGCGGCGTGCGCGTGGCCGTCAGCGCCAATTCTTGACGCGCGGCCAGAGCGTTTGCAGATTCCCTTTCAGGCCGCGGCAGAGAAGAATCGGGCGCGTTTCGTAAAAGTAGGCGTAAGGAACGTTCACAGAAGCAGCGGTTTCGATGGAGGCGAATTTGTCGCGCACGTCGGATTCGGGCGCGCCGACAACAATTACGATTTCTCCGGTGTAGTTGCGCGGTCCCCATAAAAAATAACTTTGATGGCCGCTGATCGCTTTGGGCAGGCCGTAGCGCGAACCGAAAAAGTCGATGGCTGCAGCCTGGCCGTAATTGTCGCAAAATATCGCAGTCTTGGCTTGCTCTTCTGGCGAAAGCGAGTGGTAGACACGAGCAACTGTAGCAACTTGCTCCTGCCAGGGAAGTTCGTCAGCGTAATACTGCGGAAGCGGAGTGCCGACGAAGCTGCGTTCGGTGGGCTTGCCGTGCAAGGGCGAATGCGACTGGTAACTCACGAACGCCTCGAGCGGCAAAACAGGAAGAACGAGCGGAAGGATGGGCGCAATGCCGACGAGCAACCACGCGAAGCACACCGGCTTGAGTACGGCTCGCCATTTTGATGATTGCCCGCTTCCCTGCTGCTCGACTGGGCGTGAGAGCAGAAGTTCCGCGGCAACGGCCCCCTCGGCGAGCAGGAGTGTGTAGGCCGGAGCAGAATAGTAGTCCTTGCCGTGAGAAATCAGAAAAAACGCGAAGGCGATTACGAATGCCCAGCCAAAATTGCGATAGCGCTTTGCGTTGCGGGAGAATAAATAGAAGAGCAAACCGCCGAACCAAAACGGAAAACTGCAGGGATTCATCAACAGGATTTGCTGGCTGATGTACGCGAGAGGGGGGTAGGCGATGTCCTTGCCAGTGACTCGGATGTTGTGCATCAATTCGAGAAACGGCCAGTGATGCTGGAGGTTCCAGACCAAATTGGGAAGGAAGATCAACAGCGCGACGGCACCGCCGGCAAAAAGCCAGGGCGTAAACAAGAGCTTGCGATGCTGCGTAAGAAGAAGGCCGGCGAGGAGAGCGAAAGCGAAGACCGCAATGGAGTATTTGTTTTCGAGGCCAAGGCCGGCGATTGCGCCAAAGGCAAGCCAGAGTTTTGGATTTTGCGTGTGGATCATCCGCAGAATCACATAAGCGCAACCGGTCCAGAAGAGCGGCTCAAAGGCGTTCATGGCGAACTGATGATCGATGACCCACCAGACCGCGGGAGTGGCAGCCAACGCAGCTGCCAGGGCAATGCCGAAGCGCCTTGCACCGAGTTCACGCGCGAACGCGGCAACGAGAACGATGCGTGCGGCACCGGCCAGCGCGGGCCAGAAAATTAGCGCGGGAAGCGAGGTGCCAAGCGTGTGCCGCGCAATCCATACGATGAATGGAAAGAGCGGGGGCTGGTCGACATAGCCGAAAGCGAGATGGTCGGCGCAGGCGAGGTAATAGAGCGCGTCGCGAAAGTAGCCGTAGCGCATCGCGGTGGCCATGTGCAGAGCGAAATACGCAACGGCGATGACGAAGACCCATGGCCACAAGGATGGCCGCGGCGTCGATTCGGGATGGAGCGGCGCGGAAGACAAGGAGCGTCAGAATAGCAACAGAAACGAAGGTACGCAACGACACTGAACCAGTCTTAAATTGTAAGCGGAAGCCAGCGGCTTAAAACCGCTGCTGCACGCTTACTCCGGGGGCGGCGGGCAGCCGGGGAATTCGCGGAGTGACGTGTTGCCGATGTAGCCGAGGTCGGCGATGCCTATTTTGCTGGTGTAGTAGCCGTCGCAGGTCATGTTGCGGAGAAACGCGAAAAAGGAAACGCCCTGGCTGAGCGAAGAATCCTGCTTGGCGTTTTTGCGGAAGGCGATGAGGTCGAGGACCTCTTTCTTCTGTTCTGGGGCGCACTCCAGAAAAACCTTGCCGTAATGGTCGGTGCAATAGCCGTCCAGCCAGAAGAGGCCGCCTCCGAGGCGCAGTTGAAACTTGTCGTTTTCGCTGGTGAGCAGGTCGATGAATTCCGGCGCGCCGGCTTCAACCGCGCCGCCGCATTTTTCGTCCTTGGGGATAATCATGTCGCAAAGGGCGACGAGCGTAGCGAACTGCGTCGCGGAGAAATATTTTGGGGTGTAGCTCCCTGCCGGCGCGGTTGCCTTTTCCTTGTGCACCATCTGGTGGATGTATTCGGCGGCTTCGGCGGGAATGACCTGCAGGACGGAGCCGGTTACGCCAACTGCGAGAGTGCGCAAGATGTCGCGGCGGGAAATGGATTCGTTGGCCATATTAAATATTGCCCTTTCTGGCTTCGTCGAGGAGATATTCGGAGGCACGCCACGAGAGAGCCATGATGGTGAGCGTGGGATTTTTGTCGGGATTGGTGACGAGCGGAGCGCCATCGGTGACGAAAAGATTTTTGACGTCATGCGCCTGGCAAAAGCCGCTGAGGACGGAAGTTTTGGGATCGGCGCCCATGCGCGCGGTGCCGACTTCGTGGATGATTTTTCCTCCCGCTTCGATGCCAAAGGGAAATTCGCCGTGGAAGGAAGTTTTGGTTTTGTATTCGCCGCCCATGGTTTCGACGATAGAGCGGAAAGTTTCCTGCATGTCCTTGGCTTGCAGCAATTCGTAATCGGACCATTTGAAATGGAAGCGCAGGACGGGAATGCCCCACTGATCGAGGACATCGGGATCGACTTCGCAATAAGTGTCGGGGTTGGGAATCATTTCACCGCGGCCGGCGAAGCCGATGTGGCAGCCATATTGTTTGCGGGCGCGCTGCTTTAGAGAGACGCCGTAGCCTTCTTCGTCGCGATTCATGCCGTTGAACATGCCGACGCCGGGCAATTCGCGGCCGCCGCCAAATTCGATGTGATAGCCGCGTGGAAAATCATTTTTGCGATCGAATTTCCACCACGGCATGTACATATGCATGCCGCCAACGCCGTCGTGATTGTGCGGAGGTATTTTTTCAAGCTGCGGGAAGTAGCCGAAACCACTGCTACCCACAGAATCGGTTAAGTATCTGCCGACCGCGCCGGAGGAGTTGGCGATTCCTGTGGGGAATACAGAGGATTTGGAATTGAGCAGCAGGCGCGCCGATTCGCAGGCGCTGGCGGCCACGACGACGGCTCTGGCGTTGATGCGTTTTTCGGAGCGCGTGGCTTTGTCAATGTAGGAAACGCCAGTGGCCTTGCCGTCCTTGTCGACGAGAATCTCTCGAGCCATAGCCCCGGTGATCATGGTGAGTTTTCCCGTCTTCAACGCGGGGGGAATGAGGACCTGGCTGGAGCTGAAATTGGACGCGGTGATGCAACCGCGTCCGCATTGGCCGCAATAGTGACAAGGCAGGCGGCCGTTCACGGATTTGGTGAGGATGGCGAGGCGCGAGGGGATGCAAGTGATGTTGAGCTTATCGCAGGCCTTTTTGACCATCAACTCGGTGCAACGCGGTTTGGGCGGAGGAAGAAAGACGCCGTCGGGCGCGCTGGGAACGTTTTCTTTGGTGCCGAAGACGCCGATGTAGGATTCGACTTTGTCGTAGTACGGCGAAAGGTCTTCGTAAGTGATGGGCCAGTCGTCGCCGAGGCCGTCGCGCGTTTTGGATTTGAAATCGACGGGAGCAAAACGGAGGGCGATGCGGCCCCAGTGATTAGTGCGACCGCCTACGATGCGCGATCGGAACCACTGAAAATCGGAGCCGGGAGCGGAAGTGTACGGCTCGCCCTCGATATGCCAGGCACCGTTTGGTGCGAGAAATTCGCCAAAATTTTCGCGGGCCCTTCCGCCGACGCCCGCGCCACGATGAGGCGCTTCGTACGGCCACATCAACATCTTGAAGTCTTTTTCCGGATGAACTTCCGGCCCAGCTTCGAGGAGGGCGCAGTTGAGGCCGCCTTCGGTGAGGACCTTGGCAGCCATACCTCCGCCGGCGCCGGAGCCGATGATACAGACGTCGTATTGCTTGGGCGAACGAATTACCTGGGACATTTTGAGTTCTCAGTTCTCATATTGAGTTTTAGGTTCTTGGCTCTCAGCAAGAAAAAAGAGCTGTTGATTGCTCAATGCACCTTTTTTTCGGAGCCATTTTAGACCCGAATTCGAAATTTCAAGAGAGATTTTCTCCAGAGACCAGCTCCAAAAAAGAGCTCCGCCGGTGAATCCGCCTTCTTCGAGGGACGGGCGGGGCAAGCCTCGCCGCTACAAATTGTTCTTCTTCATCTCTGAGACGGCAAAGTCGCAGGCGCGGGCGGTGAGCGCCATGTACGTGAGCGATGGGTTCACGCAGGCGGAGGAAGTCATACAGCCGCCGTCGGTGACGAAAAGATTGTTCACGTCGTGAGCCTGATTATGCGCGTTGAGCACGGAAGTCTTCGGATCGCGGCCCATGCGCGACGTGCCCATTTCATGAATGCCCAGCCCGGGTGAACTGATGTCCTGATAGACCTGAATGTCTTCTGCGCCGGCAGCGGCGAGCATTTCTCCGGCCTGGACAGCAATGTCACGCGACATGGCGTGCTCGTTATCGCCCCAGGCGCAATGAATCTTGAGCGTGGGAATACCCCAGGCATCGAGCTTCTCCTTATCCACTTCGACGTAATTGCCATGATTGGGCAGGCATTCGCCGAATCCGCCCACTCCGAAGCGCCACGGGCCGGGCTTTTTGAGGGCGTTCTTCAAGTCCGCGCCGATGCCGGTCATCCACGTGCCGCGCGACCAGCCTTCCCGGAATCCGCCGCCCTGATAGCCGTAGCCGCGGATGAATTCCTTTTGCTTCATGTTCACATTGCGAAAACGCGGGATGTAAATGCCATTGGGGCGATTGCCGAAAGGCATTTTATCTTCGTGGCCGGGCATCATGCCGTTTGCGCCCGCACCCATGTGATGGTCCATGAGATTGTGGCCGAGCTCGCCGCTGGAGTTGGCAAGGCCGTTGGAAAATTCCGCCGTTGCGGAATTGAGAAGAATGCGGGTGGATTCGAGAGTGGAGGCGCAAAGAAAAACAATGCGGCCTTTGAATTCAAGCGCGTTTTTCGTTTGCGCATCAATGACGCGCACGCCGGAGACCTTGCGCGTCTTGGGATCGAAGATGAGACTGTGCACGACGCTGTAGGGCCGAAGCGTGAAGCGACCGGTCTTCTGCGCGGCGGGAAGCGTGGAGTTCAAACTGCTGAAATAGGATTGCGTGATGCAGCCGCGGTGGCAGACGCCGCAATAGTGGCAAGCAGCGCGGCCTTTGTGGACCTGCGTGAGCACCGCAGAGCGGCCGATGGTCATCATGCGGTCGTCGAAATGCTTGGCGAGCGCGGCTTTGAAGTCCAGCTCGACGCAGGTCATTTCCATGGGCGGAAGGAATTTGCCGTCGGGAAGTTGCGGCAAACCTTCGGCCTGACCGCTGATACCGGCGAATTCTTCGACGTAGTCGTACCAGGGCGCGATGTCGCCATAACGAATCGGCCAATCGACGGCGACTGCGTCCTTCAGATTGGCTTCGAAATCGAGGTCGCTCCAGCGGTAGCTCTGGCGGCCCCAGGTGATGGATTTGCCGCCGACCTGGCGGCCGCGAATCCAAGAAAAATGTTTTCCGGGATCGCAGGAGTAAGGATTCTCGTCGTCCCTGACGAAGAATTTGTGAGAGTACTCGTCGCAGGCATAAAAGCATTCGCGCTGAATGGGCTGGGTGCGTGCGCGCTCGGCACGATTATCCCAGTAGCGGTATTTGAGCTCCCAAACGGGGACGTGTTCAACGTAATCCTGTCCAGGAACGATAGTGCGTCCCGCCTCGAGGACCAGGGTATTGAGACCCTTTTCGGTGAGCTCTTTTGCAGCCCAGCCGCCGGTAATTCCCGAACCGATGATGACCGCGTCGTAGGTATTCGAATTCGGCGCCATGAGTGTGCTCCTATCCCTTTCTCTCGGCGGGAATCGGCGTACAACCGTGGAAAGCGCCCGGCATAATTATCTCGAACACGTTTCTGTTTTCGGGGTTCAGTTCCTTGGTAATCGCGACTTCGGACGTGTAATAACCGTGGAGCGTCATATTTTTGAAGACGATGAAGAAATCGCCTTTGAGCTGCGAGTCGGGCTCGGGAGGCGTATTTGAAGCGTGACGCCTCATTTCCGCGCGAATGACGGCAGCGGCATCATCCATGGAGCGCAGAAGAGCGACTTGTTGCGAGGAGGAAGCGGCGGAGAAATCCTTGCCAAAAAGTTCGTTGCTCTGCTTATCGACGGAAGCGAGCCCGTCGAGGAATCGGCGGCGTTCCTCGTCGGTGGCCCATTCGGTGAGGATGACATCAATGAATTCGTTGACGCGAGCGGCTTTCGCACCGGGCGTGTCGGTTGCGGGAATGATCTGATCGATCATCGCGACGACCGTGTCGTTCTGGTGGGGATTCAGAGTGCGAAGCGTGTAAGAGTCCCCCGGATGCGCTTGTTGATAAAAAGCGAAGAGTTCCGGAGTCAGCGCAGGCAGGACGGCTCCCGCGGTAAGCATGCGAAGGGCGTCACGCCGATTCATGGTTCCTCCGAGGTTGTAATTCAAACGAACGAGCATCGCGCGTTGAGCGAGCGCTCGAGATGGCTAACTCGCGAGCTTCGCGCAATTCCTTGACAGGGTCGCCCAAGGGATGGAACTCCATGGCGACATAGCGGGAATAGTGCAGCTCGCCGAGCTTGCGAAAAATGTTGGAATAGTTGATTTCGCCGGTGCCCGGATGATGGCGGCCGGGCACGTCGGCAATGTGAACGAGATCGATAAGATCCAAGTTCTTTTCAAGCTTAGCGATGAGATTGCCGGCTGCGATCTGCTCGTGAAAGAAATCGTAGAGGAATTTGACGTGCGGATTGCCGACGGAGCGGACGATATCAAAGCCTTCGGCGGAGTGCGTCAAGAAATATTTCGGATTCTCTTCCGGGTCGATATTCTCGATGAGAAGGTCGATTTTGTTTTCCGCGGCGATGTCCCCACCGCGATTGAGAGTTTCGATGCAGTTGGCGTGCATTTCCGCAGCAGAAAGCCCGGGAATGTTGTTGCCCGTCTGCATGATGAGGCGCGTGCACTCGAGTTCATGCATGGTGGGGATGAAATCGCGAAGCGCTTTGAGGAAAGCGTCACGTTTGGTGGCATCCGCAAGCGGAAGCCAGACACCGCAGGTGCCGTCAAACTCGATGCCTAGCTCGTGCTTTTTGCGGCGCGCGTCGGCAAAGTCCTGAGGCTTCCAGTTTTTGAATTCGTCAACGAGCTCGACGGCATGGTATCCGGCTTCGGCTACTTTTTCGAGGCGCTGCGGAAACGGCAGATCGCGGTAGACGGTCCAGAGCATTACGGTAAGAGTGAACGACGCACTATCGTTGTCCGCGGCTGAGTTTGGCAGAAGCGATGTGGCAGTTGCGGGAGCGCCGCTAGCGGCGGCAGTCACGGCCGCGCCGGCACAAACTCCCATGAATTCTCGGCGACGCATATCACGCTCCCAGGATTTCGTTGCGAACGTTTTTTAAGACATAGGCCGCGCGCTCGACACCGACTTCCCCGGCCAGGATGGGGTCTTCGTTTTCGATGCTGAGGATGCCCTCGAAGCCGACGTCCATGTACGCCTTGATGATGGATTTCCAAAGGCTGGCACTGTGGCCGTAGCCGACGGCGCGGAACGTTTCCGAGGCGAGATCGAGCTCGCTGGTTTCAAAAGCAAAATTGAGGACGCCGTATCTGTCGCGGTTTTCTGGAAAGAAGACCGTGTCTTTCATGTGCGCATGGAAGATGGCGCCCTGCTTGCCGAGGAAATGGATGACTTCGACAGGATCGCAGCCCTGCCAGAAAAGATGGCTGAGGTCGTTATTGGCACCAATTTCTTCGCCGACGGCTTCGCGGAGCTTGATGAGCGTGCGCGGATTGTAGACCACGAAATTCGGATGCATCTCGAGAGCGAGGCGCTTGACGCCATGTTCGCGGGCGTATTTAGCGGCTTCTTTCCAGTAGGGAACAACTTTTTCTTTCCACTGCCAATCCTGCATCTTGGCGTATTCGGGGGGCCAGCGGTAGGTGATCCAGTTCGGCTGAGTATCTTGCGGAGTGCCTCCGGGACAGCCGGAAAAACCGACGATAACCTTGACGTCGAGCATTTCGGCAAGGAGCACGGTCTTGCGGAAAGTGTCGATGTCTTTCTTCGCGTGATTGGCGTCGGGATGGATCGGATTGCCGTGACAACTGAGAGTGGCGACGCGAATGCCGCGATCTTCAAACTTTTTCTGCCAGGCTTTGGCTTTGGAGCGGTCGGCGATGAGGTCGTCGAGAGGGCAGTGAATATTGTTGGGATAGCCACCAGTGCCGATTTCCATGGCCTCGAAACCGAGGGCAGTTACTTTGTCGAGCATGGCGTCGAGAGAGAGCTTTTCGTAGACAGGATCGAAGACACCGATAGGAATTTTGCGGAGATTGCCGGCAGGCTTAGGCGTGAGGTCAGACGCAGAAGAGGACGTGGATTCGGATGCGTGGGCAACCATGGAGCCGCCCGGGACCGTGGCGGCGAGGAGGCCACCAGATGCGGCGAGGAATCGCCTGCGGTCCATTGAAATTGCAGGGGGCGAATTGGCGGGTGATGCAGCGTTGAGCGACAAGTTCTTGGGCCACGAGTCTTGGGGCAGAGACGTCATGCGCGTCACCTCGGAAACGCAGCAGTGAAAACAGACAGACGATTGTTCTGCGGCATTATACGACGGTGTGACGGGTAAACAAGCATGGAAAAATCGATTTTCTACGGGAATCCTGGTTCGCGAGCAAGAGAGACTAAATTGAGGGAATCTAGATGTTTCAGTGGCGCTTGAGGTCGCTAAGGGAGGGAACGGACACAGCAACAGTGAGGGCGCACTCGGGCGGCTGCTTGCCGCGCTGGAGGGCGTCCACGAACATCTCGATGGCCTGGCCGCTGTTCGGGGGGACAAAAATTGTCGCGGTGAGAAGGCCGCTGTTGACCCAGGCCTGCCCGGTCTTAGGCAGGCCGTCGCAACCGAGAAACGGCAGGCTGAGCCAACGCTCTTTCTCGGCGTCATCGGGCAGCTCTTCAAAAGCTTTGCGCGCGCCGATGGCCATGGAATCGTCCTGAGCGGCGACGAGGTCAATCGCAGCTTTGCGCGAAGTGGTGAGCTTGAGCCAGGAACGGACAGTTTTTTGCGAACTTTCCTCGGTCCATTGAGCACGGAGAAGCGTGGTGTGGACGTTGGCAGGCTTGGTTTCATGCATTCCGGCGGTGCGGTCTTTGGCCGCGGAGTTCTCGGCAGGTCCCTGGACACAAAGAATGGCACCGCCGTGAGGGAGCAGCGCCGCGATCTGGCGGCCCTGGATGCGGCCGATTTCCAGATGATCCGACGTGACAACAAAAACGGGGGCGGTGGAGGACTTGCGAAGCTCGGCGATGTAATTGGCGTCGCGATTGAGAACGGCCCAGCCAATGCCCGCGGAGGCTGCCGCGCGGGCAACCTGGGGTAGTGCAGTGCCGCCGACAGGCTCAAAAATGATGGCGTCGGGGCGGTGCACTTCTTCGGCCTGGATCGCCTTAAGGAGCTGCGTGCTTTGGGTGATGGCGTCGTTGTCGGCGTAGATCACTTGAAGCTCGACGCCCAGCTTGCGGGCAGCGGCTTCGGCAGACTGCGCTTGCTCGATTTGGTAATCGTTGTCGTTGGTTGTGAGAGAAACGAGAAAACGCAGTTTTTTCATTCCGATGTGCGCCCTTGTTTGACGAATTGAAACACTAGAATACCGTTTGAAACATACGTTGCGAGAGGAAACTGTGTAGGGAGTTGCGTCATAGGAAATGCCTGACGATGGCAGAAACAGTAACGCAAAAAGTATGGGTCAAGAGCATGGCCGATGGACGGACTCACTTTGAGGGCGACGGGACCGCATTGCACCAGAATGCCTCTGTAGCGGCAGAATTTTTCGTTGCTGCCAAACTGCGGAAGCTTGTCCATGTCCAGGTGCACGTAGCGCGCGACAAAGAGATCGACGTTTCCATCACGGTCGTAGTCGGCCCAGGCCGCGCCGGTCATGAAGCCGCTGCCGCGAACGCCGGCTTTGTCGGTCACGTCTTCGGATTGCAATTCCCCAAGCCGCGGTAAAGTGCACTGCCGCCAAAACCAGTTACGAAGATATCGAGCTTGCCGTCGTTGTCGAAGTCCGCGACGGCGATGCCCATGCCCCAGCCCTTGCGAGTCAGGCCAGCTGATTGGGTGATGTTGGTGAACTTGAGGCCGGAATCCTGATGATAGAGGGTGATGAGCGGGTCGCCACCGGCCCGGCAGCGATCGACCGTCGATCCGTTGACCATGGCGATGTCGAGTTTGCCGTCATCGTCGCAATCGAAAAGAGCGATTCCACCGCTCATGGATTCGATGATGTAGTGCTGCTCGGGCGTAGAGATGTGCGACGCGGTTAAGCCCGCTTGGCGGGAGATGTCGTCAAACAAGAGTGATGAGCCAACTGAAGGTTTCGTTTGAGTCTGGGCCAGAGGAGAAAAGCTCCAAAAAGAAAAGGAGAAGGGTCAGTAATAAGGCAAAATGTTTCAATCTGCGGTGGCCATCCGCTTTTTTGTGTCGCACACAGTCTATCCCGGCTCCTGAGCCTCTAAAGCCATTGAACGTCTGGGCGATACAGAATAGTATCTTGAACCAGGCCTATTCTCGCATGAATAAGATCGCTCGCCCGAGACTCTTCGCCCTTGCTTTCCGTGCTTGCATGGCGACTCTCTCGCCGCAGGTTCTCGGAGGATCCTGTAGATGACCCAGTCGTCGAGGAAGAAGCAGCCCCTTCGCTCGGAACCGCGAGTGACCCTCAAAACCATCGCAGACCACCTCGGCCTTACCCCGGGTACGGTTTCCGCGGCTCTGAACAACTCCCCCGCGGCGCGGTCCATCCCGGAACATACGAAAAACCGCATCATCGAAGCAGCGCAGACGCTGAATTACCGGCCAAACTTTTTCGCGCGCACTTTACGCCTAAAGAGAACTTATACGATTGGCGTGATCGCCGAAGAGATTGGCGACGCCTACGGCGCCATGGTCATCAGCGGGATTGAAGAATACCTGCGAAAGAACAACTACTTTTTCTTGACGGTCATCCACCGGCACGATCCGAAACTGCTTCAGACTTATGCGCAGATGCTTCTGACGCGAGGTGTGGAAGGCTTCATCACGACCGACACTTCCTTGACCGAGAAGCTCGCTTTGCCGACGGTGGCTGTTGCGGGACACCAACAAGTGGAGGGAGTCACCAACATTGTCCTAGACCACAAGCGTGCCGCCCGGCTGGCCCTCGAACATCTGAAAAGCCTCGGGCACGAAGACATTGCGTTTATCAAAGGCCAGACGCTGAGTTCGGATTCCTCTGCGCGGTGGAACGCTATCTGTGAGGTGGCACAGGAGCTAGGCATCCCCGTCCGCCCGGAATTGACAACGCAACTCGAGGGGACCGATTCGACGCCCGCCATTGGATATCCCTTCGCAAAAGAGCTGCTGGCGAGGAAGCATCCGTTCACCGCATTATTCGCATACAACGACATCTCTGCCATTGGCGCTCTTTGGGCATTTCATGAAGCGGGGCTGCGCATGCCGGAAGATATTTCTGTGGTGGGATTTGACGATACTCCAGGGGCGGCGTTTGCCAATCCCCCTCTGACCACGGTAAGGCAGCCACTCCTGCGAATGGGGCAAATCGCTGCTCAAACCGTGGTTGATCTCATCGAAGGGCGTGGCGAGTACCTGGCGGAAATCGCTATCGAGCCGGAGCTCGTGGTTCGCGCTTCCACTGGCCCGGTTTCTTCGCTTCAGCAGAGGAGTTTGGTGATCTCATCTCGTTCTTAATCGCTGAGGATGCTTCAGGCCCGTTCTACTTCCACATTCCCTTGCCTTCCACAATCGTGATGTACCGGTCGACCGGAAGGTCCGTGAACCGCTCGACAGCGCCGCTCGGAAGCGGCCACTTCACTTCGAGCCAGTCGAGCTTTGTGCGGTTTCCGATTCCAAGCACGATGCGTGGGTCGTGTGCAGATAAAAAGCTGCCCCCGCCAACCTTCATACGGCTACGAAGCAGTTCGCCTGATTGATACCTGAGCCGGGCGCCGACCGCGTCCCGGTTGCACTTTTGCCCTATCAAATGATCTCCTCGAAGAGCCCGCGACGATTGGCAAACAGGAAATTGGCGACGGTGTCGTTGGCCACAAACAGGTCCATGCGGCCGTCATTTTTAATGTCGGTGGCCACGACGCCCCAGGCTTTGCCAAGATGAGCGGCGATTCCGGTTTCTCGACTAACATCGGTGAACGTGCCGTCGCCGTTATTGTGAAACAAAGTGCTTGGGCGAGGCTTGAAAAACCGACTCGGCAGCACCCTTGAAGCCCACCTCCCGCGTCAGGTCTCACTTGGAAGAATTGACGGGCATTGCCCTTCCATGAGAACTATAGACTGAACTCCTTCCATGACGCGCGCTACCTCAACTGGCAGGCGATTTTCCTCCGCAGTGCCAATGGTTATTCTTTCGATCCTTTTCATGGCGCTCATGCCTGTTTTTGTGCGCGCGCAACTCTCCACGGATGACCACCTCGCCGAACCTGGGTGGTGGCCGCGTCGCAAGCCTGCAAACTTGAAAGAGTTTGCAGGCAATGCCGCCTGCGCGAAATGCCACTCACGCATCACAGCTTCCCAGGAAGCTACGCCGATGGCTCACACCCTTATGCCGGCCGCCGATGCAGAGGTGCTCCATGGGCGAACCGATCTGGCTTTCCGGAACGGAAAGTACCTGTATCAGATCAAGGCAAAGGATGCGGCTACTCAACTCATAGTTACGGACGGTGAGCGCACTATAGCGGCGGATTTGGTCTGGGCCTTCGGAACGGGCAAGCTGGGGCAGTCGTATCTTTTTCTGCAGGACGGCGCCTACCGCGAAAGCCGTGTGACCTATTTCAGTTCGCTGCGGAACTTGCACTTTACGCCGACACGCGCGCTGCTCTCTCCGCGTGACCTTGCGGAAGCCACGTCTCGTCCTGTGGATAACTCCGAGCTTTTGCGCTGCTTTTCCTGTCACAGCCTTGGAGCGAATGTCGGCGGACAACTTGATACGAGCAAAGCCACTATGGGAGTGACTTGCGAAACGTGTCACGGACCGGGTCTAAAGCACGTGCAGGCGATGGAAGCCAGTCAACTGCAGCAAGGAATCGGGGATGAAGAAGGCCGACAGTTGATTTTCAACCCTGGGAGCCTGAGTCCCGGAGATTCTGTCGATTTTTGCGGGTCTTGCCATGGGACTTGGTGGGACGTAAAACTGACTCACATGGTGGGGATCGCCAACGTTCGCGCGCAGGCTTATCGCCTGTTGAGCAGCCGATGCTGGGGAAACGGAGACGCACGACTTACGTGCATTGCCTGCCACAATCCCCACGAGCCGCTTTCTAAAGAAGCCAGCAGTTACGATTCGAAGTGCCTCGCGTGCCACGTCGCCTCGCCCACTGCCAAGCCGGACAAAGATCATCCCGGAGCCGGATGCCCAGTCGCAACCAAAGACTGCATCACCTGCCATATGCCAAAGATT